>Ga0209084_1000224_pt1 | contig 54940 bp, 71 predicted proteins | sample C_130820_MF_Meta_FD_187309 | JGI IMG/M metagenome (GOLD analysis project Ga0209084, IMG submission 187309) | Freshwater microbial communities from Lake Croche, Canada to study carbon cycling - C_130820_MF_MetaG (SPAdes) (version 2) | ecosystem: Environmental > Aquatic > Freshwater > Lake...
GGTGGTAGCCAGTGCGCCTGTTGTTGAGGCATAGGTTACGCCATACTGTGTAAACGCGCTACTTTGACCTGTACCGCCGTAGTTATAAGCAAGTGGGGAAGTGGTTGTAACCGTTGTAAACGCACCTGCTGCTGGGGTTGTAGCGCCCACTGTGCCGTTTAAAGCTCCGCCAAACTTGGTTGCCGCTAACGTTGTGCCGTCCCAAGTCAGGGCAGAAGAAGCCCCAAATGCACCAGAGCTATTGAACTGTACCTGCGTGTTAGAGCCAGCAGCAGAGCCACCGCCCACGTTTACGAAGTTTGTACCATCCCAAGCCACAATGGCCCGCGTACCTGCTGCCAGAGTAACGCCCGTACCGGTAGCAGCTTTGATCGTGATTGACTGGGAGCCGCCTGTGTTATTGATGACAACGTAGGTTTTAGACTGCGCCGGAACCGTAATGGTGCGGGTAACTGTACCGCTTGCTGTCCACAGAATGACTGCGTACTGAGAGCTATTTCCCGTCAACCCTGTGCTGGCTGCTGTACCTGTAGTAACTGCCAACGTAATGTCGGCATCGGTGGAGATAGTCTGCGTACCTGCAACCGCAACGTCGATGATCTGCGAGATTGCGTTATTTACGGTGTCGCCCCATGTGCCGGACAGCGTACCCGTTGTGGGTAGCGTCAAACCTATAAGTGATGTATTTGCCATTCAAAAGCTCCTAAAACGTAGGAATTGCTGTCCAATTTGGGGTCTCGGTTGTATCAATTGCCGTCCATCCCGGGGTTTGGGTATTACCTATATTTTGCCAGTTTGGAGTCTGGCTGTCATCTATTAATTCCCACAAATTGCGGCCCGATTGCGCCACCGTCAAGGCCATCGTATCTGATACAGCCGCATGATAACCGGTGATAGCCGTATTGGAATCCGATATTGCTGCTGTTTCAGTGATGCTTTGTATGTAATAGGTTCCAACCGTTGTGCTATCCGTAAGCGCCATCGACTCCGTGATGGTCATTATCAGCGTAGCAACTTGGGTTTGTGCTATTGCTACGGACTCTGTGACGCTGGCTACAAAGTTGGCTAACGCAGCTTCCGTCGTTAGGATCGGGTTCGTCTCTGTCAGGGAGACTTGGTAAGTAGCGTTTGCTGCTTCGGTAGTAGACGTTACTGCGGTCTCAATTACCGTGGTTGTGTAGGACGTTGCCGCCGTGTTGGAATCCGTCAGCGCTGCTGTTTCTGTTACTGATCGGGCAAACGTAGCTGCTACCGCCTCAGTGGTCGATGTTGATGCAGTTTCTGCCCGGCTGACTGCAAATGTGGCTGCTATTGCCTCGGCTGTGGACGTGGCTGCTGTCTCCGTGATGGAAACGCCAAAGGCCGCTGTTGCGGCCTCGGTGGATGTGATTGCTACTGTTTCGGTTACGCTATCTGCGTATACATCTCCGCCACCCCAGTAGCCATCACCCCAAGCATTTACGCCCCAACCGGTTGCCATCTTAGGTCAGGGTAGCCGTATAGGTTACCGCGATGGTATCGCCGTTGACCACAGACTTGGAGCTGGAGAAGTCCCCAGCGGAGAACAAGACCCCAGTCGTGCTGTCTTTGGTGGAGCTGCCGCCGATGTTGATGAAGCAGCCAGCCACAGTGCCCGTACTGGTCATAGAAAATGACACTGCCGAAGAAGTTGCTTTGCTGCCAGCCGATGCGGCGCTAAACGAAGGAGTGGGGCGGTTGCCGGAGTAAGTAGGTGCGTTTGCCAGACCAACTTCGTTCCAGCTTGAATGGGATGCTTGCGTATCTGCAACTACCGCCGTGCCAGTTCCTTTGAGGCCCATGACCACTGCGCCAGCGGCTACGTTACCAAGGATGGTGTCCAAAGTAGAGTTCTTGCCGACGGTAGTGACAAGGTTTTCAATGTCGTCTTCCCACTTGATATTACCGGCGATATCATAGCAAACAGCGTGGTAGGTGCCGTGAATAGACATGGAGTCCTCGGGCATGGTGTTGTACTTGGTGACTGCCTCTACTTTGTCAGTCGCAATGATTTTGTCGTGGGACATAGGTACTCCTTAATTAATACGGATTAATGCTGCATCAGATGAATTGGAAGGCATCAAAATTTGAAATCCTTGATTCACCATAGTTTGAATTGCTCCAAAATTGATTACACCAATAGATTTATTTGCTTTAGACGCATTGTAAACAAGCGCCCCTAATGTGGAAAAATTTGCTGCATTCCAAGTAGGATCATCAAAATCCACATACGCTACACCCGCCGTGTTGCTAAGAGTGACTGTGACATTAGTCGCAGTAATTCCCCCTGCGGTATAGCCTGTCCCAGAAACTTCATTTATGGTGGAATAAACAGTGGTAGTTGGTCCCAAAGTAGCAGAAGATGTGTACAGCGCAACTTTGATCGTATCTACAGATAGATCATGAACCCCTAAAAGGAGCTGGTATTTAAAACTGTTGGTAAGTCCTGCTGTAATCATGCTTAGCTCACCGGTATTTTGACTTGACCATCACGATATGTATCCATCCGCTGTTTACCATCACCCAAATTCTTCAGGAGCAACAACGCTTCTTTGTATTTTCCATCGTATAGCGTCAAAAGGTCCTGCTCGCCCTTCATAAAGGTATACGCCTCAATCAAACAACCATACAACAACGCTATGTCAAAATTATCGCCCAACCAAGATGTTCCTGAAGTAACAATTGAAGTGGGGTAATAGTAGTAGTGCAGTTCAGCGTTGTAACTAACATCTGGGGTTGGCCCCAGAATAAAACTTAATTCTGCTTGATTAGTCGATTGGGGCCCAAAAATAGCATAGTATTTTGGTGTTCCTGTGCCTGTCGAAGAAGGATATACCTCACGAATGAAGTTTACATCCTTATCCAATAAGTAGGTGTAATCCCCACCCGTTGGATATATAGCAATTGAATAGACTGATAAAAAGTCTTCTGGTGCAGCCAGATACTTATTGTTAGCTGAAATTACGCCAGTAGCATTTTTTCGCAAGTTGGCCAACTGGACAGTGTTGTATATGCGCTGCTCTGCCTGCTTTGTAAACGTAGCAAGTTCTGTTGCAGTAAAAGTGTTTTCAGTGTAGTCCGCAATGGCTACACAAAGTTCGGTATAGGTCATGTTATCTGCGTCCTAACTTGCCCCATAAGCCCCGTTGCCTGCAACGGTTTGGCATATGGCATAGGCATCATACCTATGCTAGAAAAAGAAGTGTCCGTGGTCGCCCCAACAAAGATTGTAACCAGCAATTTGGATTCTGGGCGGGGCTGATACAGCGCTTGAGGTTCCGTAATGGTCCGTTTTGGCTCCAACTGCGGGTGCTTGGGTTCGTAGCATTCCGTGCATACTTTAAACCCCTTCCAATCCCGAATCAATTCCAGCAATTTGTACCGCTGACCGCACTGATCACACAATGCAATCGCATACCGGCCTGAAGCATAGCCGGACATGGTCTACCCCGCCATAAAAGTAGGAATTAAGAATACGCTTGCCGTATCCCTATCTTCCATAGCCGCCCGAGCAAATTCTTCTTCGTAAAACTGCTTAAGCATCATGACTCGTTCCGGAGCTTTTTTTAGAGCCAAATAATAGGCTAAAGCTGCCACCAAACAAGGCAAAAAGCGGAACACAATATCCGCTGTATTTAAATAAGTGTCTGCGTTGTCAATCCGGCGGATGGCGTAGTACACAAAAGTGTACGTGGTAGTCGAATCAGGTGTAGGGTATAAGTACAAAGTGGTCGGTACAGACCGTTGAACGTAGTACTGAGCGGGACGAGACTGCGTATTTTTGTTGGGGAGATGCAGATACTCAGCGCGGCTGATACGATCAATCGTAATATCCTGCTGTGTAGACCCACTACCCGTACGAATGACTGCCGAAAGGGCATTAACTGTGTCGGAAGGAAGTTCGTAACTAGCTACCCCAGTAGAAAGCACTTGGGTACGCTGTTCAATCGTCCAAAGATTCAACCCACGATTTGCCCATTCGGCAAAAATCAGGTTTAAAGACCGCAAAGCGGTCTTCATGTCGTAGCCTGCCCTGACCTCTAGGCCGCAGCGCTCATACGCTTCGGCTATTAGGTCATCAAATTGCAGGTCAAAGTTGGCTACGCCAGAAGTGGTCATTTTTAGCAGATCTTAGCGGTACGTGCGCGGGCTGCGCCCACACCTTTGACCTGTACAGTCTGTACTTTTCCGCCGTTGGAATAACCACGCTGGGCAATGCCTTGGCCACGGAGTGCAGCTCCACCTTGTTTGTAGCCCAAAGCATCGGCATTCATATCGCGCTTGGAGCCCTCTTTCATGCCCGCATCCACATCCTTTGCCGACTGTTCAAACTTTTTCATCTTGTCAGACATCATGGCCTTGACTGCGGGTTTTTTAAATGCTGGTTTTTTCATAATGCCACCTTTTTGAAATTTGCGGCCTTTATCCGCTTTGGAAAAATCTTCACCCACGGACTGCGGGATACCTACTTTTTTGGCAAAAGCGGCATTGTGTGCTACCGCTTCCATCAAATTATGTTGTTTCTTACTCTTGCTTGGCATCATCTGCCTTCTTTCGGACAATGACTTCAGAAAATGACTTGCCTGTTGCCATTTCAACAATACGCATCACACCGACAATCGCGCCAATAAGACCAAACACAGGAGAAATTACTTCCAGAAATGTGCCGATTGTTGAAAATATTGCCAAGATATCAAGGACATCTTTCATGGCAGTATGGTGTTCATTCATATCCTACCTCAGCACTTCCAAGCCCGAAGGCTCTTGTTTATACGAGAATTCGGGTTTTTCGCCGTCTTCTCGCTGGTAAGTTTTTTCTTCATCCCAGTCATTCTTGCACAAAAAGAGTCGCGCCTGCTGCCGCCTTCTGGTTGGGGAGGTTTTAAATTCATCCCTTCCTTTTTGGCAGAGGCCCGACCCTTGGCATTCAAACCCCCATTGGGGTTCTTGCCTTCCTTGCGCTGCCATGCTGCGGTCTTAGCCATTTCAGTACATTTTGCAAGGCTTATTCCGTGCCTGACCCACACCGCGAGGAGAAACAGAGCTTGTAGGCCCTTTTCCCGGCTTGCGAGCGGTTTGCTTAGGGCCACCTTTGCTCATATCTTGCTTTTGTGCACCAGACTGAACTTCGCCTTGGTACTGATCATCTGCCATTTTTGCTGCACGTCCCATGATGGACTCCTTATCCGTAATAAATAGTCAAACCGGTTTGATTTGATAGCTGGCCATAAAGCCCATTAACCGCCCAAATACCATCGCCGGGGATCAACAGCGTGACTGTAGCGGAGTTATTTGTAGTGTCCCACGAAGTCATCCAACGTGATCCAACCGCGCTTTGAGAAGCTGATGCACCGGCAGTGATGCTTCCTGAGTTGATGTCCGTTACGGTATATGTACTTGACGTGAGTACCGTAACAACATAATTTCCATTGGTAGCTGTGCCGCCTGTGCCTGCACCAAAAGCTAAGCCCACTACATCGCCGGTAGTCAAGCCATGAGAGGCCAGAGTAATGGTAATAAGAGTTCCAGCACGGCCATAAGTGACGGCAGTTGGGGCCGCAGAAGAGTCCCAAATGTTCACTGTGCCTGCCGTAGCAGAACCAATACCAATAACGCCTTTTAGGCGCGTCCTGCCAGTGACCATTTGGCCACTGGCGTTTATATGCGCACTTTTTACGTCAAATTGAAAGCCCATAATGGCCTCCTATTAGGAATCGGCAAACGGTGTAGCTACAGTGCCAGTGCCGAGGATCACGCCAGTAACCATGTATTTCAATGCAGCCAGTGCGCGGATCTCGATCCATGTGCCAGCAACACCGCCAGTGGTGCCGCCATTCAAATTGATGAAATCATTGCTGGCAGCGGCGGTAAAACCAACCATTGCACCCGCCGAATCGGTATCTACCGACAACAACGAACCAACAAACTTGTCAGTGCCGTCCGTACCAATCTTCAGCGAGCTTGTGCTGATGGTTGTAGGAACCCAAATTGTGTACAAAACACCTTGGTTATTTAGTGTGTTGTAGTCATTGCCGGGTCCAGAAGTAGAACCATTGGAACTAGTGTTAATTGTGGGCAAAAGAATGGTTAGAGCAGATGCCAAAGAACCGCCAACGCTAATCATGCGGCCGCCGTGGGCAATTGGATCAAGTGTGGTATTGGAAGTGATAGAAACAACAGAGGAAGGGCCCTGTTGATACAGGCCGCCCATCGAACGAAAGGGGCCGCTAAAAGTCGTACGTGCCATAGCAATAGTCCTTACATACAAGTTAAGTACATTGATCGGTATGTCGTCTGCCGGGACAGTTCAATGCACCGGAAAGCCCGGGTTAGCCACAATATACACCATTTTTAACTCATGTCAACATGCCGTACAAAGATTTAGCAAAACGCAAGGAAAAAGCCAAAGAATATTCGGCTAGGCATTATGCTGCCAACAGTACGGCCCAAAAAGTAAGGACAAAAGCAAGCAGGAAGGTAGGCAAGGAGAAATGGAACGAGTTCAAAGCAACCCTGATGTGCACCCAATGTGGGATATCACACCCCGCCGTTATAGATTTCCACCATCCCCCCGGTACAAAAGAATACAGTGTCCACAAATTGGCCCAAAATGGCCGGTACAAAAAAGCATATATAGAAGCCGCAAAATGTATAGTTTTGTGTTCTAACTGCCATCGACTTCACCACCACAACGAACGTTTAGCCAAGAAAATGGGGGCCGAAGCCCCCATTTTGAGTGGGATAGTACCCAATTAAGCAGCGGCTTCTTCCTCTTCGCCTTCGCCCTCTTCCTCTTCCTCTTCCAACTCAAACCAATCATCAGACTCTTCGTCGTAGTAGTACCAAACTTCGGCTTCCTCATCGTACCAGTAAGCTACGCCTTCATCGTCATACACCAGATCTTCTGTATCCTCTTCCATAACTAGCTCCTCTTCGTTTTCGTCCGCTGCTTGGACAACAGTTACAAAATCGTTCAGCAATGCAACTTTCCAAAATTTGTCAGTGGAAAACTCAATGCTATCCCCAAAACCAAAATCAATTGTCAATTTGAAATCCATAATTAGCCCCTTAAAAATGGTGCAGCACGGCGCTGCAAACACATCTTATAAGTGATTTATGACACTTTAAGTCATTAATGTCTGGTATTTAACCCTGCAAATTTAACGTCAAACTTTAAAATTACATGGTTAGCCAATAAAAAGGGCCCCCAAAGGGGCCCTTTACATCGGTCGAACCGAAAGGCTGATTTATCAGGTCGAACCCGAGGAACCATAAATGCCACGTGGATCGCTCCAGCCGAAGCTGTAACGCTCACGCGCCTTGTAGCGCACGTTGCCGGTGTCAAAGTCGCCTTCAAAGGCGGTTTTGATGGGCGAACGCTGGAACATTTTCAGACCGTTGGGCGCATCGGTCATGATGAACCATGCGTTTGTGTCGGTCAGATAGTGGTTCACTGCATAGCCTTGAGGAATCAAGCCCATCGATTTGATGGCATTGACATCATTGTCGGCAGTAGCAGTACGCAAAGTGGACTTCATCAGACGCTCGGCAGTGAACTGAAGTTCTTTCGGAACAATCATTTTCGTGCCCAAGACGGCAATTTTCAGGCCGCGCTCGTCGATGAAACTTGCAATGTCGATCAGACCTTGCTCCAAAGACGTTTCGTTCAGGTCAGCCTGAGTCGAAGGCGTATTTGCAAAGTTCTGAGCCAGTGCAGTGGGGTGGTTCAGGTTGCACAGAGAAACGCCGTCACCGCCGACATAGTTGCCGCCAGTAAATGCATTGTTCAGTACAGACGCTGCCTTGACCTGCTTGGTATGCGACATCGAACGAGCCAGAGCTTTGGTGTAGCGACCAGAGAGGCGGTCATAGAGGTTGTCCTCTACAGCTTCCTCAGTCAGTGCAAACGCCATGGCGATGGTTTCGTGCGTATAACGAGCCGTGAACGATTCGTTCGCGGTGTCATATTGAACGCCAGCACCCTCAGTCTTGGTGGGAGCAGAACCGAAGCCAGTCAACATCACCTCTTCTTCAAACGCACGGTCAGAGGATTCGATTTCAAAAATCTCTTCGTGTTCGTTTTCGTAGCGGTTGTACTCCATGCCGAACAAGGCATTGAGTCCGGGCTCTAGCTCTTTTACGAGTTGTGAACGTGTAATTGCCATGATTATGCTCCGTCTGCTGCAACGCCAACACTACCGTATTGATGCTGATTAAGTTTGACAACCACCTGTGCATAACTACCGAAGGCATTCGTCGGGATATCGTAGATGCCTACGATCTTGAACGTCAGCGCTGCGGTCTTAGCGATAGAGGAGGAACCAAGACTACCACTGGAAATACCGCTGTAGGTACTACCGGTAGTAGATGCAGTTGGGTCAGCATTCTTGCCAATGTTGGCTTGAGTAACAGAACCGTCTGCTTGGACAACAAACAATTGATTGGGATCGTCCAAAACCTCAGTCACGATGCTACCGATATTGGGAGTAACACTACCGGGGTAGTAGTTCTTCCATGTCGGCTTATCAGCGCGAGTGGGGTCATTGTATTGGCAACCGTTAAACACGCCCGTGGGGGCATTGTGGGTGGAAGCGTCATACTTGATGATGTATCCGTCATAGACAACAACGAGGTCGCCCTGATAGATAGCAGTGCCGTATCCACTTGCAATCAGATAGCCATACTGCTTTTGTGCACCAGTGGCTGAAAGATTACCTAGCGGACGCAGACCAAAAGGCTTATTCACATTTGCCATTTGTAGCTCCTAAAAGATTAAAAGGTACCGCCTTAGCGGGTTCCGAAAGTCGTTTTAGAACTTCTTTCGGGGGATTGGATGCGCATTGTAGAGTGTGCGTTTTCTCGCATCAACTCATTGTCTACTGCGGACAACTGGTCCCGGGCCTTTTGACGGAAATAAGCATTACGCTCTTCAGCCGTTTCATGTGGAATCTTGGCAAGGAGCAAGCCCCCTGTTGAAATTACCCCTGCATGTTTACCTTCGTCAATCGTAGGTAACAGGCCTTGGTATTCCTCCGGCAATTCTTCAATGCGCACGAGTTCATAACCTTCGCGCAAGCTGCTGTACACATTTTGCTTGTCGACAAATCCATTGACTTCTGAACGAATCCAACGGTAGCCGAATCCCTCTGGGGCGGGTGGGGTGTCTAATTTAGAAGGCGGTGCCCATGGCTTGCGACGAGTTTCCTTTTCCCGAGTGGTGCGGGCGGCTCTATCGATGGTAAGTTTTTCGCTCATGATCATTCCTTCACGTATTTAGCGTATTCCTCAAGAGGAACACCCAATTTTTTTGCAATAGCAATCTGACTCGGCGATAGCCGGACAGTACGGCGCGCACTATTAATCCCCGAACTACGGGAAGCAGGTGCAACAGCAGGCGCGGAACGCTGTTGTCTGGTTTCATTTGCGAAGCGTTTCGGGAGCTCTTCCCGAAGTCTTCGATTTAACTCATTATAGTATTCATCAGAATCGGGTTCAACCCCCTCTTGCTCAATAAGGGACTGATGAATACCCCAAGCGGCGTATGTTGCCACGCGATCTTGGCCAAACCAAGGGTTTTCCTCCGCCCACTGCTCTGCGCGGGGGGATGGAGGAGCCTTTTGTGGCTGCGGAGCAACATTCTGAGGTTGCTGAGCAGTTTGTTGGGCTTGCTCTTGGTAATGCTGGACCTGCTGCTCCTGTGTTTGGAGCCAACCAGACACTTTTCGCTGCTCTTGGGTAAGATCGGTTAGCCGTTGGACTGCTTCCGTTTCAGTATCAATGTCACCCTCTTCCCGCGCCTTGCGGATGATGGCTTTTAGCGTGGTTTGCTGGCCTTCCAGTCGGGTTTTAGCTTCATTGAGGCGGCTGTAGTCGGTGTGTACCAACTTTTGCTCCAAAGTCTGCTTTTCCGTCTGCAATCCACGGGCAAAATTAAGCGCAGCGTCCTTTTGGCGTTCTGCTTCCCGCATCCGGGCTGTTAATTTTGCGATACGCTTCTGAACGCCTTCGCTGACAGAGTCAAGCTCGTCCTTTGGCTCTTGAGGCTCAGGGGTATACCCTTGATTTACGGATTTGTCTTCAGCGCCTTCTTCCACGGTCACATTTGTGGCCACTTCTCCGTCACCTAGATCAAATTCCAACTGTTCATCATTCATAAATTGTCGTGCCATGGCTGTTCCTTACATGTGGAGAATGTCATTGGGGTCATTGATCGTGGCCAAGATCTCGTCATCGTTCAAGATTCGGATTTCGCCGCCTTCAATGTTCATCCGGGCACCGGCATAACGGCCAAAGATGATCCAATCGCCTTCCTTGCACCACGGACCGTGGGGGAATTTGTTGGTATCGGCGTATGCCAAGGGACCGACTGCCAAAACGTAGGCGCAAGTGGTCGTCAGTTGCTGCCGATCCATGGTTTGACCGGGCAACAAGACACCACCTTTGGTTTGGCTGGCCCCACGGTAAGGAAGTACCACAATCCGCCATCCAGTTGGATTTGGAAGATGGTTTTTAATGCTGTCAACACGCTCATCATGCTCTTTTTTAGCCAATTCTTCGTTGGCAGCAAGGGCAAGTGCTTCTTTGGCCTCAGCTTCTGCCTTGGCGGCAAATTCCTGAGCCCATTTCTCTTCCAATGAAGTAGTTTCTGTCATCGATAGTCCTTAAAGGTTGGGATTTTTGTTTAAAAGATCCTGAACGGCCTCTTCAACAAACCTAAACCCCTCTAACCGGCCCATCATGTACTTGTACTGCTCCATATTTTGTATCCGACCACTCAAAATCAGGTCATCGGACTCCCTACGGAGTCTTTTAATCTGATTAAAAACGGCTTCTGCAAATTCCAGCATGGATTTCTCCTATGAAAGCAGACAGTTTAGGCCCCTGTCTGAAGGGTTCCCACTAACTATAGCGGATATTACGCAAGTTTTACCTTGTTAAACGCATCTTTTCGGTAGACATACGTCACTTTTGCCTTTTCCGCACCTTTTTCTGCCTTTTTTGGCACCGGTTTTGGCATTTGTTTCATCTGTTTGGGCTTATTGGCCATTTTTTACTCCTAATTGTTGCTGTTTTAGCATCAAATTTGCCTGATCCATCTGGGATTTTTCCGCTTGACGGGCCTGATCCAACTGCAATTTGGATTGATCAATCTGGGTTTTGGCCTGATCGCTGGCAGCATTCTGCTGAAGCTCCTGTTTCTTCAAATCAATCAATGGGTCCGGGGGCGGATTACCTTGCAATTGGTTTTGCAAGTCCTTCACTTCCTTAAAGAACTGGGCTACCTTAAGCGCAACCAATGCTTCACGCTGCAATGGGGACACCATTTGATCTGGGTCCGTGCCGTACTGCTTAAACAAGTCAGCTTCCACTGTCTCTTCTGCCTTTACCGTGATGTGATCAAAGATATGCTTTTGCAGAGTAACCGCCACGTTGGGCATTCCTTGCAGCATGGGCGACAAACCAAACATGATGTGCGTCATGATGTGCGCATCATGCTGTTGGCCAGCAAAAGCTTTGAGCGGTGATCCATCCAATGCCTGTGCGTTTTCGCTTGCAGGATCTTTTGGCTTGTCCACGTTTTGCGTGTTTAAAATTGAATCAATATCCCGCACACCAATTGCTTGGTACATGCGGTAGTACGACTCGTACATATTGTGCATCTGTGGTGCGCTTTGGGCCAGTTGCAACTGGGTCTGCGCCATTGTGATGCGCTGCGCCACCGAGAAGATGTTGGGGTCAGACACCGGCAATACATCAATGCGGTCATCAAAGTCTGCGCGTTTAATAATGCGGGACTCGCCGGGGACATCGTACGGATAAGTATCGGGTAGAAACTCTCCAAAACCTTTGGCCAGCAACTGGAACTCCAGCTTCTGTGCGTAGTGCAAGCGCTTGTGGATGGCCGACATGACCGAGCTGCCTTTTTCCAGCAGCGCAATCGTGGTTCCAACAGCAGCATTTTGGTTGCTATCGCCAACTTGCATGTCGGTGATCGAAGCCATACGGCGACCAGCATCCACGCAGAAACCAAGCAGTGCAAACAACGTTTGGCTTGGCTCTTTGTAAGGCAACGGTAGCAGGGATGACTGCAACTCTGCGCCGCCTGCATCCATATCGCGGAACTCACCGGGCTGCAATGGCACGTCATCGTTCATGATACGTGCGCCCTTGGCCTTGAAGCCCGCTGGCAGGTTAGCAAATGTACCTGCATCGACCAACTGCTGCAATGCAGCCGAAGAAGTCTTGGACAAACCGCCTACCAAGTGCAAGAAGCCAAGGCCATAAGCCCCCGGACCTTGCACCAAGACGTAGTGCACGTAGTACTGGACGCGCCGATGCTTCTTATCGCCCTCTTTCCAGTTGCGGCGGATGCCTACAACGTCACCAGATACCTCATCCAAGGTAATGATGTACGGCAGTTGGATGCCAGTCGGCTCCCCTTCTTCATCCTTGTCCTCAAACCCGGGCAGATCGTAATCAATTTGGAATTCCAACAGGTTGACTTCTTCTGTATCAGGGCTGGGCTGGATGCCAGTAACTTTGTCCACAGCCTTTTGGATGATGCTGGGATTGTTGTTGGACATCGAAGCAGGTTCAGCAGAGTCTAAATACTGACCGCGAACCACGGCTTTGCGATACGCATTGGCGGACATTGGAACGCGATGCGTAATACGCTCGCATTCGCTCATGACTGAAGAACCGTTGTACGGGATGTACAGGTTGTCAGCCAGTACCAAAGCGCTAACCATGCGCCCTTTGTCCTCGTCGTAGTACACCTTCTTGAACGTCGATCCGCCGTAGCCTGTGTAGAACAGCAGTTGGTCAAACTCAGGTGTGTACTCTTCCATCACCGTAGTGATTTCGTAGTTCATAAAGTCGCGCACGCGCTGCGCCTGCATCAGCTTCTCGCGGGTTTCCTTGCCCAACACTTGTGTGCGCACCGGGCCGTCAGCGGGCATCAGTTCCTTGAGCGCCTGCGCTTGGAATTGAACGATGCTTTCGGTTAGCAGAGGATGCTGCACGCCGCACGCGCCTTTGAACGGACGGGTACGCTCGTCCAAAGTAAAGCCAAGGAGCTTTAAACCCTTGCTGTACTGATCCTCCCAGTCTTTGCGGGAAGATTTGTCAGCGTCAAACATGTCCAAAAGCTCTTGCGAGATGTTGGCCAGCACGGATTCCTCGACCACCTCGGCAAGGTTGCTGTCAAAGGGGACTTCGGCATCGTCTTCTGCACCGATGTCAACCAGCACATCGCCGGTTTCCTTATCAAAAGAGATGTTGACATCGGGCAATGGACCGTCATCGACCTCCACATCCATGCTGCCCGCAGGCAGATCTTCAGAGCGTATTGATTTTTCAACTGACATGTTTTGTCCTTATAGGTAGCGGCGATTATCGTCCGATTGGCGTTCAACAGAACCGCCATGCCGGAATTTAACACCTTCTTTCAAGACTTTTGCAGCGGCTTCCGGGGTCCAAGCCACACCGTGGACCAAGATTGGGTTGCCATCTTTGTCCTGAAGTTGGATATTACGGATTTCAAAACCTGCTTTTTCCCCACCAAGATCTTTTACAACCTGCTTAAGATTGATTGGTACTTTTTTCTCGTACAACTGCGACTGTTTTGATTCTGCCCCGGGGAAAGTAGCAAAACTGCCTCCGTCCCGCATGGTGGCTTGAATGGAATTTTTCATCAACAGTTGTTGTTCCACAGAAGGGTTTGTCTCAAAACCATGGAAAGGTTGTTCCAGCTTATATGTGGGCGCTTCTCTTCCTGCTGCATTTATGCGTTTTTGCAAAATAAGCTTACGTTGATCCAATTTAGCCAACTCTGCATTAATTTGCTCAGGATTTCCTTTAGGGGGATTTGCCCGCATCTGCCCAATTTTACTGGTTAAATCTTCATATTCTGCTTTATCCTTTTCAAGGCTTCCGCCTGCCGGACCTTTTTTTCGAATATCCTGTGCAAGGTCAGATTGCAATTCATGGTAGTGTCTGCCCTTAACATTACTCCCCATGCCCGGGATAGCCGCTTCATGCTCCGAGTAACGGGAAAAACCAATTGGATGCGCCTGACCTGCGATAGTTCCGTGCTGGCCACCATATGGCGCTACATCCTCTAATGATGCTTCTAGCCTCCGTACTTCAGGGGTAATGTCCCGTTGTATGCCTACTTTTAAGTCATTGTATTTTTGCAGGATAGGGTCAAGTGCATCGTTTAATTGTTGTTTAAATTCTGGTTGTGCACGAAATAACTCATGCGTGGGAATTCCTTCAGGTCTACCGAAAACGTCAGGCTTACTAGAAATTACAGCCTCTAGGTCTGGGAGTTTTGCAGGATCAACCCCTACCGCTTTTAACCTATCTATGGCCTCTTGTCCTATCGCACGGGTTGCGGCTTGGTGGGCTAAAAGTTCTCTTTCAGCCAAAGGAACTGTGGACCCCTCCATACCTTTATCTATGGCGTTATATATTTCCCAATATGGCCTATTACTTTTGGCATCTGTATATATGACAGGGAACATAAGTCCCCTTGCTGCATCCGATATCTCCTTGGTTTTTTGCGATATCTCATTTATATCGTTTGTGTATGCATTTACTTTATTCAGTAAAGACTTACTGGCAGGAAGATCCTTTAGTAAAGGAGATGAGCCTATTAAAGATTTAATCTTATCTACATCTACACGAAAGTTTCCATTAATGTCTGTGTTGAAATTAACAAAATCTTTTATGGCACTGATTGTGCTTTTTGCATCTTTTGCAGAAGCTGCCACTTCAGGAGGCATGTCTAAGTACAGATTTGTTGTACCTAATTGCTTACCAAACACATTGTCTTGGCTTTCCCAGAACTTAGACCCAGTAGTATCTACCGAAAGATCCTCCGATTTAAACCGTTGGGGAGAATAAGTTTTGCCAAGCGTTTCTTTTAGTTGTTCAGGGGTTATCTTGGCATTTGCAGGGATATCCGCAAGCGCTGCTTCCAAACGCTGGACATCGTACTCCCGCAAATTTTTTTTAACTTGATTGATAAGCTGTTGTTTCTGCACAGGACCGGGCAGTTGGTCTACAAGTTGGTCCAATCTTCCAACAAACGGGCGATCAGCCGGTGTTGAAATTTCTTCGGGGGGTGCAACTGGAACAACTTCTGGTAGGGCAGGTGTTCTTTGCGCTGCTTGTTCCATTGCCGCTGCTTCGGCTGGCGCAGGGATAAAGTCGTCTATGGCTTGATGACCTTCTGGAGCCAACGCTACTTCCCCCCATCCGGCTGGGTTGGGTGCGACTTCCGGTGCGACTTGAGCAGCCGGGGATGGGCGGGCTACTCCCGCCGCATCCAACCGACGATTCATTTCCCGAATTGCTTGGAGTTGACGATCTATATCCTCATTCATCCGAGCAACAGCGGCTAAGTTTTCACTTGTCGGTGCGGCTTTGGCTGCGACTTGTGCAGTCTTCAATCCGTTGTATGCATTCTTCAGCATTTCTGCCGCAGTAGCACCCGTGCGCATTGCACCGCGAACCACGGAGGCAGGGTTGAGCAACCCGGCTCCCATCTCCCCCATCATTCGGAAACCTTGGTCCTGTGGGTCTTTGGAATCCTCTGGGCGGATACCATATTTGGTGGCTTGCTCCTTGATCCAATCACTTCCCATCACGGGCTTTTGTTCTTTGTAACCAGCCGGACGCATGGCCATGGATACTAAATCAACAGGTGCACCTGCGAGATCGTAGGGGAGATCCAATGCTCCTTTGCCAATGTTTTCTACGTTACGTACTGTTCCTTTGGCCACCCCCTTGAGCATCTTGGCTGCTTCTGAAGGATTGAAGTCCTTGCCCTTGGCCATGGTGTCCGAGGTGATCGGACCGCTGTCGGCTACCCCCATGGGATCTTGGAAGTAATCCGTGCTCTCTCCGGTAGCAGGAGAACCATCGGCGCGAGATATGGGAGTCACGGCAAACGGGCTTTGCTGGTTAATACCAGTAGGCATCAAGTTGTTTGGCAAGCCTTGGTTACTGCCAAAACCAGAATTAAATGGCATTGGTGCAACAGTGGCAGCCCGCATAGCAATCATTGTTGGCGTAGGTGTTGCCAAATTGTTATACATATTGGCATTGTTATACGGCGCAGCAACAGGAGCGCTGTTCACATAAGCAAACGGATCAACAGGATGGTTGTACGCTTGGTACGGAACATATTGTGTGCTTGGTACTTCTACGGGTCCCATGGTTATCACTGACCCCGTTGTACCTGAAGTAGTTCTACTGGTAGTTGTTGGAGCAACAGTTGTAGTGTTTCCTCCAGTGACAATGGGAGGCGACCAAATAGATGTGGTCCACGGAGGGGCAATTGTGGTCCACACATAAGTACTTGTAAGTGTCGGTGTCGATGTCGGGGCTATCGTAGAAGTAGAAGTAGAAGTAGATGTTAGCGTGGGCGTAGACGTATTGGTTGTCTCTGGAAATGCTGTTGGCTCTAACGTAACTACTGGCGGCAAAGTAAATACACTTATCCACGGATCAGTAGTTTCACGCTTACCCGTAATGATTACTTGGGATAACGTATTGGTTTGAGTAGGGGTTGGAGTTCCCGTATTAGTTGTCTCTGGAAATGCCGTTGGCTTTAACGTAACTACTGGTGGCAAAGTAAATACACTTATCCACGGATCTGTTGTTTCACGCTTGCCCGTAATGATTACTTGGGATAACGTATTGGTCTGCGTAGGGGTTGGGCTTGCCGTATTAGTCGTCTCTGGAAATGCCGTTGCCTGTAACGTAACTACTGGCGGCAAAGTAAACGCAGTCAACCACGGATCAGTAGTCTCTTTTTTACCTACTACTGTCACCGGAGCAAACACAGTTCCGCCAGTATCCACTACTGTGTTATTTAAATTTGTTCCATTTTGATTCTGCAACTGGCTAAGCAAGAAGGGATCAACCCCTTCTTTGTTGCCTGTAACTGTCACCGTACCCAAATCAGTACCATTCCCACCTACAGTGGAATCAACACCATTCCCGCCTACAGTGGAATCAGTACCTACGATCTGGCTGATCAAAGTATTAAGATCGGTAGCCGCATTGGTATTAGAACTGTTGGCATCTCCAACAACAGGTATCTGATTTAAAAACGCTTGCAAGCTATTGGCGTCTGCCCCAGTCAGCAACCCAGCATTCTGATAGTTGGCTGCGGTATCCGGATTACCATAGGTATATCCGTTGTCGCCAAAGGTGTATCCGCCACCATTTTCGCTATTTCCAAAGTTGTTCCCAAAATCACTGCCGCCGCCACTGCTTATCCAACCGCCGTACTCTCCGCTATCCCCTACGTTGGCAGAATCAGCAAATGTACCTATAGCCGCGTGCACCGGACCACCGGGCGGCATCTTCACTTCCCCACCCTTAGCCATGGTCCTCGGAGCTTGCTCCTCGGGGAATGGACTGCGCACAGCCAAATCAACACTGGCCAGCGCCGGAGGTTTCACCTGAGCCAGCCACTGCGATGCTACGCTGGGTTCGGTGCGCTCCTTATAAGCCTGCACCGTTGGATCATCCTCGTCAGAGTTATCCGCCAAGAACGACAGAGCCATCGCGGCTTGGTAGTTTGGTCCGAGGGCCGCGAGCATCGCAGCTTTATCTTCTGTCGGCTGTTCAGCCTGCGCCATCCGCGCAGCACCGGCCACGGGCCGAGGAGCGGGGGCCGCTTGATCCATAGGACTGACAGCAGGTTTTTGCGCTACCTGCTGGCCCAGCTTGGAGCCAGTAACCTTCTCAACGTACTTGGCTGTCTCATCGGGGACCGCGCCCTTCTTACCGCTGGCCACCCACTTATCAACATTACCCGGGCCCCAGTTGTAAGCCGCAGCCGCCAAGGTTGGATCGTTGTTGTACTTTTGCAGCATGGCCGCTGCGTAATCCTTGCCCACCCGTGCCCGCTCTTCAGGAGATTTATTGCGCGCCGGTTCTACCCCAAAACCCGGATCAAGAAAGGTTTTATCCAAAACCTGCATCTCACCCTTGGCAGTACCATGCTTAGTCTTAGGACCTTGCAACAATTTACCATTGGCATCATAGCGGCGCTTGTTGCTTTCCGCTTCCATGATTTTGTCAATAAATTCCTGATTCGGATCTTTAGCCATGGTCCGTGGTCCTTGGAGGGTGTTACTACCCTCATTCTACAAGTTTGTCAATAATACTCAAGGGCTCCTAGCTCTACCTTTTCCTCATCCTGTTCATCAGAATCCAAAGCAATAAAATTCCCTTGACGGAATCTTGTCCAAGCCATAACCGTTGAGTCCACCTGATCGTCATGCGCCCCATTAGGAAACGATGCACATTCTTCAACAAGCTCTTGCGCCCACTCCAAATCCGCCGGATACCAGATCATTCCCGATTCCAACAAGGGAGCTACCGCATTAGCACGCGATATCTTATCCTGCCCGGTCCGTCTGCCGCCGGGTGAGTACATCGTAACCGGAATCCCTATGCGGCGCAATTCCTGTTGCAATGGCGTGCCAGTAGCCTTGGCCTCGATCAAAACATTATCGGGATTCCAATAAAGGTACTCGGACCGCGCAACGCGCTTCAATTCAGGAAAGTCCCACCGCCCGCGCTTCACGTTGAGCAAGATCAGATTGGGGCCCGAGTCGGCAGAAGGGGTGAACACGCCCCACGTCGAGATGACAGAGTAGTCCGCCGTCTCCTTCTTGGAGTACGCAGTATCGTAGGACTGGATGATGTATTCGCAGGCCGGGGGTTCATCGTAAGTCCACTTGCGCCACCAATCGCGCTTCAAGATTGCGCCTTCATCGTTGGTGGGCTGCTGCTGCCACTGGGCATTCCACTTCTTTAAACCAATGCTGACTTTGACTTTTTCTAGCTCATCTATATGCCAATACTCGGGCCAAAGTGCGCGGCCCGAGGGAAGAATGGCAGGAAATTCCAAGATCTCCCATTGATCTGACTTTAACTGCCCTTGCTGCCTTAGTAAGCGCCCTGTAAGGTCATCGGTCTTCCAGCGGGTATTAATGATGATGATCGAGCCGTTGGGCTGGAGACGCTGACGGGGGCCCGAGGTATACCACTCCCAAGTGTTCTCCATGGCTGTCTCGGACAGAGCGTCCTGCTCGTCCAAGATATCGTCCAGAATGACAATGTCACCGCCGCGCCCGGTCATCGCGCCGCCCTTACCGATGAAATAGGCTTCCCCACCACCCTTCGTGTTCCACCGACCAGCAGCCTTGCTGTCAGCAGAAAGGCCCACGGACGGGAAAAGTTCCTTGTACTTATCTTCCTCGACAAGGTTTCGGATCATCCGGCCAAAGCGTTGGGCCAGCTCGGCAGTATGGGAGCCGACAATGAGTTTAGAAGCGGGGATCTTGCCCATCAGGTAGGCGGGGAACAGATAACTGCCCATCTGTGACTTGCCGTGGCGCGGGGGCATGGCGATCATGAGCCGCTTGCATTTGCCCTCGATCACCCGGTCAAAAGCCTTGGCAATCCGCTTGTGGTGTTCCCCGATGATGATCTCGGGCCAGACGTAGCGGCAAAACTCTAGGAAGTTGGTGGTGGCCTTGTCCCGGATTTCAATTTGACGTAGGCGTAGCTCCAGCAGGAGGCGTTTATGTTCGACATCGGGGGCTTCATTTGGGGCCATGGGCAGACTCGTAAGGTTCTGAATTTTTATAGTATACCCCCACCCTTGCCTTTTTAAAAACAAGGGGGTGGGGTCGATAACTCCCGATTACCCTGTTATTTGTCTAAAACAGGGGCGAAGCTGACGCTGAGCAAGCCGGTGCCTTTATGGCCCTCCCCCCTCTAAGAAAGACAGAGACAGACAGTCAGAGAGTTGCGGGCCCACCCACCCCCGCCACCACCTTTGAGGGAAAAATAGAAAGAAGAAGTAAGGGTAAACACCTATTGACACGGCGGGCCCACCCACCCCCGCCACCACCTTTAGGGACTGATAGTTATCAGTTTATATTGCGATATTGGCAATCATTCAAGCGACCCTATTACATTTGGCAAGCATCGCGTAAGTGCTTGATTTATAAGGCTTTTTTGGGAATTGCTTAGGTGCGCGGACTGGGGCGCTGCGCACAGGCAAAAGAAAAGCGGCCCAGTTGGGCCGCTTAGGGTAACTGGGCCCGTGGGCCCAGTTCGGGGTTACTCTGCTGCTGCTGCTGCTTCGCGTGCTTTGTATGCTTCTTTGGAAGCAGTGCTTAAGCGTACAGCTTCCTCTTCAGGGTAAAGATCCACTTCTTCAATTTGCACGCTAGCAAATTTGCTAGCGTATGCGAAGTCTGTGCCATCATAATTGCAGAGGCTAGAAGCTTTGCGCAGTGTGCCGATGAACCCGATAAACGCTTGCAGTTCTTTGGTGGAAACGCTCTCAGGGATCACCAGCTTGCAGTCCCATCCGAGGTTCAATATACGAGTCTTCATTTTGCTATCCTTTCTAGGGTTGATTGTCAGCGGCTGCTGACATGGACATTATAAGCCAGCCCCACGGGGCTGGCCCACAATTCTTTCTATCGATTAATCGAACGTGATAGATACGCACGTGCCGGACAGTGCCGACTCGACATCAAAGTTGTTATCCATCCAGTCCTGCACCTTTTGATCTAGATCGATGTCATCGATGGCCTCATCGATCTGGCGGGTAATTTCGTGGCTGTGATTTTCAAGTGCCACTTCCACTGAACTGTGAACAGCAGTAAAGGCCTTTTGAATTTCGGCCTCGATCAATTCGCGCAGTGGTGCGTTGGCAGCGGCCATGTCGGACTGGTGCAGTTTGATGGCTGTATTCAATACTGAATACACAGCAGTGAGTAACGCTGCCGAATTGTCAGAGCCATTGGCCAGTTCAGTTGCACGGGCCAGCGCCGTATCCATGTTGTCATACGTCACAAACAGGTTGTTTGTGTACGTGGCAAGAGTAGTTCCGTAGACTTTCATTTTGCTATCCTTTCTAGGTTGATGATGTAGCCCCACTGGGGGACTGTCTGAATTATAGCCCAGTGGGGTAACAAACCAGCCCCAGCCCCGATTGTATTTTTCAATTAAACCAGCCCCACCGATAGCGCCCAAGCTTCGCGGCCCTTCGCTGCGCGAGCCCTTCGGGCGCGGGCCGCGAAGCTTGGGACGTGGTGCGCGGTCCGCGCACCACGCAGCGCGGTGCATTTTCACTGGTGCACGCAGCGCGGCGCGCGGCTTGGTTTCCGATATCGAAAGCAACCTAAAAAAGGCCAGCAAAATTACCCTTTTCCATTGGGCAATTCGCCAGCCTTACGCAATAGTTAAGCGCTAAGCAATTCCACTGCTCGATTTTTAAGCGCTGCGCCAGTGCCAAACCATGCCGATTCAAGGCGCGTATTGTCGGACCTTCCGCGCTCATGATCCACCAATTCGGTGACAGCATTAAGCATGGCCCAGCGACTACCAGCAACCCCGTCGATATCGGAACCGATAGCGGCTCCGTTGAATAATTGCAGCACCCGCTTATAGGCGCGGCTTTCTGTGATATCGATCCGGCCTGTGTGGTAGGGTTTGAGCAATTCGGCAACAAAAGAATCGGCCTCCGCTGCACTCATGGTTTCCGCTGCCAATTGGCGGCTCTGAACAATAAAGCGCTCGAATTGATTCGCCACAATCCCCAATTGCAGGCGGACGGTGTCGGCGTCGAAGCGCTCACTATGCAATACGCGAATGGCACTTTTCAGATATCCCTTTTCGGTTTCCGCTTCGCCCTTCACGGCCTGCCCGTTGGAATAGCCGCCCACTGCCGCCGTGATTGTGTTATTGCACACCACGCGAATTGCAGTGAATTTCGCAATTGTCGCCATGGTTCCATCGTAGGACGTGCCCAGCAATAGGTACGGCTTGACTAGGTCCCCGTCTACCACTGGTGCCGCTTCGCCCACGCTCGCCAGTGCCCAAACCCTGCGCCCGTAACTAAGGGCTCCGGCTGTCTCCAATTGAAAACCGCCAAGCGCTACTAAGTCAGAGAAAAAGCCCATTATTTCGGCGGGCTGAACAACGTTATAGCCCTTCGATACTACCGCCAGCGCTGCGCCGGTATCGCTCCGGTGCAGTACTTTACGCTCCGGCCATGCTTGGGGCTCTGTTGCCGCTGCTGTCTGAAATAGAACGGGGCTCTCCAATACGCTGTAAGACAAGCCAGCTTCGCGGGTCCAAGTGGGGATATCTGCCCCCGCTGTCAGTGCCTGCCCCAGTCCGTGCCACGGGGTTTTACCTGCGTACGCAATCGCTGCGCTGCCGGTGGTGGTGTCGATCATATGTGCCATTTTGCTATCCTTTCTGTTGTTAAAAAATTACCGGTTTTCCTGTTCCGGTGCGCCAGTATAAGCGCAATATTCAGTGCCTGCCGATTGTATTTTTCAATCGAATTTATCCAGCACCCAGCTAATCCCTATTATGACGGCCAGCGCCACGAAGGCCATTATCATGCTGCCGCCTTTCCGCAATCCCCTGCGATATGGTGCCGCAACATGCTGCCACGGGGCAAACCATGCGCGAAGGCGCGGACGGCCTGCGCATCATTGGCGGCCCCTTTCTTTTTAGTAGCATGCCACTGTATAGCAGTGGGGCCCGATGCTGCATAGCAACCCCCTTCGGCATCGGTGCCGACTCTCTTTTTTCCGGTACCGTGCCCAACGAACACCACCACATAATCACGTTGACCACGTGCGCATAGTGGGGAACCATTCCCGCACTGCTGGCATGTGAATGAATCGGACAATTCGGCAGGGCACCGGACAAACCCGATACCGTGGAATTTTCGGGGCCATTGGTCCGCGCTATCGTGGGGCGCTGCGTAAACGGCAGGCCTTCCAAGCTCTACAGCGCGTGCCGCATCTTGCATGGTGTCGCAGCTTGCATTAAATACGGTTTTGCCTTCGGCAGGCAGTGGTAAGGCTTCGGCCTGAAAATGGCTGTAGGTCCAAGCCAAGCCCCCACGGGGAACCGCATCATAAACGGCCTGCATATATTCGGCATCGACTAGGTCCGTGCCGGTTTCGCTTTTCGGGTGCAGCTTGCACGTTTTGGGGCACGTGCCATAAGTCTCATGTTCGCCTGCGCGATAAGTAACGGCAATGGGGCCGGTTTTGCTGTTGCTGCTGGTTTGTACTGTCTTGAGCATGATGTTATCCTTTCTGATATGCCGGAACCGTTCCGGCATGGTTTGAATTATGCGGCTATTTGGTTACTCCGTGCATTGTATTTTGCTATCGTCTCGCGGCTAATAATAGGTATCGCAGTGCGTGCCGGAAAGTCCCACGGGAACCCCTCTATTACCATGTTCTCGGCGTATTGTCGGGCGGCCTTAAGAGTATCGAAAGCGCGAACGGCGGTGCGCGTGCTAGGGTAGCAAACAACGAACTTGACGCGCTCGCGCGGCTTGGGGTGTTGGCGTCGGTAGCTTACGGGATTAGACATTTTGAGCCCCTTCGATTACGCGCATAGCGGCTTCCTCGCCCCCATCACACATACTAACGGCAACGACAATTGCGGCCATTACGTCCGAAAGGGTCTGCTCCCCTGCACCTCGAACGACAGTGGAATAAATACCGCCATTTTCTTGGGCGCTATCCCAATCAATATATTGGCTTTCGCGGTACATTTCGATTGTGGTTTTAACCGGCTTTTTAGCAAAAGCCACAGCGTGGCCCCATAAAATGTATGAGTCAGTTACCGTGCGGCTTTCGGAAAAACGTTCCGATATTCTTTCCTCGTCATAACCCATTGACAACATAAGGGCAATCGTTTGGACATTTTCCTTGCTCTCATAACCCATGCATTGGCCGTACGCCTCAACAAAGGCTTCTATCTCTTTTGCGGTTTTCATCTCTCTATCCTTTCTGTGGTGTGCGCACTATTGCGACACGGCCCTATGTTAGCCCAAAATACATCCCTGCCTAATTGTATTTTCCTATCACTAAGCCAGTGCCAATAGCTGCCGCAATTTACTCCAATCCATGGCGCGGGACGGCCAAGAGGCCATAGGCGCAAGCCTAAGCCCCTGCTGGGCAAGCTCGATAGCATCCTTGCCAGCATAAAGGGATATCGTGGAAGGGACCAACAAGGAGCCCTCCCGCTTGACCAAAATAAAGCACGGACGGCCCGCTGCTGAGTTGCGGGCCATAAAGGCTATTTGATGTGGCCGAAGGCCTACCTTCAGGCCGCGAGTGACAACCTTAAGCTCGACCAGCACAAACCGCGAATTAATGCCAATGAGCATGTCCGGAATGCCGAGGTTTACCCGATTCTCCAGCCGCTCAATATCGCAATTGAGCAGGCTAGTGCGCACGCGCTGGGAAAATTTACTCTCCGGTGTTGTCGCCATGGTCTATCTCGAAAATGTCCGGCGGGGGCTCCGCCACGCCTGCGTCAAAAATGGGGTCTGCCTGCTTAGCTATGCTGTCCATGACCAAACCGGTGTCAGCGTCAATCAGGGCAGTCGGAGGGGGACCGCCGTACAAGCGCTTAAGCTCTTCAAGCTGGTGTTGCACTTCTTCTTTGCTCATGCTGTCAATGGTCCCGTGCCGGATTTCCTTGCGCTCCACGTAGATTGTCCCCAGCGCCTGTCCGCGCCGATACTCAGCGGCCACGGCAGCCGAGAACGCCCCAGCCTCCAGCGCCTTGTCGCGGATGATCTGAAGGTCCCGCATGTGCCGCTCATAGCTGGTGTTGTACTTTGAGGCCAATTCGGCCCTGTAGGCCTGAATAGCGGCCACCACGTGGGGGTATACCTTGGGGTTCGTTAGCTTCCACGCCATGACCGATGCGCTGCCCTCTCGGTACCCTGCGCGGATCGCGGCTTCCTTCAGGGTCACACGGCCATCCCCTGAGACGTACTCCTGAACGAACTTCCATTCCTTTTCGTTCATAACCTTGCGCTGCTTGCGCAGCGGGACAACTTCCCCAGCCATGCGCTGCTTGGCCTTGTCAGGCACCACAGGCGGCACGTTCCAAACGTCTTTACGGGTCATGCTGTCCTCCATAGTCGCCAGCCGCCGCTTACCTGCTTCAAGGAGAACTTCCACGTGGGCTCATGCTTCTGGATGAACTGGGCAGCAGACACCCGCGCCGAGGTTCCCTTGGGCAGGGTATCAAAAAAGATGCTGTCGCCCACTTCCATATCCTTGAACGGGTAGCGGGTCCTTCCTTGGGGTATGGGCACATCAGGGTCTATTTGGAGGTTTGTAAGGGACATGATATATAAAGCCTATCGTAACGCAGATGTAGCTACTTTAAGGGACGTAATTTCCAGAAGTCAAGCGTTCAGTTTTTCGGGCCTCCTATAGAGTTTTTTCACAAGAATTTATTTTTTAATTTTTTTTTCTCGAAGCGTAGGGACACCCCAGTAAATTACACCTACTACAGTACTCAGATTCCACCGTAATGGTATAACCTATTGATTTACATCACTTATTACGCCAATTACACCATTACGTCTATTCTCACAAAAAAAGATGAAAAAACATTTTTCTTTGGAAAAACCTTATAGGGAACCCCAAAAAAGCATATAAGAACCGCTTTCTTATATGCTTTTGGTTATATAAGACCCATACCATAGGGTAAACCCTAGTATCAATTCTACAAATTGACACCCAAAAATAAAGCTTGACGTAAGGCTAGGTAAGATACAATAAACCCCGGGCCTCGGTCCTCGGACCAGTTTCCATTAACCATCAAGAAAGGATAGATAAATGCAGACACAGATGCCGAATCAAACCAGCATTGCAGACGTAATGCTGAGCATTCCTGTAGAAGTTCACTACGCGCTAGACAAAGACGGGAGAACGCAAATAGTAGCAGTAAACGTAACGGTAGGGAAAAGCTCTCTAAACGTTATCAGTCTACTTGGAGAAGATGACTTCTTTGATATTTTTGTCCAACTGGACGATTACTACCACGAGGTGTCCTGATGAGCTACGTCAACTACTGGCACAAAATCAACGACAAGGGCGACTACTTTAATTGCAATTTTTACTACGAGCCCGTGGAAAAAGCCACTGCTGATGATCCCCCGAGCCACGGTTCGTGGATCTTGGTCAGTGTGAAGTTAGCCGGTGTGGACCTGTTTGAACACCTGTCCTACACCACTTTGCGGGACATTGAGGAGTCCTCGCAGATCACTTTTGAAACCATGGGGGAATAAATGCAGAGTTATCTTTTTTGGTCACAGGAGCATGGTGACGTGTATATACATGCTGAAAACGAGGACAAGGCGTGGGACAAGTTTTACGACACCCACAATGGAAATGGGGACTACGAGGTTGTGGTCCATTTGTTAGACGAACTAGGAGAGAGCTATGAGTGATGATCTTTATCAGGTGTACCACATCAACGGCACCGTTACCCCCGATGAGTATCGGGAAGCCTTGGTCCGCGCAACGTCACCCGAGGACGCTGTACAGCAATTTGGCGCTATTTATCCTGAAGTCCCTGAAGGCGATTTTGTGGAAGTGAACTTGGCATATCTGTGCACTGACTGCGGTTGGCCATCAATTAAGCAGAGTAATGTCCGCGATATCAGTGGAGCGGATGCCTATACCTGCCATGTCTGTGAAAACTGTGGCCACCACTTCGGAGGGGACCTTGACCATGCTTAACCTGATCCGCCTGTACTTTATGTTCCGCCGCAAGGGGTGGAGCCGTATTCAATCGATTAAATCAACTTGGAGAATTGCAAAATGATATTTGGAACTAAACGCATCAAAGCTTTGGAAGAGCAATTGGAAATGCACATTAACCGGCTCAACAACCTGTTTGCAAACCTGCAAAGTCAGATCATTAGCCTGCACCACGCGAAGGTGACCGCCAGTGTGGATAAGAAGGTTGCCCAGCGCCTAAAGCAGCGGGAGTATGCACGGGAGTATTACCGCAAGAACAAAGCCGTGGTGAATGCAAAGACCGCAGCACGGAGAAAGGCCAAGGCTGGGAAATGAAATTTTTTTCTTTTTTGAAGAATCAACTAAAGGGGCTGACACCTTTGGAAGTGATCAGCAAGGAGCTGGCACAGGCTCATTTGGATAGGCTGGAAGCGGAGAATGCTTGCGAATACAGCCAAGCTGTGCTGGATCTAAATTTGGCCCGCATCGAACGGTTAAACCTACGTATCAAGGAGTACAAATAATGAACTGGACACCTGAGCAGAAATGGAAAGTCATACAGGCGTGGTTGTACGCATACGACCAAGGCATACACAAAGACTACGAGCAGCAACTACTACTGGCTATCAAAGGAGAAGCACAGTGAACGAAGCAGACAAACACTACATGACACCGACACCCATTGAAGAAGAGGTCCGTGATCCGTGGTCCTTTATCAGTCAACAGATAAGAGGTCTACTTGCACTTGCAGCCATTGTGGTTGGTGTGTGGATGCTTGTTGCAGCGGTGGTGGTGAGATGAACGAGATGACAGACTGGTTTCCCCCACACATCAAGCCTGTGCATATCGGTGTGTACGAAATTAAATTTTCTAATGTGCCACTTGGCAAACGTTTAATGTACGCACGATGGAATGGTAAAGAATGGTCAAACTTTGCGTATAAAAAGAATGATGACTGTATGAACGATTGTTTCGGCGCAGTGCAAAAGAAACATTGGCGCGGTTTTACGGAGGAGCAGACATGACAGAAAAATACGGTATGGGTCACACAGACCCTCGCGCCATATATGGCTTAACTGCTGTTGAATTGGAAGAGCCTGTTGTGCGGTGGGAATTTCTTGAGCGCAACCAATACGAGATAGGTTCACTTGTGACGCAGTTAATTTTTATTGCGGTGGTTGTCATATTGGGGGTGTTGATATGACAGGCTATCAAAGCAAAAAGGCGGCGGCGCAGGGCAAGCTGGAAGATGACGATACGCAGGTATACCAAGACCACGACGATACGCTGACGATTGCATACCAAAGCGGCTACTACGATGGAAAAAAAGCAGCAGCGCAGGAGCCTACCAAGTATTCTTTCAGAGCGCAGTGGGAAGAAGATGGTTGTATTGGCGTAGTTGCGGCTATTGAAAGGTTAGATGGTGGTGTTCATTTATTGAAAGACACCATTGACGCACCACAGCCAGTGCAGGAACCTGTGGCGTATCTTTGTGGCCCAGACAAAAACGGTATGTTTGGTTTACCGACAGCGGACAAGGCTTGCAAATATTGTTTTCCTGTTTACGCCGCACCACGACAGCGCCCTTGGGTTGGGCTGACGGATGAGGAAATAGAACAGTTACACACAACATGGGTGCTTGGTGGCGGGTTTAGACAATTGTGCAATGCCATAGAAGCCAAACTCAAGGAAAAGAACAATGGGTGAACGACTAATACCAAAGCTGGACAGGCTTGGCGCGGAGGCTGGCATCAAGCAGATGACGCCCGAGATATATAACTTTGCCCTGCGGGTGCGTGCTGATGTGGTAGCGCAGTGGCCTGAACGCCCGTGGGTTGGGTTGACTGCCGAAGAAGCCGTTGAATGCTGTACAACAACCGCAACACAAACGTGGAAAAACTTTGAAGCTAAGCTCAAGGAGCGCAACACATGAAAACAATTATTCATGTGAATCAGCACGTCATAAAATCCAATGCAAAAAATGGAACAAATGAGCCGGTGTTAACAGTAAAAACGTACAAGGAAAACCGGTATGCACATGAAGCCGTGATCCTCGGTCCATGCAAAGTGGTCTATTCTCCTGACAGAGCACTTTCGTGCGGGGCAAAGGTGTGGATTGAGACGCATGCAGAGGTTGAACTTAAATTAGAGGAGCAAACAGCTTGACCATATTCGTGAGCCTCGCTTCTTACTGCGACAACCTTTTGGAGCAGACCATGACAGAAGCCATGACCAAGGCTAAGTACCCAAGGGATATCCGTTTTGGTGTGGTGGAACAGCAATACGTTGAGAAACGTCTGCGCTCTGAAATTGTCAAGAATCCGCAGGTCCGTTATGTCGGGATTGATATCCGCGAGGCGCGGGGCGCGTGCTGGGCACGGGCTTTGGCGATGAGTTTATACAATGACGAGGACTACTTTTTGCAAGTGGATGCACACACGGTATTTGATGAGGATTGGGATGAGAAACTGATCAAATCCATAGAACATTGTGGGAAGAAATCAGCCAAGCCTTTGTTGTCTAGTTATCCTCCTTCTTTTGAAATTAAGGACAAACAGATCATCCTTCAGTACGCCCCCAAGTGCATGGCCACATCATGGGTAGTGGACAAAGAATGGCCTAATGAGCCTAACGGTAATGACATTGTCTTGCATTTCAGGGCGTACGTTTATAACGATGTTACGGAGCCTGTCAAAGGGTTTCATGTTGCTGGGGGAATGATTTTTGCGCATGGGAAGTTTGTGTACGAAGTACCGTATGACCCGCATTTGTATTTCCAAGGCGAAGAACAAAATATCTCGGTCAGGGCCTATACGCATGGATGGGACATTTACCATACCCCTGATGTTCCTGTTTATCACCTGTATGCCATGAATAAAGAAGGGCAAGAAGGAACGCCTGATATTGAACGTAATCAGAGGGAAACGCACTGGGTAGAAGACAAGGACAAAATGCGTAAGGAGCGATGGTGGGACCTTGATAAAAAGTCAAGGACTAGGCTATCTGCTTTACTGCATAAAGGTGAGAATCTTGGTGCGTATGGGCTGGGAAAAGAACGCACATTAAAGGACTATGCGAAGTTTTCTGGGATTGATTACGTCAACAAAAAGCTTATGCCTAATGCATGGTTGCCTTCTGAACGTCCTGCGACTAAGAAAAAGAAATGAAAGTTGGTGTGATGATCCCCACTTATAAGCGGCCTGATCTGCTTCGCGCAGCCGTGCTGCAATGGATTGTGCAAACAAGGCCACCGGACATTATTTGTGTTCATCAGAACGGGGAAAGCGAAAGCTACGAATGGGTTGTGGAAGACCTCAGGTCCTTGGTCCACGTCAAGTGGGTCTACATGCCTAAAACTATCCCCCAGCACCGTTGGTATCTTGTACCGCTAAGTTATCTGATCGCACAGGACTGTGATGTATTCTTTTGGGGTGACCATGATGATATTTATCTACGTAACCATGTGGAGAAATGCATTCGTGAGCTGGTACATGCGGACATTACGGTGTCCGAAACGTGCGGTGTGCTGTATCTGAAGGGCAAAGAGTTTGCCTACGATAAGCCAAGGAAATTTACTGCGCATGCGCCCGGGGGGATGAGTTCATCTATGGCATTTAATCGTCCTTTTGCCTTGGTTTTGGAAGAGGACTTACAGGACGACACAAATACTTTTTTCTCAGATAACGTAGTGGCCAATGTAACCATGCCGAAATTTCGTGTGTTTAGGGGAGAAAGGAATACCACTGTTTATGTATCCCATTCAGGATCATATAGCTCATCAAGCTGGGTAAAAGAAAGCGATTGGGCTAAGGAAGCCAACTGGGGAACTGTATGAACATATGGCAAGACTTTAAGAGTAATAACGGCAAAGGGATTTACAAGTGGTCACATTATTTCCCTATTTATGAAAAGCATTTTGCTTCTTGGCGCAATAAAAATGTGACTTTTTTGGAAATCGGAGTACAGCGGGGCGGCTCACTGCAAATGTGGCAGCGTTTCTTTGGCCCGTTGGCCACGATTGTCGGCATTGATATTGATCCAAGTTGCGCGGCGCATGGTGGGGAAAACGTGCACGTGCGCATTGGGGACCAATCCGATACACAATTTTTAAAATCCCTAATTGATGAATTTGGGCCTTTTGATATTGTTCTGGATGATGGCAGTCATCACATGATTCATATTTGGAAGACGTTTGAATTCATGTATCCCAAAATATCAAAGAATGGGATCTATGCGGTGGAGGATCTGCATACAGCGTATTGGAAGGAGTATGGAGGGGATATTACGGACAAGAACACTTTTGTCAACATCAGCAAAAGTTTTGTTGATGATTTAAATGCGCACCATTCAAGGGGCGTGTTGAAGCCTAATTTCATAACAGACAATACGTTTGGGATTTCTTTTTACGACAGCGTTATCGTGTACGAACGAGGGCGCATACCAAATAGAAATCCTATTCTGTCTGAGTAACCAAAGGAACATATGACCGAACACGAACAAAATTTACGCGACCTAGCAGCATTAGTTGCTATGGCAGCGCTGTTGGTTAGGGATAAATACAGCCTCTACCCACATGACACGGCATTCAAAATAGCAGATCAATTTATTAACGAAAGGAAGAAAAGTGGTAGCAACATTCAAGATGAATGACACCGATTCAGCACGCAAGGCATTGAATCTGATGGTGCCTTGGAAGAAGCGGGAGAAACAGGCCAATGAGGCCACGCCTCCCAGCATTAACATTTGGAAGCAGCCAGTGTATAGCCCACCTACGGGCGACTATGTGAGGCCCTCGGGCCTCGATCACCGCAAATATAAAAGTAAAGGATGACCATGTATATTGTTTCAGTTGTTAATTACGCACTGCCCTGCATGCTTGCAGAGACGGCGCTAAAGGATGCGCACAACGCTGCGCTGGACGGGGACTTGGTAAAGGCGATGGACTATACGATCCAAGCCATTGCTGAGTCAAAAATAATGCTTAACTCACTTATAATTATGAAGGAGAAAGAAGATGCTGGACGCTCTGTCACGTAACCGATTGCGCGATGTTGCTCGCCCCAAACGAGGGGACTTAAACAAACAGAATTATTTATTGGAACAGGTCATTGAGGACTTGCACAAAAAATACCCAGAGAAATTTCATGACAATCTATCGATCCATAACCGAGTGTTTTTTCACAAACCCCATATCCACGTTTTAACCCCATATCACCATGCTATTAACATTTGAAAACCTAATCAAAGTACTGGATGACCTTGCACGGGCATACCGGCAAACCAACGGCCTTGATGGGGCCTACGACAAACCCCTTTTAGCCGCAGAAATGGTACTTAAGAAATATGCCGATATCACAGCATCCCAAACTAAGAGAATTGCTGAAGCAACATCCGGAGGGGATGACGTGCGCTGAACTGCATGGGCTGTCCGGTATCAAATCAGAGTCCATCAGACAGGCTTTGAATAACATGCCGGACACCTATGTTGATAGGTGGCAAAAAAGGGGCCGAGGCCCCTTTCAAAAAGTGTGGTGTGTGGTGGACGTTCCTAAAGACTGTCCCCACCCCACACAATCACTTCGCTGAGCCCCAAGTTGGGCCGACTTCAACGTCACACCGGCTTGGAACTTCCAACTTCACAGCGGCTGCCATGATTTCGGCAGCCGCTTCTGCTTCTGCCTTACTGTTTACGCTCAACGCCAGCTCATCATGCACTTGCAGCATGCTGTTTATTCCCGCTTTGTGCAGCGCTACCATGGCAGACTTCACCTGATCAGCGGCGGACCCTTGGATAAGACGATTAAGCCCCTTGTAGGTGCCTGAGCGCTTGATCCGTTGGCCATATTCCATGGCGGCTTGCTCACGGGGCAGCGCCTTGTTCACGCCCCATTCCATCGGCTCCCACAACGGGAAGCGGCATTTACGGCCCAGCAGCGTGCGGATAGATCCATTAGATGTAGGGCTGTCAATTCGCTTCATAACGGCGTTGACAGTGCCTTTGAGAAACGGAACATTTTGGTGGAACTTGGTAATCAATTCATCGGCCTCGCCAAGATGCAGATCCAACTGCGCAGCCAGCTTAGCTTTGCCCATACCGTACATCAGGCCCAAACCAATTGTCTTGGCCGCCTTGCGATTGATACCTGCCATGGTAGCTACCATTTGGTGGAAGTCCGTATCAGGGTTTTCCCTATATGCGTTCACCATGGTCTCCGACCCGGGCAGATCCAAGAGGCTTGCATAGTGGACCAGCAGGCGCGGCTCCTGTGCGCTGAAATCGTTTGATGCCCACAGTTGGCCCTCTTCCGGCAAGAATAGATTGCGCACCATCGGGCCAATGATTTCATGGCGGGCAGGAACCTGCTGAAGGTTAGGGTTGGCCATGGACAGCCGTCCTGTAACCGTGCCCCCATCATCCGAACGCATCTGATTGACATGCGGGTGGATGCGGCCAGTCTTGGCGCTAAAGTCTAAGTAAGGCTGGAGAAAGGTACTATGCGTCTTATTTGTCTCTCGGGCCTCAATGATCATCCGCCCTAAAGGGTGGGAGCAAGATTCCAGAAAGCCTTTGGTAAAGCTCGGTGCACCGGCCTCGGTCTTTGCATAAGGCAGGCTCAGTTTGTCAAAGGCGGCAGCAATACTTTGGGCAGTCCAGATATCTACGGAATTGCCAACGAGGTTGCGCATGTGCGTATATAGCTCCTTCTCCCGCTTTTTGAGCTTATCAATCAGCAATTCGCAATTAAATCGGTCAAACCGAATTCCGCGCTGCGTCATACCCAGTAATACAGGGAATACAGCGGTTTCAAGATTAAAGATTGATTCGACTTCTTCCTGCCGCAGTTTGATCTTTAAAGCCTGCCACAGCTTCAGCGTCAGGGCAGCATCCTGCTCGGCGTAGTCACCCACATACATTGCAGGCAGCTTCCACAATTCCTTTTTAGGATGCACACCAAAATCAGCAGCGGCCATCTTCAGTCCTGCCTCTGACTTTACTTCCTGAAGATAGTCAAATCCAAGGGAGTTGAGGGAATAGCTGAAACGATTTTCGTCGATGAGCGGCGCTGCAAGCATCGTGTCAACGATACGGCCGTTGATGGTAAATCCGCTGGCTTGAAGCCATCCGGAGTCATAGGCTGCGTTGTGCATAACTTTGTCGGCGGGGGTACTGAGAACTTCTTGTACCCATCTTTCAACTCGGGCCTTATCAAGGTTACCGCCGCCTTGGTGGGCCACAGGATAATATCCGGCCCATCCGTCCACAGCAACAGCATAGCCAACAATAAAACCATCACGTCTGGGCCAGCCGGGTCCAAAAGACTCCATGTTTGGGTCGCAGGTTTCGAGGTCAATTGCAATCTCCTTGGCTGTGGATAAGTTGGGGAAAGTTTCTGGAGCAACCCACTCTGTGGGCACAGTAAACATAGGCATGGTTTTCATATTCGGAATCCTTTTTCGATGTGCTTAGGAAGCACAAGATGCAACGATTGTTTGGCACGGGTTATGCCTACATAGAAGAGCCTGTGCACGTTATCAGGGTTTCGTGCATATTCTTTTGCAAACTTAGGACTCAGGTCCATGAGCAGCAATACATTGTCCGCTTCCCCTCCTTTGGCCCCATGAATTGTTGATAGCCTGATCCTCGGCGCTTGATTCAATTTCACTCCACGGCGCAGCAATGCAATCAAGTACTCCTGCGTTTCCAGCGATATCTTGCTTAGCGCTTCATGCCAAACCACATCGGTCAGCAGGCCAAAATTGCGCTTCAGGGAATCCATGTCATACAGCTCATCCTTTTCCCCGCTGCGAAAGGTTTTATGTCCTCGGGCCACGGCACTCGCATCAAGATACCGGTAAATCGTGGCCACATGCTCTCCAGTGACCTGCTTCCCCTTACGCAAGCGCTCCCAGTTGACCACGGCTCCTGCAATCTGAGGGGAGAGGCTGGGGATGCCGTTGCGCTCAAACAAAATGCCCATTCCTTTTAGCCATTCATGGATAGGATTGAGCAGGTAGTTGGTGCTGGCCATGATCAGCCATTGACCTTGGCTGATGTCCACATCCTCATGTCGGTAGTAGGTCTTGACGTTGCCCTCTACATCTCGCGACTTCCACGTCTTGCTTTGGCGCTCACGGATCTGCCGGACGATACTATCGGCCAATGTATGTATTTTTGTGGGTACACGGTAGGACTGATCCAGCACAGTGATCTTGCCTTGGAAAGACAAAAAGCTCTTCACGTCTGCCCCTGCCCAAGTGAACACCGCCTGATCATCATCCCCGGCCAAGTAGGTACGCTTTGCCCGCTCAGATAAGGCCTCCACCATCAGCCATTGCAGGCGTGACAAATCCTGTGCCTCATCTACAATCAAAACATCTAGGCTGGGCAATCTGGAGGGCTCATCTACAATCATTTCCAATAGGTCGGTGAAGTCCAGTAGGTTGCGGGAATGCTTGTAGTGCCGGTAAGTGCGCTCTACAAATTCAAAGTGTCGCCATTCGATGTCCAATGCTGACTGGTTGTAATGCTCCCGCAGGTCAAGGCCCTTGATCCGCGCAAGGTTGACTTCGTTCAGTATGGGGTTGTCCGCCTTGATGAACCCCATTTCCTCATCCTTAGTCAGGTCCAACTGGATGCCTGCCTCTGTCGCAAACTCTTTGTAGTGGGCAGGCTGCATGATGTCATCGGTGCGCGTTCCGAGGCAACGAAATGCAAGGCTGTGCAGCGTGCGGAAATAGGGGAAATCCGTACGTTCATTGAGCGCAGGGAACTTGGCAATAGCCCTGTCCCGCGCTTCGTTGGCCGCCTTGCGGGTGAAGGAAAAGTACCCAATGCTGATCGGCAGCGTTCCGGAAAGTAATTCCAAATCCACTACGTTGAGCAAGTAGGTTGTTTTCCCTGTCCCCGGCGGACCAAATATCTTGTTGATATCACCCATGATATCAAGCGTGGGGCTCAAGCCAGAAGAAGTCGCTTGGCCAAACAAGCAGCGGAGTATCGGGGCCCATATAGGCACTTTCGATATTGTATTCAATAAACTCCCGCGCCTCTTCTACGCTCATGCCGTCTCGCTTTTGCAGGATATAGCGAATGGCATCGGCGTTATATATAAGAACATGTATACGTTCATTGCCGTTCCACGTAAAGCATGGGCCAATGATGGCCTGATCGTATCCATCTAACCTTTTCAAAATGGGCTCCCTTCTGTGCGGGTGGTGTGTGTTTCAAAAGGAGCATCCTGTTTCTCAAAGCAAGGAATCCTCCAGCAGCGCGTGGTCCGTGATTTAAGCAGCAAGGATATGGGCTCGCCACCGAGGTCCCTGATCCGTTGTGCAATCTTGGGAGCAGTCAGCCCCATGAAATTGTTGCGCTTTAGGTGGGACATCAGGTCCTTCATCCTGAAGTAAGTCTTGGCCTCAGAATCATCATTCCACGGACGGCCCATGAGTATTTCATCGCGGTCCAATGCCTGCTGCATGTGGGTAGTGAACTCTTCCAGCAGATCCATAAATTGACCCGTAACGCTGGTATCTTCGCTAGCCTCAGTAATTTGCTCAGTCTCCACCATTTCTTTGAGCAGTGCATTGAGTAAATTCTCCCAGTCTTGCTTGCGCAGCGTGGGCGGCAGCAGGTTCAGACGCTCAAGGCAAGCTTTCTGAAAAGCCATCTGATTGAACAGGTTGTCAGTTTCCAGCTCGACCCTACGGCCATTGATATCAAGGAACCACAGCGGCGGCTCGCTAGCGTACTTAGACAAAGAACTGATCTTTGGTGCGTCAGGGCCGTTGCCCCCGATCCCAAACTTGCGTGTCCGGCACAGGCCAGAATTGCAAAAGGAATTGAGCGGCATGTCCTTACACTTGTACATGTAATCTTTTTTGTTCAATTGCTTTAGGATCACCTGCACTTCATTGTTAGGCAGCGGTGGGGATACATACTTGTAGTTGTACTCGGCCAGCTTGTCTTCCCAACCAGCGGGAGCCAGCTTCTTTAAGTAGATCCCGATATTAAACAGGCCGTTGTTACGTGTGCCTTCAGGAAAGCCTTGAGCGCAAAGAGCCTGTAGGCAGGGCGGACCATCCTTGATAGGGCTGTCCGGCTGCTTTGGGGGCTCAGGGAAGGCCAGTGGAGATGTCTGCACATTGGCTTCGTACAGCGTAAAAAATTCCTCCAGCGAAGCGGCAGATCCGTCTGCATTAAAGGCATAACGTGTTCCGTTATCACCAGCAAAATAAGGCAGGTTTAGGAAGTTGCCGGTATCCCCGCGCTCAACCAAAATCTCGGCCTGCTTGGGAAAGATCTCACGCCCTGCCTCACCCAACAATGCTGCTGAGGTTTGCAGGTAGTGCTGCATGTCGGCAGCCGGTATTGGCTCCCGAACAAATAAGAAGACGTGTGCGCCGCCGGACTTGCTGCGGCAGACAACTAACGGGAGTTTGAGCGCAGCAATTCGCTGCACAAGGCCCAAATGGTCAAGGGGATACTGATCAATATCAATGCAACCCCATATACAACTATTATCAGCGCGAATAGGAATGACCCCAAGACTAGGCTCAACGCCGTCAAGATGCTTGATCCAGAGGTCCTCTGTTGGCGGCTTTCGGACCACCGTGGCTTTACCTGCTTGTTTTCCATCACCGCGCTCCGATTTGATTACGTATGTCCCATAGGCAATATCCAGCCCGCTGAATATTGCCTGAAATTTTTCAAGTTGATCTTGCATCAGGCATCTCTATAAGATGGGGGTACTCGCTGCGTCTGTGTTTGACCCTTTAAATCAGGCTGCAAATACCGCAGCAACGCCAGCATCCGCTTTCCCCCCGAATATCAAAACGGTGCTGGCCCGCCAGCGGTGACATCCTCATCAGCGTGTTTGACTTTCACGTCACCAGCGCTTACCGAAGAGGAAAAAGCTTTGGCGGCGTGGTACACGCTCATGTCATTAATCGGCCCAATGCGCTCGACTTCCCAGCCGTACCATTTACCCTTGTCGTTGGACTCAGCCTGAGTTGTCAGACGATAAAGGTGTGAATACATCGGTGGCGTGTATGCGCCATTCTTACCCATCAACTTGGTGGACATCATCATGGAATTCCACTTGCGCGACTTCTTCAGTTGCGTGGACTTCATGGTGATCAAGGCAGGCTCAGGGATGCCATCATCGCTAATCACCATCACATAATGATTGGCGGTGTTTTCGATGTAGTTCCCGTTGTCAAGGTAATCCTTGTTGTCGCCCGGTTCGCGGTGCGTGCGACTCAAAACGTCAGACGTGGCCGGGTAGATCGCAATCGGAGCGCCCGAACCAACTCCACGTGGTGCCCACTCAATGTACTGACGTACATAGGCGCAAGGCACAACGATCATCCCCTTTTTGCCGTCATACAACGTACCATTTACAGTGTTGTAAACCATACCGGGCATCGCACCATCGACCTCACCAACCTCGGGGGAGGTATTGGTCAACAAGCGCAAGAACGGCAGAGCAAAATCATCCTGATTCATCGACTCAAAGCCGCTGGATGCATCCTGTTCAAAGTCATTCACCAAAGCAATTGCTTGCTCGCTTTTCACTGCTACTTCTGTCTTAGCCATTTTTCATTTCCTTCTTTATGCTGATTTGATAGTTGCTTTTTGGCCTACGTATACGCCAAAAAGCTCGGTTGGGAACTCGCTTCCACGTTCCACTTGCTCACGAACCCAAGCTTTCAAGGTCTGGGGCTCGATCTTCTGCGATTGCTCGACTGGATAGTTTTGCTCACGCAGTTGATTCAGTAATGTGTCGCACAGGCCGTCTTCTCCACGGCCAAAACGTACTGACACTGTGTTTTTGATGATGTCATCAAAGCCGTTATCACGCAGCCACTCATAGGCCTTGGCGCGTTTCTCTTCCTTGATGCTGGCGCTGTAGAAAGGCTTGACTTCAATGTTGCTGCCATCAGCCATCTTGAAAGACTTCATACCAAGCTCGGACAACATCGCAGGGATGGTGTCTTCCAGCAATTTGCGGCGCTGTTCTTGGCGCTCTTTCAGCACACTCTCCAGCTCTTCCACTTCTTTTTCCAACTCCTTGGCCCGCTTGGCCAAGGCTCCAACGGAGGACAGGTCTTCGTTCTTCACGACCAAAGCGCCAGCATCCTCCTCAAACAGGTCATTCATATCAGTCATCATGCTCTCCTTTCTCAGTGATGTCCAAACGGACGGGAATATACAACTTTTCGCGGCGGTCCCATTTCAGGGCAGTAAAACTGCCTGAGTTATAGGCTGCGGCTATCGCACAAGACAATCCGATAGCCACAGGGTCACCAGTCAACAACAGGAAATCTTGGTCAGAGTATTCCCGCAACTTGCGCTTCAGCAGCCTTACGGCGGGGGCCGTGGAGAATGCGATCTGCGTGTTGAACGGGAGCAAAACTACCATCTCCCCAAAGGACATTGCAGCAGCAATATCGTGATTGGGCATTTCCTGAACTACATATACCTTAGCGGTACGGGGATCTTTTTTATCAGTCACGTTACGTTATCCTTTCTTAAAACGTACGGCTAGTGTACAATACTTTTTCCGGTTGTCAACACAGAAAGCAAGAAAGATGAATTATTTTTTAGAGAAGTACCCCTTCAAGTACCAGCCCTTCCTGCATCAAGCTGCTTATTTGCAGCGGTTTTGGGAGGAGAAAAGCGTTGCGCTGTTCGCGGACATGGGCACTGGGAAGAGCTTTATGCTCATCAACAACGCCGCCATGCTTTACGACAAGGGCAAGATTGATTCCATGCTGGTTATCGCTCCAAAGGGGGTGTATCGTAACTGGTATACCAGCGAATTGCCTAAGCATTTACCCGAACACATCACCGCCACCATCGCCTGCTGGTCCCCCACCCCAAGGAAGGCGGAAAAGGCAGAAATGGATGCCATGATGAATGCAGGGGACACACTGCGTATTTTGGTGATGAACGTGGAAGCATTTAGCACCGAAAAAGGCACTGCCTTCGCCAAGCTGTTTTTGCGTGTTACCAAGGCTTTTATGGCCATTGATGAAAGCACCACCATCAAGACCCATACCGCTAAGCGTACGAAGAGCATTGTGGCCCTTGGCAAGGAAGCAAAGTACCGCCGCATCGCCACTGGCTCCCCTGTGACAAAGAGCCCTTTGGATCTGTATGCGCAGTGCGAATTCCTCGGCCCTGATTGCTTAAATGCAAGCAGCTACTACGCTTTCCAAGCGCGGTACGCGGTCCTTGTTGAACGCAAAATGCCTACCCACACATTTAAGCAGATTGTGGGCTACCGCAGGCTGGATGAATTGCAGGAGAAGCTGAGCGATTTTGCCTTCCGTGTGACCAAAGAAGAATGTCTTGATTTACCCGACAAAATCTACACCCGCCGGGATGTGGAATTGACTAAGGAACAGCAGAAATACTACGACCAAATGAAGCTCATGGCGCTGTCCGTGGTTGAAGGTGGTTTGATGACCACCAACAATGCTTTGACCCAGTTGATGCGCCTGCATCAGATCGTCTGTGGCCACGTTAAATTGGATGATGGCCAAGAGCTGGATATCCCCAGCAACCGGATAGATGAGCTGCTGGCGGTGCTTGCTGAAGCCAGTGGCAAAGTAATCATCTGGGCCAATTACCGCAAAGACATTGAGAACATCAAACTGGCCGTTCAAAAAGAGTACGGCATGACTTCTGTAGCAACCTACTTTGGCGATACTGAAGCAGAGGATCGGCAGGATATCGTCACCAAGTTCCAAGACCCCAACAGCGAGCTACGCTTCTTTGTCGGTAATCCCCGCACAGGAGGCTATGGCCTGACATTGACTGCTGCTAACCTAGTGGTGTACTACAGCAATAGCTTTGACCTCGAAGTACGTTTGCAGTCCGAGGACCGCGCTCACCGTATCGGGCAGACCCAAAAGGTTACTTACGTTGATCTGATTGCCAAAGACACCATGGACGAATATATCGTCAATGCCCTTCGTAAGAAAATCAACATCGCTGGCGAAGTGCTTGGCGAACAATTTAAGAAATGGATCATCTGATGCAACTCATCCCCATCCGCAAGCGCTATGTGTACGAAAAACTGGAAAGAATCGACACGTCTGAAGGGCGTGTATACAAAGTAGGAGATTTGCAACGCTTACCCAGCGTGACTTCTATCCTGTCTGCCACCAAAGATGGCGCTCACCTTAAAGAGTGGACTGCCCGGGTAGGTGAGGAGGCCGCAGAGCGCATTAAAAACGAAGCGGCTACCGTGGGCACCCATATGCACAACGTAGTCGAACGGCTGCTGCTTAACCGTGATCTGCCTGCTCCCCGTACGTGGCTCGCGGTCAAAGGGTATCAAATGGGATACAAGCTGATTGAGGAGTTTTTCCCACATGTAAATGAAGTGTGGGGCGCGGAAATCCCGTTGTACTACCCCAACCGCTATGCAGGTACTTCTGACTGCATTGGGGTGTATAAAAGCGACCCATCCATCATTGACTTTAAGCAGACCAACAGGATGAAGAAGCGGGAATGGATTGAGGACTACTTCATCCAGTTAGCCGCTTATGCCATGGCCCACAACAAGGTCCACGGTACGTCAATCAGGCAGGGCGTGATTATGATGGTTGCCCAAGATGGGCAGGTGCAGGAGTTTGTAACCTGCGGTCGGGAATTTGATTCCTATGGAGACAAGTGGTTGCGCAAAGTGGAGGCGTTTGAGCGCCTTCAATCCCCTACTTAGCCTTTTTTGCCGCCCGCATGTTGTCCACTAAGTTGGGGTAAGGCCTCCCCGCTGCTTTTGCCGCTGCTTTCGCACTGGCTTTTTTGGCAGGGGAAAGAGGCTTAGGAACACCAAGCTTCTTTGGGCGGGGTTTATCCCATACTTCTTTGGCCATATTGTCCTCAACGTAGGTTGCGTAGTTTGTACAGAGTACTGAGGTACAGACCCACTGCATCATCGACAAGGTTTTGCAGTGGGGTATCATTTTTGTCGATGGCGGCGTAACGCATTTTCTCAATGTCGGTCATGTGCTTCTCCAGAACATCATCAATTTCCTCATACGAATCCATGGTCAGGATTGGGATGTTGGCAATGATGGTATGGCGGCCTTGGTAAGCCTCGGTCAGCGAATCGGCCTTCTCGACAATTTCAAGGTAGAACGTGTTAAGCGCCATGTGAATGGAGAAACTACCTGTCCCGGTGATCCGCAAATGCTCCCTGTGAGCCACTTCGCGGCTTAGGAACATCGTGGCAATAAGTTTGTCAATCATCGTTGTTGTCCTTGTTGGATCTGCGCCTGACGCTGTTGCAGCAGCCCGCTGATTGGATCATTGGGGAACATGGCAGGATACATTAATTGTATATTAGGCCCGCTGGCCGGAGGGGGTGCGCCCACCCGCATGTTCATCTGTGGGCCAGAAGGCATCTGGGTTCCCGTGGTCGGCGGAGCAGGAGGCAAGGCCCGCAGCATTTGTTGTGCTGTAGGCTGTTTGCGTTCAGGCTGAAGATTGCTGATCGCTGCTTGTTTTATTGTTCGGCCAATCAAACTGGGAGCAGGTGCCCGGGGCATTTCGTATACCTTGGACACATCGATACCAATGTTTTGCAATGCCTTGTTGACGGTAGTAGCTTGCTGCGGTGTGCCCACATGCGTGATGGAATTTGCAAATGCAGGGTCTTCCAGCGCTTTAGTAAACAAACGCTGATAAAGCTGGGTTTCTGTTTTCCCTGCCAAACGCAACATCAAAGCAAGGGCACCAGTTTCAGGATTGATCCTTCCGACTGCTGTTTCGCGGGCCGTGGTTGTCAAGAATTGAATGCCGAAGCCAAACAAACGCTTGAGTTTCTCGTCCGTAGATTCAAACACCGGTATCTGGCCAGTTACATCAGCAAAAGCGTTGACCCGGCGCTGCATATCAGCCAAAATTTTCAGATCTTCAAAGTGCTTGCTATTCTCAAACAAAACTTTCAAGCTCTTTTCATTATTGTCCAAAAAGCCTTTAAGTGCGCCGCCTTTTGTTGCGCCCTGTGTAGCAATGTCATACACAGACCGGCGTAGGGCAGCCAAGTTTTCTGGATCTTTAGCCATCTGATCTACCAACGTACGCATGAGCGCCGGGTCTTTTATGGCCTGTGCCAACATTTGGGAGGGATCAGCATTTTGACGAGAAGCCTTGGCCAGCATGGAATCCAATTCTGAATTCTTGGCGGTAACCATCCGCTGGTCTAATTCGCCCATGCGAGTAACGTAGCTTTCAGCCAGTGCTACTTCGTTTTTCAGCTCCGCTTGGATGTTGGCGGGTAGTGCATTGACAATGTTTAGGTTCTTATCCAGCACTGAGCGGATTTTCTTGGGATCAATCAAGCCTTCTTGGTTGACCACGCCTTTGCTGCGCAGCCAATCAATAGTGCCCCGGCGCAAGAGATCCTCGCCTTGGGGAAGATTACCCAAGGTGGTTTGAAGCTGTTTTAAATTGCGGGCATCTGCAAATGCGCGTTGCATCAATTGCTCATTGGGCAGCAAATAAGACTCGCCCCCACGGGTTTTTTGAGTAATCAACAGCGGTAGATTTTGCTCATATCCAGCGCGGTAATCATCCAACACGCCTTTGATGTTTTCGTACTGCTTATTGATCTTGGGTACATGCTGCAAGACCAGTTTTTCAATGTCGTTGTATACAGCATCGCCAGTTTTAAGATATCGATCTGCATCCGTAAGCCGCATACGGCCATTCTTCATGGCATTGTTGTAGCTGAATAATGAGTCATTACGAAAGCGTTGTGCTGCTGCCAGATAGTCCAATGCCTCGGGCAAACTGATATCAATTTTTGTGCTTTCCTCCGCGATCCGCGCAGCGTCAGCCTTGATCTGTTCAGGATTAATGACGATTTTTTTGCCCGGTATACCGGAAGGCATGGAGATGTTACCCTGTGCATCAGGCTTGCTGACAATGTCAGAAGCAGAAATAGTACGTTTTCCACTCTTCCCTGCTGCTTCACCTTTAACTGCTTTCAGCACCTCGCTACGCAGAGCTTTTTGGAAATCAGCGGGCATTCCTTGCAACTGTGTAGACAAAGCCTCATCCGTCAGTTGGGTGAGCATGTTGTCCGTCATCTTGTCCCGGGCAAGCTGCTGACGCGCCACAAAATCGCGGATAAGTTTGATTGGCTCAGGCATGGTCAACCGCATGGATGGGCGGTCAATTTTGTACTTCTCAATCAATCGTTGAGCAGCGATTTCCATATCCTGTGCAGGGAATAAGGATGCACCATTTTCCCGGGTAGGCATGGGGATACCTTCAGGAGAAGTACCTTGGCGCATACCCATTTGCGACAGAACTTTCTGGCGCATATTGGCATCCATCTCCATGCTGCCTGCGATCACACCACGCAACTCATTGTTCAGGTTGTTGATGTCTTGTGGCCCAAGGCGCTCGGATATGGCTGCAATTTCTGCATCTGTCATATCGCCTTTTTGTCGCATCATGTCCTCAAAAAAGCTTTGCCTATCGGCCTGTGCAGCGCGAAATGCTTCTTCAATTGGTTTGCGGGCTTCGGGGGCAAACGATTCCATCAGGTTCGTAAACCGTTGCTGGTTGTCCGCGATCCGCGCTTTAACGCCTTGTATTTCGGATGGACCAAGCTCATTCAAAAGCTTGGTTTTCTCGGTCAGCAGTGGGCCATACATGGTCTGCTCTGCGGCATCCAAGGTGCTTTGGCCATTGACAAGAAAGTGTTCCGCGACTCGCGGATCTTGGAGCGCGGCTTGCAATTGGCCAAGGGCTTCTTTCGCTTCAGGGCTTTCCGCAATGGGTCCGAATACATTGACCAGTTTTTGCTCAGCACGCTTGAGCATGACCTTGGGAAAGATATTAATCACAGGGAGCTTATACCCTGAAGGCAAACTATCCAATGCTTCCTGTTGTACGCTCCCTAATTCTGTTGGCTTAACACTTATTCCAGCTACTTTATTTTTTACCCAACTAACTGCATTACGTCCGGGGGAGACTGCGTACCATGCAGCGGGGCCCAAAAAGGCCGCAGCAGGAAGTACTTCCTTGTACATTTCCTTGTTTGGATCGCTGTCATCCACATTTTCTTGGACAGCCTGTTTTAGCCCTTCATATGCTGATCCAAAAGCCATATCTGTGGCAACCGCTTTTACAGGATTGGCAGCAATATAGTTCAGCGTATCATCCGCCAAACCTTTCAGGATGCCCTTGACGCCTGTTCCCGGAGCCGCCATTAGCCCAGTAACTGGACGAGCAGCGGCGGCAGCGCCAAGGATGCCAGTGAAAGGCAACGTCATTCCAGCGCCTTCGCCAATGGCTCGGGCATAGCGCTCAGGCGCATTCTGTGGGGCTACTTCTCCACGATTAAAGATTTTGGAAAGTTGGGTAATCTGGTCACCTTGCAGACCATTGGCTTCTGCAAACTTTTTATAAGCAGCATCAGGCAAAGCAAACAAAGCAGCATTAAACCCCCACGACAAATTCTTGACCAAACCTGTTACCGCATCCATCGGGCTGGCTGCGGAGCGTTCTAGGCTAGTGTTTCGTGGATTTGTGCCTTCAGGTGAAGGCACAGCCGCACCTTTAACATCTGGTTCATTTCCATATAGGTCTATTACATCGCCGTTTGAGTCAAGGACTTTCATTTCTGAGCCTCGTCAAGGGGGTTTAATACTGACGATAGGGGAACGGATTTCACTTCCCCACTGGGTTTACGCACAAATACCACTGCATTAGGAATGGTTGTCTTTTTACCTAAACCTTGAAGAAAAGTAGTCATGATTTTTTGTTCTTGCGGATCTGATGGCATTACAAAAGGATCATTTGCTGTCCCGATAGGTGGCGGAGATATGACGTAATTGTTTTTCTCATACCCTAATTGAGTTAAAACAGATTGGCGAGCATTTCGGAAATTTGCCTCCAGTGAGTTTAGAGTTCCTGCGGCCAACTCCTTATTTCTAAGGAAGCCATTTGGATCATTTAACTTAGAAGCTGCATCCCGTGCCCATTCTTGAACTTGCACGGGAACATGGCCACCTTGATCTATAGAAATCGATCCTTTAGTGATCGCATCAAATCCTGTAGTCAGACGGGTCATTGCATCTTGTACGTTAAGGTTAGGCTTAAATACTCCACCAGACAAAGGAACAAAAACATTATTTACTTTATCTATAATAAATGCCCCGGGGGAATATGCATTTGCCACAAGGCCTTTCATATTGTTTATGGTAGCAAGATTGTTATCTATCTGCGCCAACGCTTGACCTAACTTCAGTCGGGTATCCTTGTCCGTAGCCACAGTGGTTGGTGCTTGGCCAAGATTTCGGACATAGGGGTTATCCGTATCACGTAAGGTATACGGACTGGTAACAGCAGAAACCACTGAAGGATCTTGTGGATCAATACCAAAACCGTTGTAACTTCCTTGGCGAGTTTTAGAAATACGTCCACCAAGGCCTGCGTCTTCCAATACATTTCCACCCAGTTTTGCTTGTTCGCGAATAAGACCGTAGTCACCTCTGAGCATCTCAAGCCTTATTGCTTGAGCGTACTTATCTTGGCTATCCACATCAGTGATGGCTTGCGACAAGGCAGCGCTATCTACCTTCATCTGACGATCACGTTGTTGGGCCAAAATGGCTGCAAAGCCGCGAGGCACGCCGCTTGCTGCTTCACTCAACGCCATGGCAGCAGTCGGAGCGCGACTTGAACCAAACTTAAATCCTGCTTCAGACAGCAATAGCAAAGCATTTGCCTTGGCATCTTCTGTATCGCCACCTAATAGTTCGCGGTACAAACCTTGGTAATCATTCTTCAGGTTCTTAATGCGATTCAAACGGTTTTGCGGTGTTTCAGGTTTTTCCGCAGTTGCGGATGTACCGGGCAAGAATGCACCAGAATCTTTGCCGCCTTGCTTAGAAAGCTGCTCATTAATGAACGAAGATACGTCCGATTCAGGTACGTTTTGATCAGAAAACACGGGTGCACTTTCAGGGGCCGTGGGCGGCGCTCCTCTGGCCGCTGCACCTTTAGGGTTAAAGTCTGGCTGTTTATAGCGAGCCTCTTTCCCTGTATTCATCGGCGATTCCGTAGCATTCAGATTAGCCACTGTCTGGTCATATGATGCCTGCGCTTCAGGGCTCATCGGAGTCGAATCACTGCCTGTTAGACCCAAAATAGAACCAATACCTGCAGTAGCCGCCCCAGCAGCTCCGACTGCCTTAGCGGCAGTTGGGTATTGCTGGGCAAGTTGGGTCAACCCTTGGCCAATGCCTTGGGATAATGTGGGGTACAGCAGTTCACCACCGCGATTAATCTGCTCAGCGGTAAAACGGCCACCCGGGCCGCGAACATTGTCCAAAAATGGCTGGCTCATGCTGGGGTTCATGAACATACGGCCCATGGCAGCATCAGCTTGGCTCAAGTAAGGAGCGGCACGTGCACCAACATTCTGTGCCATCTGCGCAACCCGCATAGCAGGAGTGGCCAAGGCTCCAAAAAAAGCATGCATTGGAGGCATACCATCTGGTGTTGGAGGCTCTACAGCGCCTCCGTGTGCCATGCCTTGCGGAGCTTGTTCAGCCCCGCCCTGCGGTAAAGGGCTGGCACTCTCCATGCCCGGGGGCATGGCTCCTTGAGGGGGTGCTGCTCCTTGATCAGGCGGCGGTGCACCCATATCAGGAGGGGGCATTCCCTGTGCTTGTGGCAAAGCGCCAATACCCTGTTGGGGCGGAGGTTGTTGCTGAGCTAACTGCATTTGCAGCATAGCCAAAACTTCAGGCGGGGTTTCATCCGCAGCATCTTCGCCAACCATCAAAGCCAGTTCTTGCCTACGTGCATCCACAGAGCGGATATCACCACGCAGGTTATTCATCAAAATCTCAGGATTCTGGGGGGTACGAGCCATAGAAGGCATCGTGTCCTCTTCTGGAGGCTGCATGTCTTTTTCATCAAACCCAGACATGATGCCCGTGTTCCGCGAGGCTTTAGACAAGGGCATCGCAAACATCGCCCGCTTCAGGATATCGTTTTTCATCATGTTTCCTTAGAACAGTCCGAGTTTTGCGCCTGCCGCTGCACCGGCCACGAGTCCAGTACCGAGGCCCGCGATCTGCTGGAATGGGCTGGGTGTTGGCTGCATTGCAGTGGTAACGCCCATCTGCGAAGAAGGCGCACCTTTGTAGATGTCCGACTGGAAAGCCAATTGCTGATATGGCTGCATTGCGTTTTGCATTGCAGTTGCGCGTTGCGCGTCCAGCACTGCTTGGCTCTGTTTCTGTTGTACAGATCCAAAGTTGTATAGTTGGTTGACATCGTTCTGGCCAAGTCCCTGTGCCGTCTGACCAAGTGCTGCTTGTTGGGTGCCAAGATTGCCATATTGGGTGCCAAGTGCACCGATTCCTTGTGCCATTTGCTGGCCAATGCCAAACTGCTGAGCAGCTAAATTTCCGATTCCTTGGCCAACACCCTGCAAAGCTTGCGACTTCTGCAGTTGAGCGGCTTGTTCAGTATTGAACTGATTTTGTGCATTTTGATATGCATTTTGCAGTCCAGTTTGCTGGTTATTATTCATTAACTGGCTAAGATTGCGTTCACGCTCAGCACGCATAATTGCATCTCGGGAGCCACCAAAAGCACCAGACTGCGTAGCCTGTGCTTGCTGTTGTGTACCTTGAATATCAGCTTGACGCTGAGCTTCACGATTTTGAATGTCTATTACATTTTGCATGTAAGGAGACATATAGTTCGCAGCATTAGCTCCAGTGTTGAAGCTTTGGCCTGCATTTTGGGCAGATTGTCCTGCCATATTCAATGCGCTTTGGCCTCCTGCAAATTGACCACGGGTATCTGCACCTTGCATAAGGTTAGCAGCAGTGCCCAGCATACCTGCGCCTTGGCCCATAGTCTGGCCAGCACCTGTTAAATAAGGCTGATAAGCACCAATCCCTTGTTGGCCGATATTAATGGCAGCTTTTTGCTGGTCCGTGAGCCCCGCAACTTGGTAATTAGGGAGCGTAGGAGCTTGAAGTTTAGAGGCTGTATCAAGCAGCCCCATCTTGTAGGCTTCAATGTCCGGCGCTTCCCGGACTATTTGTTCTGATATGGTTGCGTCCATGATTAACCCCGTGTTGCGTTGCGTTCTAGTTGATGCATAAGGGCGTACATTTTCTTAGCCCCGGCTAATTTGCTGCCTTTTCCTGCGCCACGCACGGCTTTGGCCGTCATAACGAATTCTCCATCCGACAACATGGCTGGAATAGAGTCAGAAGTCTCGGTCCCCGGTCCTTGGATAGACCCCATTTTTCGGGGATAACTTGCTGTATCCATAGGATAACTGCCCTTGGACAATGAAGCAATACCCATGTTAGCGGCTCCACCCATAGCCGCAGTACGTAGTGTACCGGGTGTGTACGGGACAGAACTACTAGGAACCTCTGTATCGCGCAAAGGAGGAGTAGCCGGGGACCAAGGATTAGACCCAACAATTCTGCCTTGGGCATCATAAACAATACCAAATCGTTCCATTCCTTTTGGAACATATTTTCCGGGGTTTGCAGCAACATCTGCCCGCTGCTGTGCAATCTGGGCCATGATGTCGTTCTTCATGGAAGAATCAACCGGATTTGGTTGGAATCCACCAGTCAAGCCTAATGCACCGATGCCAGCGGCTACGGCAGGGCCGTAGGTTCGGACCATTCCCGGAGCTTGGTCCGCGACACGTTTTGCAGCATCCGTGTAGGACATCCCCTTATCCATGTAACTTTGGATGGCCGCATCCTTTTGTGCAGCAGACATTCCGGGGCTAAACAAATCTGTCGCACCCTTTTGAAACTGATCAAAACTTCCGTTTTTGATCCCGCCATACATGTTTTCGACAGACTGCCCAATTGTTGGGGCCTGATAGCCTCCGGGGGCTGTTGCACCTTGGGCAACATTTGTTCCCTGTGCGCTTTTTGCAGCGTTGGCCATGGCCATATCGTTGCTAAATACCCCTTGTTGTGGAGCAGCACCTTGAGGCGCAGCCTGAGCAGCAGATTGGTATGTGCTGGGTGGCCCGCCTACTTGTGTAGGAGCCTGTACACCTTGGGCAGCGGATTGGTATGTATCCGGAGGACCCATCACTAAACTGGGAGCCGGGGTTGCTGGCGCTTGGGCCGCGCCCAAGTTTGCATTACCCGATACTGACTGCCCTGTAACCGGTTGGCCAAAAACAGGTTGCCCAGTTGGGGTGTTAGGTTGCCCTAACATACTGCGGTCTTCAATCGGGGCTTTTTCGCCACCTGCGCCACCAGATACCAGTGATGCTCCCCCGGAAATAGCACCAGCTACCAATCCATTTTGAATGGATTTTTCCAGTGATTGGCCTTGTAGCAATCCTGCACCAGTGCCTACCAAACCAGCAGAAATAGCAGCATTAACTGCTGGTGCAGCCATTGCACCACCAAAACTGCCGACAAAGTCAGAAACTACACCGCCCGGGGCAGCAAAGTAAGCCGTTGCACCATTGATTAATGCAGTTTTAAGATCCTGCCCCGCTGCCAACGAAGTAAGTGCAGAAGCAGCAGGCAAGCCTACAAAAGTAGCAAGTGCAACTGTGGCAATAACCCGAATAATCGGATTTTGTAGGGCACTCTTAATACCATCACCTACCTTGTTAAGTACATCGCCAACACCATTAAAAAAATTCTCAATAACGTTACCAAACTCAGGTAAGCCTGTGGAAGGATTCATGGTCCCTGCGCCGCCATGCATACGCAATAAGTGCGCTTCTTTTGGGGTGATATGGGCAAGCATGGTGTCCTCGCCACGGCCTTGACTCATCAAGGACCGAGCGGCTTCGGCAATACCTCCGCGAGCCATGGTCGCTGGTGGTTCCATCGGTGCAGTAGGGGCTTGTTGCTGTGCTGACTGCTGGCGCTTCATCTTTGTATCCAGAAGTACCATGCCCAACGTAGCTACAAATTCAGGGCTGTATTGCTCAGGAAATACGCCCTGTTTCAGTGCACCAGACTGGATCAATTTAGCCAAAATGGCTCCATATTGATCTGGGTGATCCTTCATAAATTGCACCAGTTGCAGCAATTTATCTAGGGTGGCATCGTCTACCTGATCGAGGATCGGGGACATTTGTGCCATCATCTGATCCACTGCTTGCGAAGTAGATGGGCTGGCATTGTGCAAACCTTGGCGGACAGCGCTGTATGACTCCTCAAGGCTCAGGGGCGGAGGAGGGGCTTGGTCACTTTGGGGCAGTGCCATGATTCCTTGGTTTGGTGCGGTTGCCATAGTAATTCCTTGCTAAAAATCAGGTAAATGTTATCACGCCGGTAGCGCTGAGACAAACGATAGCGTGGCTACCACAGACTGGGTAGAAGGCCGGACGGGGCCAGTGGTTGCTGCATAGGCTTGAATAGTTACTGATGCCAAAGTAGTTGACCAGTAAATTTCTATGTACTGCCCAGCGGTTAAGCTAACGTAGTAGTTCCACCCAATAATCTCATGGGCTTCCTGTCCAGCCGACGCGCTTTTTCTTGCGGGAATAGATACATAGCCTGTGGAGCCCGTAATGTCGGTACCGTTTTGGCGCAGCCAAATGCTGATATCTTGGATGGCATTATCCGTATTTTGAAACTGAGTGCTGAACTGGAGGTTGTATATACCGGCGTTGGCTACAGTAATTTTGGAGCTTGCGATACTTACACCATTGGAAAAGTCCGTGGTGTTTAGCGTCATCAACGTAGCTGTGTTTGCCGTAGTTGTTTGGGACTGGTCGCTAGAAAACGCCCCATAAGGGAGCCGAATCCCTGCGCCCCCGGAGGATGCCATCAACTGCTGGTTAAAGTTGTCTAGCCTATTAAAGTAAAGACGCAGGACGTTATTGAGCTGGTCTATGTACTGGGAATCATATTCCCGTGGGGCCAACGGTAAGCTAGGTGCAACTACTTTGTTGAGTTGGTAGTCCGAAGTAATGATGTAGCTCATCGGCGACCATCCTGACGGGTATCTATACGGGTTGATCCAAGCTGCCAAGATGTTCCAAGCACATTAGAACTTATTTTTAATATCATTTGTCGACCACGTACACGGGTAAATACTTGGCCAGTAAAACCTTCTGTTATTGTGTAAGAAGCCCCGGTTAGCTGGTCTACATTTGCAGCTACCGGAGTTCCTGTACCTGACCCAGAGTTTTTCATGGGATACAACGTGTATGTGACTTGCGGGCTAGAACCAGAATCTGAGCCAGAAAAAGTCAAATCAGGCAGCATGCGCCAGATGAACGCAAAGTGGTCACCATCTCCAATATCAAATTCAGAGGAAGATATAAAGGAATTGATTGGTAGCGTTGTATCAGTTTCGTTGTCATCATTGCCATACTCTTGGTTGACCACGTTGTAGTTGTAAGTAGCCGCAAGTGGGTAATTACGTAAACCAGAGTCCAGCCATGCCGTACGCGCCATAGAGCCGTAATACCAAGTGTTTTCAAGATAGTTGTACACCACGTACCTATCTATCGTACTGCTGGCAGCGGTGCAATAGAAAAACCAAACCTCATTAAAACCCTCGTTAGTGCTAGCAAACACTTGCTGGTTTTGGCCCAAGTTAATGTCTTGGTAGATAAATTTACGCAAATCACAATTTAGCGTTTGCACCCGTCCATCATATTTATAAAACTTATCTATACCCATCCAATAGACTACGCCCGAAGCCTGTGCCACCGAGTTTTGGTTGAGGATAGATATGTTGTCACCAAGCAACTGCACCCCCCAAACATACGGTGGTCCAAGATACTGTAAAGAATAAATTGCAGCATCCGTCCAAACAATAATTTCTTGGCGTGTTTGAATTGTTGCAACAATATTAGTACCATGGGATAGGCGCACGCTACCGGCTTGGTTTGTGATTGCTGGTGTCCAGTTGGTGACCGACTCCTGATCCGACCAGCGAATCAGCATGGGGTCTTGCACCGTACTGCCAATGTCATTACAGCCAAAGGCAAATGTGAACCGGCTTACGTCAGAGACGTATACAAGATTTTGGATAATCGGCACGTTAGACGCCCCTGACAACGAAGTCACCGGGACAAGGTTTGGCAGGATATAGTGCGTACCAGACTGCGTACCAGAGGTATTAATTGCAGCGCCGCCAACAGTTGCCGACAGGTTAAACGTAGAACCCGAAGCGTTGATGACGTAATACGTGGTGCCGGGAGTCAAGCCAGTTGGCAAAGCAGATGGGTAGCCGGAACTTGTCAAGATAACCGGGCTTCCGTTTGCCAAGGTAAGCGTGCTGGTTACTACTGCAGGACTAGCAATAGTCACGGTAAAAATAGAAGGAGAAACGCCGTAACTAGCATCCCAGTAGTACATTGGTCCTCCACGGAACCCAGCTACCAAATTTTGACCAAAGTTTGTTTGGCTCCACAAACGCAAAGAGGAGGTAGACGTACCACCATATCCCCAGACACCAGCACCCCAAGCGCCAGCGCCCCAACCAGCCAAAGGAATTTCTGCATCCAAACCAACGTTGATCTGATACATAGCACCAACAGTCGTACCGCCACCTGCGGCTACTGTGGAACTTGCTTGGCTAGATGCTGTGATTGTGTACGTATTCGCATCAACGTAGGTAATTTTATACTCGCCGTTAAGGTTTAGCCCACCGACTGTAGCTGCATTATTGTAGGTAACATAATCATTATTGGTTGCGCCATGAGATGCGTGCGTTACCGTAACCGTAGTTTGGTTGATGGTTGTTTTGAACGGGTTGCTCAGGGTAGCGTAGCTACGGATGGGGGTTACATCGTTGTACGCACCGCCGTTCTCAATATAAAACTTGGAGCTTGTGCCTAACCCCAATAAATTAAGATTAGATAGTGTTGTCCAATTCCACAGTGAACGGCAAATTCCAAGAAATTTTGCAGCGGAAAGCCGTGCCCAGCCCCCAATTTTTTCAGGGGTGCCTTGACGAAAACGCACTTTGTCCGACTGATACCAGCCGCCCTCGTTGGTATACCGAGTGTTTTCCCGGTTAACCCCCGGCTTCAAAACAAGTTTCTGTAACGGCATCGCACATCCTAAGACAAAAATAGGGCACGTTCGTCAATGCGGCGGTTCTGCAACCCTTTGAGGATTTTACCCCCAGCCATGCAATACTTCAAGAACTCGTCTGCAGCGCCCGTCTTATCCCCACGTAACAGTTTTTGGCGAAGCGTAGAACGCTGGAGTGTCCCAAGGCCCACGTTAAAAGAAAAACTGACAAGCCCATCAAACATACCCTGTGTAAGGCTGACAGGACAGAACTGCTCGACCCCGCGCTCAAATCTAGCCAAATCTGCTGCAAGTATTCCATCTACTTCCTCCATAGGGAAAACCCTATCATCCTCTGCACGCAGAGAAACAGAATCCCGCTGCTCAATTTTTAGCTTGCCCTGCTCGGGATAAAGCACATGGCCTACGCCGATTGTCCAAAGGCGAGCAGGGCAACGATACGCACGTTGGCGAGTTCCCTCGTGGTGCTTGATGACCCCCAACGCTTTGGCAGATACTTTCATTTGCGTTTTACCGTTTGAACACAACCAACCTTGTATCCCAGATCACGCCATTCCTGAGCCGCTTTCTGACAGGCGGCCTCGTATTCAAAGTACCCAACCGTAGTGACGTACTGCATATTAATCCCCGATATAAGCACCAGAGTCCAGATCATTTTCCAAAGGCCCGGCCCCCGAAGTGAAACGCAATAATCGAAGCAAACAGGGCTTGGGTATTGGAATCCCACAGCTTCTCAGCCAGCACAGGGAACTGCACGCCGTTGTTGTAGCCGTAGATAAACAGGCCGATATCCACAAAGCACAGTAGAGCAAAGAAACCAAGGGTAATAAAGCTACGAACACCTGCACGGAGGTTCTTCATCCACTGGCTGGTTCCCTCGTTCAGGGATTCGTCGTGCTGATAGATGGCGTTCATCTCAGCGACTTGGGCATTGACTAGATTCTCGTTGCCCTTGGCAGTGGTCTCCATCTCAAGCTGGGCACTGTGAATCTGCTCTATACGCTCCTGAGCCTCAAAGCCAGCCTTGCGCATCTCCAGCTCCCGCTCAATTTGCATCCGAGCCAAGTCCAGTTCGTGGCGTTTATCCTGCCGGTCTTGGAAAAAGTCCAGCAGTTTGGGCAAGCCGCCCATCAGGAAGGAGATTAGAGTTGATAGGATGGTAAGCATGGTTTAGTCCTTCCCGGTCAGGGATTTGATTTTGTTGTTTACTGGGGTTTTTTCTTCAAGGATTGCAATGTGCA
>Ga0209084_1000225_pt1 | contig 54746 bp, 41 predicted proteins | sample C_130820_MF_Meta_FD_187309 | JGI IMG/M metagenome (GOLD analysis project Ga0209084, IMG submission 187309) | Freshwater microbial communities from Lake Croche, Canada to study carbon cycling - C_130820_MF_MetaG (SPAdes) (version 2) | ecosystem: Environmental > Aquatic > Freshwater > Lake...
TCATAAAACCAGAATTTGGTTCTTTTATGAAATTTTCTAAAATCGGTTTCCTTTTCTAAAAAGGCAACAAGATCTGTTGATTTAGTATCAGAATTCTTGAATGTATAACCTGTACTAGCTTTGGTCCACCCGCCAGAAGTTCCAATATTTAATACATTTTTTGTATTTGATTTCCAAAAAGGATAGCAGGTCATCGGAATGCTTCCTTGTTCTTTTTCGACGATTTCATAGTTTGTAATCCCCAATTTTTCCAGGTATTTCTGGATTTCGTTTTCATATTCTTCGGTCTTCAAATGCAGGTGCGAAAACAAGGTATATTCCAATAAAGCTTCGGTTTTAGATTTGGGTAATACGTACATAAAACGGGTATTTCCTTTTTGCTCAACAGAAAAATCCATGAATGTTGCTTGTTTCGGATTGAAAACAGGCTGTTCACTTTTGATAAACCAACCAATAAAATGCTGCTGGAGCAAAGGATATTCCGATTGGTTTTCGACCTGCTGTTTATTGTAAATGCTATTGAAAAGTTTGGAGCAGGAGAAACTTTGGGTTTCCGTTTGTACTAAAATAATATTTTCAGATTCTTCAATTTCGAGTACTTTTTGATTTATGAAATCGATATTTTCTTGTTTCTGAATCAAGTCAAAAACTTGTGTATAAAAATCGATTCCCTGTACTTTATTGTATTTGTATGGTTTTAACTCTAAATTTCTGCGAAAGATTTTATCTGCAAATAAGGCCGAATCCCATTTTTTAGAAATTGATTTATCCCAAAGGGATTCGTTTTTGTTCCAAAAACACCAGGTTCTATCATTGGTTTTTTTGGTATTTTCATCTAAAAGGAGAATAGTTTTATCTGTAAATTTTCCAGAAAGCACTAACTTATAGATGGTCATCAAGGCCGACAAACCAGTTCCTGTAAAAATATAATCGTAGTGTTTCATTTTGAATGGAGACAATTTTTATCAAAAATAAACAATTAAAAGGATTAGAAAAGAATCTTTATTTTTAGACAAACCTAAAAATATAATTACCCATGACAAATTAATTACTTACTTTTGTATAGTAGAATAAGAAAATGGGTAAATCATTAGGAGAAGTTAATGAATCGGTTTCCACTCAGAACAAGAAATCAGGATTTAGGAAGATTCTGGCTTTTTTTGGGCCAGCTTATTTAATCAGTGTTGGTTATATGGATCCCGGAAATTGGGCCACTGATATTGCCGGTGGAAGTCAGTTTGGCTATGCTTTACTTTGGGTTTTACTGATGAGCAACTTAATGGCCTTGTTACTTCAAAGTTTAAGTGCAAGACTCGGAATTGTAACTCAACGTGATTTGGCCCAAGCTTCAAGAGAAACGTATTCTCCGTTTGTGAATTATATTCTTTATTTCTTAGCCGAGATTGCTATTGCCGCCTGTGATTTGGCTGAAGTATTAGGAATGGCTATCGGGATAAATCTTTTGTTTGATATTCCTTTGATTGAAGGTGTTTTGCTAACGGTTTTAGATACTTTTCTTTTGCTTTTTTTAATAAATAAAGGCATACGAAAAATGGAAGCTTTTATCATAGCATTAGTTGCTATAATAGGATTTTCATTTATTTTTGAGATGTTTTTTGCGCAACCGGAATTGCACAAAGTAATCTATGGATTAATCCCTTCACTTCCTAATGAAGCAGCTCTGTATATTGCTATTGGCATTATTGGGGCAACGGTTATGCCCCACAATTTATATTTACATTCCTCTTTAGTACAAACTCGAAAATTTGAAAGAACTAAGGAAGGGATTCAGCAAGCGATAAAATATAATTTTATAGATTCCACTATTGCTTTGAATTTGGCTTTTTTTGTAAATGCGGCCATTTTAATTTTGGCAGCAGCAACATTTTATAAAAATGGTATGTACGAAGTAGCCGAAATTCAGGATGCCCATCGTTTTCTAGAACCGTTATTAGGAAATAAATTAGCGCCCATTTTGTTTTCCGTCGCATTGATAGCGGCGGGGCAAAGTTCAACGATTACAGGGACTTTGGCTGGTCAAATTGTGATGGAAGGATATCTTAATTTGAGAATTCAACCTTGGGTTCGAAGAATTATCACCCGATTAATTGCTATTGTTCCTGCCGTAATAGTTATTTTGATATATGGTGAAAGTATAACTGGTAAATTGTTAATTTTTAGTCAGGTAATTTTAAGTTTACAATTGGGATTCGCTATTATTCCATTAATACATTTTGTGAGTGATAAATCGAAAATGAAGGGTTTTCACATTGGCAGAATTACTAAAGTTGCCTCTTGGATAATTGCTGCAATAATAGTTTCACTCAATATTAAATTAGTTTATGGCGAGATATCAGGTTGGTTGGAGACTTCTGAAAGTCCTGTTTTATTATGGTTTACAGTAGTTCCGCTTGCCTTTGGATTTTTAATCTTGTTATTTTATATAGTAGTTAAACCGATTTTCACAAAATTGAAAACGGACATTCACAATCATTCACCGCACAATTTAAAACTCCAGTTTTCGGCATCAGGAAATTATTCCAAAAAGAATATTGCGGTTTCTGTTGATTTTTCAAAGGCAGATGAAATAGCCTTAAATCACGCTTTTGAATTGGGTGGAACGACAGCTAATTACACACTAATCCACATAGTTGAAACTGTTGGAGCCTTAGTTTATGGTGATACTATTGAAGATCATGAAACCTTGATTGACGAAAAATTATTAGAAGATTATAAATTAATGCTAACGGATAAAGGTTTCAAGGTTAGCACACAATTGGGATTTGGCAAACCAAATAAAGCGATTCCTAAGATTATAAACAATGGGAATTTTGATATTCTGGTTATGGGAACTCACGGTCACACTGGTTTAAAGGATTTAGTTTTTGGAACTACTATCGATCAGTTGCGGCACAGAATAGCCATTCCGTTATTTATAGTTAAGAATTAAATTAGAAGGTTGCCCCCATTAGAATTAAAAAAAAACAAATTATGACTTTTTCAGAGGAGAATTATCTTAAAACTATATACCATCTTCGATCGGTTTCTGATTCTGAAATCAGCACGAATGCCATAGCCGAAAAGATGGAAACTAAGGCTTCATCAGTTACGGACATGCTTCGGAAATTAGCGGATAAGAATTTAGTAAATTATACCAAATATCAAGGAGTTTCATTAACTGAAAAAGGGAAATTATCAGCAAAAATGATCGTTCGAAAACATCGTCTTTGGGAATATTTTCTGGTAGCTAAATTAGATTTTTCCTGGGATGAGGTTCATGATATTGCCGATCAACTGGAACACATTAAATCCGAAAAATTAATTAATAAATTAGATGAATTTTTAGATTTCCCAAAAGAAGATCCACATGGCGATCCGATTCCAGATATAAATGGACAAATGATCCAGGTTGTTAAACAGTTGCTGTCGGAATTTGAGATAAACAAAATTGGAATTTGTGTAGGCGTAAAAGATAGTTCATCCGAATTCCTCAAATATTTAGATAAGCAAGAGATTGCCTTAGGATCAAAAATTGAAATTTTAGAAAAAGAGTCTTTCGATTCCTCTTTCAAAATACGTGTAGACACTAAAGAACTAACGATTTCAAATAAAATCGCGACTAATTTATACATTAAATAATTATGTTTGATACGATTATTGACTATTTTAAAAGTATTGATCCGATACTGGCTGCTTTATATGCTAGTTTATTCACTTGGTTTTTGACCGCTTTTGGCGCTTCATTTGTTTTCTTTTTTAAATCAATGAACAGAACTGTTCTTGACGGAATGCTTGGTTTTACGGGTGGAGTTATGGTTGCAGCAAGTTTTTGGAGTTTACTTGCTCCAGCAATTGAAATGAGTTCAGGCATAGGTTTTGAAAAGGTAATGCCGGCTTCCATCGGTTTTTTTCTAGGTGCTTTATTCATTTTTGGATTGGATAAATTATTACCACATATTCATATTAATTTTAAGCAAACCGAAGGAATTAAAACACCGTGGCAAAGGACAACCTTGTTAGTTTTAGCAATTACATTACACAATATTCCAGAAGGTTTAGCTGTAGGGGTATTGTTTGGTGGGGTTGCAGCCGGTATTCCTGAAGCTTCCATTGCTGGGGCTGTAACTTTAGCCATTGGAATAGGAATTCAGAATTTCCCTGAAGGAATTGCAGTTTCTATGCCTTTACGCCGAATGGGGATGAGTCGAATGAAAAGTTTTATGTATGGGCAATCTTCCGCATTAGTGGAGCCTGTTGCGGCTGTTTTCGGTGCTTTTGCAGTGACCTTTTTCACACCTATTCTACCTTATGCTTTGGCTTTTGCAGCAGGAGCAATGGTTTTTGTAGTTGTAGAAGAAGTAATTCCAGAAACGCAACAAGATAAAAACACGGATATAGCTACTTTAGGATTTATAGGTGGTTTTATTATTATGATGGTACTTGATGTTGCTTTAGGTTAGGATTTCAGATAATTTAGAGAGATCCTTCCTATTAATGACATCCACAGTCATCGCTGCCGCAACTTTTATCTGATTTTTTCTTTTTGAGAAAAAATTTTCTGATTAAGAAGGCGAGTGCGATTCCGAGAATTAAATAGGCTAAAATATCTTGAATGTTCATGGAATAAAATTACAAAAATTCGATTTATAAAGTGTTGATTTAAAGTTAAAGTACTCCTGGTTTTATTAAAATTGAGCCATAACACCAAAATTAATATTAAAAGGCATACCTGGCCTTAATCCGGCTGGAACTCTAGAAACTAAATATTTTTTATCTAATAAATTTATGATATTAGACATCAGACTCACTTTTTTAGTTAGGTGGTATTTTGCCGATAAATCAACAATAAAATTACTGTTCACCTTATTTTGAGACGGAATTGTTCCGTTTCCGGCTAATGTCCTAAAGGCATCTTGGTATTTTCCACTGATTGCTAAATTGAATTTAGCTGTTTCCAAAGCAGCAGAAAGTGCCAATTGATTTTTTGCGATGTATGGAATCTCATCACCTCGAGTTACATTACCCCAAATTGGACTATTGAAATCGCTCTTTAGTTTGGTATCTGTTAAGGTATAGGATAAACTAATAGGAATTTTGAATTCCTTAATCGGATTATTCAAAATTTCGTAAGTAGCCAGAAATTCGATTCCTTTAACAATTGCAGCACCAGCGTTAAATAAATCGCCAGTTCCGCTTCCGCCACCGGACATATTATCAGCACCTTGTAAATTTGAGAAATCATTGTAATAGCCAATTAATTCACCATAAAATGCATTTTTGCGAAAGCGGAAACCGAGTTCTGAGTTGATGCTATTTTCGGCATCTTCACCTACTTTAGCTCCTGGAGGAGAAAACCCTTTATGAATGCTTGTAAACAGATTATAATCCTCATTAATTTTATATAGAATTCCCATTCCCGGAATCCAAACATCAATATGATTATTCCCTTTGACCTGATTTGTACCTATCCGAGATATATCATTTGTACCATAATTTAAAGCTTGAAAATTTATATTTTCATAACGGATTCCTGGAGAGAAAGTAAATTTTTCAAATGTTATATTGTACAGAACATGTGCGGCAATTGCCTCTGCTTTTGTAATTCTGTTTTCATCGGTTCCTGGGATTCCATTTGAAGTTTTATTCATAACACCATTTTGAATGGCATAACCATCAACCCATTGAAAGCGGTCCTCAAAATCTTCGTGGTACCGAAAACCAAAATCAATATCATGTTTGACATTAGCAGTTTGAAAATTATAATTCGCTACTGATTGAATCCCTTTTGCTTCATATTTTCTGTTGTTGGCTTTCACCAATAAAGCATTATCGGCTGTGTTTTCTGCTCCTGTAAGCGCTAAATATTCTGCATTATAAGTGGTTGGATTTGTCAATATAGCATTTATTCCTACTTTTGTAGATCCTAGTTTTAAAGCATCGAGTTTGTACCAATTTCTTGAGAAATCATTTTTATAAGCCTTGGTTGTTATGCTAAAATTTTGAGATGGTTTTATAAAATGAGTCAACATGATTTGTTTGTGCTCTGTGTCAATATAGTCCTCGTTTGAACCCACGTATCTTCTGTAAGGACTATTGCTGTAATCGGCTTCGGTTAAACCGAGATAGGTCTCATTAGCAAAATCTTCGCTGTATTGAATTTTAGCTGTCAAAGATTGGAAGACTTTAGCATCAGCATCGGTATTAATTCTAAATTTTGCAACATAATCGTTTCCTTGGAAACCAGTATTTTTAGAGCTGTTATCAATTTTTTTAAATCCATCTGAATTTCGATTGTTGTATTCTAAAACATAACCAAAATTCTTTTGTTCATCACCAAGATTAACATAGGTTTTTTTGGTATTAAAACTTCCTATGCTGGCTACAACTCTGGCTTTAAATCCATTTGGAATTTGAGTAGAAACCATATTAATTGCTCCGCCAGTGGTGTAAGGTCCGTATTGAATTTGGCTTCCGCCTTTTAGAATTTCAAAAGACTGCATTCTGTTTACGGTTGGAAAATAATAAGCTGCAGGTGCAGAATAAGGTGCAGGAGCAATTAAAACTCCGTCTTCCATCAGCGTAATTTTACTGGAACGATCGGGGCTAGTTCCTCTCATTCCGATATTAGGTCGGAGTCCAAAACCTTCCTCTTCCTGAATATTTATTCCGGGTACGGTTCTTAGAATTCTGGAAACGTCGTCATAATTGAAGGTTTTTAGTTCTTTTGGAGAAATAAAATAGGTAGAACCCGCCTTATTTTTAGCTTTAAATTTACTTCCAATAATGGCATCGGAGGTTATAATGACTTCGGATAAAGTTTCGATACTGTCTTTTTTTGTAAGAGGTTTTTCTAGTATTTGTGAATATAGAAAAGGAGATGTAAGCAGTAAGGCGGCAAAAATTAATTTCATCATTTTTATTTAGATTTATTCTAGATTGCAAATGTAAAGCCTAAAATTTATTTAGACAAATTAAAAATAACTAATTTTTAACTTTAACATTTGATGATAAAATAGAACAAAATCTAGTCTTTTATTTCAGTATTTGGTAGGCTAAAAGTGCCACTAGATAAGCCAAACCAGACATTAGGATAAGTTGTCCTAAGGGCCATTTCCAGCTGTTGGTTTCTTTTCGTGTAATGGCAATGGTACTGGCGCATTGAAGGGCAAATGCGTAGAATAAAAGCAAGGATATACCCGTGGCAAAAGAGAATATTTTTTCACCTGTTTCGGTATTAATTTCTGCTTTCATCTTGTTTTTTATGGTATCCTGATTGTCGCTTCCACCCACACTATAGATGGTGGCTAGAGTACCTACAAAAACTTCTCTAGCTGCAAATGAAGTGATGACTGCAATTCCTATCTTCCAATCGTAACCTAAAGGAGAGATTGCAGGTTCGATAGTTTTACCCATTAAGCCAATATATGAATTCTCTAATTTATGCGAAGCTATTGCATTTTCTAAAGCTATTTTTGATAACGGATTTGCCTTGTTGATAGCTGTAACTATTTTTTCAGCATCATTAAAATTTTCACCCGGGCCATTGGAGGCTAGAAACCATAATACCACAGAAATGGCTAGAATAATTTTACCTGCACCAAAAACAAAAGCTTTGGTTTTCTCAATTACATTAATAGCCACGTTTTTGAACATGGGTAATTTATAATTAGGCATTTCTACTACAAAATACGTTTTACCTTTAATTTTTAGTATTTTATTTAAAACCCAGGCTGAGAAAATAGCCATCCCAAAGCCTAAAAGATAAAGTAACATTAGAGTAAGTCCTTGCATGTTAAAAATACCTAAAACACGTTCGTCAGGAATAACTAATGCTATAATAATAGCGTAAACAGGCAATCGGGCAGAGCAAGTTGTGAAGGGAGTAACGAGAATAGTAATCAGTCTTTCTTTCCAGTTTTCAATATTTCGAGTAGCCATTATTGCAGGAATTGCACAGGCTGTACCCGAAATTAATGGAACGACACTTTTGCCCGAGAGGCCAAAATTACGCATGATTTTATCCATCAAAAAAACCACACGACTCATGTAACCACTTTCTTCTAGAATTGAAATAAAAAGAAATAAAAAGGCAATTTGAGGTATAAATATCAGGATTCCGCCAATTCCAGGAATAATCCCCTGAGAAATTAAATTGGTTAATATGCCTTGAGGTAAATTTTCTCCAGCGAAGGAACTTAAAGAAGCAAAACTACTGTCAATAAAATCCATTGGTGCTTTAGACCAATCAAAAATAGATTGAAAAATAACAAATAGAATTACAAAAAATATAACATAACCCCATATTTTATGTGTTAGAACCCGATCCAGTTTAGATCGGAAATCCTTTGCAATAGAGGCATCAATGCTCAAACCTTCTTTAAGCACTTCGTTTATAAACTGATAGCGTTTTATGGTTTCCTTTTGTTGTAAGCGTTTTAAATCAGAGTGTGATTTGGTAAAAGAACTACGAATTTCATTTCGTTCTAAATTTAAGAAATTGACATCCTGAGTAATAACGAGCCATAATTTATAAAGCAATTGACTCGGGAAAGTGGTGCGAAGATTGTCAAAATATTCCGTATCTATGCTCGAAGCATTCAAACAAGGTTCAGCAGAAATAGTTTTGTAATTAACAATCTGATTTTTTAGTTCCTCAATGCCAAAACCTTTTCTGGAACTAATTAAAGCGATTTTAGTTTTTAATTGTTGTTCGAGATAAGGAATATTTAAAGAAATCCCTTTGTATTTCATTCTATCGGCCATGTTTATAACCAAAATCGTCGGAATTTCTAAATCTTTAATTTGAGTAAAAAGGAGAAGATTTCTTTTTAAATTTTCAACATCTGTAATTAGAAGGACCACATCAGGATATAGTTTATCCGTTTTATTCAGAAGCAATTCGATGACAACATTTTCATCTATTGAACTTGCGTTTAGGCTATAAGTACCCGGTAAATCAAGAATATTGGCTTTTACATTATTAGGTAATTTACAGAAGCCTATCTTTTTTTCAACAGTAATTCCAGGATAATTTCCAACTTGTTGATTTAATCCGGTTAGCTGATTGAAAACGGAAGTTTTACCTGTATTTGGATTGCCTATTAAAGCGACATTGATATTTTTTTTACTGGTCATAAGTTGATTTTAATTATTTCAACTTCAATCTCAAGTGCGGTTTCTATACGAATAGCAACATGAGAACCATTTATATTTAAATAAAGCGGATCACCAAAAGGAGCAATTTGAAGTAATTCGACAACATTTCCGGGTAAGCAACCCATCTCCAATAATTTTAAAGGTACCGTGTCGATATCGAAATCTTTTATAATAGCCTTTTCTCCTTTTTTAAGTGATTTTATGGTAGTTCGCAAACCTTATTTAGATTGAATTAATATTGCAAAAGTACATATTATAAAATAAATAAAAATGATAATTATCATTTTTGTAACTTTTTTGAACCAAAAAAGGAATGATCTTAATTGGTAATTTATTTCGTAAGTTAATTATTGGACGATAGAAATTTTTTAAAATTAGATTATTCGTTGCTTAAAAAATTAATATCTCGAATTAAGCGTTTCACCTCTTCTTTATTTGTTCCATCATAAAATCCGCGAACTCTTTTTTTAGCATCGACTAAAACAAAATTTTCGGTATGAACCATATCATATAATTCGGACGGTTTTCCTAGTTTGACCGCTAAATATGATTTTCTGGCCATAGTATAAATAGCTTTTTTATCGCCAGTGACTAAGTTCCATTTAGAATCATCCACTCCATATTTAATTGCATAGGCTTTCAACACAGCAACACTATCAATTTCGGGAAAAACGGTATGAGATAGCAATAATACTTTTGGATTATTAATAATTGCTTTCTGTACTTCAACAAAGTTCGTTGTCATTTTAGGACAGATAGATCCACAGGTTGTAAAGAAAAAATCAGCCACATAAATTTTACCTTCGTAGTCTTTTTGAGTGATTGTTTTTCCATTTTGATTGACGAAAGAAAAATCAGCAATTGTATGATATTTACTAATATATTGAATCGTGCTGTCTACTAATTCTGGGTTTACATCGGAAGGATTGTAGATCTTGAGCGTCTTTTTTGGGTTTAAAGCGGAGTAAAATAAAGAAATTACAATTACCGAAAAAATCGCCATGACCCTGAAAAAGAACTTATATTTTTTAAAAAACAGTAGCATATAATTAAATTTTCTGCAAAAATACGAAAAGGACTTCTCTAATAAATCAAATTAACAAAATGTTTATTTAATTTTTCTTTAACAGTTTTTAACTTTTTTAATGAATAGCTTTGTGCTAACTAACTTATAAATACAACATGAAAATACAGCTTAACAAAAAACTGCTTTTTCTTATTCCAATTATTATTGGAGTTTCAGAAAGTAAGGCCCAAAATGCCCCAGCACCAAAAGAACCGGGCATTAATGTTTCTTTAATGAACAAATCAGTAAAACCAAGCACTGATTTTTTCCAATTTGTAAATGGAAGTTGGTTGGATAAAACCGAAATTCCAAGTGATAAAACAAGATGGGGAAGTTTTGATGAATTGCGTCAAAATACGGATAATGATGTATTGGAAATCTTAAAAGAAGCAAGTGCTAATCCAAAATACACTTCAACAACTGATCAAGGAAAAGCGATTAATCTCTACAAAACCATAATGGACACTGTAGCGAGAAATAAGCAAGGCCTGAAACCATTGAAACCCTATTTGGCTAAAATAAATGCAGTTAAAAATATCGCTGATCTAGAAGCCTTGTTAATTGAAATGGAGCCAATTGGGGGTATTGGGTTTTTTGGAGTAGGAGTAGGTTCAGATGCCAAAAATAGTAATAGAAATGTGGTAAATATAGGAATGGGTGATTTAGGTCTACCAGATCGTGATTATTATGTTTCTGATGACGCAGATTCTAAAGAAAAAAGGACTAAATATGTAGCACATGTAGCTAAAATGCTTGCTTATTTAGGAGATAAACCAGTAGAAGCTAAAGCTAATGCGGATAAAATTTTAGCCCTTGAAATTGCGATGTCAAAACCAAGATTAGACAGAGTTGAAAGAAGGGACCGAAGAAAAACTTATAATCCAATGACAGTTGCTGATTTACAAAAATTAACACCATCGATTAATTGGGAAACGTACTTAACTAAAGTGGGTTTAGCAGGAGTTGATTCATTGATCGTTTCACAACCAAAATATATGATGGCTTTAGAAACAATCTTCAAAGAAAATAAAATTGAAGACTGGAAGGCTTATATGCGTTGGACTTTATTGAGTGATGCGTCAAGTCAGTTATCTACTGACTTAGAAAAAGCAAATTGGGAATTTTATGGTAAAACACTTACAGGTGCAATCAAACAAAGACCTCGAAATGAAAACGCTTTGCAAACTTTAAATGGTACCGTTGGTGAAGCTTTGGGTAAATTATATGTTGAGAAAAAATTTCCAGCAGAGGCAAAAGTCAAAGCCGAAAAAATGATTAAAAATGTATTTCTTGCTTTTGAAAACAGAATCAATAATTTGACTTGGATGTCGGCAGAAACTAAATTGAGTGCTGTTGAGAAACTACATAAATCAAGAATTAAAATTGGTTATCCAGATAAGTGGAAAGATTATACGGCATTGGCATTAAAAAGTCCATCAGAAGGGGGAAGTTTTTTTGATAATGTAAAAAGCATTAGCAAATGGCGTTATAATGAAAATATTGCAGAATTAAAAAAACCTGTAGACAAAGAGAAATGGGGCATGTCTCCACAAACGGTGAATGCGTATTACAATCCTTCTTATAATGAGATTGTTTTTCCAGCGGCAATACTTCAGCCCCCTTTTTACAATTATCAAGCAGACGAAGCCGTTAATTATGGAGGTATTGGTGCTGTAATTGGACATGAAATTTCTCATGGTTTTGATGATTCAGGAGCACGATATAATGCAAACGGAAATTTAGTGGACTGGTGGACTAAAGAAGATTTGAAACAATTTACTGCCTTAACTACTGCGCTTTCTGATCAATACAGCGCTTTGGAACCTTTGAAAGGAACTTTTGTAGATGGTAAATTTACTTTGGGTGAAAATATTGGGGATTTAGGAGGAGTGAATGCAGCTTATGACGGTTTGCAATTGTACTTAAAAGAAAATGGAAATCCAGGTTTAATTGATGGATACACACCAGAGCAACGTTTCTTTATTTCATGGTCAACTATATGGCGATCTAAAATGAGAGATGAGGCATTAAAAAATCAAGTAAAAACGGATCCGCATTCTCCAGGAATGTATCGTGCTTACGTGCCTTTACAAAATGTTGATTCTTTTTATGAGGCTTTTGACATTAAATCAGGAGATGGAATGTTTATAGCTCCAGAAAAACGAGTACATATTTGGTAATTTATTTTTTGGCTTTAAATAAAAAAATCCCATTCGGTTTAAACCGAATGGGATTTTTTTATTTAACTCAAATTTTATTTCGAGTCCTTCTTATCGAAATATTTACCATATATAAACCAATCAATGTAACGGAGCCTCCAATTGCGATTGCCGCATTGAGAGTTTCACTAAAAACTAGCGCCCCTAAAATCACTGCTATTATTGGATTAATATAAGCATAAACACTGTTAATCGCAGCAGGAAGATGTTGTAAAGCGTAGATGTAAGCAATGAAAGTAAGAACAGAACCAAAAACAACTAAATAGGCAATTGACCACCAAGAGATGGCTGGAATCAAATTTAAATTTATGGAAGTTCCTGTTGCGCCAGTGTAAGCAAAAAGCAATATGCTGGAAAGGAACATTTGCAATCCTAAACTAAAATAGGGATTAAATGTAGCTGCTTTTTTCTTAGTATATAAGGATCCAAATGCCCATGTCAGGGTAGAAATAATCGAAATAAATATTCCAAATCTGAAATTTGGAATTAGGAAATCGCTGAGGTGATCATAAAACACAACACAGATACCGGCGAAACTTATTATTAGTCCAACAAAAGCTAATCGTGCCAGTCGTTCCCCTCTAAAAAATGTGATGACTACGACCCACAAAGGAACTAGTGCTCCTATTATAGCACCTAAACCACTACTGATATATTTCACTCCCCAAGTACTTAAACCGTTACTTAATACAAAATTCAAGATGCTGAGAATAATAATGGTTTTCCATTGCTTTCCTTTTGGCCATGGTGCTTTTTTGAAAAGGAAAAAGGAGATGTAAATAAAACCACCAAAGAATTGTCTGATAGCAGCGAGTTGCAAAGCGGGCATATGCTTTACGCCTTCTTTGGAAGCAATCCAAGTGGTACCCCAAAAAAAACTTACCCAGCACAATGCAAGTATTGGTAATCCAATGGCGGTAATTCTAGTAGAAACAACATTCTTAATTTTAGTTTTCACCCTTTGAATTCAGTTGGGTAAATGTATACATTAAAAGAGCTTCTAGTTTAGTGGCATCAATAGTTTTTCCGATGGATGGATTGGAATGATTGAATTTAGGTAAAACCAAATTGTTTTCCTTGGCTTTTTGAGTGTAATATTTTTCGCGACTAGGATGAAAAGGAGCTGCGGCATTTAAAATTTCGTTCCAAGCCTTTTTTTCGATAATTTGTAGAATAATTTCGATGCAATCTTCCAGATGAATCAAATTTATGGGAGCATCAGGATTTTCCAAATTTTCTTTTCCTGCTAAAAAGCGAGCTGGATTTCGATCTGGTCCAATTAACCCTCCAAAACGGAGTATTGTGGTTTCGAAATTGGAGTTATTTTTTAAAAGTGTTTCTACTTCCAATAATTGCTTACCTGCTTCAGTAAAGGGTCTGGGAATCGTTTCCTCTGTTACGTTTCCACTATCTTCAGAATAAACGGAAGTGGAGCTTACGAATAGTATTTTAGAAACAGTAGAATTTATTATAAATGGAATTAAAGTTTCAATTTTTTCAACATAGGTCTTTCTAACACCATTTGAAACATCATTTGAATTTCCTCTTAATTTAGGCGGAACATCGATTATTAAGATTTCGCTTTCATGAAGAAAATCGTCTATAGGACCGTTCACAGTTTTGCTTTCCAAAGAAATTAAAAAAGGTTGAATTCCGTCATTTTCTAAGAGGGTAATTTTATCAATTGAAGTTGTTGATCCTTTTACAAAAAAGCCTTTTTGGACCCCTTTTTTTGCTAGTGGAAAACCCAACCACCCACAACCGAGTATGCTTATTTTAGTCATAAATTTTTTATTGTTCTAAAGAATATTTTGTTCGAAAATTTGTTAATTAATATAAGTTAAACTATCAACAGCTAGCCTGGCAGTGTCTTTATTTACAATAAACTTTGGGACAGGAGTTAAAGTCTTTTCTTTAAATAGTATTTCGGTAGGTTTTATCTTTTGTTGAATCAACACCGCGTCATTTAATACGAAAGGTGCTGGCATCATCCAAGATTCTCTTTTAGTAACAGAAAACAACGGATTAGTCATCAAATCAAAGGAGCTTTCTAAAAGATCCATATCGATTATAGTATTTTTAGGAATACTAAATTCTAATTCTAACGGTTCGTTATTGACCACATAATAACTAAGTAGTTTCTTCCCTTTCCTTTTGTATAATGCGCCTTTTTGACCCAAACTAGAGGTTTTGTTTGCTTTTAAATTGTAAAAAATCATTTTTGGATTAGCAAAAATATCGTATCGATTTACTTTTCTTTTTGAACTTATTTTAATCTTTAAGAGTCGTTGATTACTGACAATACTATCTTTCAAAAATTCAATATTTGGAAGTGTTAAATCTATAATAGGAGCCTGATTGGTATAAGTAAAACCCGAATTGTACTTGCTATATAAAGGGTTTTGATTTAATATTCTTGCATTTTGTGGATTTGCACCTAAATATTTTTCAGTCCAAGAATCTAGATTAATATCATATGTGGCCCATAAAGCTGATTTTTTATCAGCATTGTAAACATACAGCAAACTATTTGGTTTGGCTTTTCCGGTTTCGTAATTCGAATTTAAATGGGCGTAAAAGAAAAATCCTGCAGAAAGAGCAAACATTAAAATAGCCCAAATTCTCTTATTGTGAAATTTCCCAAAAACAGGGACTAATAAACTGAATAAGAGTACTGTTAAAACAGCACTTCCGGCAAGGATTTTAAGCCCTAAACCTATTGGAAACATAATAATAAAAGGCACAAAAATGATAAGTGCCGGAATACTCAATATCAAATTTAAAATGTTGTTAGTTTTTTGACTAATTACAAAAGAGGCCAAGATTAGTAATCCAAAAAAAATGGGAATACAGAAAAATCCTGCTCCTTGTAAGTAGAAAGCAATTACAAAATTCAGTAACAACCAAAGGAATAATGGTGCAATTGACAAGTTTATAGCTCTAATTTCTGTTTTGGCTTTAGCATAAAATAAAAAACAAATGGCCAAACTTAAGAATACAAAAGCAGCAATATAGGCATGACCATTATAAGTAAAGCCCTGAAGAATATCTGAATACTGAGGATAAATTATAATTAGGATTTTCCATCCTATAAATGTTGTAAGTCCACTGCTGAGAAGAGCTCCAAAAAGAGGAATAAAACCTTTCATAATTTCTTTTGGGAATAATATTCTTTTTCCAAGGCCTATGAAAACTAAAAGAAGGAAAAAAACAAAAGAGATTACAACCATTGGTAATATCCAAGAAAAGGGATAACTAACAAAATTCAGGGGTGTGTTAAAATAGATATAATCTTCTGTTGAATTCAATGAATTCAAATTAGAATTTGAAAAATAATTCAATAAAGGCATTAAATAGGTTCCCTGATGCGCTAGGGTTGTTGGATTAAGATGTGCATAATCGTCTTGTTCTGTATGGTAATTAAAATGCTTGTCTATGAAGGCAAAATTAAATCCCTGAATTTTACCCTCTTCCCTGAAAACAGTAAGATCAGTGTCATTAGGCAACATTTTGTATATACTGTACATCAAAGAATTAGAAACGGGATATCTTGGATTGGCTGCTATGAAATCATGAACCATGGCTGCATTTCCTTGGTTAACTTCCATTAACATATAACTTGGTCCAGAAGTTCCACGGGCTTCAAAATTGAGCACCAACCCAATATCCTTTGCCCATTTGCTTTTGCTTACAAAAAGAGCGGCTCCATTGAGGCCTAATTCTTCTGCATCCGAAAAGAGAATTATAATGTCATTTTTATGTGCTGTTTTATTATGAATAAAAGCACGCAAACCCTCTAAAATTGTAGCAACACCAACGCCATTGTCACTTGCTCCATGAGAATAGGAATGAGGAGCACTGTCATAATGCGAAAGTAATAACAAGGCTTTTGTATTATCGGAACCTTTTATCCGAGCCATTATATTTTTTGATTTTACCAAATTTCCCCAATCAGAAAGGGTTGTTCCTTCTTGGATTTTAGTTTCTAAACCTAGATTTCGAAGTTCTTTTTCAAGATAATTAGCAACAACTTCATGATTTTCGGAACCCACGTAATGCGGTTTTTCGGCAATTTTCCGAACCAATTCTAAAGCTCTCGGTGTAGAATATTCAGATAAAGATTTATTATTGGAAATCCATACGGGCATCATTGACAAATAAATCCAGGAAATTATCACTAAAATAAAAACGAAAGCAATTAAGGAGAAATAGTTTCTTTTCATCTGATAAAAATTGAAATGTTAAATATCTTTTTTAACAAGCATATAAAAATCGTTATCTAAGAGCATGTAGCCTTGATCGTATATAAAATGGTAGGTATTCCCTGTTTTAGTATGCAAGATATTAGTAAAAAACTCAAAATCAAACCCTTTGGTTAAAAGTTTAGTTCTAGTGGATTTACTTTTGCCTTCAATATTTAATTCGGATAGAATGCGGTAATTCTTGCGCAATTTATTGTTGATGTTGCGCATATAGTTGGTGCTGTCCTTATTTATCTTATTATTATATGCATTTCGACAGCCGTCGCTACAGAATTTTTTATCCTCTCGACCAACAAAAGTCTCTTCACATTCTAAACAGGTTTTCATGGATTTAATTTTTTAATTTCATATAAATCATGTCGGCGGTCTTTTAAAATCCTAACGCTTCCGTGTTCATGAAGCTCTTTTAAAAGATCTAAATCGACATCAACAATCAGTGTCATTTCTGTATTTGGCGTAGCTTCAGCTTTAATTCCGTTACTTGGAAAAGCAAAGTCAGATGGAGTAAAAACGGCAGTCTGCGCATATTGAATGTCCATATTATTGACCTTTGGTAAATTTCCGATACAACCGGCGATAGCTACATAACATTCATTTTCGATTGCTCTGGCTTGGGCACACAATTTTACTCGAGTGTATCCATTTTGGGTATCGGTTAAAAAGGGAACAAATAAAATATTCATTCCTTCATCGGCCATTATTCGGGACATTTCTGGAAATTCGACATCATAACAAATCATAATTCCAATTTTGCCACAATCGGTATCAAAAGTTCTAATAGTTGAGCCACCTTGCATTCCCCAATGATGAACCTCATTTGGGGTGATATGAATTTTAGTGTACATTTCGTTCGTTCCGTCTCTTTTACAAAGGAAACCAACATTATACAAGGTGCCATTTTCTAAATAGGGCATGCTTCCAGTAATAATATTGATGTTATAGGAAATAGCAAATTCCTGAAAACGTTTTAAAATCGGAGCGGAATATTTGGCTAATTCTCGAATAGCATCAGCTTCTGATAGATGGTTATAATCAGCCATTAGAGGAGCGATAAATAATTCTGGAAAAAGAGCAAAATCACTTCCATAACCGGAAACGACGTCTATAAAAAATTCTGATTGTTCAAATAAAGCATCTAGATTGGCCAGTGGTCGCATTTGCCATTGAATTAACCCGAGTCGTATAACACTTTTCTCGGTATTTATTAATCTCGGACTTTCATCATAATAGATGTTGTTCCATTCTAATAAAACCGCAAATTCCTTCGAGCTTACATCACCTTCAAGATAATTTTTCATGATTCGCATCACGTGAAAATCGTTACTTAATTGAAAGGAAAGTACGGGATCGTATAATTCTTTTTGTTTGACCTTATCGATATAGACTTTTGGAGTCATTTCTTTAGAATATTTGCTATAACTCGGAATTCTACCTGCAAATACAATTGCTTTAAGATTTAGCTGTTCGCATATTTCTTTTCGGGCATCATATAAACGTCTTCCAAGCCGAAGCCCACGAAATTTTGGATTTATAAAAACGTCTATTCCGTATAATACTTCTCCTTTAGGATTGTGCGTAGAAAAAGTATAATTACCAGTTATTTTGTCATAATCGTGATTTTTGTCTACCAAATCTTCGTCTACGATTAGTGATAAAGCAGAGCCAACGACTTTTCCATCTACTAAAATAACCAATTGGCCCTCTGGAAAAATAGAAAGTAATTTTTCAATATCATGTTCTAACCAATAGGAGCCTACCATTTCAGGATAGGATTCTACCATGGAGTTTTTTAATTGTTTGTAGTCTTCAATCTCTAAGTTTCTTAATTCAACTTTATTTATTTTGGCCTGCATTTATTTTTTGATTTTATCAAATGTAAGCAAATAAACCCGAGTACAATCGGTTACAAACAACTACAACCGAAAGTAAATGCTTAGCAACCGAATAATTTTTAACACTGTTCCCATCTTTGTCCTATCGAAAACAAACTAAGAACAATAGCCTTTCGAAAAAAGTACAAACCAAAAAAATCTGAAACGAGTTCAGATTAAAAACAATTAATTTTATAAGCCATGAATACAATGAAAAACAGAGTACATTTAATTGGTAATGTAGGAAATGATCCAGAAATCAAAAATCTTGTGGAAGGAAAGAAGCTTGCTAATTTGTCTCTAGCAACAAATGAAAGTTACAAAAATGAAAAAGGAGAAAAAGTGGAACAAACAGAATGGCACCAATTAATAGCCTGGGGTGCAATTGCAGAAATTATTGAAAAATATGTTACCAAAGGAAAAGAAATTGCAATTGAAGGCAAATTGATCCATCGCTCCTATGAAGATAAAAACGGAGAGAAACGCTATATAACAGAAGTTGTAATTAAAGAGATTCTTCTTTTATCAAAATAATTTTAATATAATTTTATTAATAACAAAGCCACTGAATTCCTCGGTGGCTTTTGTGTGTAATAGAGTAAATAATGAGCCCAAAAAGTATCGACTTTGATTTTTGTTTTAATTAATAAGAGTTTTCATCAGTAAATTTCCGCATAATATACATTTTTGCTTTAGCATCATAGTAACCAAAAATAGTATAGTCTTTAAATTGAAATGAAGATTCTAATTTTACTTCTTTGTGTTCAGAAACAAATTGCGAAATAAAATCAACAGCCATTGGACCTTGAACTTTATTTATAGGATTAAATGATGAGTCTAACACACTTTCAAAAAACACATTTACTGGATTTTCATATGCGGAATAATCGTTAAATCCAAATGGCATACCATATTGAAGTGCGTCTAAACTGTTCCCTCCAATAGTAATAAAATGGTTATTTCTAGTATTATAAACGGTAAGCCCACTATTTGAATACAGGAGTCGCTCTAGAAATTTTTTAGTGTCATTAAGTTTTCGGGCTTCTTTATTGGCGGTTTGAAAGTAGAAAGGAGAATTTTTAAAACTTGTTGAATCTTGTTCGCTTAGACTGTATTTTTTTAATAATTCATCCGAATTAAAATCTTTGATTGAAAGAACCAATTCATTTGTAGTATGTTTAATCTGATATAATTTATCGTCTTGGAAAAAGGAATTAGCAGCTACTTTTTGTTTTTCTAACGGAAATTGAGAAAAACTACGTTCTTTGGTTTCAAAAGTAGTTAAGTCAATGGTAAAGGTTTGTGTTTGTTTTGAATTATAGTCCAAAGTTAAAATCAGTTTATTTTCATGAACATACATTTTTGATTTTTGGGTCCCTTTAAATAATGGATTCCAGGAATGGATTTCCATAATTTCAATAGGATTGTAATTTAAAATCTCATTTAAGGTTAAGGTTTGGTTTTGTTCATTTGTAAAAGCAATTTCCGAAAAATTAAGAACTTTTTCGACTGTTTCACCATCTTTAAAAACATAAATTTTTAATTTCTCTTCCTTTTCTAAAAGGCTAAGAATATAAAAGGAATTGTTTTTACAAAAAGTGTTTAAAATAATTTCGTTTTTGAAAGGAATGGTATGATAGATACTAGAAATTTCTTTGCTTTTTAGGTTGTATTCTACGCCCAAAATTTCTTTTAAATTGGGAGTAGACCAATAGAGAATGGGGTTTTCGTTTTCTTTGAATCGATAACCAGCGAGATTTCGAAAACGCTTATTTGGATTATGAATTTTTATACTGTCCGAAAAGAACAAGAAACTATTATACTTTAAAATAGTGGTGTTTTCTTTGTCGGAAGCAAATACAAAAACATCCTGAGTTTTCGTGTTTTCTACATTTAAAATTTGATGAAAAAAAGAATTTTTCTTCAAATCTAAAGCATGGGAGTTGAGAACGGTTTGACTGATAACGGCCGATAAAGGATATAAAAGGATTAAGAGAACTAACTTTTTCATGTATCTTTTATTTTAATTTCTGGCAAATTTCAGGTCCAGAGTTTTAGATTAATTCACTGTACGGCTCATCAAATCCTGAAAATAATCTACAAATTGCCCAAGGTGAAAACCATCCATTAATCCGTGATGTACGTGAACCGACATAGGCATAGTTTTTTTACCATCTTCAGAAACGCTTATCTTTCCAAACGAGATTTTAGGGCAACTATCGGCAAAAGTAAAAGATCTCGCATGCGAAAGTGAGGTGAAATTTAACCAAGGAATCGCTGAAAAATGAATCAGATTGTCGGTTTCGAAAGTTCGAGTAAAAAGGCCACTTGTTTTTTGAATGCGTTCTATTTCTTTTGTTGCCCCAGACTCAAAAACTTTAAAATCGGGTTGGTATTCAATTAGTGAAAATCCAAAAGTCCCATCGGCTCGGCCAATTGTTGCCGAACCATTTATTTGGTCATAAATAAATATATTATTTTCAGAAATTCTATATTTAAATGCTTCAATTGCATTAACTGCAACTAATGTTTTATGGAGGTAGTAGATAAAAAAAGAAGTACCCAATTCTTTTGAATTTTCATAGGCTTTGGTACATTCAATAGTTACAGTGACGCCAAAAAAGGGCTCATCCATTTGTTTAAAAAAATGAAAATGTTCCTTTCTATTCCAATTTTCGAGATCCAGCAGCGTTTTCATTATTCTAATCTTTTTAGAACATCTATTATTTTTTCAAAAGTCCTGAAATTTTCATGTTCAACTTCATGATCAATTTTTTCATGTGCCCAAGTCGTGTGAAAGGGAATATGTACGGCGTGACCGCCAATGGATAAAACGGGCAAAATATCTGATTTCAGGGAATTTCCGATCATAAAAAACTCCTTAGGTTGAATTTCTAATCGTTTGATCAAATCAACATAATCTATTTCTTGCTTGTCAGACATCACCTCAATATGATGAAAATAATGTCCTAAACCCGAATTGTGGAGTTTTCTACGTTGGTCTAACAAATCCCCTTTTGTGGCAACAACGAGTTTGTATTTTCCGTGTAAAGTTTCTAATGTTTCTTCCACACCTTCTAATAAAACAATAGGTTTGTCAAGTAATTCTTTACCAAATTCAATTATTTTGGCAATGATTTCCATTGGAATAGTATTGTTGGAAATGGACATTGCGGCTTCTATCATCGAAAGAATGTAGCCTTTTATTCCATATCCGTACAATTTTAAATTGCCGATTTCTATCTTAAATAATTCTTTTGAAACTCCTTGATGCGAAAGATAATCTTCCATTAAACCACAAAACTTTTTTTCAGTTTCATCGAAATAAGTTTCGTTAATCCAAAGTGTATCATCGGCATCGAAGGCTATTACTTTTAAGTTCATTTTTATTTTTCTTGCTACAAATTTGTAGCTAATTTTTAATTTATTGTTTCTCCATTCCCAACACCCTCGGAATCAGGATTTACGAAAACTAATTTTCCCTCGGCATTGTTCGTCATCAAAATCATACCCTGACTTTCTACACCACGAAGATTTCTTGGCGCTAAGTTCACTAAGACCGTTACCCGTTTTCCAATGATTTCCTCAGCAGAAAAACTTTCAGCTATTCCTGAAACTATAGTGCGCACATCAATTCCGGTATCAATTTTAAGAATAAGCAGTTTGTTGGCTTTTGGCATTTTTTCTGCTTCAATAATAGTGCCGACACGTAAATCCATTTTAGCAAAATCTTCATATTGAATAGTTTCTTTTTGGGATTCAACTACTTTATTTTCGGCTTTATTAGCTGTTTTAGTAGCTTCTAATTTGTCTATTTGCTTCTGAATTTCTTCATCTTCAATTTTAGCAAATAACAATTCGGCTTCTCCAATTTGATGATTAACCGAAATCAATTCAGCTCCTTCGGTAATATTAGCCCAGCTTAATTCGGAATCCATTTTCAAAATTCGAGCTAATTTTGTTGCTGTAAAAGGTAAAAAAGGTTCACATAGAATTCGTAATGCTGCTGCAATTTGCAAGGCTACATACATTTGTGTTTGCACGCGCTCTGGATTATCCTTTATTACTTTCCAAGGTTCTTCATCGGCTAAGTATTTATTACCTAAACGCGCTACATTCATTAGTTCGCCTAGAGCTTCGCGAAATCGGTAGCGTTCAATTGAACTCGAAATCACAGCGGGATAGGCTTTCAATTCTGTTAAAGTAGCAACATCAACTTCTGAAAATTCATTTGGAGCAGGAATTATTCCGCTGTAATATTTATTAGTTAAAACAACCACACGGTTTATAAAGTTTCCAAAAATAGCAACCAATTCATTATTATTTCTAGCCTGAAAATCTTTCCAGGTAAAATCATTATCCTTTGTTTCTGGTGCATTCGATGTTAAAGCATATCTTAGTACATCTTGCTGATTTGGAAATTCTTCTAAATATTCATGCAACCAAACCGCCCAGTTTTTAGAAGTTGATAATTTATTTCCTTCTAAATTTAGGAATTCATTTGCAGGAACATTATCAGGTAAAATATAAGATCCTTCTGCTTTTAACATTGCTGGGAAAATGATACAGTGAAATACAATATTGTCTTTTCCAATAAAGTGAACCAGTTTGGTCTCTTTATCTTTCCAATACGGCTCCCACTCTTTTCCTTCCCTTAAAGCCCACTCTTTTGAAGACGAGATATATCCAATGGGTGCATCAAACCATACATATAATTTTTTTCCTTCGGCACCTAGCACTGGCACATCTATTCCCCAATCTAAATCTCGGGTAACGGCGCGGGGTTCTAATCCACCGTCAATCCATGATTTTACCTGACCATAAACATTCGGTTTCCAGTCGTTTTTATGACCAAGGAGGATCCATTCTTTCAAAAAATCTTCATAGCGATCCAGAGGCAAAAACCAGTGTTTTGTCGATTTCATTATTGGAGTTTCTCCGGTAATCGTTGATTTTGGATTAATTAAATCTGTAGCATTTAATGTGGAGCCACATTTTTCGCATTGGTCACCATAAGCTTCTTCATTCCCGCATTTAGGACAAGTTCCTATTACAAAACGATCTGCCAGAAACTGATTTGCTTTCGCATCGTATAATTGATCAGTCACTTCTTCAATAAAATCACCTTTCTGATATAGCGTTTTAAAAAATTCGGAAGCGGTATCATGATGAATCAGTGCAGAAGTTCTGGAGTAGTTATCAAAGGAAATTCCGAAATCGACGAACGATTTTCGAATAATCCCGTCATATTTATCTATAATTTCTTGAGGTGTTACTCCTTCTTTTTTAGCTTTCATAGAAATAGCAACACCGTGTTCGTCGCTTCCGCAAACAAATAGAACATCTCTTCCCTGCAATCTTAAATAGCGAGAATAAATATCTGAAGGTACATAAACACCAGCCAAATGGCCAATGTGAATCGGACCGTTTGTATAGGGTAAGGCTGCAGTAATTGTATATCTCTTTGGATTTAGTAACATAATTTAAATTTAATTGATCTCTGAATTCCATTCAGAATATTTGCAAAAATAGGCAATAGATTCGATAGTTTTAGGAATTAAACAAAACTGTTGAGGTTAAAAAGAGTTAAACAGCATGCCCTAAAGCGGAATAAAACTAGATAGGTAAAAAATTATTTAATATGAAATTCTATACAAAAAATAATAAACGGAGGACAACATCACGATCCGAATATTGGAGCACAAATGCCTTCTTTATTTCTGATTTCAACATTTGCACAAAGAAGTCTTGGAAATTAATTGGAGATTGAATAAATAAGAGTGGCAAATCCAACACAATTAGTCATACATATAGCTTTGGACAGGTTCAAAAACAGAACGATACACCTTGCCTTTAATTTTTAAGTTTGTTAAAATCACAAATAATAAATATAACCTACGTTAAACCATACTAACCAGTCATTGGATTTGTTTTCAAGATATATTTTTGGATTTGGATTCAAGCCATCAACCCAATTCGAAAAATAGTATTGTAATCTCAAATCAACCAGAAAATCAGAATGAGGAGCCAATTTATAACGCGTTCCTATACTGGAAACAATTGATAAAACAGTGCCACTTTCATTGGTATAACCATGGGGGCGACCATCTGAAGGGGCTAAATATTTAGGGATAGTATAATCTTCTAGCTTTCCCAGTTGTGAATATGCCCTTGGTGTGTAGTAGCTAAATTGTCCTCCAAGACTTATAAATGGTGCAAGAGCGCCTATTGTTGCGGTAAAATCGCGAATACTTAAGGGATAATATTCCAATTGCATTCCAATATTTGTTACTGCCGTACTCCCCCTCATCCCCCTTAAATTTCTGCTAAAAGTAGAATTACTTCTTGGGTCGACCGAGGCTCCAAAATGTTTTAAGTTGGTTTTATTATAAGATAACTCTGTTCTTAATTTGAAATGATCATTAAAATAAGTATCAGGGGTATAACAATTACAATCGGCTCTATATGAAAAATTTAAATAATGAATTATACCAATACCCATACCTGAATTTCCAGCGTTAGTAGAAAAATTAAACCTTTGTCCATAATCAGATTGAAAAGCAACAGGACCTGCAATAATTCCTATTTCATGAGCAAAGCCAAATTGAGCAAACATGCTATTTGAAAAACTAAAGAGTACTATAAAAAAAAAGTTTAAATTTTTAGATAATTTCATATGGATAAATTCAAATCGCAACAAATATATATAAACATCATTTACGAGAGGAATAAAATTGGCAAATATCCACTTATGTAGAATAAAATCTATTAAATTGACTATAAATACCCATTTATTCCCGTAAGAATATTTTTTAAAAAGTTAATAGCGATATAAAAAGTCTTGTAAAGTTTATATAAAATGTACATTTGCACTAGTAAACGAAAACGTTTTCGTTAACCTAATTAATCTAAATCTAATGTCACAAAAAGTCGATGATTTTATGGCTCAGGTAGAGTCAAAAAATCCAAATGAGCCAGAATTTATTCAAGCCGTAAGAGAATTTGCAGAAACAGTTATTCCATTTATTGCTGATCGAAAAAAATACGATGGCATGAATTTACTTTTAAGAATAACAGAGCCAGAGCGTTCTATCATCTTTAGAGTACCATGGGTTGATGATAAAGGAGAAATTCAAGTTAACAGGGGGTTTAGAATTCAGATGAATTCGGCTATTGGGCCTTATAAAGGTGGAATTCGTTTTCACAGAACAGTGAACTTATCGGTACTTAAGTTTTTAGCATTTGAACAAGTTTTTAAAAATAGTCTGACTACTTTGCCAATGGGAGGAGGAAAAGGCGGATCTGATTTTGATCCACAAGGAAAATCAAATGGGGAAGTAATGCGTTTTTGTCAATCATTTATGACAGAATTATGCCGACACATTGGTCCGCAGCTAGATGTTCCTGCCGGAGATATTGGAGTTGGAGCTCGCGAAATTGGGTATTTATTCGGTCAATATAAAAGGATAAGAAATGAATTTACCGGAGTTTTAACTGGCAAAGGATTGGCTTATGGGGGCTCATTGATACGACCAGAAGCTACAGGTTACGGTGTGGTTTATTTTGCTGAGCAAATGCTAAAAACTATTGGTCAAAGTATTAATGGAAAAACGGTAGCTATATCAGGATTTGGAAATGTTGCTTGGGGTGTTGCATTAAAAGTAAATGACTTGGGAGGAAAAGTAGTTACTATTTCAGGTCCTGATGGATATATTTATGATGAAGAAGGAATTTCGGGAGATAAGATTGAATTTATGCTTGAAATGAGAGCAAGTGGGGACAACAGAGTTGAAATGTATTTAGAGAAATTTCCAAATGCAGTTTTTCACCCTGGTCAAAGTGTTTGGGAAGTAAAAGTTGATCTTGCTATACCCTGTGCCACACAAAATGAATTAACTGAGGAAGATGCTATTAAGCTAATTGCAAATGGAGTTATTTGCGTTACTGAAGCCGCTAATATGCCTTGCACTTTGGGGGCAATCAAACAATTTTTGAATGCAAGAGTACTTTTTGCACCAGGAAAAGCAGCTAATGCCGGAGGTGTGGCTGCATCAGGCTTAGAAATGACCCAAAATTCAATTCGTTTGAATTGGACTAGTGAGGAAGTGGAAATGCGATTAAAAGAGATTATGATTGGAATACACAATCAGTGCAAAAAATATGGTTCAGACGAAGATGGCTATGTGAATTATGTTAAAGGAGCCAATATAGCGGGCTTTGTTAAAGTAGCTGACGCCATGTTAGCTCAGGGAGTCGTATAAGAAAAAACGCTATTATTATTAAGGAAGCCTCCATTTTGGGGGCTTTTTTATTTTTGTAATTTTCATAAATTTTGATGACCTTTATTTAGAATTTAAGATCAATAGCAGCTAGAGGAAGGTTTATTAAAAGCTACCTTTGGTTTTTAACATTAATGTTTTCTTTAAATTTAATACAATCATAAATTATGAAACAAAGTATTCACTCTTTTGTTGAAGCAGTTGCTAAAAGAAATCCAAATGAGCCTGAATTTTTACAGGCTGTTCAAGAAGTAGCAGAGGCTGTAATTCCATTTATTGAAGAAAACAAGAAGTATCAAAACAAAATGCTGCTGGAAAGAATGACTGAGTCGGAACGAATTATCACTTTTAGGATAGTTTGGATAGACGATTCGGGTAAAACTCAATTGAACCGAGGCTACCGCATTCAAATGAATTCGGCTATTGGTCCTTATAAAGGAGGAATTCGTTTTCATCCCTCCGTAAATTTAAGCATTCTAAAATTCCTTGCTTTTGAACAAACGTTCAAAAATAGCTTGACTACATTGCCGATGGGTGGTGGAAAAGGTGGTGCTGATTTTGATCCAAAAGGAAAATCAGAAAATGAAGTAATGCATTTTTGCCAAGCATTTATGTCCGAATTATCAAAGCACATAGGCTCAAACACAGATGTTCCTGCGGGAGATATTGGAGTTGGCGGTCGAGAAGTGGGTTTTATGTTTGGACAATATAAGAGACTAAGAAATGAATTTACAGGAGTTTTAACGGGAAAAGGGATTTCTTTTGGAGGCTCATTAATTCGTTCAGAAGCAACTGGATATGGGGCAGTATATTTTGCTGAAAGCATGCTCGAAACCAAAAAAGAAAGTTTTTCTGGAAAAACGGTAGTCATTTCTGGGTCTGGAAATGTAGCCCAATATGCTGCAGAAAAAGCAAATCAATTGGGAGGGAAAGTAGTGACAATGTCGGATTCTTCAGGATATATCTATGATGCAGATGGAATTGACGCTGAGAAATTAGCTCATATTATGGAAATCAAAAATGAATTAAGGGGTCGAATAAGTGATTATGTCAATCAATATCCAAAAGCTAAATTTTTTGAAGATAAAAGACCTTGGGAAGTAAAATGTGATATCGCTTTACCTTGTGCAACACAAAATGAACTTAATGTGGAGGAAGCCAAAACATTAGTTTCAAATGGTTGTATTTGTGTAGCCGAAGGAGCAAACATGCCTACCACGCCAGAGGCAGTGTTGGTTTTTCATAGAGCACAAATTTTATTTGCGCCCGGAAAAGCATCGAATGCAGGAGGTGTAGCAACTTCAGGTTTAGAAATGTCTCAAAACTCTTTACGTTTAAGTTGGACCGCAGAAGAAGTCGATGAAAGACTTAAAAACATCATGCTGGCTATTCACGCTTCCTGTGTTCAATATGGAACCAATGAGACCGGCTATGTAGATTATGTAAAAGGTGCCAATATTGCCGGGTTTGTAAAAGTGGCCAATGCGATGTTAGCGCAAGGAATAGTATAAACAAGTATTATTTTACTGTCTAATGCCTCCTTTAGGGAGGCATTTTTTATACATTCGAATATTAAAAACAGTATAATTTCGTTTTGTATTATATTTGTATCACTTTCTTTCAAATCCTAATGAAAAAACGCGGCATTACTTTATTCTTCTTGGTTTTCCTTCAATTGGGTTTTTCTCAGGTTAATAAATCCTGGAAAGGATATTTTTCCTATAATGAGATAAAAGATATTTCGCAGGATACGGATAGGCTATTTGTAGCTTCTGAAAATGCATTATTTTCTCGAAATATCTCAGGAACGATCAAAACCATCAATACGATTGATGGGCTTTCGGGACAAACAATAAGTGCCGTTTATCATAGTGCTGCTTTAAAAAAAACAGTAGTGGGCTACGAAAATGGGTTGATGACTGTTATCAATGAAATCGATGGTAGTATGGTAAATGTAGTTGATATCATCAATAAATCATTGCCTGCAAATCTTAAAAAAATCAATCATTTCATGGAATATGAAGGGATTGTATATGTTTCCTGTAATTTTGGTATAGTACAGTATAATCTTAAATCTTTAAATTTTGGAGATACTTATTTCATAGGTGATATTGGATCTCAAATTGCGGTTTCCCAAACTGCAATTTTTGAAGGTAAAATATATGCTGCTACTTTTAATAACGGTGTCAGATGGGCGACTATTACAAATCCGAATTTAAATGATTATAATCAATGGACGACAATTAATGGAGGTTGGAATGGAATAGAATCTTTTGGGACGACTCTTTTTGCCACTTCAACTGATGGAAAATTACAAAGGCTCGAAGGAAATTCTTTTGTGTCAATATCAAATTATCCCGCAGGACAAGTTGCTGTAGATATTCGAAATATCGGGTTGTTTATAATAGTTTCTACAAAACAACAAGTTCTGATTTATGATTCGGAATCAATACTAAAAGAAGTTATTAAAATAGAAGATCTTCCTGCGACAAATTCCGAATTTACCTGTGCTACACTTATGGGAGATAAAGTATTTCTTGGGACTAAAGAAAATGGACTTTTTAGTAAACAATGGGGTTCATCAACTATTGAGAAGACGACACCGGACGGGCCTTCTCGAAATGCTGTTTTTGCTATTAATGCTACAACTAAAAATCTCTGGGCAGTGTATGGTGGATATGATATCAATTACAATCCGTATTCCTATTATGGGAATACACCTGCGAAATTTCCGATAAGCAAGTATGATTCAAAAAACGGTTGGGTAGAATTGCCTTATGAAACTCTTTTAGGAGCTAAGGCTTTATCAAAAATTACAATTAGCCCCTTAAATGAAAATCAGGTTTTCGTAAGTTCCTATTATTCGGGATTATTGAAATTAGTCAAAGAGGATGTCTCTGATTTATTTAAAGTAGCCACTCTGTACAATGCAGCAAATACAGGCTCTGACGGATTAAAATCGATTACGGGTCAGGTTCCGGATGATATTAGAGTCAATGGGGCTGCTTTTGATAAAACGGGGAATTTATGGCTGAACAGCAGTCTAGTTAAAAAGGGATTGAAGGTGATTAAAACCAGTGGTGAATGGCAATCTTTCAATATGGAAAGCGTAAAAACTTCAGGTGTTTTTTTCTTCGGAAGACTCTTGGTTGATAAAAATGGAACGAAATGGATGGCTACTTTAAATGATGGGATTATTGGTTTTAATGAAACACCTAATACTCTTTTTAAAACAATTAGGGAATCAGCAGATAATGGAAATTTACCCATAAATGATGTGAGAGCGATTGCAATTGATACTAGAAATCAAATGTGGATTGGGACTCGAAAAGGACTTCGGGTTTTATCAAGCGTTGACAGTTTTTTGTCGCCCGATCCCTTGACCACTGAACCCATTATAGTTATTGAAGAAAATCTGGCTCAGGAGCTTTTATACGAACAATCTATAACCGATATCGTCGTGGATGGCGCTAATAATAAATGGATTGGAACTTCTGATTCTGGTATTTTCTTAGTTTCCTCCAATGGGCAGAAGACCATTTACCATTTTACAATTGATAATTCTCCTTTGCCTTCTAATAACATCAATGATATTGATATCAATGGAATTTCAGGTGAAGTATTTATTGCAACGACCAAAGGATTAGTTTCTTTTAAAGGAACTTCTACTTTGGCAAATGAGAATCTGAATGCTGTTTTTGTATATCCAAATCCTGTAAGGCCAGAATTTTTAGGATCGGTCAAAATCAGTGGATTAATCGATAAGGCCACCGTAAAGATTGCAGATATTGAAGGTAATTTAGTTTATGAAACTACTTCTGAAGGCGGAACTATAGAATGGGACACTACAGCTTTTGGTAAATATAAAGTGGCATCAGGGGTTTATATGATTTTTATTTCGGCCCAAGACGGAGTTGAAACCAAGGTTAAAAAAGTAATGATAATCCGGTAAAAGTGTTTCTTGTTTTAGGTTGTTAATGCAATCTTAAACTTCAAACTTTAAATATAAAAATGCTAGTCAAAACCAAAGCGATTGTAATTTCTTCACTCAAATACCAGGAAAAAAGTCTGATTGTAAAGTGCTTTACACTTTCAGATGGATTGAAATGCTATTTTGTTCGGGATGCTTTTTCCTCCAGAAAATCAAATCAGAAAATCGCTTATTTTCAGCCTTTGACAATTCTAGAAATTGAGGCGAATCATAAAAACAAGGGAACATTAGAGAATTTCAAGGAAATTAAAAGCAACACACCATTTCATTCGATTCAATCGGATGTTGTAAAAAGTACGATTGCGATGTTTCTTTCCGAAATTTTGCATCATTCGATTCATGAAGAAGAAAAAAACGAATCCCTTTTCGACTTTCTGGAAACAGCCTTGCATTGGCTTGACGATCATAATGAAATAGCCAATTTCCATTTGATTTTTTTATTGGAAACAACAAAATATTTGGGTTTTTATCCTGATGTTGCCGATATTGATATGCGTTTTTTTGAAATGACCGAAGGAATTTTTAGCCCATTTAACGCGATTAGTTCGCTATCAGAACACGAAACCAACTTATTCAAAAAACTCATTGATTTAAGATTTGACAACGACCAAAAAAGTTTTCACGTTATTGAAAGACAAATTCTATTAAAAATCCTAATTGATTATTATAGTTTCCACCTCGATGGTTTTAAAAAACCAAAATCTTTAGATGTATTAAAAGAAGTATTTTCTTAAATTTAATATTTTAGTTAAAATTTAATTTTACATTATAAAGTAAAGTATATTTGTCTTTTAATCAAGTTTGTTTACCTTTATGGAAAGTAAGCTTTAATTCATCTATTTTATGGAACTAAAATCAAAACAAGGAGGAGAAATTGAAAGAATTGATAAATACACAAGTTATCAGTTACCTAATAAATTTAAGATAGTTGGTTCTGTTTTGTTTATTTTATCATTAATTTCAGTTTTCATTATTTCAATATATTTAGAGAAGTATATGTATTTTGATGTATTTCAACGAATCGGCTGGACTGTTGTTGTTTTAAGTTTACTTATGATTTCAATTTCAAAAGAAAAAATCGAAGATGAACTAATGACGAAAATCAGAATGCAATCATATCATTATGCTGTTATAGGTACAGTATTGACGTATTTGATATTGCCATTTATTATTTATTTAATATCATTCAGTTATTCATCTAATCCAACAATACAAGGAACTAAAGATATTCCTCTTTTAGGAGTTTTAATAGGTATACAGATTACTACTTTTAGGAAGTTAAAAAGAGCGTATAATGAAAAATAGACTTAAAATAGAAAGGGCAATTTTAAATATTACGCAGGAGGAATTAGCAGAAAAAATTGGGGTTTCTAGGCAAACAATAAATTCAATTGAAACCAATCGTTTTATACCATCAACTCTTTTAGCGCTAAAATTATCAATGTTATTTGGGAAATCAGTCAATGATTTTTTTGAGTTAGAGGATGAAGAAAAAAAAGTAGCTAAATGATTTGAGTTGATAAGAAAATCGAGTATTCACTTACTTTAGCTAAACAAAATTAATGTCAATATCTTAAATTCGTGTTTAATTATTGAAAATTCCTTACTTTCGCATTTCGATTAAAGAAAAGGATATAATGAGCACAAAATTTACTGAATACAAAGGACTTGACTTGCCAACTGTGGCATCAGAAGTCCTTGATTTTTGGAAGAAAGAGAACATATTTGAGAAAAGTGTAAGCACGCGCGAAGGCAACCCGCCATTCGTTTTTTTTGAAGGTCCGCCCTCCGCAAATGGATTACCAGGAATTCACCACGTAATGGCTCGTGCCATTAAAGATATTTTTTGCCGATATAAAACCCAAAAAGGATTTCAAGTTAAGCGAAAAGCAGGTTGGGATACTCATGGCTTACCAGTTGAATTGGGAACTGAAAAGGAATTAGGAATTACAAAAGAAGATATTGGAAAGAAAATTTCCATCGAAGAATATAACGAAGCCTGTAAAAAAACAGTGATGCGTTATACGGATGTGTGGAATGATTTGACCGAAAAAATGGGCTATTGGGTAGATATGGAAGATCCATATGTGACCTATAAGTCTAAATATATGGAGACGGTATGGTGGCTTTTGAAGCAAATCTACAACAAGGATTTGATGTACAAAGGCTATACGATTCAGCCTTATTCTCCTAAAGCCGGAACTGGATTGAGTTCACACGAAGTCAATCAGCCGGGAAGTTATCGCGATGTTACTGATACAACGGTTGTAGCGCAATTTAAAGCGTTAACCCAAACATTGCCAACACCACTTCAGGGTTTTGGGGACATTCACTTTTTGGCATGGACTACTACTCCTTGGACATTACCTTCCAACACAGCCCTTACTGTGGGACCAAAAATCGAGTATGTGTTGGTGTCAACTTTTAATCAATATACTTATTTGCCCTCAAAAGTAGTTTTAGCTAAGAATTTAGTTGGAAAACAATTTGCGAAAGGTTTTTTTGAAAGTAAAGATTCAGCTGATTTTGAAAATTTCAAAGCAGGCGATAAAAATATTCCTTTTGAAATTTTGACAGCTTGTAAAGGGTCTGATTTAGTAGGAATTCGCTACGAGCAATTGATGCCTTTAGTGCTGCCTTATCAAAATGCAGAACATGCTTTTAGAATAATATCGGGTGATTTCGTAACAATAGATGACGGAACCGGAATTGTGCATACTTCGCCAACTTTTGGAGCTGATGATGCGAAAGTAGCCAAGGAAGCAAGTCCGGAAATACCGCCAATGCTGGTTCTTGATGCTGACGGAACTCCAGTACCTTTAGTAGATTTGCAAGGAAAATTCACTTCACATGTTGGTGAATATGGAGGTAAATATGTCAAAAACGAATATTATGATGAAGGTACAGCTCCGGAACGTTCTGTTGATGTTGAAATTGCTATCCAATTAAAAGAGGAAAACAAAGCGTTCAAAGTGGAGAAATATGTTCACAGTTATCCGCATTGCTGGAGAACAGATAAACCGATTTTATATTATCCATTGGATTCTTGGTTTATCAAAGTGACAGAAGTTCGGGATCGCATGTTTGATTTAAACGAAACGATTAACTGGAAACCAAAAGCAACCGGAGAAGGACGTTTTGGGAATTGGCTTAAAAATGCCAATGATTGGAACTTATCTCGTTCCCGTTATTGGGGAATTCCATTACCAATTTGGAGAACTGAAGATAAAAAAGAAGAAATTTTAATAGGTTCTGTAGAAGAACTATATACTGAAATAGAAAAATCTGTCGCGGCTGGTTTTCAGACTGTAAATCCATTTCAAGGTTTTGAAATTGGAAACATGAGCGAAGAAAATTATGATTTGATTGATTTACATAAAAATGTAGTTGATGAAATTGTATTGGTTTCCCCGAGCGGAAAAGCCATGAAACGCGAAAGTGATTTGATTGACGTTTGGTTTGACAGTGGTTCAATGCCTTATGCTCAATGGCATTATCCTTTTGAAAACAAGGATAAAATTGATGAAAACAAGGATTTTCCAGCTGATTTTATTGCAGAAGGAGTAGATCAAACTCGTGGGTGGTTCTATACCTTGCATGCAATTGGAACTTTAGTTTTTGATAAAATTGCTTATAAAAATGTAGTTTCTAACGGTCTGGTTTTGGACAAAAATGGACAAAAAATGTCCAAGCGTCTCGGTAATGCTGCAGATCCATTTGAGACTTTATCAGAATACGGTCCAGACGCCACACGTTGGTATATGATTTCCAATGCGAATCCTTGGGATAATTTAAAATTCGACTTGGAAGGAATTGCTGAGGTTCGACGTAAATTCTTTGGAACCTTATACAACACCTATTCTTTTTTTGCGTTGTATGCTAATATTGATAAATTTACCTATAAGGAAGCCGAAATTCCTTTAAACGAAAGGCCAGAAATAGACCAGTGGATTATTTCTGAACTCAATACTCTGATTAAGGATGTTGACGCTTATTACTCAGATTACGAACCTACAAAAGCCGCCAGAGCTATTTCTGATTTTGTTCAGGAAAATCTAAGTAACTGGTACGTTCGTTTGTGTAGAAGACGTTTCTGGAAAGGGGAATATGCACAAGATAAAATTGCGGCCTATCAAACTTTATATTACTGTTTGTTAACTATAAGTAAATTAGGTGCTCCAATTGCTCCTTTCTTTATGGATAAACTTTACAGAGATTTAATTTTAGCTACACAATCAGAAAAAGAAGAGAGTGTACATTTGGCGAAGTTTCCAAAACACGTTGAAAACTTTGTTAATAAATCGTTAGAGAGCAGAATGCAGAAAGCGCAGACGATCTCTTCCTTGGTATTATCACTTCGAAAAAAGGTCATGATTAAGGTACGTCAACCCTTACAAAGGATAATGATTCCGATACTTGACGAAGATCAGCGGCTAGAGATAGAAGCCATTTCGGAACTCGTTAAGGCTGAGGTAAATGTAAGAGAAATCGTTCTTTTAGATGATGCCTCGGGAATTTTAGTAAAACAAATAAAACCAAATTTTAAGGCTCTAGGGCCGCGTTTTGGAAAAGATATGGGATTGATATCCAAAGAGATACAGTTGTTCTCTCAGGAGCAAATCAATCAGTTAGACAAGGAGGGAAGCCTCACGCTTGTTATTTCAGGAAAAAGTTTAACTTTATCCTTAGAAGATGTTGAAATAACATCGCAAGATATTGAAGGATGGCTGGTAGCAAACTCTAACGGAATAACAGTAGCACTTGACATTGTTATTTCAGCTGAATTAAAAGAAGAAGGGATTGCTAGAGAATTGGTTAACCGAATTCAGAATGTAAGAAAAGATTCCGGATTAGAAGTTACCGATAAAATACGAGTGTTTTTGCAAAAGAATCAGATGCTTGAAGCGGCGGTTCAGGCTAATGAAGCCTATATAAAAGCAGAAACATTAACAGAAGCATTGGTTTTTGAAGAAGAGCTAATTGAGGGAACAGAAATAGAATTTGACGAAATAAAAACAAAAATAACAATTACAAAAAATTAGAATATGGTAGAAGATATAGCAAGATACTCGGATGCTGATTTAGCTGAGTTCAAAGAGATTATCCTTAAAAAAATACAAAAATCGCAATCAGATTTAGAGCTGATAAAAAGTGCGTATATGAATGATTTAAATAATGGAACAGACGATACGTCACCAACTTTTAAAGCATTTGAAGAAGGGAGCGAAACCATGTCTAAAGAAGCAAACTCACAGTTAGCTATCCGTCAGGAAAAGTTTATCCGAGATTTGAAAAATGCATTATTCCGAGTAGAAAACAAAACCTATGGTGTTTGTAAAGTAACGGGGAAGCTAATCAGCAAAGAACGACTGAGAATTGTGCCTCATGCTACCATGAGTATTGAAGCTAAAAACTTACAACGATAATCAAAATAAAGGATTACAATAAACGCTCTTTCGGGGGCGTTTTTTTTATAAAATAGTATTACTTTTACGCCACTAAAATTTGTAAAATGACATTGAAAAAAGCCTGCTTCCTTATTTTTATTATTTTACTTGTTGATCAAGTATCTAAAATATATATCAAGACTAATTTTATATTGGGAGAAGAAGTAAATGTCTTTAATTGGTTTAAAATTCTTTTTATAGAAAATGAAGGAATGGCTTGGGGAACAGAAATTCCGGGCGCCTACGGCAAATTAGTTCTTACCCTTTTTAGATTAGTAGCTGTTTCAGCTATTGGCTACTGGCTTTGGGATTCTGTTGAAAACAAACAAAGCTCCAATTATTTAATAATTGCTATAGCTTTAATTTTTGCGGGTGCTTTTGGAAATATTATTGATTCTGTTTTTTACGGAATCATTTTTGATGACAGCCATTATAAATTAGCTACTTTATTTCCTGAAAAACCATACGGAATTCTGTTTCACGGAAAAGTGGTCGATATGCTTTATTTTCCTTTTTGGGAAGGTCATCTTCCTTCCTGGTTGCCTATTTGGGGAGGGAAAGAGTTCAAGTTTTTTAATGCTATTTTTAATATTGCCGATATGGCAATTTCTACTGGTGTTGGAATTTTGATTGTGTTTAATAAAAGAGCATTTCCTAAAACTGCTTAATTTATAAAAATATACATTTGTTTTGGTGTAACACAATAATCCAGTTTGACATCAGTATCAAAAACATCTATAATTTGGTCTTCAGCTTCAAATAAGCATAAACCTATTTTGATCACAGTCGAATTGCATTCGGAGAGAAAAGTGTCATAGAAACCTTTTCCATAACCGACTCGATTTCCAAATTTGTCAAAAGCCAAAAGGGGAATAAATACAACCTCTATTTTAGATGTAGGCACTTCAATTCCATCAAGAGGTTCTGGAATATTGAATTCGTTTTTTTTGATTTTAGTAGTATCGGTTAAAAGTAAATGTTTCATTTTTCGGGTTTCGAAATCACTCTTCGATAGGATAATGTCTTTGTCTTTTCCTGCTAATAAATGTAAAAGATATTCAGTATTAATTTCTTTTAATTCCTTTATGGCTAAAAAGATATGAAAATAATTCTTATCCCAAATGGGAAGTTTAATACAATTATTGGCGGTAGCCAAGCTAAGTTGTTCTAATTCAGCTTCTAAAAGTTCCTTTCGCAACCCTTTATATTTTAATCGCAATTCTTTTTTATATGCCATAATTTCCAAGAATAGTAGTAATATGGTATATCGCATCGCCTTCATAAACTATTGGTGAATGATTGGCATTGATTATATAGCCGTCATTTCTAGCTTTTACTTCATGTTCAAATTTCCCAAAAGGATCTGTTATTGTTCCTAAAACAGTTCCTTTTGTTACGAAATCGCCGATAAGATTATTATCATGAAACAGACCCGAATATTTGGCTCTTATCCAAGTAGCTTTTTCGATATAAATGGATTTGTTTTTTTGTTTTTCAGGCAGTTGTTTTAAATCAAGCATATTTAAATGAGCTAATACTCTTTTTACACCATTAACACCTTCATCAGAAATTTCAGAATTGATATCTAGTGATTTTCCTCCTTCAAAAAGCAACATTTTTACTTTTAATTTCTCGCTTGAATTTCTAAAAGAACCGGCAATATTTTTGGAATATAAAGTAAAGGGGGCATTAAAAACATCGGCCAAAACTTTTAATTCTTCGTTATTTTGACTCAATCGAATTTGAGCAGCGTTAAAACGGCTTGCGCCACCTGCATGAAAATCGATAGCAAAATCTACTAGTGGCATTATTTCGGTTAGAATATGATAGGCAAATCGACTGGCAAGAGCGCCTTTTTTTCGACCGGGAAACACTCGGTTTAAATCTCTTCCATCCGGGAATTCTCTGGATTTATTGACGAAACCAAACATATTAATTATCGGAATACAAATTGTTATTCCTTTCTTTGGTTTGTTTATTTTTTTGGCGATCAGTTGCCTAACAATTTCAATTCCGTTAATTTCATCTCCGTGAATACCTGCGGTAAATAAAACAACGGGCCCTTCTAACTTTGATCGAGATACGATTATCGGAATTTTGAGCTTTGTAGTATTGTGTAATTTTGCGATTTCCATATAAACCGTTTTGCTTTCTCCGGGTAAAATGGTTTCTCCTAAAATTAAAAATGGTTTTGTGCTTTTCATCTTAAATATAAAAGCTTAAATGTAGCTATAATAATTTGTAATTTATAATCTTGATTTCGATTGATGTTATTCGTAAATTTGTACTTATTATTATAATTCGTCTTTTTTCACACATTATAGAGTAGCGAAATAATCAAAAGATAATGCAAAACCGAACTACTTTAGCTTTACAAATTCAAACTTTACCGGATGGGCCTGGCGTATACCAATACTATGACGCAGCAGGTAAAATCTTGTATGTAGGCAAAGCCAAAAATTTAAAAAAGCGAGTTTCTTCCTATTTTAATAAAATACATGATACGGCTAAAACTAATGTTTTGGTCAAAAAAATAGTAACTATAAAGCACATTGTAGTTCCTACGGAAACCGATGCGCTTTTGCTGGAAAACAATTTGATAAAATCATTGCAACCGCGCTATAATGTATTGTTGCGAGATGATAAAAGCTATCCTTGGCTTTGCATCAAAAAAGAACCTTTTGCAAGGATATTTCCTACTAGAAGAATGGTCAAAGACGGTTCGGAATATTTTGGGCCTTATACCAGTTTCAAAACAGTAAGTACGATTTTGGAATTAATAAAAGAATTGTATCCGTTACGGACCTGCAATTATGATTTGAGTAAAAGTAATATTGATTCGCATAAATTTAAAGTTTGTTTAGAATATCATATCGGTAATTGTAAAGGACCTTGCGAAGGATTTGAATCATTAGAAAATTATCAAAAACAAGTCGATGCTATTCGTGAAATTCTGAAAGGAAATTTTAAAGAAAGCAGGAAAGATTTTAAAAAGTTGATGCTTCAATTGGCGTCAGAAATGCATTTTGAAGAAGCACAGAAAATAAAAGTGAAAATAGAAATTCTTGAAAACTATCAGTCGAGGTCTACAATTGTGAATCCAAGGATAACAAACATTGATGTTTTTTCTATCGTTTCAGATGAAACTGCGGCATTTGTCAATTTTTTACAGATTTCGCATGGTTCCATTATTCGTTCACATACAATGGAACTGAAAAAAAAATTAGACGAAACCGATGCGGAGTTATTAGAATTAGCTATAATTGAATTAAGGGAGCGTTTTCATTTATTATCTAAAGAAATCATTGTCCCTTTTGAAGTAGATTTAGGCGAAACTATTAAAATTACCATTCCTCATTCGGGAGATAAAAAGCAGATTCTTGATTTGTCTGAGCGCAACGCTAAATTTTATAGAATTGAACAATTAAAACAAATCCAAATTGTAGATCCAGATCGTCATACAAATCGTATTATGGCTCAAATGCAAAAGGATTTAAGGCTTCATGTGGAGCCTAGACACATAGAGTGTTTTGATAATTCGAATATACAAGGAACCAATCCTGTCGCGGCTTGTGTTGTTTTTAAAGACGGAAAACCGAGTAAAAAAGACTATCGTCATTTCAATATTAAAACGGTTGACGGACCCGATGATTTTGCATCAATGGAAGAAGTGGTTTATAGAAGATATAAAAGGTTGTTAGAAGAAAAAGAGCCTTTGCCTCAATTAATAATTATAGACGGAGGAAAGGGGCAATTGTCTTCAGCCTTAAAAAGTATCGATGAATTGGGTTTGAGAGGAAAAATAGCGATTATTGGTATTGCAAAAAGACTGGAAGAATTATTTTATCCGGGGGATTCTGTTCCGCTATATTTAGATAAAAAATCGGAAACACTGAAAGTAATTCAACAATTAAGAAATGAAGCACATCGTTTTGGAATAACATTTCACAGAGATAAAAGAAGTAAGGCCGCTTTGAATTCTTCCTTAGAAACAATTCCTGGTATTGGTGAAAAAACAATGTTGACTTTAATTCAGTCTTTTAAAAGTGTTAAAAGATTAAAATTGGCTACAGAAAAAGAAATTTCAGAAGTTATAGGTGTTTCAAAAGCAAAAAAAATTACCGACTTTTACAAAGACCAAATAAATCAAGAATAAATGAATTTAAATCCAGAGAAAAGCTATCCTAGATTTTTGAAAAATTTCAGAATTTTTATTCCTTTAATCGGTTTCAAAAAAACTTTTTTCCTATGGTTATTTTATTTTAGTATTCTCCTTTTTTCCATTACTGTTTTTTCACAGGAAACGGTCAAAAGACCCAAAATAGGATTGGTTCTTAGCGGAGGGGGGGCCAAAGGATTTGCTCATATTGGTGTTTTAAAAGTATTAGAAGCTGCAGGAGTAAAAATTGATTATATCGGAGGAACCAGCATGGGTGCAGTTATAGGGGGGCTTTATGCTTCAGGTTATAATGCCAATCAGATTGATTCGATCTTCGTGGCTACAGATTTCGACGCCTTAATCAGGGATTTTATTCCCAGATCCTCAAAAAATTTCTATGAGAAAAAGAATGATGAATTGTATGCTTTGACACTGCCGTTTAACAAATTAAAAATCGGAATTCCTTCGGCCTATTCAAAAGGAATGTACAATTATAATATTCTAAACCGATTGACCACTACCGTAAAAGATATTCATGATTTTAGCAAATTACCAATACCATTTTTATGTATTGCCACTAATATTGAAACAGGAGAAGAGGTTTTATTAAATAAAGGATATTTAGCTCAGGCTATGTTAGCTAGTTCTGCTTTTCCCTCCTTATTTTCACCGGTAGAAATTGATGGTAAATTACTCATAGATGGAGGTGTGACTAATAATTATCCCATAGATGAAGTTCGAAAAATGGGTGCTGACATTATTATAGGAGTTGATGTTCAGGATAATTTAAAAGACAGAAAGGCATTAAACAATGCAACTCAAATATTAGTGCAGATTGCTAATTTTGATTCGATGGACAAAATGAAGCAAAAAATTGCCGAAACTGATATTTATATCCGACCCAACATTGAAAAATACGGAGTAATCTCTTTCGACAAAGGACAAGAAATTATAAAAAATGGAGAAGATGCGGCATTTGCTGTTTATGAGAAGATAAAAGTATACGGTAATAATTCACCTCAGAAAAGGCCGAATTTAATTTCGCCTACATTAAAGGACAGTTTGGAAATCAAACAAATTGTTATAAATCCTTTAAAAGATTATACCCGATCCTATATAATTGGGAAATTAGGATTCAAAAAAGAATCCAAAATCAGTTATAACGATTTAAAGAATGGGATAAATAATATAATGACTACTGAAAATTTTAATGCCATAAGTTATAAATTAGAAAACAATAAAGGTCAGAATAATTTACTTCTTGATTTAGCTGAAAATCAAACCTCTACCTATTTAAAATTGGGATTACACTACGACGGATTATACAAAAGCGGAATTTTACTCAATTTATCTCAGAAAAAAATATTAACCAAAAATGATTTTCTATCCGTTGATTTAATTGTAGGAGATAATTTCAGATACAACTTAGACTATTATATTGATAATGGTTTTTATTGGAGCTTTGGAGTAAAATCAAGATTAAATAAATTCAATAAAAATGTACCAACTGATTTTAGTAATGGTGTTTTGATGCAGCAACTAGGAATTCAGTCTATCAATATCGATTTTTCGGATTTTTCTAATCAGATATATGCCCAAACAATATTTGTACATAAATTCTTACTTGGAGCAGGCTTAGAACACAAACATTTGAGAATTAATTCGGCAACAACTGAAAATTTCAGACCCACATTTGAAAATAGTGATTATGTTAGTAGTTTTGGATATTTGAAATATGATTCCCTTGACAATAAATATTTTCCCAAAAGTGGATGGTATCTTTCTGGTGATTTTCAGTACTACATGTATTCCTCTAATTACAATCAAAATTTCAACAAAATGTCTATTGCAAAAGGAGATGCTGGTTTTGCAAAAACTATATTTAACAAAGTTACCCTAAATCTTCAAACAGAGGCGGGTTTTACTATTGGTCAGAGAGGGGTTCCCTTTTTTGATTTTGTTTTAGGAGGTTATGGTTTTAATACCATCAATAATTTCAAACCTTTTTATGGGTATGATTTTTTAAGTATTGCTGCCAATAGCTATATAAAATCAACAATTACAGTTGATTATGAGTTTTTCAAAAAAAATCATTTGAATTTAACGGCGAATTATGCCAATGCAGACAATAATATTTTTGATAGTCCAAAATGGATTTCAATTCCAAAATATTCAGGCTATGCCTTAGGGTATGGATTAGAAACAATTTTGGGACCTATTGAGTTCAAATACAGTTGGTCTCCTGAACACAGTCAAAGCTTTGCGTGGTTTAGTATTGGCTTCCGATTTTAAAAAGCAAAGGGCTAACATTTTATTGTTCGATCTCGTTTAAAAACGATATATTTGGTTTTTAAAAATAACTAAACTCAGAATTATATGTCAATTTGGAAAAGAAAACCCTTAGCTCAATTATTAAATGAGGCCTCAGATTCTGAAAAAGGATTAAAAAAAACTTTAACGGCTCCCGGATTAGTAGCATTAGGAGTTGGAGCAATTATTGGAGCGGGATTATTTTCAATAACAGGTTTAGCTGCCTCAACTAATGCAGGACCAGCTATAACAATTTCTTTTCTTGTAGCTGCATTTGGTTGTCTTTTTGCAGGTTTATGTTATGCTGAATTTTCGTCAATGATTCCTGTAGCGGGAAGTGCTTATACGTATTCTTTTGCTACGATGGGTGAATTTGTAGCCTGGATAATTGGATGGGATTTAGTTTTGGAATATGCCGTTGGTGCAGCCACAGTTTCTATAAGTTGGTCGAGGTATCTTGGGCGATTTCTCGAAGGGCGTGGAATTCATATAGACGAAGCCTATATGCTTTCCCCATTTGAAGGAGGAATAATAAACATACCAGCAGTTATTATTGTGATGCTGATGTCCATGATATTAATTCGTGGAACCAGAGAATCTGCCTTTGTAAACGGAATTATTGTTTTATTAAAAGTAACTGTAGTCTTGGTTTTTATTGCTGTAGGATGGCAATATATCAGACCTGAAAATTATACGCCCTACATCCCAAAAAATACGGGTACGTTTGGTGAATTTGGATTCTCCGGAATAATACGAGCAGCTGCTATTGTGTTTTTTGCCTATATTGGTTTTGATGCTGTATCCACAGCAGCTCAAGAAGCTAAAAACCCAAAAAGAGACATGCCAATAGGTATTTTATTATCCCTAGGAATTTGTACTATTTTATATATTCTTTTCGCTCACGTAATGACAGGTGTTGTGAACTATCAGGCATTTGCAGGAAAAGACGGTATTGCTCCTGTAGCAATAGCAGTGGAAGCCATGGGGACTATGGGTCCCAACGGTATGATTACTCCAGCATATCCTTGGTTGAATAATGCAATTTTACTAGCTATTTTAGGAGGATATGCTTCTGTAATATTAGTGATGTTAATGGGTCAAAGCAGGGTGTTTTTCTCTATGAGTAAAGATGGGTTGATGCCTAAAGTGTTTTCTGAAGTACATTCTAAATTTAGAACTCCAGCCAAAAATAATCTTTTGTTTATGGTTATTGTAAGTTTATTTGCTGCTTTTGTTCCCGCAAGAGTTGTAGGTGAAATGACAAGTATTGGGACTTTATTTGCTTTTATCTTGGTTTGTATTGGTGTATTGATTATGCGTAAAAAAATGCCGGATGCACCAAGAGCTTTTAGAACTCCATTTGTTCCTTTTGTGCCAATAGCAGGAGTTTTAGTTTGCTTGTTTATGATGGTTTTCTTACCATTGGATACTTGGATACGACTTATTGTTTGGATGATGATTGGATTTGATTTGTACTTATTCTACGGAATGAAAAACAGTGTTTTAAATAAAGGGAATTTTGGAATTAATGCATATAAAACAGTTGCGAGTTCAGGTTTAGGGATGGTGTTGATCTTAATTGTTCTTTCGTTTTTCCATCATATGGACGAAGGAGCAGATGATGCTATTTTCTTTTATTTCTCTCTCTTATTTGCTGCTGTTCACGCAATGGTTTATACTTATAGTTTTAAAAAGAATAAATAAAATTAGGTAATATAAAAAGGCTTTAAAGATTGATTCGTTCTTTCTTTAAAGCCTTTTTTTTATTAATGTAGTTTGGAAATCAGATGTAATAACTTTTTATTTTCCAAGGAATGAAAGGATAAGATGAATCAATTTAAAAGTACTATTACTTCTTAGTGTCTTTATTTTGATCTTTTTCAAAAGAATCCTCTTCGCTGTTTTTTGACTTGCTGGTAAGTACTCTATAGAAAAAATAGGCAGCCATAATAGTTATGAATCCTTGTGCTAAGACCATGGTAATAATTGCTTCTGTTTTCATAATATGGATTTCCCTTCTTTTTTTCTTTTAATAGAAATGCTATAAACAACCGCTGATACAAAGATCAATAAACCTAGCAACAAGAATCTACCTATGGATTTATATAAAACATTATTAACAAATGGTCCTTCAGCAATTTTGTCTTTGGGTTTAATACTATCCCCAACCGATACGATTGAGGATTGATTTTCCTTAAAAGTATATATTTTTTGATCTTTAAATTTTACCAATTTAATTTTGTTGCTCGATTTATTTAAAACTTTCTTCGAGTTATTGAATGAAAGGCGAATGTAGTTATTGCTCACCGAATCGACTATTCCTGTTTCTACTCCAGAAGGCTCAAAATTTTCAGCATAAAAGGAACTGGCAAACCACTCTTTGTTGTTCGTGTCTTTATGGGTGATTTTATCAGCTATATCCGGTAAACTAGAAACCAAAACCCAACCTATTAAAAGTGGGGTTACAATCAAAATCACGTATTTAAAAAGTATGGGAACTTTTATATCGGCTCCAAGATTAATTTCCTCCCACCCTCTTTTAATTCCGAAAATCCAGGAAAACAAAATCGTTTCCAAAAAAGCAAATAGCACAAGACTCACAGTACCGGCCCAGTAATCAAATTCATCAAAAACGCCCTGTTTGTAGAAAAACACAGTTGGTAATCCCATAATCAAAGCCATAGCTCCAAAAGACCAAGCGCCTTTGCTTTGCTTCCAATTAAATTCATCGCTCATCAAGCCCATCCAAGGAGTTCCCATGGCTAATGAGGAGGTGATTCCTGCAAAAAACAATAATCCAAACCAGAATAATCCAGCAAATAGCGCTAGATAATTACCCCATTGTTGAAATAAGTAGGGCATTGTTTGAAAAGCCATACCAAAACCTGCATTTTGTAATACCCAGTCTAATCCCAGATAACCTGCAGCTATTGGAATAACGATTAAACTTCCAATAACTACTTCGACAAAACCATTTAAAAAACCGGTTGTGATAGCATTTAAAGCTATGTCCTCATTTGATTTCAAATAGGCAGCATAGCAGTGAATGGTTCCCATTCCTACAGAAAGAGTAAAGAAAATTTGACCCGCAGCAGCAAGCCAAACTTTTGGATTAGCTAAAGAATCATATTGGGGAGTCCAAAGAAAATTGAGACCATCCCAAGCGTTTGCATCAGGAAATAATTCAGATGCACCTGTTGTTCCTAGAGTTAAGCCTTTAATAGCTAGAATTAGCCCGAAAAGGATTAATAATGGCATTCCAATTTTGGCTACTTTTTCTATTCCTCTCAGACCCTTTGATAAAATAAAAGTATTCAATACTAGGCAAAGTATATAAAATAGGATAGCTTCATAAGGAATTCCAGTGGTAGATTGTCCAATATCAACATAGGAATCAAAAAAACCAGCGACTTCTATTTGGCTCATTCCTTCAAAAGTTCCTATTAACGAATGATAAACATAGGCCATGGTCCAGGACTCGATATAACAATAGTAAGCGGCTACGGCAACGTTTGTAAATATTCCAAAGACACCAATGTATTTCCACATTTTTCCTTTGGCCATGGAGTCGAGAATATAAGGAGTACTGTGGTTTCCAAATCGGCCACCATATCTTCCTGTAGACCATTCAATGAAAAGTAATGGAATTCCCATTAAAACAAAACAGATAAGATAGGGAATTATAAAGGCGCCACCGCCATTTTGAACAGCCTGAACAGGAAACCTTAGAAAGTTACCCAAACCAACAGCATTTCCTGCCATAGCAAGAATGAGTCCCACTCGAGAACCCCATGATTCGGATTTAATTGTCATATTAATATTTTGAAGGAAGTGAATTATAAAGTTCAAAGGTAGGCAAACAATAATAGAACTTCAGAAGTCCCTTACAAAACAATGGAATCTAATGATTTTTAGTTTTAAAATGTAAGATTAACAACATACTCTATTTTTTATTTTTGCAATAAAAACAGTTATTGTTTAAAATAGCTGTGGGTTTTTAAATTATTGTTAATAAACAAAGCTTAAAATAAAATTATCACGATATTTGTTAGATGGATACAAGTTGGAATGGTTTATTAAATTATCTAAAGTTTCTCATAAAGAGAAATCCGGAATGAGTAACTAATTGGTCTGACTAGGTATTAAATTAGTTCAAGAAACTAGCTCCACGCTAATTTAGGATACACCTATTTTCTAATTGTCTCATTTTTAATTTAAAAATAATGCCAATATATCACAAACTAGGGACGTTCCCTCAAAAAAGACATACGCAGTTTGAAAACCCAAATGGCGGTTTTTATTACGAACAACTTTTTGGAACCGAAGGCTTTCATGGTCATTCGTCTTTATCGTATCATGTTCATCGACCAACACAAGTAAAGGAAATACGAAGATCCTATTCTGTAGAACCCAATATTGCCATTGGTAAAAACATTAAATCCTTGTTATTGAAAGGTTTTGAGTTAAAAGCTGAAAATGATTTCTTAAGCAGTCGAAAACCAATGCTGGTCAATAAGGACTGTACGATTGGATTAGCCGCGCCCAAGAAATCTTTAAAAGACTACTTCTACAAAAATGCAGATGCTGATGAATTGATTTTCATCCACAAAGGAAAAGGAAAGCTTAGAACGATGTTAGGAAACATTTCCTTTGAATATGGAGATTACCTCATAATTCCAAGAGGGATAATTTACCAAATTGAATTTGAAACCAGCGAAAATCGATTGTTCTATGTAGAATCTTTCGCTCCATTTTATACTCCTAAAAGATATAAAAATGAATCAGGGCAGCATTTAGAACATTCTCCTTTTTGTGAACGCGATTTTAAATTACCTACAGAACTAGAAACTCACGACGAAAAAGGAGATTTCTTGATTAAAATCAGAAAGGAAGCTATGATCCATGAATTTATATATGCGAGTCACCCTTTTGATGTTGTTGGGTGGGACGGATATAATTACCCCTACGGATTTAGTATTCATAATTTCGAACCCATTACCGGCCGAGTTCATCAGCCACCACCAGTTCATCAAACCTTTGAAACATCCACTTTTGTAGTTTGTTCTTTTGTGCCTAGGATGTACGACTATCATCCAAAATCGATTCCAGCGCCTTATAACCATAGTAATATTGATAGTGATGAGGTTTTGTACTATGTGGATGGTGATTTTATGAGTCGCAATAATATTGAACAAGGTCATATTACTTTACATCCGAAAGGTATTCCTCACGGACCAGCACCTGGAGCTATGGAACGCAGTATTGGTCAATCAGAAACCTTTGAATTGGCCGTTATGGTCGACACTTTTCGACCTCTTATGATTACAGAAGAAGCTATGGGCTTGGATGATGGTGAATATTACAAATCTTGGGTAGAATAAGTGGAACGGAGCCGTATGCAAACTAGATTGTAATCATATCAACTTTGCCTATTTGCTATTTATCTACTTTATTAATTTTCAAATTAAACAAACATGAACAAAGAAATAAAATCGGTAGAATACGGATTAGAAAAAATATTTGAAGGGGCCCAAGATTTTCTGCCACTAATGGGTACCGATTATGTCGAATTCTATGTAGGGAATGCCAAGCAAGCTGCACATTTTTATAAAACTGCGTTTGGTTTCCAATCTCTTGCCTATTCAGGGCTAGAAACAGGATCGAAAGATCGGGTATCCTATGTTTTGAAACAAGATAAGATCCGATTAGTATTGACCACAGCATTAACAAGTGAATCTGAAGTTGGAGAGCATGTCAAAAAGCATGGTGACGGTATAAAAATTATCGCTCTCTGGGTTGAAGATGCCAGAAAATCATTTGAAGAAACAACTAAACGAGGGGCGAAAGTATATATGGAACCAATTGTCGAACAAGATGAATTTGGAGAAGTAGTTCGCGCCGGAATATACACTTATGGCGAAACGGTACATCTCTTTGTAGAACGAAAAAACTATAACGGAACTTTTTTACCAGGATTTGTGCCATGGAAATCCGATTATAATCCAACACCCATCGGGCTTAAGTATATTGATCATATGGTGGGTAATGTAGGCTGGAATCAGATGAATACCTGGGTAAAATGGTATGAAGATGTTATGGGTTTTGTGAATTTTCTTTCTTTCGATGACAAACAAATCCACACCGAATACTCGGCTTTAATGAGTAAAGTGATGAGTAATGGTAATGGTCGAATTAAATTTCCAATTAATGAACCGGCCAAAGGAAATAAAAGATCTCAAATTGAAGAATATCTTGATTTTTATGAAGGTGCCGGTGTTCAGCACATTGCAATTGCAACCGATGACATTATTTTGACAGTATCAGAATTAAAAGAAAGAGGAATTGAATTTTTATCTGCACCGCCTCATGAATATTATGCAGCTATACCCGAACGTTTAGGAGAACATATGAAGATGATGCACGAGGATTTGGCAGCTATTGAGCAACTAGCGATTATGGTAGATGCAGATGAAGATGGTTATTTGCTTCAAATTTTCACAAAACCAATTGAAGACCGTCCTACCTTATTTTTTGAAATTATTCAACGAATGGGTGCTAAAGGTTTTGGTGCAGGAAATTTTAAAGCCTTGTTTGAATCTATTGAAAGAGAGCAGGAAAAAAGGGGAACACTCTAAGAATTAGTTTTTTTGTTAAATAAAACACAAAAATAACTTACGCTTCCGCGCTAAAGGTATTAATAAATTGTTAAAATTCGAATTTAACTAAATATATATCAAAAAAAGCAATACTTTTGTCAAACAAAAATAGAGGAGTGGTTTCCTTATATTTTTATATAAATTTTTATAATTTATAGTTTTTTGGTTGGTTAATAGCATAAAAACCCGGTCAATTTTTTGACTGGGTTTTTTTGTTTTAATACATTTGGAATGAAAATTGCTTTCGGATTAAAGAATCAAACCAAAAAAATGAAAAAATTATTTATATTCGTACTTTTTATAACCACTTTTGGATTTGGTACTCAAAGAGAAAAAGCTTTCGATGTTGGGGAATGGTTTAAATTTAGAATCCATTATGGCTTAATAAATGCGGGCTATGCCACTTTGGAAGTACAAGAATCTATCCGGAATAATAAGAAAGTTTTTCATGCCATCGGAAGAGGTTACACTACTGGAGTCTCCCGATTTTTTTTCAAGGTAAATGATAATTATGAAAGTTATTTTGACAAAGAAACAGGAAAGCCCTATCAATTTGTCAGGAAAATCGATGAGGGTGGTTATACTAAAAATCAAGAAGGATTTTTTAATCAGTCCAAAAATCAAATTCTTGTAAAAGATTATAAAAACAAAACGGAAAACACCTATTTGTTTCCAGAAAATGTGCAAGACATTATTTCTGCTTTTTATTATTTAAGGAATCATCCTACTATTGATAAAATTAATATTGGAGATTCCGTTATAATAGATATGTTTTTTGATAACGAGACAACAAAGTTTAAGTTAAAATATATTGGCAAACAGGATATAGAGACTAAATTTGGGATAATTCCTACTATGGTTTTTAGACCTTTGGTACAATCAGGACGTGTTTTTAAAGAACAAGAAAGTTTAACCGTCTGGATCTCAGATGATGATAATAAATTGCCTGTACGAATTCAAGCCAGTTTAGTTGTTGGATCAATAAAAGCTGATTTAGAGGCATTCAAAGGACTTAAGTATTCCTTTAAAGTAAAAGTAAAAGAATAATGGAGATTACAAATAACAAAGAAACGCTTCTCGAAAATTTAGATTTAAAATATAAATCCATTAATCAAAAAACAGAAACCCATCTCGAGGGATTGCTTTGGTCAAAACCCATTACTTATTGGGATTATATTCAAACCGATGTTTTATTAAACTTGCAAACGCAAAGAACCAGCTTGCCTGACGAAATGGTATTTATCTTATATCATCAGATTAATGAGTTGTTATTTAAAATGATTTTATGGGAAATGGACCAAATAGCCCATGCTGAAAAGTTGGATACCCCTTTTTTTACCGAGCGATTAAGTAGAATTAGCAGGTATTTTGATATGCTTACTACTTCTTTTGATATCATGGGAGACGGAATGGACGTTGTTCAATATACTAAATTCCGAAATACATTAACACCAGCCAGTGGATTTCAAAGTGCTCAATACCGCCTAATTGAATTTGCTTCTACCGATTTGATTAATCTTATCGATTATCGCTATCGAAAAACGATAGACAGAAATACTTCTTTTGAACATGCTTTCGAATTTTTATACTGGCAAGCAGCAGGGAAGGATCATCAAACAGGTGAAAAGTCGTATTTGTTACTTGAATTTGAAAGAAAATATAAGGCATCATTTTTGAGTTCTATACGAGAATACAGTGGAATTAATTTATGGCAAAAATTTAAGCAATTGCCAAAATCGGATCAGGAAAATCCGGACTTAATTTTTGCTATGAGACATTATGATCATACCGTGAATATTAGTTGGGTTATGGGTCATTTAAATGCGGCAAGAAAATATATTGATAACGATCTAGGAAGTGGCGAAGCTACAGGTGGAAGTGATTGGAAGAAATACATGCATCCAAAATATCAAAGAAGAATCTTCTTTCCTGAATTATGGAGTGAAGAAGAGCTAAAAAACTGGGGAGAAGAAAAATAATTTAACTTCCAAAAACTAAATACCTTTTGAAAAAATCATTTTTAATACTTATCATTCTAATTGCGGTATTCTCTTGCAATAAGTCTGAAAAAAAGATAAGTCCATCATTAGTTAAATTAGAACCTGCAGAAGAATTATTTGGTTTTAAATTAAAAGATTTTAATGTTTATCATGACACGATTCAAAGTGGTGATACTTTTGGTAATATTATTGATTCCCAGAATTTAGAGGGGAAACAAGTTTATGATATCGTCGATAAAGTGAGAGATAGCTTTGATGTAAGAAGTATCCGTATTGGAAAAGCATTTACTCTTTTAAGATCAAAAGATCGATTAAAAAAATTAGAAGTTTTAATATATCAACCGGATAGAGGTAGTTATTATGTTATAGACTTTAGAGATTCCGTAAGTGTTTTTAAAAAAATCAGACCAGTTACTTTTAAAGACCGAACGATTGCAGGTAGCTTAGATGGATCTTTGTCGGAAGCATTGAGTAAAAAAGGAGTTGACATCGCATTAACAAATCAACTAACAAAAGTTTATGCTTGGTCCATAGACTTTTTTAAACTGCAAAAGGGAGATCAATTTGGAATTACCTTCACGGAAAGATTTATAGACGACACAATTTATGATGGGGTTGAGAATTTGAAAGCTTCCTTCTTCGAATATAAAGGAAAAAAAATATATGCATTTCCTTTTGCTCAGGATCAAGCTAGTGGGAAACTCGATTATTATGATGATGAAGGAAAAGCATTAAAGAATTTTTTCCTCAAAGCTCCTCTGAAGTATGTAAACATTACTTCTCATTTTACAAAAAACAGGTATCATCCAGTTCAACTAATTTGGAAAGCACATAAAGGAACCGATTATGCCGCGCCTACTGGTACACCTATTATGACTACAGCTGCAGGCATAGTAGAACAAACCGGCTATACAGCAGGAAATGGAAATTTTGTAAAAGTAAAACACGATCGAACCTATTCGACTCAGTATTTACACATGTCTAAAATTTTAGTTCGTAAAGGGCAAAGAGTAGCTCAGGGAGCAATTATAGGCAGAGTTGGAAGTACAGGACTCGCGACAGGCCCACATGTGTGCTATCGATTTTGGAAAAACGGAGTTCAAGTAGATGCTTTAAAATTGAAACTTCCCAACTCTCAGCCCATGGTGAAACAGAATTTACCAAGATATTTTGCACAAATGAAGCCTTTAAAGAATCAATTAGATAGTATTTCTAAATTAGAGGTTCGATAATGTTTTCCCTATTTTATAAAAGGGACATCTCAAAACACACCAAATCAGTAAAATCACTCATTTAAATAGGCTTCTATAGAAATAAGTTGGTTTTGTATCCTTTCTTTAAGAGTTGGACAAGCTATAATTATTAATTTACAAACATTAATTGTAAATTTGCACTTTCAAAAACTAAAATAATTATGGCTTTATATAATACAAACCCTACAAATACAAAATCCTGGAAAGCACTCGAAAAACATTTTGAAAGCATGCAATCGGAGACGATGAAAGCAATGTTTAATAAAGAGGATTCTAGGGCAGCGAAGTTTCAATTAAAATGGAATGATTTCCTCATGGATTATTCAAAAAACATTATCAATCAAGAAACGATGGATTTGTTGTTTGGATTAGCTAATGAGATGGAACTTAAATCGGCTATTACCCAATATTTTAATGGTGACATTATTAATCAAACCGAAAATAGAGCAGTACTTCACACGGCTTTGCGTGCGCCAGAAACAGCAATTGTAACTGTTGCAGGTGAAAATGTAATTCCTGAAGTATACGATGTAAAAAGGAAAATAAAAGCATTTACGAATCAAGTGGTCTCGGGCGAAAGAAAAGGATATACCGGAAAGGCTTTTACTGACATTGTCAACATCGGAATTGGTGGATCTGATTTAGGGCCAGTTATGGTTGTAGAGGCACTACAATACTATAAAAATCATTTGAATGTTCATTTTGTTTCTAATGTAGATGGTGATCATGTCAATGAAATTATAAAAAAATTAAATCCCGAAACTACCCTTTTTGTTATTGTATCTAAGACTTTTACCACCCAGGAAACCTTAACTAATTCGGAAACAATTAGATCCTGGTTTTTAAAATCGGCTACGCAAGAAGATGTAGCTAAGCATTTTGTTGCTGTTTCTTCTAATATAAAAAAGGTTACAGAGTTTGGAATTGATGCTGATGCTATTTTTCCAATGTGGGATTGGGTTGGCGGTCGATTTTCACTCTGGAGTGCCGTAGGACTCTCTATTAGTTTAGCAGTAGGATTTGATAATTTCGAAAAATTATTGAAAGGAGCCCACGAAATGGACACGCATTTTAAAACAGCCGATTTCGATAAAAATATGCCCGTAGTTCTGGCTTTAATTAGTATTTGGTACAATAACTTCTTTGGAGCGGAGAGTGAAGCTTTGATTCCGTATACCCAATATTTACAAAAATTAGCGCCCTATCTTCAGCAAGGAACCATGGAAAGTAATGGTAAAAGCGTGGGACGAGATGGAAAACCGGTCAATTATCAAACGGGAACTATTATTTGGGGAGAACCTGGAACCAATTCACAACATGCGTTTTTCCAATTAATTCATCAAGGAACTAAATTAATTCCAACCGATTTCATTGGTTTTATTAAACCATTACACGGAAATCAAGATCATCATGATAAATTGATGTCGAATTTCTTTGCACAAACGGAAGCTTTATTGAATGGTAAAACAAGTGAGGAAGTTCAGGCTGAATTTTCTAAACAAGGACTTGCGGCAGAAAAAGCGGAGTTTTTGCTTCCATTTAAAGGTTTTGCTGGAAACAGACCAACCAACACTTTTTTGATTAATAAATTGACCCCTGAAAGTTTAGGTTCCTTGGTTGCTTTATATGAGCATAAAATATTTGTACAAGGAGTCATTTGGAATATCTTCAGTTTTGATCAATGGGGAGTAGAATTAGGGAAACAACTTGCTAGTTCTATCTTAGAAGAGATAAATGATGCTAATGTTAAAAAACACGACAGTTCAACAGAAAGTTTGCTTAAATATTTCATTATAAACAAGTAAATTATACAAAATATTTACATTAATTTAAAAAACCTCAATTTGTATAAATTGAGGTTTTTTCATTTAAAACCTATTTTTTCATTTTATTTTTTAAAATTAATTTCTTTTCACACGTCATTGTTGAATAATATTCAAAGTAAAAACATATTCTTAACGTTTGCTTAACATATTATTTGGAAAATTTTTAGAATTTCGCGACAACTAATTAAACAAAAAAACATGAAAAAAGTTATTTTTATTTTTATTTTTTTTCTCACGGCAATCGGTTATTC
>Ga0209084_1000227_pt1 | contig 54354 bp, 51 predicted proteins | sample C_130820_MF_Meta_FD_187309 | JGI IMG/M metagenome (GOLD analysis project Ga0209084, IMG submission 187309) | Freshwater microbial communities from Lake Croche, Canada to study carbon cycling - C_130820_MF_MetaG (SPAdes) (version 2) | ecosystem: Environmental > Aquatic > Freshwater > Lake...
GTGTGCATTGGAGTTGGGGCAACCGCCAAGTCCCCGGTCGCCAAGCGTTTGCCCAGCCTTTGTCTGCCAAGGCGACTCAGTTGACGATGGGTATTCGGTTGTGGGAACTCAGCAACCAACTTGTGGACATGGCAGATTAAATGGCGCCAATGGCCCGTCTTAAAAAACAGCATGCTCGCCTCTGTCTGGCGCAACTTGCCCGCTCACCCACATTTCATAAGCCTCAAACAATGTTTGCGTGCCATGCGATGGCGTGAGTTGGGCATCGTAACGATTCGATGAGGCATCCCACACCAGCATGGACTCTGTCGCGTAGTAGCGACCAATACGGGCCAGTTCCGCTTTGTCAGCCACAAAGGGAATGAGTTTGCCAATCCAACTTAAAGTCCAAATGATGACGTCCAAAAAACCCACAGGTACGCTTTTGAACTGGGGCCCCTTGCCCATCAGTTGAAACAGGTACTCGCCTTGCTGGCGCGGGGTTATGGCAGGGCCAGGACCACCAATAGGCAATATTTGATTGTGCCGACCCTGTTGGTCCAAACAGCCTGCGATGAAGTCACCCAAATCACTGTCACTGATCGGCTTGCAAGCAGTGCGCTGGCCATCGCCAAATATCAAAAAAGGTTTCCCTTTTTTGACCCGTTCCAATTGACCGGACAAGGATTTGAAGAAGGCTGTCGGACGGACGATCGAATAGACCAGCCCAGACCCGATCAAAGCCTTTTCAAAAGCCAGCTTGGCATGCTGAAAGGCCAACAATGGTTTTTGTACGCAAATTGCTGAAAGCAAAACGAAGTGTTTGACTCCGACGGATTTTGCAGCTTCAAGGGCATGCACATGGGCTTGGTGGTCTACCCGCCAAGCATCTCGAGGGCTACCGGTTCTGGAGGCCATGCATGAAATCACCGCATCAAAACACTCATTCGCGAAACCATCTCGCATCAAAGACGCGGCATCAGTTGGATCGCCATAACGAATCGTTGAGCCCTTCAATGCAGAGTCCTTGAGGTCTCTCCCGAATTCCTCCCCTCCACCTTGTCGAGTCCGCACAAAACAAACAACGTTATAACCACGGTTAATCAGTGCCTTCGCAGTAGCCAAACCAATCGTGCCCGTGGCGCCCAGCAAGAGAACTCGCAAAGAAGGGCCCGACGTCATTGGCGCAGAAAAGTCAGTCGCCAGCATCGTGTGCTTATGCTCCATTTTCGGTACAGGTTTATCCAGCAAACTGCAAAGCTAAGCAAAGGGTCCGTTGAGTTCAATCGTTGCAGCGTTTAAAAAACCCGCTGTTGTGACCCACACCAGATAAGGCACAAGCAGCGCACTGGAAATTCTGGACATGCGCCACAACCCGATGATGAGCAGCAATACAGAGGCCCACAAAAAATACAACTCCGTCATGGCCAAATCCGGTCGATGTTGGTTGAAGTACAACCAACTCCAAAAAATGTTCAACAGGCCATTGAGTGCAAATAAAAAAGCAACGCGAAACTTATGAGCGCTGGTTTTAGAAACAAGCCATGCCCTCCAGCCACTGAAAGCACATAAAGTGAAAATAACCGACCAGATGATGCCAAAGGCAAAGTCGGGCGGCTTCCAAGACGGCTGCTTCAGGGCCAGATACCAAGGCCCTATCTCTGTCAATGAGGCGCCAACAGATGCAACCAATAAACTACACCCCAAAGCGATCGTCAGTCCGAACAATCGATTTGAAATGATCATGTTCTTGCAAAGCCAAATAGGTGCCCCAGATCTTTGAAAAAGATGCGTACGTGCGCCATGGGCTTTTTTCTCACCAGTACTTTGTTCATATAAGACTCAAACGTGAGTTGCTGCACATCTTTGTCTTCGCAAATGGTGACAAATTTTTCACGGCGCTTGTCGTTCTGGTACCAAAAATACTGCATGATGCCGAGCACCCAAAACACCGTTCCATGCTGCTTCATGAATGTTTTGCGTGCTTTCTTGAGGCAAGAAGCGTTGCCGGTTGTCAAGGCCTCTTCGACTGCATCAGCCGCCATCCGACCGCAGGCCATGGCATAGTAAATGCCTTCGCCTGAAGCCGGCGCTACAACACCTGCAGCATCGCCTGCCAGCACAACATCTTTGCCGTTGTCCCAATAGGGTAAAGGTTTCATGGGTATGGGCGCACCCTCTCGACGCAATGTTTCAGCGTTCTGCAAGCCTGCAGTTTCGCGCAGTCTTGTCACTGCACTTCGCAAAGAAAATCCTTTGTCTGCGCTGCCAGTGCCAATGCTCATGGTGTTGCCGTGTGGAAATACCCAACCGTAAAAATCGGGTGACAAGGCACCACGGTAGTAAACATCGCATCGGTCAGCATCGTAATCCGCTTGCTGCGTTGGTGCCCGCACGATCTCGTGGTAAGCAAAAACGTACTTGGTGCGTTCGGCTCCTTTGACAGTTTGTCGAGCCACCTCAGATTTGGCACCGTCTGCACCAACCACAAAACGCGCCCGAATACTCTTGACTTCAGGCGCGGGAAAATGGGCACCAGAGGAGGAAGACGATTGCAATGCGATGTGAATGCGTGCGACGCCATCGTCGTCGCGGGTTATTTTTTCAAATGAGCCCCTCAGACGATGAGCACCGTGCGAGCGCGCTCTTTCACGCAACCACTCATCAAATTCATCGCGGTTGACCATGCCGACAAAGCCATTCTCAATGGGAATGTCTACTTTGTTGTCTTTGGGTGAAATCATTCTTGCGCATCGTGCTTTAGCAACCAATAAATGATCAGGTATTTCAAAATCTTTGATCAACCGCGGAGGTATAGCCCCGCCACAAGGCTTGGTTCGGCCTTGGCGGTCCAATAACAAAACACTCCATCCACGGCCAGCGAGGTCATCTGCCGCAGTGGCACCAGAAGGTCCACCACCTATCACAACCACATCATAGGTTTCAGTACTCATGGATCAAATCCTTTCTTGGGCTAACGACAGAGGAAGGATGGCGTCGCAGTGCTTTTTGGAGGTCATAACGACCTACCCAAACAGCACACGCGGCGGCCATCACAAACATGACACTTTCAAAACCAAACACGAAGGCATAGGCAGTACCTTGCGCTTCCAACACGAAGTGGGCTAAGTCACTTGCAGCAGTGCCAAGCAAGCCCCCCAAGCCAAAGGCCATGGCTTGTGAGGCGCCCCATAATCCCATGCGGGTGCCAGCATGCTGTTCACCGCCTTGCGTCGCCAATCTCATCATGGTGGCAATCGCTGCAATAGAAAAAGCGCCATTGGCAACACCCAGCAAAAAAACATTCGGCTTCAATGGCCAAGGCGGCCCGTAAGCGGCGGCCAAGCACAAGCCCACCATGGCCAGGGCGGAGACCCCGCAGCCGCCCACCATCCAACTTTGAATCGACCCCAGGCGTCCCGCCACACGGCCGCTTCCCGCCAGAGCAACGGCCAACATTCCACACAAAACAGCGCTGTGGTGCAGGCCTGACAACTGAGTGGTTTCACCTGGAGTGAGGCCAAACAACGCGCCTGCAAAGGGCTCCAAGATCAAGTCTTGAGAGCTGTAGGCCAACATCGAAAGGAAAACAAACACGGTGAAGGCCTTGGCCTGCGGCTCAGACCAAACCATGTGCAGGGTTTTCTTGAACCCTTGTTTCATTTCTGACTGCGCCTGAGAGGGTGCGGCAGCCATTTCGAGCGAATGGGGCAAATGGGTAGCCGAAGAAGCTGCCGAGTCGACTGGTCCTTCTAAATTCCAAAGACTGAGGCATGAGATCAACACCACCAGCAAGCTGAGTCCGCCGCTGATCTCCAGCAAACGCGCTGGTGAATAGGGGTCTAACAATTTACCCACTGTGATGGCTGTCGCGGCGAATCCCACAATCATCATCATCCACACTGCGGTTGCAGCGGGTGCACGTCGCGCCTCAGCCACGCGCTTGGACATCAGAACCAACAAGGATGTGCCGCAAGCACTCACGCCGAAGCCAATCAAGGTGAATGCCAAGATCGCTAAGGCAATGCCGTGGCTGAGTTCCTGGCCCATCCACACCGTGGCAAGACTTGCCAAAAAGCCGCCCAATGCCAAAACAAACATACCGCCCATCATCCAAGGCGTGCACCGCCGGCCTTGGTCAGCGCCAAAGCCCATGCGAGGGCGCACCATTTGAACAAGGTAATGAAAACCGACCAAAAAGCCTGGCAGCATGGCAGGGAGCGCCAACTCCACCACCATGATGCGGTTGAGTGTTGATGTGGTGACCACCACCACGGCTCCCATACAAGCCTGGACCAGACCCAAGCGAGCGATATGCAACCAGCCGAACATGGGCAATGGGCTCATAAAGCCCCCTCTTGATGCGATCTTAAGGCCCAGGCACTCACCATCATTCCACTCACAAACAAAGGCACGCCAAAAGCACTGACACTCAGTGCCTTGTCCACAGGACTTCGCACAAAGCGGATCATCATAGGCAGTTGGCACATACTCAAAACCAACACAGCAAAAGCAGAAATGGGCGAGCCCCAAGCCAACAACAAGAGGGCCACCGCCCATTGCGCCACCAACATGAATGTGCAGGCTGAACAGGCCGCTCGGGTCACGCCCAATTGAACGGGCAAAGAGCGCACGCCCATCTGCGCATCGCCTTCCACAGCTTTAAAGTCATTCAAGGTCATGATGCCGTGGGCACCAAAGCTGTAAAGTAAGGCCAGCAAAATGATCTTGTCAGCGGGCATCTCACCCCCCAGCATCACGGCAGCCCCAGTGACCCATGCCAAACCTTCGTAACTCAGTGCACAGGCCGAGTTGCCCCACCAGCCATTGTTTTTCAGGCGAATCGGCGGCATGCTGTAGGCCCAAGACAACAACAAGCCTAAGCCCGTCGCCGCGAAACCCCAAGTTCCGAGCGGCCAAGCCCATAGCAAGGACAGCAAAGTCCACAACACAGCAATATAAAACCCCCATCGACCCGGCATTCGTCCCGAGGGTATGGGTCGATGGGGCTCATTGATGGCATCGACGTGCCGGTCAAACCAGTCGTTCACGGCCTGACTGCTGGCACAGACCCAAGGGCCCGCCAACAAAACACCCCAGACGATCAAAATCCAATTGTCAGCCAGTGATTTTCCAGAAGACACCACACCACATGAAAACGCCCACATGGGGGGAAACCATGTGATGGGCTTGAGAAGCTCAGCGACAGTTGAAAGTTGAGGACGTTGCATTTGCAAAATTTTTCACCGCACCTTGAAACTCAGGTGTTAGGCCCTCAAAAACATTTGGCGAATGGCAGCGTGCGTTGTTTCTGTGTGCCTGCCTGCAGCATGGTGTAATTCTTGCAAAGGTCCGTTCAACATTTTTTTCATCAACCCCATGGACAAGGAATCCAAAACGGCGTTGAGATCGTCGCCCTTTTCAATTTGTCTTCGCGCTTTGTTCAATTCAGTTTGTCGCCAGGCTTCAGTTTGCAGATTCAATTCGCGAATCAAAGGCACGTGTCTTCTGTGCTCAAGCCAAGACATGAATTTTTGAACGCCCTCATCGATGATGGCCTCCGCGTCAAGGACTGCAGCCTGCCGATGCGCCTGGCCGCTTTGGATGATGTCATTGAGGTCGTCTACGGTGTACAAATAAACATCATTTAACTTTTTGACTTCTGGCTCAATGTCTCTTGGAACGGCAAGATCGACCATGAACATGGGATGATTTTTTCTCGCGCGAAGTGCACTTTGCACGGCCCCCAAACCAATCAAGGGTAAAGTGCTGGCCGTACAACTGATCACGATATCAAATTCGTGCAACTTTTTGGGCAGATCAGCCAATGCAATGCATGTTGCGCCGTGCAAAGACGCCAACTCTTGCGCCCGTTGTGCAGATCGATTGGCAATGGTGATAGACAGTGGCGTCTTGGCAGCAAAATGCGCCACGCACAATTCAATCATTTCGCCTGCACCCACAAACAAAATGCGGGTGTCTTTGATATTTTCAAAAATACCACTCGCCAATCGAACGCAAGCTGCCGCCATGCTGATGGAATGGGCACCGATTTCGGTGGTGGTTCGAACCTCTTTGGCCACCGCAAAGGAGCGTTGGAAGAGTTGATTGAGTGTGGTGCCTAAAGCGCCTGTGTCTGTGGCCAACTTCACCGCATCTTTGAGTTGCCCCAATATTTGCGACTCGCCCAAAACCATAGAGTCGAGTCCGCTGGCCACTCTGAAGGCATGTCGTGCGGAGGCATCTCCCTCAAGTCGATAGGTATGAGATGCCAAAATATCGACTTGGGTTTTGCCTGTTTCTGCCAGCCATGCCAGTGTTTGGGGTAAGTGCGACTGATCGCCTGCGCAATAGATTTCGGTTCTGTTGCAGGTCGACAGAATCGTGACTTCTTTGTGAGTTTCAAATTTTTGGCGTAAGCCTTGCAAGGACTGCTCCAATTTTTCTGAAGCAAAAGCAAACCGCTCACGCAAATCAATCGGTGCGGTGCGGTGGTTCAGGCCTAATGTCCAGACAGCCATTTAAACAACCCTTCTGAGGTTGGATGTGGCCAGAGCCACCGGCCAAAGCGCTTCGATGCGTTGCTGTATTCCGCTTGCGGTGAGCCCGTATTGCTTCATCAAGAGCCCAGGGTCACCATGCTCAGTGAACTGGTCTTCAAAGCCCATGATCAGCACTTGGCGAGAGATTCCCATATCTTGCAAAGCCTCAAGAACTGCTGAGCCAGCACCGCCCATTCGCGTCCCATCCTCCAGCGTGACCACTCGGTCGTGCGATTGGGCAATCTCATGCAAAATTTTCAAATCAAGTGGTTTGGCCCAACGCATGTTCACCACAGTAGCATTCAATTGTTCAGCCACCTTGAGTGCTTCGTAAAGCAAAGGTCCAAAGCACAGAATGGCCAAGCCCTCGCCCTCTCGCACGACCTTGGCTTGACCCAAGGGCAATGGGCTTAAAGATTTTTCCACCTCAACCCCAGCGCCAGCGCCCCTGGGGTAGCGAACGGTAACGGGATGATCTTGCGCGTAAGCCGAACTCAACAACTGGCGACACTCGTTCTCGTCTGCGGGGCAGGCTACGCTCATATTGGGAATACAACGCGTAAAAGCAATGTCAAACATACCGGCATGCGTCGGCCCATCTGCGCCGACCAAGCCAGCCCGGTCCAGTGCAAATACAACCGGTAAATTTTGCAACGCCACATCGTGAATCAATTGGTCATAGGCGCGCTGTAAAAATGTGGAATAAATGGCCACCACAGGCTTGAGGCCCTCACACGCCAAGCCTGCCGCAAACGTAACAGCATGTTGCTCGGCAATACCCACGTCGTGGTATCGATTTGGAAAGCGCTGACTGAACTCCACCATGCCAGACCCCTCACGCATGGCGGGTGTGATGCCTATCACGCGCGGATCTTTTGCCGCCATGTCGCACAGCCATTGACCAAAGACATGCGTGAATGTGACTTTGCTGCTGGCAGCACCCACCACCCCTAAAGAAGGATTGAATTTCGCCGGACCGTGATAAGTCACAGGGTCTATCTCAGCCTTTTCATACCCCTTGCCTTTGCGGGTGACCACATGTAGAAACTGAGGTCCTTTTGCTTTGGAAAGCTTCTGAAGCGTCTCCACCAAGCCATCCACATCATGACCATCTATGGGGCCCGTATAGGTGAAACCAAGCTTTTCAAAAATAGTATTCGATTGAATCAGGGTTTGCGTTTGTTGTTCGATGTGCCGAGCTAAAGCAAACAGCGGCGGCGAATTGCGGAGCACCTGTTCACCCATTTTTTTAGCCTGCGCATAAAAGCGACCTGACATCAACTCTGCCAAATATTGATTTAAGGCACCGACAGGCGGGCTGATCGACATGTCGTTGTCATTCAAAATCACCAGCACATCGCAATTGCTTGCACCCGCATTGTTCAAGGCCTCATAAGCCATACCGGCTGTCAAAGCACCATCACCAATGATCGCAACGGCTTTGCGCTGACTGCCAGTGATTTGGGCCGCTACGGCCATGCCTAAGGCGGCAGATATGCTGGTCGAGGAATGCGCGGTCCCGAATGCGTCATAGATACTTTCTTCGCGGCGTGGAAAGCCACTCAAGCCCCCCTTTTGACGCAAGTTGCCCATCAGCAAGTTTCGGCCTGTCAAAATTTTGTGCGCATAGGTTTGGTGGCCCACATCCCATATCAGCCGGTCTTCTGGGGTGTTAAAAACATAGTGCAAGGCAATGGTTAATTCGACGGTTCCTAAATTCGAACCGAAGTGACCACCTGTTTTTGAAACTGTTTCGATCAACCGCTCGCGTAGTTCTGCGGCCAATCCTTGCAAACTTGCAGGCGATAGCTGTCTCAAGTGAGAAGGCGATTGAATCCGTTCCAGTAGTGCGTCCATGATTGACTTCAAGCAAGGGTTATCTAGGCTTTAATTTAACGATATTTAAAAATACGTCAAGTTAAATTGACACTTTTTTAGAAATATTTAATTGACAGCCTGTGGGGCATATGGTTTTCCCTAGGTTTAATCGCTCAGTCCTTGCCTCCCGTTTAAATGCAGCGCTATTTTTAATATTTGCACGCGAAAAATCGGCACCATAAAAAGTTTAGAAACTTGTTTTGGTGAGATTAAAAACCTTAAAGTGTAAATTTAAATTGACAGTTAGCGGTCGCTTGTGGATGATGCGCTACTGCGAACTCAGTTGATGAATAGAAATCAGTTATGGCAACTACGTTTCCCTTTGCAGCAATCGTCGGTCAAGACGAAATGACGCTGGCCATTCAAATCGTCGCCATTGATCCCTCTATTGGCGGGGTGTTGGTCTTAGGAGACAGAGGTACGGGTAAGTCAACCGCGGTCAGGGCATTAGCAGACTTGCTGCCACCGATTCAGGTCGTCAAGGGGTGCCCTTACAAATGTGATCCCCAAAAACCCGCTCAAGCCTGCCCCGTATGCCAGCCGCAGATGAACTCGCCTTCAGGTCAAACGCGCAAATTACGGACAGAGCTCAGGCCCGTGAGTGTCGTGGACTTGCCACTGGGCGCGACAGAGGACCGCATTGTGGGTGCGCTCGATTTAGAAAAAGCCCTCTCCCAAGGTATCAAAGAGTTTGCGCCCGGCTTATTGGCCCAGGCGCACCGCGGTTTTTTGTACATTGACGAAGTGAATTTGCTGGATGACCATTTGGTGGACCTGTTAATTGATGTTGCTGCATCGGGCGAAAATTTGGTAGAACGCGAAGGATTAAGCGTTCGACATCCTGCACGTTTTGTACTGGTTGGCAGCGGCAACCCCGAAGAAGGAGAGCTTCGCCCGCAACTGTTGGACCGCTTTGGTTTATCGGTACAAGTCAAAACGCCCCAAGACATCGCATTGCGTGTGCAAGTCATTAAGCGACGAGACGCCTTTGACAAAGACCCCTCTGCCTACAAAGCCCAATGGCAAGGCGAAAGTGACAAACTTCAAAAACGCATTGTGAAAGCCCGTAAGTTGCTGGAATCGGTGGTGGTCGATGATGACATGCTCACCCTGTGCGCAACGCTGTGTCAACAACTTGGCACCGATGGCTTGCGCGCAGAGTTAACACTCCTCAGAGCCACGCGCGCACTCGCCGCCATGAAAGGCAGCAAAACAGTTAAAACCGAGCACCTGACGGCCATCGCGCCCCTGGCATTGCGCCATCGCTTAAGACGCAATCCACTGGACGACACCGACTCGGGTCAACGCGTCAACCGGTGCCTTCAAGATATTCTGGCCCGTTGAGTCTGTTGCATGGCCGATGACTTGAAGGGACTTGAAACTTGGAACGATGCCATGACATCGTTGCAGTTGCTGCAAATTGATCCTCACGGCTTTGGTGGCATTTGGTTGCGCGCGCCATTCGGGCCCGTGCGCGAACACTGGTTGCAACATCTGTTGCAAGCAGATTTGAATACGGTCAAATTGCCTGGCAATATCGATATTGAACGCTTGTTGGGGGGCATTGACTTGTCGCTCACGCTTCAATCCGGCCGTTTGCACATGCAGCCGGGTTTGCTGGAGCGAGCAGACCAGGGCTTGGTTTTGATCAGCATGGCGGAACGATTTTCTACGGCTTTGGTGGCGCCCATGACCCAGGCCATGGATACGCAGTCATTGCCGCCATTGAAAATGGCACCCCATGAAGAGCAGCCAATTCGCACACAGTTTGGCGTGGTGGCTTTGGATGAATCTATGAAAGATGAGCCCTCTTTCAGCCCAGCACTCCAAGAGCGGCTGGGCTTGTGGTTTGACCTGGAAGACCTTGCGCCTTCAGATTTCACCGGGGTCTCCTTGGACACCATCAACCCGCAGAACGCTCAAGAGACTGTCAGCATCAGAATTGCAGCCAATGATTTGACCCGTATGAAACAGGCTCGGTCTGAGATTGAATGGACCGACGAGCAAGCGCTGGCCGTTTGCATTACAGCGCAAGGCTTGGGTATTGAGTCCTTACGCATCCCGACCTTGGCACTTCGCGTGGCCAGCTGCCACGCCGCTTTGCATTCACGCAAGCAACTGAATGACGAAGATTTGGCATTTGCTGCGCGACGCGTCTTGGCGCCCCGTGCCACCCAATGGCCTGCAGCTGCTGAAAATGCTTCAGAAACGGAACCTGAAAACAGCGCCAATCCTGATTCAGAGCCCGATCAGGCACCCCATGAGAATAACGCGGCCAACCCACCAGAGACTCCTGCGCCGCCAGAACCCAGCATGGATGCAGAAGAGAACGCACCCAGCACGCCTTCTGCTGAGAATTTGCAAGAAATGCTGATCGCAGCAGCATTGGCCAGTTTGCCGCCTGATGTACTGGACGGCTTGCTGACGAAACCGGGGCGCAACCAAGGGAACACCTCAGGGAGATCTGGGCAATTTCGCACCGGTACGCAACGCGGAAGACCTTTGCCCCCAAGACCTGGACGGCCCGGCGGGAACGCACGTCTGCACATCTTGGCCACCCTGCGCGCCGCAGCGCCTAAACAGCGCTTGAGGGCAGGCACGCAACAAGGCCGGATCGCCATTCGATCCGAGGACTTTCAAGTGCATCGCTACCAGCAGCACAGCGCCAGTTGCCTCATCTTGGCGCTGGATGCTTCAGGCTCAGCCGCACTTCAAAGATTAGCCGAAGCCAAAGGGGCGGTGGAGCTTTTACTGCAACAGTCATACGCTCGGCGTGACAGTGTTTGCATTGTGGCTTTCAAGGGCGCAAAAGCCCAATTGCTGTTGCCCGCGACACGGTCATTGGTGCGCGCAAAACGCGCCATGACAGGTCTGCCAGGGGGCGGTGGAACACCCTTGGCACTGGCCTTGAAAATGGCTTGCGAACAAGCCACCCAGCTTCAGCGCCAAGGCGTGACGCCCATCTTGGTCGTGCTCAGTGATGGTCGCGCCAACGTGAACCTCCAAGGATTGGGGGGCCGTCCACAAGCGCAAGCAGATGCGCAACTGTGGGCTGCTCAATGGCGACAAACGGGGCATCGCGCCTTGTGGATTGACACTTCAATTCAGCCCGACGCCCAAGTGCAAAACATGGCGCATATCATGGGGGGGAGTTATATGCCCATGCCCCAAGTTCAAGCGCAACGCATGGCTGCTGCGATCGACAACATACGGCGACTTGCCGCATGATCGATTGAAAATTACAAGACACTGCCCTCATTTTTTTGTCGAGCGCGAGCCAATGTCCTTTCGCGCTCTCTGGGTCCAAAGCTGGATGCCAAGGCGCCTTCTGATGCCAAACCCTCGAGGTAAGACTTCTCAATTTCAGGCGCGGCTTTGACCAGTTTGCGCTCAGCAAATGGCAGGTGCAACCAGGCCCTCAGACCAAACAAAATTCGCAACCAACTGGGCAAGAAAATCCTGCGTTTGCGTTGAATGAATGCGTGAACAACGGCACGTGCCGTTTCTTGCGCAGAAATTTCTCTGTTTAAAACTGCTGGCATGGTGGCGCGCAGTCGAACAAAGCCAGGATGCAGCGCACCCTCTGTCACAAGCGGTGTGCTGACCCAACCTGCATACATCACTCCGACTCCGACCCCATGGGCCGAGAGTTCAATGCGAAGCACATTGCCCATGGCTTCCACGGCAGACTTACTGGCTGCATAGGCAGACATCGCGGGGGGATGGGCAAAAGAGGAAACAGACGAATTGATCAGCACATAACCACGCTGCGCTACCAAAGCAGGAAGCGCAGATCTAACCGTATTGAAAACACCGAAAATATTGACCTCCACACAGCGTTGCCACGCTTGAGGGTCCACATAGGCCACAGGCCCAAAAGCGGCCACGCCCGCATTTGCAAAAACCACATCAATGCGTTGGTACACAGACAGCGTTTGCGCAATCACGTCAAGCATCGCCGTCAGCTGTGTGACGTCCACCACAAAATGCAAGGTGTCTGGACCGCAACGCTCAGCCATCAGGGCCAGCGGTTGTGCATCGCAGTCAATTAAAACAGGGATGCCGCCATGGCTCACAACTTCAATAGCTGTTGCGGCGCCGATACCAGAAGCAGCGCCCGTGATCAAGACAACAAGCCCATTGAGCGGCAAGGTATGTGACTTGCGAGTGAATTCGCCCTTCATCAAAGGACCTTATTCACAGGGTCTTGGTGACCATGAGATACACAATGGGCAAGGGAAGCAACGTGGCGATTGCGCCCGCAATTTGCCAGATGCGCGACAGCCGCCAATACTCGTCGCAGACCGTGTCGGTGTTTTGCAGCAAAGCACGCTGCTTGAACTGAATGGGCACTAAGATGAACAACCAAATCAAACCTGAAAAGCTGAGCAAAGCATAGGACCATTGAATCCATGGATGCCCTTCAGCACCCCCGATGTTCTCAGCCAGGCCATGACCTGTCCAAACAACCCCAAGCGATCCAAGCAAGGTAAAAAGCCCGTCGGTGATCAGCACCATGCGGTTGCTGAATTGAATGATGGCGTGGTTACCCGTTCGCTCGGCCAGCAATGCCCATATGCCGCTGACAATCACATTGCCTAAAAATAGACAGGCGCAGACCAAATGAATTATCTTCAGATTAGCCGCCATGGGGCCCTCCCTTCTCTAAGGTGTTATGCGCACCTAGGGAGTCCTTAGGGGATTGGGCTTGTTCTGTCTCGCGTTGCTTGCGCGTTATCTCGCGGGCACGCCTCAGATCGCGAAACTGCCAGCTCACAAAGCAAATGCCAGCGACGATCAAAACCACAACCTCGATAATTTTCAACATCACGATGGTTAACGGTTGATTCTTTCGCGTTGCTCCAAGCGACCGAATAAATCTACCATCCATTCCACGCGCTCATCGAAACTTCGCGAAGGAACCGTCCAGGGCTGTTGAAGGGCCAAAGGATGACGCTCACTGCTGACGATATCGACCAAGTAATGAATAGCAGGCACCGGGCTCAAAGGGACTGCTGGTAATGCAGGCGCCTTGACCGCGACTGCGGTAGCCCGGGCAATCAAGGCCAGTTTGCGCGCGGTTGAAACCACCGTGCGGTGGCTCACAGAATTGAGGCCTTCTCGCTCTAATTGTTTACCGATTTCCGCATAAACCAAACGAGCGGCTTGAATCGCCGGCCGGCAGTCCCAAGGCAGTTCAGCCAAACCAAATTCGCCCCTGCGGTACAGGGCGTCTGCACGCAACAACAAGCGCTGCGTGAAACCCGCAATGCGCGAATCAAAAACAGGGTCGGCCAACCATGCATCTGCATCCATGCCAATTTCACGGAACCATGCTCTGGGAATGTACAAACGGCCCATGCGCGCATCGTCGCCAATGTCCCTGGCAATGTTGGTCAATTGCATGGCCACGCCCAACTCGCTGGCGCGTGCAATGGCGGTGTCTGTGCTCGCGCCCATGATGATGGACATCATGGCCCCCACGGTGCCAGCCACTCTGGCACCGTAGGCTTCGACATCGGCCAAGGTTTCGTAGCTTCGGCCTTGGGAATCCCACAAGAAACCATCTAACAAGGCCTCGAGCAAGCCACTGGGAATACCATAGCGATGAACTACAACGGTCAAAGCGCGGTCAGCGTCTTCAGCGCCAGGACGCCCTGCATAGATAGCAGTTAAGCGCGACTTTAAATCGGCCATAGCCAAAACCGGGTCATCGCCTTCGTCAATGGCGTCGTCGGCCAAGCGGCAAAACGCATACAGGGCAATGGCGGGCGGACGCAGACGAGTTGGTAGCAATCTGGAGGCTGCAAAAAAAGATTTTGAGCCCCCGCGCATGAGTTCGGTACAAGCCTCTAAGTCGTAAGGCAAGGACACGGGCGGTAAATTCAAGCTTGGGTCAGACAAAGGATTTGACATCGGGGACCACCTGTTCAAGCATTTTTGCGGACATCAAGACACTGGGCACGCCTGCGCCTGGCTGGCTACTGGCACCCACCATGAATAAACCATTCACATCTTGGCATCTGTTGTGCGGTCGGAACCATGCACTTTGAACCAAGATGGGCTCCAAGCCAAAGCCGGCGCCTTTATAAGACCACAAGCGGTCCTGGAAATCTTGCGGCGTGGTGACCTTGGAAGACACCACATGCTGTTTCAGATCAGGCAGCACACTTTCTTGCAGCACGGTGGCAATGGCATCGCGGTACTGCTCGGTGATGGCCGGCCAATCGGTCTCACTGCTCAGGTTGGGCACCACCGAGAGTGCATAAAAACTGTCGCATCCCTCAGGCGCCAGCGATGGGTCGGTGGCGGTGGGGCGGTACAAATACAAGCTGAAATCTTTGGACAGCTTGTGGTTTTTGAAAATATCTTGCAGCAAACCTTTGTAACGTGGGCCCAACACCATCATGTGGTGCGGGACATCTTCATATTTCCGGTTGGTCCCAAAGTACCAAACAAACAAACCCGAGGAATATTTGCCTTTGGCAATGCGCTTGTCAGTCCAATGCTTGCGGTGCTGTGGCTCAATCAGGTGGCGGTAAGTCCACGATGCATCGCCATTGCTGACCACAATGTCGGCAGGCAAAAACTCTCCAGTGGCCAGTTCTACGCCTTTAGCACGACCATCCTCTACGCGAATACGCGTGACTGCGCTGTTGTAGCGAATGGGCACCCTGCGTTCATCGAGTAGCTTCACCAGTTCACGCACAATGGCGCCGGTGCCACCCATAGCCGAGTGCACGCCCCAGCGGCGCTCCAAGGAATGAATGAGGGAATAAACGCAAGTGACTGAATAAGGATTGCCACCAATGAGCAAGGGATGAAAGCTCATGACAATGCGCAACTTGGGATGCTTGATGTATTGCGCCACCATGCTGTAGATGGAGCGCCAAGCTTGCATGCGCACCAGGTTGGGCATGGCCTTGACCACATCGCCAAGGGTTTCAAAAGGCACCATGCCCAATTCCACAAAACCCAACTGGAAACATTTCTCTGAAGCCACCATCAGGTTCTTAAACCCTTGCACATCTTCAAGACTGAATTTGGCAATTTGCTCGAGCATTTGCTCGTCGTTGTTGCTGTAGTCAAAGTGGGAGCCGTCGTCAAACCGAATGCGATAGAAAGGCGACATCAAGCGCAGGTCGACATGGTCTTTCATCTCTTTGCCACACAGTGTGAAAAGCTCAGCGATCAGGTGCGGCAAAGTGATGATGGTGGGGCCTGCGTCGAAGGTAAAACCATCTTGCTTGTGCACATATGCACGGCCTCCTGGCGCATCGAGTTTTTCCAACATTTGAACGCGATAACCTTTCACGCTCAAACGAATGGCTGCAGCCAAACCACCGAACCCAGTTCCAATCACAATGGCAGTCGGCGCACGATCACTGAGCTCAGCGGCTGAAACCGTGCGGTGGTTGTGAGCGCCCCCTCCGCCGCCCGAGCCACCGTCTGTGTTAATTGACTTGAAGAGATTTGTCATGGGAATCCAAGTGGGCAGGCAACACCGCAGGCACATGGCCCTCAAAGGATGCCGGCTTTTCTGATGGGTGCTTGTGAATAGCCCAGCGCCATAAGGCAGTGGTGTCTAAGGGCAGTACCAGCATCAGGTGTTCGACAATGGCCAAGGCCAAAATGGTGCCCACCAAGACCGTTCCCACCGTCTGCGAAGCTGTGGTCATGGGTTGGTTGGCGAAGTCCACCAAGAACCACAAACAGGCACTGGCTGAGACCACAGCGAATGGAAAAAATGCATTCATACGGCGACGCTTGAAGAAACTTTCCAAATAGGCCAAATGGGCAGGCAGGAATTCTTCACTCAAATTGCGGACCCCAAAAAACAAATTCAATTTGGCACTGGTGCGCATGATCCACAACACTAAATATGTGCCCGTACCCACTTGATTTGGGGCATCCCAAGTGATGACCACAATGGCCAGGCCCACCATGAGAATTGCCAGCTCGTGCCAAAGCACAGCATTACAGGACGCCAAAAATCTTGGCATTCCAGTTGTGCATTTCGAGATCGCTGTTTTTTGAGGGCCTGTGATCCACCCCGTGAGAAAACTCAATTCGTTCCAACCCCAAGCCAATAAGGCGCAAGTGAAAGCGCAATAGGCGCCCAAGACGCCCGTTTGCTGCGCTGTATGAGATAAACCTGCCAAGGCACCAAGTCCCAGCACAGAGGAAGTAACCAAACTCATGGTGACCGCCGTGCGCGACATGCGATTTAAAAGAATCACGATACCGGTGCTGAACCACCAGATAAAAATCGCAAATCCCAACGCAACAAAGGTGTCGGTCATCCTTGGCTTTCAGAATCAGTTGATCGCAAAATTACCAAGCTGGCACCATGCGAACATCGACTGGCAGATCGTGGTGTTTAACCGGTAAAAAGTACAAGCGAAGGAAAGTCAGGCCACCTGAAATGGCCCAACGCACACGCTGTAGGTTGCCCACCAAGCCACCCTGAGCTTTGGCCGCGGTCATTTGAGTTTGCACATGGAACAAGTGCGCCAAGCCATCTCTGAAAACGGGGTTATCAATGTCCAAACTGACCGGAAAAACCTGCTTGGTAATTTCATTGGTGATGCGGAACACTTCGTAGTCGTAAGTCGACGACTGCAAACCCATCTCATGGTGCAGCATGGGGCGCGTGTGGTCACGCACATACATGGTGGCGTAAACGGCCAACAAGAAAAAACGAATCCAAAAGACATTGCCGCCGCGAAGCAAATGCGGATTCGCGCGCATGATCAATGCAAAGGATTCTCCATGGCGAAACTCGTCGTTGCACCAACGCTCAAACCAACGAAAAATAGGATGGAATCGCTTGTCTGGATTTTTTTCCAATTGACGGTAGATGGTGATGTAACGGGCATAGCCAATTTTCTCGGACAAGTAAGTGGCATAAAAAATGTATTTGGGCTTGAAATAAGTGTAGGCCTTGGTGCGCTTTAAATCACCCAAGTCAATGCCCAGACCAAAGTCCTTCAAAGACTGATTGATGAAACTGGCGTGGCGCGATTCATCACGTGCCATGTAACGCATCAATTGTTTGATATCGGGGTTTTCAACGTTTCTGAAAATTTCGTTGTACAAAATACAACCCGAAAATTCGGAGGTGAGCGAAGAAATTAAAAAGTCTAAAAACTCCTGGCGCATTTCAGGGCTGACTTGAGAGAATCTTTCGGCCACTTCCTTGGTAAATTCTGCGTCACGCTGGAAATGGTCGTGGTTGTTATCGCCCTCGTATTCGGCCATCAATTTGTCCCACTCGGCACGCATGGGGGACATGTCAAGCTTGTCCATGGCCGCAAAATCGGTGGTGTAAAAGCGGGGACTGAGCATGGTGCTCTCGACTGCTTTTTGGGAGGCTTTTTCGGCACTGTCAATGGTTGAGATCTCTTGCATAAAAACGTTACTCCGGCTTTTAAAGATAATACGCGTTGCCGCTATTTATTCAGGTCGCATGGCTAAAAACCTTGAAAATTCAGCTGTATTTGTCGGGCCAAAAGACTCCAAGTCCACCTTTTGACCCGTGCTGGGATCAAACAAAGTAACACGCCCGTCCACGCGGGCAATCAAATCAAAAGGTACTGCAGAACCAATACCCCGTGAATATCTTTCTCTTGACAAAGCACGCAGAGACCCGCGAACAAAGCCTTGCTCGCCATGCAATACCGTCAAAGTTTCGCCCGTCAGGCCATCTTCTACACGTACGCCGCCATCTTTTTGATCTTGGAAGACAAGTGAACGTTGCACTGTGGGGGCGGCTGCCCGTTGGTCTGGACCATTCCCTGTGATGCGAATCAGGCCCACAGAAATCAGTGAAAACGCAATGATGCCAGCGGAGCAATACAGTATCCAACGTGGGAAGCTGTCAGGTGCCAGTGGCACGCGGGCTTGAGAAGACTGAGTAATTTGAGCTGGGGTCATGTCGTACTCACTTGCATGAAGCTACCCTCAAGGCGCTCATTTTGAGCGGCGCTTGCAAGTGCAACCGCGTTGGCAGCAAGGCCTGTGTTTTGCGTCCATGCGTCACGCAGTTGAGCAGCCACCATTTGCACATCGGGCACTGCACGCAGGGTAGGCTCAGGCTTTGCAATGCGCCAAGGCCGCACGCTCGGCCACAAATGCACCCAACCAATGCGGTCAGCGCCTTTCAGGGCCAGGGTAATGTCGCCATAACCGTTTTGGAGCACGCGCACATCAGCAGAAGCAAGTTGCATCAGAGGCAGGTTGAAAGAAACCGTCAGGACTATGCCCAAGCGCATCACCACACGTTTGTTGGTGATGGTGTAGACCGTTGTGCGGGCTGTGAAATACGCCAGCATCCAAACAGTAACCATGGCAATGATGGCCAAGGGCGCAATCCATTTAATGGCCAACAAAACAGCCGTGAAGCCCGCATGATCCTCTAAAGCTGGCCAAGCACAGGCCATGATCAAGACCGCGAAATACAGTGCTAATTTTTTAAAGTGAAAGGCTGAGTAGGCCAAGGCTGCCACATCGGGTGCGCCCTGCCAGACAATGAACTCGTCACTTGGCAGAAGTTCGGGAAGACCAAACTGCGGTTCAAACTCGTACTCGTGACCTAGATTTTCGATCGCCATTTTCTTGTCCTCAACACATTTTCAATTCAACTTCAATTGACAATAACCTGTATGTCAGATCAGCGGCTCGCTTCGTTTTGGATCAGCGTAAAACGTACCACCGCCGTAATAAGCACTGATCTTTTCCTCTTCCAGTTTGGTGATTTGATCAGGGTTTTTCAAGGCAGGTACAGCTGCAAAATGACGCGCATAGACAGAATGCACTTCAACTTGATTTCTGCGAATCCGGGAAAACATCATGGGCAGTAAAACGCTTCGGCCATCGGCAATTTCCACTTCCAAATAACGAAACATCATCTCAGCCGAATCAATCCAAATGTCTTTGACAGTTCCGCCTTGTTTACCGTCCCCCGCCATCACTGGCAGGCCACGCGGGTCCACATCTTGCTCAGCCACCGTGTAGTCACTGACCACGCGGAGTGGCTGAATCAGTGGCTTGCCATGTGATGTCATTTCTGGCACATCTTCACGGCTGGCATAAGCGCCTGGGCCTACAGCTGCCAACATGGCATCACCTTTGGGTTCAATGGGCGCACCAGAAGTGGGGCTGGTGGCCACTGCGTTGTAAGCAGGCTCTTTGCGCATCAAGTCAGGTACAGTGACACTTTTTCCACCTTCCAACAAAAAAGTTTTAGGCTCAGGAATTGGAAAGCCCTTGACCACAGCGCGGCCACTGCTACTGGACTCCATGGGATAGCCCTCGCGGTGACCTTCTTGAACAAGATAATAAATGAGGCCAGCAAAAAAGATCCAAAACACATACAACAGTATTTGCGCCAGATCGACATAGCCAGTAATGTTTCCTACGGTTTGCATAACGACTTCTCCTTGTGAACAACTAAATACGTGACTCGGTCAAACCGAGGGTTTGGGGAACAACGGGTGAAAAAGAACTACTGCGTTTGACCAAGGGCCCCACAGCAATGAGGGTGAGAAATAACAAAAGCATTTCAACGTGGTAAACCATGCTGTAAGCCACCGAGGGATCTGTCAAACCCGTACCCAACAAGCCTTGTGAGGTCAGGGTGTTCACTGCATCACGCAAGGCACCACCCAAAAACATCGACAAACCCGCAGCAGCAGCTTGCACAGCACCCCAAGCACCCAAGGCCAAGCCTACAAAGGCCGCCTCTAGACGCATGGCTGTGAACAAAGTACCTACCGCAAACAAGCCGCCACCAAAACCAATTCCCAAGGCGCCACACCTGAATAACCAACCCGCATCCAGTGGTGCTGAAAAAATCACGGCCGCAAATGCAGGCAAACCTGCCAATGCGCCATAGGCTGCCAAGCGCATGGGATCTTTGCCTTTTGCCAGCTGCCGGCCTGCAGCATAAAAACCCAGCAAACCACCCGCTGACAACATGGCTGTCAGAGCGCTGGTGGCACCCACACTCAAACCTAGAATTTCACCGCCATAAGGCTCGAGCACAATGTCTTGCATGTTAAAAGCCATGGTCCCTAGGGCCGTGGCCCAGAGAAAGCGCTTGGCGTTGGGTAAAGCGATGAATTCGGCCCAAACTTCTTTAAATGGACGACGAATTTCAGTTTTTAATGCCTTCACACGTTCAGGATTACGAGGCTCTTGCTTCCAGAGCGCCACGCCATTCAGCAGCAGCACCACCAAAGCCGTGCCTTGCACGACTTGAACCAAAATTTCAGGTGTGAAGTTGGCCAGTAAAAAGCTGTAAACCAAACTTCCAAACACGGCCCCCACCAAAAGCATGGTGTACATCAAGGCGACAACGCGTGGCCGAGTTTCTTCACTGGCTTGATCAGTTGCCAGCGCCAGCCCTGCGGTTTGGGAGGTTTGTAGACCTGCACCCACCATCAAGAATGCGATGGCAGCAGCGCCTTGTCCGACCCAGTCGGGCACAGGAACTTGCCCCCCGCCCGACAAGACCAATAAAGCAAAGGGCATGACTGCAAGCCCTAAGAACTGTATCAAGGTGCCACCCCACATATAGGGAACTCTTCGCCAACCGAACGCAGAGATGTGGATATCGGATTGATAGCCCGTGACGGCACGAAACGGGGCAACCAACAAGGGAAGCGCCAACATCATCGACACCAACCAAGCTGGCACGAACAATTCAACAATCATCACGCGGTTAAGGGTGCCGATCATCAAGGCAGTCGTGATGCCCATGGTGAACTTGAATAAGGACAAGCGCAACAGACGGGCCAGTGGCAAACCAGGGCTGGCGACATCTGCAAACGGCAGCCAGCTCACTGGCATCTGTTTTGCAAACTTGGAAAAAGTTTTGGCTCTCATGAGCGTACCCACTCCATGGCTTTGGATTTGTAAAAACCACTGGACACTTTGTGCATGCGAGCGCAATGCCAGTCGTTCAATGTTTCGTGTGTCTTCATCAGTTGGGCAATGCGGGTTTCTGCCATGGGTTCCAGCCACGGCGCACGATCGCCACGGGGCAACAAACGGCCCACTGAAATCATGAGCGCCAACATCGGTGTGCGCGGTGCAAACGTGAACACAATGGACTTGCTGGTGCGCTCAGCCAACTGAGCCAAGGCATGGACAGCGTCTTCCGTGTCATAGTGAATGATGGAGTCCATGGCCACCACATGGTCAAAGTGGCCCAGTTTTTTGTCGAGCATGTCGCCGCTGTGAAACTCAACCAAGTGCGCCACATCGGCCGGAATTCGTTCCCGTGCCAAGTCCACCAACGTGGGCGACAAATCAATGGCCACCACTTGTGCACCCCGTCGAGCGGCTTCTACGGCCAAAGCACCCGTGCCGCAGCCGGCATCTAAAATACGTTTTCCCTTGAGGTCTTGCCCCAACCAAGAAACCAAGTTAGAACGCATTTGATCGCGTCCTGCACGCACAGTGGCGCGAATGCGGCCCACCGGCGCATCGGAGGTCAATGTCGCCCAAGCTGCGGCGGCCGTCCGATCGAAATAGTTTTCGATTTGTCCGCGCCGTTGCTCGTAACTGATTTCACTCATATTTCAAGACCTCAGTCAAAACCCAACAAATCAAAAATATCGCGGTCTTTCATGGGAACCGCAGAATAGGCCTCTCCGCCCAGCCACATGCTTGCAGCCAGTCGCATGTATTCTTTTTGCACAGCTTCCAATTCAGGCGAGTACTCCATTTCAAAGAGCGTCGATTTTTTCAAACGGCTGCGACGAATCACGTCCAAATCAGGGAAGTGCGCTGCCAACTTCAAACCAATGCGGTCGTTGTACTTGTCAATTTGATCGGTTGCCGCACTGCGGTTGGCAATCACACCCCCCAACCGTACGTTGTAATTTTTGGCCTTGGCACCAATCGCTTGCACAATGCGGTTCATCGCAAAGATGGAGTCAAAGTCATTGGCGGTCACGATCATGGCGCGATCGGCATGTTGCAATGGCGCGGCAAAACCACCGCAGACCACATCACCCAGCACATCGAAAATCACCACATCGGTATCTTCTAGCAAGTGATGCTCTTTGAGTAATTTCACCGTCTGGCCCACCACATAACCACCGCAGCCTGTGCCTGCGGGCGGGCCACCGGCTTCTACGCACATCACACCGTTGTAGCCTTCAAAGACAAAGTCTTCGACACGCAATTCTTCAGCGTGAAAGTCAACGGATTCCAGCACATCGATGACGGTGGGCAGCATCTTCTTCGTGAGCGTGAATGTGCTGTCGTGCTTGGGGTCGCAGCCAATTTGCAAAACACGTTTGCCCAATTTAGAAAATGCGGCAGACAAGTTAGACGATGTGGTGCTTTTGCCAATGCCGCCCTTGCCATAAATGGCGAAGACTTTGGCATTGCCAATTTTTACATCGGGGTCCAGCTGTACTTGCAAGCTGCCCTCTCCATCCAATTTTGGATTTCGTTTTACTGTAGGAAACGGTAGTGTTTCAACATTCATGCTGGGGCTCCTTCATATACGCCTTCAAGGCGATCTTCCAGTTCTTCACTTGCCTGACGAAGGGCTTGCAAGGTCTCGGCATCGGGCTGCCAATAGTTGCGTTCAGACGCTTCGATCAAACGGTTTGCCACGCGGGCAGAGGCCGTCGGATTCAGTTTGGCCAAGCGCTCGCGCATGGCAGGGTCAAGCATGAATGTCTCAGACAGTTGCTTGTAAACCCAGGGTTGTACTTGACCAGTGGTGGCGGACCAACCCATCGTATTGGTCACATGCACTTCGATTTGACGCACGCCTTCGTAGCCATGTTCCAGCATGCCTTCATACCACTTAGGATTGAGCATGCGCGTGCGCGTTTCGATGGACACTTGTTCTTTCAAAGAGCGAACTGCAGCGTTGCCCATGGTTTGATCGCCAATGTAAACCGGCGGCGTTTTTCCACCCTTGGCCATCTTCACCGCTTGGGTGATACCGCCCAAAGTGTCAAAGTAATTGTCCACGGTGGTCACGCCCAACTCAACAGAGTCCAGGTTTTGGTAGGTCAGTTGCACATCGGCCAAAGCAGTTTGCAAAAGCGCTGTTTGCTGCACGGCACGACCTGTGCGACCGTAAGCAAAACCTTTGCGACGCTTGTAGGTTTCAGCCAGTTCGCCTTCATCATCCCAGCGACTGCTTTCAACCAAGTTGTTCACATTGGAACCGTAAGCACCTTCGGCATTGCCATACACCCGCAAAGACGCGGTTTCCAAATTGCAGCCGTGTTCTTGTTGATAAGCCAACGCATGTTTGCGTATCCAATTCATTTCAAGCGGTTCGTCAGCCGACGCAGCCAGATAAGCGGCTTCGGCTAAAAGCTTAATCTGCAAGGGCATGAGATCGCGGAAGATACCCGACAAAGTCATGATCACGTCAATGCGTGGGCGTCCTAATTCTTCTAATGAAATCAGGCTGGCACCCGCGATGCGGCCATAGCTGTCAAAACGGGGCATGGCACCCATCAAGGCCAAGGCCTGTGCAATGGGAGCACCTTCGTTCTTCAGGTTGTCACTGCCCCACAGCACCATGGCAATGGATTCTGGCAAGGGGTTGCCATCTTCACAATGGCGGTCAATCAGCAACTGGGCTTGGACTTTGCCATCCCGAACGGCCATGGCACTTGGAATTCTGAAAGGATCAAAACCATGGATATTGCGGCCCGTGGGCAACACAGCTGGTGTGCGCAAGATGTCACCGCCGGGTGCAGGCCGAATGTATCTGGCATCTAAAGCTCTCAGCATGGCGGACACTTCGGTGTCAACAGCCAGGTGGGCCTGAGGCTCAACCAATTCACGCAAGACGTTTAAGCTGCTGTGATGGCGTGGCAATCCGGCAGCCGTCAAAGCATTCTCTGGTGAATGACCTTCTACCAAGGCCTCGACAGCCGCACGATCAAGTTGCATGCCGTGATTGGCGTCGGCCATGGCCAGCAACATGTCAACTTGTTGAGCCGGGCTGGGGGCACGACCGGCCACATGCAAACCGTGCGGAATGAGCGTGTATTCCAACTCAAGCATTTCTTCACCCAGGCGCATTACTTGTTTGTCCAAATCGGCGCCCATCTCAGCAGCGTGCCAGGCGGGCTCTGCAAGCACCAAATCGAGCTCCACAGCCTGAGATTGAATGACAGCTGCCAATGCAACACGCTCGCTGTTACCACTCTCCATTGAGCGCCAACGCTCTAGCGATGACTTCAACTCGTTCAAACCTTTGTACAAACCCGCTTGTGCAATCGGCGGCGTGAGGTAGCTGATCAAGGTGGCGCCAGAACGTCGTTTGGCAATCGCGCCTTCCGAAGGGTTATTCGAAGCGTACAAATAAATGTTGGGTAAATCGTCAATCAAACGATCGGGCCAACAGGTGCCGCTCATGCCCGATTGTTTACCTGGCATGAATTCGAGCGCACCATGGGTACCAAAGTGAAGCACTGCATGAGCTTTGAAATCTTCACGCAGATAGCGATAGAACGCCGAAAATGCGTGCGTCGGTGCCAAGCCTTTTTCAAACAACAAGCGCATCGGATCGCCTTCGTAACCAAAGGAAGGTTGCACGCTGATCAGGACATTGCCAAATTTCTTGCCCAACACAAATATTGAGCTGCCATTACTCAATTGCCGGCCAGGCGCAGGGCCCCACTGCGCTTCAATCTCTTGTAGCCAGCGCTCACGCTTGACGTGATCGTCGGCCGAAATCAAGGTATGCACATTGGCATCAGCGCCGTATTGTGAAGCGTTGCCGTGCAATACTGCATCACGCAAATCGTCCACACTTGTTGGCACATCGACTTGGTAACCTTGCGCCTTCATGGCGGTGAGTGTGTGCCACAAAGATTCAAAAACAGACAGGTAAGCGGCACTGCCAATATTGCCTGCATTGGGCGGAAAGTTGAACAACACAATGGCCACGTTGCGGTCTTTTCGCTCGCTGCGCTTCAAGGCCACCATCTTGCTCACGCGTGCAGCCAACATGATGGCGCGCTCTGGGCAAGAGTGCATGTCTTGAGCGTTGGTGCTTTCCCCAAAAGTACATGCATGGTGGCAACCTGTACAGGTCACACCGGCCGCGCCAGGACGTCCACCAAAAACGATGGGGCTGGTCGAACCATCAAGTTCAGGAATGGCCACCATGATGGTGCTTTCAACTGGCAGCAAGCCACGGTCTGATCCCCCCCATTGGTCCAGTGTCTGAAATTCAACGGGATGAGCTGCGACATAAGGCACATCCAGTTTGGCCAGCACCTCTTCAGCCGCTTTGGCATCGTTATACGCAGGGCCACCGACCAGTGAAAAACCACTGAGCGACACCACAGCATCCACACAAACTTGGCCATTTTTCATGAAAAATTCATCGATGGCGGGACGGGAGTCTAAGCCGGCTGCAAACGCTGGAATCACGCGCATACCTTTGGACTCAAGCGCTGAAATCACTCCATCGTAATGACCCGCATTGCCCGACAACAAATAAGAGCGCAACAACAATACACCCACGGTGCCTTTGACGGGAATACCTACCGGCAAAGGCAATGCGTTGACATCTTCGCTGTACCTTCCGGTCATGCGGGGGTGGTACACGCCCAATTCAGGGTAATCAACCGGAACCTCCACCTTGATCTTGCCACGCAGCGATTTACGAGGGCCATCGGCGCCGCGATCAATCAGGTGGCGCACCATGTTCAAAACATTGTTGTCAGACCCACCCAGCCAATATTGCAAAGTGATGAAATAGGCGCGCACGTCTTGTGCTGTGCCAGGAATGAAGCGCAGCAACTGGGGCAAGCGACGCAACATTTTCATTTGTGCGGCACCGCCCGTTGCCGGCTTGTCTTTGCCACCACCGCGTAATTTTTTCAGCAAAGCCATCGGGCCGCTGGCCGGCTTGCTCATGTCAAACTGACCAAAGCGCGTGAGTTGGGTCACTTCTGTGGCACTGGCCATGCAAACCATGGCATCGCAATTCATGCGACGTGCACGCAAATCGTCCAAGATCGGTAAAAAATGATCTTCAAGAAACAGCATGCCGCACAACACAATGTCCGCTGAAGCGATGTCCGCTTTGCATTTTGCAATGAGCGCATCGTTGCCCGTGTATTCAGAGGCCGCGTGAAGGCTCCAAGTGAGGCCTGGAAAATCTCGTTTCAATTGTGCGTTGGCGCGATGGAACGAACTCGCAAAGTGCGTGTCCATGGTAACCACCACCATTTTGATGGGCGTGACGTCATGGATGGTCAGCTTAGGACTGTGAGAAGTAAGCTTTAGATTCATACAGAGTCTCCGTGGTGATGACCGTGACGCCGCGTTCTAGCGCAAAGCGTTCGGTGTTTCGGCGGGCTTTTCCTCGAACGAAAAATGGAATTTTTTTGAGTTCTTTTTCTGCGCCTGCATCCCAAGCTGTTGTTTGGCTATTGGGCGCAATTTGGCTTTTTCCCGGCTGCGGGGATGGCGCATCCAACACGCTAGGTACGGCTGTAGGTAAATCTCTGTCGAGCTGCACAGCGGATTGATGCACACCACCGCCCAGGTGGGAAGGCGCGGCATTTTCGTGAAACTCGGAGTCCCCTCTGAACATGCCAATCAGGTGCTCTTCCAAGCCCATCATCAAGGGGTGGACCCAGGTGTCAAACAACACATTGGCACCTTCAAATCCCATCTGGGGTGAATAGCGTGCTGGAAAATCTTGGACATGCACAGGGGCCGAAATAACCGCGCAAGGAACCCCCAAGCGCTTCGCAATGTGACGTTCCATTTGCGTGCCCAAGACCAACTCTGGATTCAATTCTGAGATGCGTGCTTCAATTTCTAAATAGTCATCACTGATCAATGCATCAACGCCATACAGAGCGGCAGCATCACGCACCTCTCGGGCAAACTCACGGCTGTAGGTGCCAATACCCACGACGGTAAAACCCATCTCATCGGCAGCTACTTTGGCCGCAGCCACAGCATGCGTGGCGTCACCAAACACAAATACGCGCTTGTTGGTGAGGTAGGTGGAGTCAACGGAGCGTGTGTACCAAGTGGCACGCGATTGGGCTTTGGCCAATGCGGCTTCAGGGTCAAGTCCAGCCAATTGCGCAACTTCACGAACAAAGTCGCGCGTGGCTTTCGTCCCGATGGGAATGGTTTTGGTAAAAGCTTGTCCAAACTGACGCTGCAACCACTGCGCACTCAGGTTTGCAATTTCAGGGTAGAGCACCACATTGAACTGCGCATCCGCCAAACGCGCCAAGTCTGCCGGTGTGGCCGACAAAGGCGCCACTACATTGATCTCAATGCCCATGTCAGTGAGCAACTTGCGAATTTCAGTCAAGTCATCACGGTGCCTGAAACCCAAAGCAGCGGGTCCTAAGATATTGCAACGTGGTTTGCTAATTTTTGTCTTCTCAATCTGATCTGCTGGCAAAGCCAAGTTGCGAACCAGTTGGTAAAACGTCTCCGATGCGCCCCAATTTTCTTTGCGCTGATACGAAGGCAACTCTAGTGCCACCACAGGCACGGGTAGGTTGAGCGCTTTGCACAAGCCGCCTGGATCATCTTGTATCAATTCGGCTGTACAAGATGCGCCGACCAACATCGCTTTGGGTTTGAAGCGTTCAAAGGCTTCGCGCGCGGCAGTCTTGAACAGTTCTGCGGTATCACCGCCTAAATCACGGGCTTGAAACGTGGTGTAAGTGACGGGTGGGCGCTTTTGCAAACGCTCAATCATGGTGAACAACAAATCGGCGTAGGTATCACCCTGCGGGGCATGCAAGACGTAATGCACATCCTCCATGGCCGTGGCAATTCGCATCGCACCCACATGCGGAGGGCCTTCATAAGTCCAGAGTGTGAGTTGCATGGCACTGGTTCCTTTAAGCGGCCAAGCGCATGCGGCGCACCAGAGGACGGGTGAAGAGTTCGGCCAAATCTCCCGCTTGGTCATAGCCTTGAATAGGCGTGAAGACCAACTCAATCGCCCACTTGGTGGTCATGCCTTCAGACTCCAAGGGATTGGCCAAACCCAGCCCACACACCACCATGTCAGGGTGAAAAGCGCGGCACCGATCGAGTTGATTTTCGACGTGCTGGCCTTCCGACAAAAATGTACCTTCCGGCAACATGGCCAACTCCATCGCCATGTGCTGACGGTGCAAATACGGCGTACCGACCTCTAACAATTTCATGCCCATTTCACGGGACAAAAACCGCGCCAATGGGATTTCAAGTTGCGAGTCAGGAAAGAAAAATATGCTTTTACCTTCCAAATGAAACTTGGCTTTGGACAATGCGGTCTGGGCTCTGGCCATAGGTCCCGCCACAGCGGCTTCAAATAGCTCTTTTGACACATCAAATGCATGCGCAGCAGATTGCAACCAAGCCGTCGTGCCCTCAATGCCGAGCGGGAAAGGAGCAGGCAACAAGCTGGCACCGCGAGCTTGCATTAAACGTGCTGTATCGCCTAAAAAGGGTTGCGCTAATAACAAAAGGGTGTTGGCGCCAATCGGCACCTGCTCTTGCGCATGGCGTGGGGGAAAGAATCGAACGCGTTCAATGCCCATGTGGTTGAAGATACGTACAAATTGGTCTTCCACCACATCGGCTAAGGTACCCACAATCAACAACTCGGGTTGTGCATGGGCTGGTGCCGATGGCATAACAGGCACCATGGAGGCCAAACAAGCATCCTCGCCTTGGGTGAATGTGGTTTCAATGCCGCTGCCAGAATAGTTCAATACACGCACTTTGGGTGAATGCTGAACAGACAGCCGAGAGGCTGCGCGTGACAAATCCAGTTTGATGACTTCAGAGGGGCAAGAGCCCACCAAGAAGAGTAACTTGATTTCCGGACGACGAGACAAAAGTTGATGGACCACACGGTCAAGTTCTTCATTGACATCGGCCAATCCTGCCAGATCCCTCTCATCGATGATGGCAGTCCCGAAGCGGGGTTCTGCAAAGATCATGACACCCGCCGCAGACTGAATCAGGTGGGCGCAGGTGCGTGATCCGACCACCAGAAAAAATGCATCTTGAATTTTTCGATGCAGCCAAATGATCCCCGTCAAACCACAAAAGACTTCACGCTGACCTCGCTCAACCAGCGGCTTAGCATCTGTGCAGCCTTTGCTGCTTTCTGGGCGGATGGCGATGACTTGGCTCATGCACTCACCTGAACAGACGAATTGAGCAGGCTGTCCTGGGGCTTTTGCAACCGGGCCATACGCAGTTTTCTGATGTATTGGGCTGCGTTGATGCCGTAAGTAATGTAAGCCGTCAATGCCAACAAGAGTTGATCACCTGCTGACCAACTGCCTTCCCACCAGACCCACAAGTAAGCGGTGTGCAAAGCCATGACCAACATGCTGACCACGTCTTCCCAAAAAAAGGCGTGAGCGAAAAGGTACTTGTCAAATACAACCTTTTCCCAAATACAGCCTGTGATCATGATGGCGTACAGCACCAAGGTCTTGAGCACCACAGAAGCCAATGCCCAATCGGTGTTTTCACCCGTTTTCAAACTGTTCAACACCAAATACAGGCTGACCAGAAAAACCAAAAACTGAACCGGTGCCAACACGCCCTGCACCAAGGTCCACCGTGTGGCATCACGCTTGGCGCGCTGCTCTGGTGTATACAAAACCTGGGGCTGAGATTGCTGCATGGCGGGCCTTTATTTCAAATCGACTGAGGCCACTTTAAAGCCTAAAAAAGAAAGTGTCAATAAAAATTGACAATATATGTGTTAACAAGGGATTACACTGATGCGGATCTTTTGAACTTGTAAGAAACTATATTTGTCTATTTGAAAATGGGGGTCATGGTGACTCAGTTTAGATTTGAAAAATTGAATACTTCAATAGAAAAACATTGGACTTCGGGGTCACAAGACACCAGACTCAATCTCGAGTTTGGCTCTAGCCCTCGCCTGGTCGGTGGCACAGGCTTTGTCAAGCAAGTTGCTCTCGATCCAGACCAAGTGAAACTTCTCTCGCAAGCGGCCATCCACAGCATGGACGAGACGCGCAAGATTTTGATGAAATGGCGTCGACAAGGCCATTGTTTGGCAGATATTTACCTTCAGGGCATTGCGGAGTCCGCCAAGCTGATCGGTGAACTCTGGGTTTCAGACGAACTGGACTTTGCCAATATCAATATAGCCTTTTCTCGCCTGCACCGCGCTTTGCACGAATTCAGCAGAGAATTCTTGGCCGAAGGGACAGGCGAATCGAATGGCTTGAGCCTGCTGTTGATGACAGAGCCCGGCTCTCATCATGGGATGGGTGCATTCATACTGAGTGAGTTCTTCCGTCAGGCCGGCTGGCGGGTCATGCTCCTCGCACCCCAAGACATTGCAGATTTCAAGAGAATGTTCTTGTCTGATTGGTTTGATGCTGTTGTGCTGTCGATTTCAACAGACCGCCAAATAGATACCGTCTCCCAGACCGTGTGTGAATTGCGAAACGCAACGGTGAATCCTCATTTGAAAATTTATGTGGGCGGTCCAATGGCATGTATATCCCCTGGTGCACTCCATTGGGCAGGAACTTCATTACTTGATAAAAACGCGGCCCAAACCTTGGAAATTGTGACTCAAGCGGCACATGCTTCAAAACCCTCTTTTTCGGAGGAAACTCGCCCCATAAGATCTCTTCAAAATTGTTAATGCAGATCAAATTGTCCATAAAAATTGACGCCATAATCTGTCAACTGTGGTATACTTATATTAAATATAAATTATTTAAATAAATAAAATCAATATGATGAACTTTGACGATCTTAACGATACCAATTTTAACAAATTGTTAGGATTGGTTTCGGACGTTAGTTTGGTCATCAGCGACAAAGGCTTCATCGAGGACGTGTCAACTGGACAAGACACCATGGCGGCCTTAGGTTGTCATAACTGGCTCGGCAAAAGGTGGATAGACACTGTGACTTCCGAGAGCAAAAAGAAAATTCAAGATTTACTGGTCATCCAACCAGAACCTCAAAGTCTGCTTTGGCGCCACGTCAATCACCCAATGCCCTCTGGCAGTGAAGCGGCTATTCAATACATCACTGTTGCGCTGAAAGGCAACAAACTCTTGGCCATAGGTAGAAACCTGGAGCGCCTTGCAGAACTTCAACGCCGCCTGGTTGAAACTCAGCAGTCCATGGAACGTGATTTTCTAAGGCTCAGGCACATTGAAGCACGTTACCGCGTCCTGTTCGAAACCTCCCCGGAAGCTGTGTTGGTGGTGGATACGCATTCATACCGCTTGATTGAAACCAATGCAGGGGCCCAATCGCTTTTCAAAGACGCTGGCAAACGACTGGTGGGTCGGGATTTCCGAGAGTGCTTTAAGCCCGAAAGTCAAGGCGAGGTTCAATCTCTGCTCAAAACCGCCCTTGCGACCGGCAGAATTGAAATATGTTCAGCCACCATTTTTGGATCTGACTCCCCCATGACTGTATCAGCCAACGTATTCAGGCAAGAAGGTGGGGCACAATTTTTGGTTCGCCTGACCCAACGCGAGCCCTCTGCCGCCTCTGACCTGAAATCAGACGCCTCTGTGGTTTTGAGTGAAGCGATGGCGCACTTCCCTGACGGATGGCTGCTGACAGACCCTTCTGGTACCGTGAAAAGTGTGAATGAGGAAGGTATGGCGCTTCTAGGGTTGACGGCAGCGTCACAAGTGGTGGGCCAATCCTTGGAGCGTTGGTTGATCCGTGGTGCAGTGGATTGGGGGGTGCTCATCACCTCTTTGAAACAACAAAAAACCGTGAGAAACTTTGCCACAGAAGTGAGAACACTCTCAGGCATGACGCTGCCCGTTGAGATCTCAGGCGTCTATTTAGCCAAGCCAGAGCCACTTTTTGTGATGTTCGTGAGAGATTTAAATCGGCGATCGCAGTCATCTGCGCAGGCCTCTCCGGCAGTGCCAAATCCATTTGCAGAATTGTCGCAATTGGTGGGCCGCCGACCAATAAAAGACATCGTTGGCGATACCGTCGACACGATTGAACGAATGTGCATCGAGGCGGCCCTCGAGTTAACGCACAACAACCGTGCCTCTGCGGCCGAAATGCTTGGCCTTTCGCGTCAAAGTCTTTATGTCAAACTCAGAAGATTCGGCGTTTTGTCCGAAATCGATTTAGACGCAGACGTCAGCGCCTGAACAGGTCATTGGCTGAGATTCAGCCCTTCCCTACTTTCGTATTCAATATTTTCTTTGGACACCAAGGGTAATTGATAATGGCTTTCATTCTGAAAAGTGTTGAGAATCAATCACAGTAGCGGATCGGTATGCTATTTTGCTGGAAATAAACAACCCCGATCACCCTTCATTCTGCAGGCACGCTAATTTTCCAGTAGGAATTTCGCATGACTAACTTGCATCGATTAAGTGTTCAAAAGTCGGCGAATGATGAGTGCAATGAGGATCTGGAGGATGTGATTGGCAAGCAACTCATTCCCAGGCTTTTGAATTCCCAACATTACGACGAACGATTGGCCTCACCAGAGGTTTCAGGGGCTGATGCAGGGGCATTTCCTGAATTCACTGACTTCACTGATGCCTGTCGGTATGGCGATTCTTTGCGCGCAAACCAAATTGTAGATGCCCTGATCTCACAAGGTTTTGCACAAGAAAAAATCTTCTTAAAATTGATCACCCCGGCAGCCAGACATCTGGGCTCGCTTTGGGACAAGGACTTATGCAGCTTCGCAGAGGTGACTTGTGGCTTGGCGATCATGCACCACGTCATCTACCGCCTGGGCTATGAATTTCGTGAAGGCCAACACGGCAAGGCTGAGAAAACCAGTGTGATGATGTGCTGCGCACCGGGCTCATCGCATTTTTTGGGCGCCACCATTGTGGGTGATTTGTTCAGAAGAGAAGGCGCTAGCGTGGTGATTGAAGTTTCATCCACCCAAGTAGAACTCGTTAGTGCAGTTGCCAATGAATGGTTTGATGTGATTGGCATTTCTGTCGCCATTGAATCTCAATTGCTAGAATTGAAATCGCTCGTTCAAGAACTTAAGATGCGTTCAGGCAATCCCAATGTCAAGGTTCTGTTAGGCGGGCCGATTTTCATGTTGATTGAGGCAACGCCCGATATGTTTGGCGCTGACGCGATTTCTAATAACGCGCAGGAAGTCGTGTTATTGCTGAAGAGCTTTGCAGCCAAATAACCAACTCAGTTTCAATCAAGCTCGCCTTGGCATTTTCCAAGGCAACATCAAACGAACAGGCCATGACACCAGCCTTGGCACATTCAAAGTTTCATGCACTGCAGTGAGGTCCTCTCCCAAAAGTCGTGTTCTCAGCAATGACCTGGCATAAAACGGTGTATCTTCCAAAGTGTTCACAATCTCAGGCGTAGCATCAGATTCACTGCACATGGCACGCTGAATCCGCCAAGCTGACGCGGGTAACGAATGACGCCCAGGGGCTTTAAAAGGTGTGTAACTTCCGTCTGGAGAGAATCTTTGCGATACCACACGGCCTGGTCCTTTTTTAGGTCGCACATCATAGACCACACTGGTATCGCCATTGGCCATTTCGGCACGGGCCCAATCCCAATCCCAAAACCCTTTTTCAACAGGCTCATCGCCTTCATTCGAGTCCAAGTAAGCATGACCACGCCAATTTAAGTGCGGGTTGTCCATTTCAACTTGAACGCGTGAGCAGGGGGCAATAGGCCCCCAGCGATGTCGACCCTCGTTGTCTAAAGCCGTCACAAACCGACAAAGACCCTCCGGTCTAACCGTCACCCGACCCCGCACTCTTTGGGGCCAAGGCACATTGATCTCATCGATGTCAATGACCAAATCTTGGCCATTCCAATGCAGACTGCTTGGTCCTATTTTGTAATGGTGAGTGTTGCGATGAATGCGCTGACGGCCCCGCTCGGTCATGGTCCAACGCTTACCGCTTTTGCCATACAAAGCCACATTGAGGGCGCAGAAATTCTCAGGATCCGCAAAACCACCCTGGAGGCGCCGAGCCAGCGCGTAGTAAGGCGAAAAAACGCTTCCTACAAAAGCAATGATAGACAAGCCATAGTCGCCGTCATCGCTCAACGCGTCGACATACCACCAGAGATAACCACCCGGCGGGACGACTTGGTCAAACCGAGGTCCGCCATCAGTGTCGCGGCCGCCAAACGTCCCGACATGGCCGCCATCGGCACGCCCGGCCCCGGGTGCACGCTGCCCCCCGCCATGTAAAGGCCCGGCACTTTGCTGCGCGCAGAGGGACGACGAAAGGCTGACATCCAGCCGTGTGTTGCTTGGCCATAGAGTGCGCCCCCGCTGCCCGGGAAGAGACGGGCAAAGTCCTGTGGCAGCGTTCGAACCACTTGTTGCGGTGAGGCCTTGATTTCTAGACCACAGCGGCGCATCAGCGCCATACTGCTCGATTCGCATGCGTGTATCTCCGATGAATTGAATGTATGAGTGTCGCCGTCAGCGGGTGCATTGACAAGGCATAAAAGTCTTTCCAAGCCCGTTTGGGCCAGTCCGTCGTCGTTGCGATCTTGTGCGCAAACGTAAACCGTTCCCTGTGAAGGCAATTGGCGTTGATGAAAAATATCCTCAAACTCGGCTCGATAATCTTGGTTGAAAAACACGTTGTGCCTGACCAACGGAAACCCGCTGGTTTTTGCGTGCATAGACAGAGTAAATGCTGAAAGTGATCTTTGTATGGGAAGCACAGGCTCGAAACTCGCGCTGATCGATGGGCCGAGCAGGCCACTGGCCAATGCAGCCACGTCCCCGTTAAAAACCACATGGTCAGCTTCTATCATTTCGCCGGTAGAAAGCGCCACCCCACTCACGCTTCCTTGCGATGTCATGATCTCAGAACATTCAACCCCATACCGAGATTTCACACCATGCTTGTGGCCTAAGTTGGCCAAGGCTGTTGCAACTTCAAGCATGCCGCCAGAAACTGACCAAACCCCATCTAACTCCACCTGCGCTACCAACATGAGCGTTGCAGGCGCAGACCAAGGCGATGAGCCGCAATAGGTGGCATAGCGGCCAAACAATTGCTGTAAACGAGGATCGTGAAAATGTCGGCCTAAGCTGCGCCATAAACTGGCAAAAGGCCCCAAGCCACCCAATGTGACCATGCCATTCAAGCCCAAGTCATTCACCATGCTGAAGAGACTCGGACGCTCACTGCGGATATAAGGCTTTTCTAAAGTGTCGTACAAGGCACGCGTTTGCTGACAAAAGCTTAAAAACCGGCGTGCTTCCTGGGGACTGCTGAATTGCGCAATGGCATCTGCCGATCGCGCTGTGTCAGCGCATAAATCCAGCGTTTGTGAACTGCCATCCCAGGCATGTCGAGCAAGAACACCGATAGGCTCTAATTGCAAAATATCCTCTAGCGAGGTGCCTATATTTTCAAGCATCTGGTCTAAAACCCATCGCATCGTGAAAACCGTAGGGCCGCTGTCCACGCCCACACCATCGACTTGCACTTGTCTTATTTTTCCGCCTGGCTGGCTGGCGCTTTCGATGAGAGTGACATCGAGGCCGCGGTGCGCCAAGACCAAGGCACTGACCAACCCGCCAATGCCCGCACCCACCACCACCACGCGAGGCGTTCGCATGGATTTATGCATGGTGTTTGCCCAGCCATTGGCCTTGAACCTTCAAAGGCACAAAACGCGCAAACATGGATTCAGAAAAATAGCCGTGTTTTTGAGCCGCTTGAATCGCCTCTAGATGCGAGCCAGTTCTCGCGTAGGCGTTCATGTCGGACACGCTGTCCCAGATGCTGAAAGTGGCTTGACGGAAAAAAGGCGCTTCACCCAAACCCACTGCTAAACGGCATCCATCAACGTCATCAAGCGCTGTTTGTGAGGGTGGCGCATGCCGCCAAAAAGCATGCGCTTTGTTGAACTTGATAGAAGCCCTCGTCAGCGCTGCCACAGGTCCGTGCAGGGGGGGGTCGGTCGTGACTTGCAAAGAAATGCCGTCCCAACTGCCGCGGCATGAGCATGTTTTCAGCGTCACGCAACAAAACTCATTTGATCGATTTTGATACGCATGAACAAGGGGCGAATGCGCAATGAAATCTTGCGCCGTCTGAAAAGATTCAAACAAAGCAAAGACGCCTTGACGAGAGCGACTGGGTCTCAGGTCAAACCCGCCCTCAAAGCCACTGCCCAATACTTTTGAAAACAGCAATCCAGGGATTCCTTGTAATGCCCGAGGTCCTCTGACAATACGCGACCAGCCCCACAGTCTGGAGGCATCAGCAATGTCGGCCAGCAAGAGAACGGCTGTTTGGTGGTCAACATCCGCTTGTGGTGTATTGCTCATTTCCGAATTGCCATTAAAAAAGGCCTGCACCGCAAAGGATGCAGGCCTGGTGAGTTTCAGAGTTTACTGCTCCGCAGAAACCTGGAGTTCAGGGTAGTCTTTCGCCATCGCCGCACCATAAAGCGGCTTGAAGGCGCCTTGGTGGCAGGTGGTGCAATTGACTTTCAGCACATCGCCCTTGGGTCCCAAACGGTGGGGTGGGAAGGTAGAGGTGAGCGGAGTCATATAGTCGTTATTTATCTCCCGTGCCATCCGAATGCCGTACCAAGCGGTCACGCGCTGAGGCCGCGACTCTTCCCAAGATTGGAAGTTGCGCGTGTTGTGACAGTAAGAACAGTTCACCCCTAAGGACTCTGACATGTGCACCATCAACGAATACGTGTGCTCAGCTTGCTTGGTCGATGCGCGGTTGGCATTGGCGCCCACACCGGTCATGGCTGTGGTGCTGTTCACACGAATAGGCTGTGCGCCCATCAGGTAAGGCGTGAATGGATCAGACGGCAGCGAGGTCAAGCCGGCTTCTTTGGTCGCCATGTTCTGCCCCGCCAAATCACCCAGCAAACTGTTGGCATATTTGCGGTCTTTGGGTGCGGCCCAAACTTGCGTCGGGATATTGTTGCCACGATGGCATGTGTAGCAAGTCACACCAGTTTCAGCCACGTGCGGTTTCCAGTCCTGGTTGACCTTTTGCGTCATTTGAATCATGCGACGTGCCACCACCTTGGTGTACTTGCCGTCATCTGCAAAATTCTGAACGTTGTGACAGTACGCACAACCTTGGTCTGGTGCCACCCACTGCGTGATGGCGGCCATTTGGCGGTTAAATTGTCCCACACTCAAATCACCCAAGACCTTGACGTTTTGATACACCTGATTGGCTTTAGGGCCATCAGGCGAGGCAGCTTCAGCGGCGATTGGCGCTTGATTCAACGGCGCCTGTTTGACCAAGGTTCTCGGGTTGTAGATTTGCTCCATGCCTGTGCCACGGTAACCCGTTTGCACAGTTTCTATCGGTGGGCGTTCACAGCCAGATAGCATGGCGGCGACACCCAAACAAAGGGCCAATTTGTAAATCATCTTCATGGCTTCACTCCCAGGATTGCAGGATCAACCACGACGGGGCTGCCCAAGGGATAGGCTGGCACAACATGGTGTTTTACCGACCACAGATACCAGTTGTCCACCACAGTGCCTGTGAGCAAAATACCCACGCCACCGACCAATGGACACAACACGGCAAACCACCAAGCCCAGCGGTGAATGGATTCCATGCTGGCGTTAAAGCCCATGGTCCAGCGCCAGAACAAGCCAGCACGCTCAGAGGCCGTACCGCGGTCTACGATTTGTTCAATCTCACGCTCACCGCCGTAACGTCCGACGGCCAAGATGGTGGCACCGTGCATGGCAAACAACAGCACAGAGCCATACAAGAACACAATCGACAATGCATGGAACGGGTTGTAGAACAAGTTGCCGTAGCGCAGCGAGATGGCAGAGACCCAATCTAAGTGCGGGAAGATCCCGAAGGGTACCGCCTCAGACCAACTGCCCATCATGATGGGGCGGAAAAAACCGCAAACCAAGTAGAGCCAAATGGCGGCCGCAAAAGCCCAAGCCACATGGGTGCCCAAACCCAATTGACGTGCTCGCCGGTAAGTGCGCACCCACCAAAGCAAAATGGAAGTGGTCAGCATGAAACCAACGATAAGCCACCATCCACCTTGTTCAAGGGGGGGGAAATTCAAGCCATAAGCAGGCGGCGGTGGCTCCAGCGCCAGCCAAAACAATTGACGAATCAACTGAATGGGGTTCCAGTCCACTGAGGCCAACATATTGAAACCAATGATGTTGAAAGCCGCTATGCCGAAGATCAAGGAGGCTACGCCGAGTGATCCGAGATAGACGGGTCCAATTTGTGCATTGCCGATGCGACCAAGGAGGTGGACCAGAAAAGGCTCTCCCGTTCGCTTGTCGTCGCCGCGCGGTAAGTCAATGCCGTGGTGCAAAGGCCCAACGGGCTGCACCGAGGTGAAAAGATTTTGGTATTCGGCCATTTCAATTTCCTCTCTTTAATTAGGTACGCCAGATGGGCATGTTGAGCCACCAGCTCCACCATTCAGGCCATGCGCCAGTCCAAAACGGACCACTCACCACAATACAAACAATGCCAAACCAAACACCTGCCAGTGCCAAGAACAAGCCCAAGCGGTGGATGCCCAAGGTGCCCACCGAGTAACCAATCAGGTCGCGGAAGAACGTGTCCTCATGCTCAGGTGTCTTGACCACTTGACCTTTGCCAGGGTTGGTCGCAGACAGCACCAAGCCGCCGTGCATCGAGAGCGCGAGGGTGGCTGCAAAAAACAAAGTCACAGCAATCATGTGCCATGGGTTGTAGTGAAAGTGCAAGTACTGATAAGCAGTGTTGCTGACCCAGTCAAGATGGCTGTAGATGCCGTAGGGGAATGCATGACCCCATGCACCCATCAGCACAGGGCGGATCACTTGCAAACTGACATACGCCAAAATCGCCATGCCAAAAGCCACGGGCACATGCAAGCCCATACCAAGCTTGCGGGCAATTTCAACTTCGCGCAAAGCCCAAGAAACAAATGAACCAATGGCACAGACAGTAATGAGTTGCCATAAACCGCCTTCCATCATCGGTGCGAAACGCAAACCGTATGAAATATCCGGCGGAGAAATATTGATTTGCCAGACGTTCCAAGTGGGGCCCATGGCCGCGCCCCACAAAATCATCATGGTGCCGGAAAGTACAAAAAACAGGGTTGTGATTCCGAAGAATCCAACGTAGAAAGGACCGACCCAAAAATCAAACAGGTCCCCTCCAAAAAGAGTACCGCCGCGTACGCGGTATTTGCGTTCAAAACTTAACATGGACATACTGGCATCCTCCGACCAAATGGCTGTTTCGAGGTCTTATGGGCTTAAAGTGAGCAAATTAAAAGGACAGACGCAGCGTTCAATTTGAGCGACGTACGTCTGCCTGAATAAAGACCAAGGGTCCTTACTTTTGCGGCAAAGCCGCATTTTGTGGCTGAACTCTCGCCGCTGCGGCTTTGGCCGTATCGGGATGCCAGCTGTTGATGTTGTACCGATCGCCACTGATTTGAATCAGATGAATCGATGTTGAAATAAAGGCAATCATGAGTCCGGTCAGAACAATTGCCTTGCGGGGATCTATTACACGCCACATGCGCCACATAGTAAATTCCTTTCTTAAATCACTTGAGAAATAACGGTATGCACGGAAGAACTCACGCCATCCAGCAGAGTCATCGATTTTTCTGCTCCAGGAAGCCAAATGCGCCAATCAATAAAGAACATTTGGCCCACTAAAGCAATTGCGATGAACAGCACGAAAAGCAATACAAAAATCATCCAATAACCTTCATAATGATCAATCGGGTCATGGGTTATTTTGCTGTCGTTCAAATTTGTCATACATACCTCCATTGAATGGTTCTTTTAGAACCAGGGACGCCAGATCCACACCAAGCTGTGGGCGAAGAAAGCTCCCACAGCCCACAACAGGTAGCCCTGTATGAAGTACTGGTGAAACTCTTGGGCTTCTTCGTCTGTCAGCCCTGAAGGGTTAGCTGCATCAGTCATAGTTTGTGCCTCTTTCTAAATGCCTTGCGGCAACTCCCTGAACCCTTGCGGGTACAGGACGGACTGTTGTGGCTTTGACACCGCAACAGGTGGACCCTCGGCCAGGCCGAAGGATTGACGGCTGAACAAAATCAAGTACACATCTTTCATGCATGTGCTCCTTCATTCGCTTGACCGAACAATTCTGTGAATCTTTCCGCTTCAACATGCGAGCGGCCGGTTTCCCGTGCATCTCGCTCTGCTTGATCGCGCATTCGCTTAGCGGCTGAAATTCGAACCAATACAGGTTGTTGTTCCAGCAAAGCTTCCAATCTGTCTTGTGCTTCTGGCTCCCAAGGCACGGTGGTGTTGGGCGCTGAGCGACCCAAGGTGCCTTCGATCTTGTCCATCTCAGTGCCCAAGGGCAGGATGTGGAACAGCGCATCGAACAGGCCGTTGCAAAACTCTTGGATGATGTACGTCGCCCCCGCGTAACCCATGAACGGCGTGCCTGTGTGGCGCCGAATAATGGGCAAGGGAAAACTGGCTGGAATGAAACTGGTTTTCATCATGCCGCCGCCGCCGCACTCGGCCAAATAGATGCGTTCGTTGTAGCTGCCGTACAGAATGAGTGGTGTTTTTTCCGTGACCAATTTGCGCACTTCTGCGTTGTCTGTTTTGGCACCCGCGATGCGTGAGATGGCAAAGTTGCAGGGCAGGCCCATTTCGTCTTCTAAAAAGTGCCGAATGCCGCGCGTGTAGGTTTCGTTGGCCACCACACCAAAGTTGGCAGTACCAAAAAAGTCTTGTGTGACTGAGCGCCACAAATCCCAGATGGGTTTAATGGTGCTGTGCTTTTCTCTTTCAATGAAGGGCTCTGGATCAAGGCCTAACAATTCACCCAAAGAGCGCAAGAATTTGGTGGTGCTGTGCAAACCAATCGGCGCTTGCAAATAGGGCCGCTCCAAGGCTTCACAGAGCATGCGACCAAACTCGCGGTACATGCAAATGTTGACATCGGCTTCGACCAAGCGAGACACATCTGCAAGGTGTGAACCCAGTGGAAAGACCATGTTGACGTCTGCGCCGATGCCTTGCACCAAGCGGCGAATTTCAGCCAAATCACTTGGACAGTTGAAGGTGCCGTAGCTGGGTCCAATGATGTTGACACGCGGACGTTCACCCTCTTTGCGCTCGCGCTTAGGGACATGCTTGATGCCGTACTGTTGCCAGAGCCAGTACATGGCACGGTTGGCGCATTGCCACTGGTCTTCGTCGATGGTGCGCGGCAAAAAGCGTTGCAGATTGGTGCCCTCGGGAGTGACACCGCCACCGATCATCTCGGCAATCGAACCCGTGACGACGACCGAGGGCAAATCAGGATTGAGGGTGGCGTGCGCGCGGCGCATGGCGCCTTCGGTGCCCTCACGTCCCAATTGTTCTTCGGCCAAACCCGTCACCACAATCGGCAGCTCATGCGGTGGCAAGGCATCGGTGTAATGCAGCACCGAAGTGACAGGCAAGTTCTCACAGCCCACAGGGCCGTCAATGACCACTTGCAAGCCTTTGATGGCGGTGAACACATACACCGCACCCCAATAGCCACCTGCGCGATCGTGGTCAAGTACCAACATCAGATCATCGCCTCCGCTTTGCGTTTTTTGGCCAGCTTTTCAAGCTGTCTGCGTGTTTCGGCCTCAAACTCTGGACGGTTTTGGGGCACACCGTGCGAGGCTTCCCAAACGCCTGCCGAATGACCGGAACCTGTGTCACCAAAGAAGGCTTTCATTTCATCAAAGCGCGACTTGTTGGCAATCGCGCCATTGATGACCTGCGCCAAGGAGCCTGCACCTGCAGGGCCCATTAAGGGGCGTGCAGAAATGAGGTTGGTGAAATACAGGCTGGGAATGCCCAGCTCTTTGGCCGATTGCACCACCGGCGTGGTGCCTATCGCCAAATCAGGCTGCCACTCGTGCATGGCCGCCAAATCTTGTTCAAGCGATGCGCGGTATTGAACATGCACGCCATGTGCTTGCAACCATTCACAGTCAGCCGCACTCCAAGGTGTTTTGGGGCAGGCGGTTCCGACATAGCGCAAATCCGCACCACTCTCGACAAGTAACCGCGCCACCAATAACTCAGAACCTTCATAGCCGCTGAGAGTTATTCGGCCTTTGATGGGCGACTTGGCCAGACCGGCTTTGATGGCACCCAGCATGGCATTTTTCACCATGTCGATTTGGGCTTGCGGCACATTGGCCGCATTGCCAATGGCTTGCAACCAAGCTTCTGTACCGTCGTGACCCACAGGTGCTGAGCCCACAATGGGTCGGCCGGCTGCTTCAAATTCGCGAATGCTGGCGGTGTAAAACGGGTGGATCGCGGCAACAGCGACACAGTCCAAAGCCGCATAAAGCTCGCGCCACTCGCGTGTAGGCACCACAGGACCCGCAGCAAGCCCCATGGGCTCGAGCATGCGGCCGATGATCATGGGGTCGGCTGGAAACATCTCACCGATCAAGGTAATGGTGGGCTTGTCAGAGCGGCCTGTGCGAGGTGCTTGAACGGGGCCCGACACAATTTCTTCGCGCGCATATTTGAGCATGGCGCCAGCCAAAACATCTTTGGCTTCTGCGTGTGTGGGCACGCCAAAACCTGGCACATCGATACCAATGATTCGAACGCCATTGATCTCTTTGGGCAGCAACTGCAGTGGCACGCCACTGGCCGTAGGCACACACAAATTGATGATGACAATCGCGTCGTATTTCTCAGGATCGGCCTGGTCGAACACAGTCTCGCGAATGTCTTCAAACAACTTGCCAGTCACCAGTGACTCAGAGTTGAAAGGTACGTAGCCCACACTGCGCCGTGCGCCGTAGAAATGGGAGGTGAAAGTCAAGCCATACACGCAGCAAGCCGATCCCGACAAAATAGTGGCGGTTCGGCGCATCCGCAAACTCACACGCAAGGAGCCAAAGGCCGGGCACATGCTTTGCGGTTGATCATGGGGTCCGGCTTTCGGGTCGACCGGATAGTCCTTGGCATATTGGGCCAACACTTCCGACTTGCCCGAGGCCTTGGCTGCGGCCAGCATTTTTTCACCACCCGAGTGGCATCCCATGCCATCACCCTCGATGGTGGTGCTCATGCCCGCTGGGGCTTGTGAGGCGGGGACGATGGGAATCGTTTTGCTCATGGTGTCAGACTTCGTCGTACACAACTTCAAGCGTGGGCTTGCTGGTATCGGTCTTGCCACACATGTCAAATTGGGTGGCTGGCTCGAGGATCACATCGCGCCCCACCGCTGAAGCGGCAAACAAACCGAGCAACTGGTCTTGGGTCATAGGGTTGGGACGGATCGGCACCGACGTGGCCACGTTGGCAGCCAACTCGGCAAACATAGGACCCCAAACAGATTCTGGGCGGCCAATGATTTCGTAGCTGGCGCTCTTTCTGCGAATGTCTTCGTTGGCAGGAATGGTGGACAAGACGGGAATACCGACCTTTTCGGCAAAGTTGGCAGCCTCACCGGTGCCATCGTCACGGTTGATCACCATGCCGGCCACGCCGACATTGCCGCCCAACTTGCGGAAGTATTCAACCGCAGAGCACACGTTGTTAGCCACGTACAGGGACTGCAAATCATTGCTGGCCACCACAATCACTTTTTGGCACATGTCGCGTGCAATGGGCAATCCAAAACCACCGCAGACCACATCACCCAAGAAGTCGAGCAGGACGTAGTCAAAGCCCCACTCGTGAAAGCCGAGTTTCTCGAGCAACTCAAAACCATGAATGATGCCGCGACCACCGCAGCCGCGACCGACCTCGGGGCCACCCAATTCCATGGCGTACACGCCATCACGCTTAAAGCAGACATCGCCAATCGCTACAGCCTCACCGGCGAGTTTTTTCTTGGAAGATGTCTCAATGATGGTCGGGCATGCACGGCCACCGAACAACAAACTGGTAGTGTCGCTTTTCGGGTCACAGCCGATCAACAAAACCTTTTTGCCTTGCTGTGCCATCATGTAACTCAGATTGGCCAAGGTAAAGCTCTTGCCAATACCGCCTTTGCCGTAGATGGCGATGATTTGCGTTTCTTTGGTGACTGCCTGCGTGCTGATGGCATCCGTAGGCAAGGCGGCCTCCTTGCGAAGACGGTCTACAAATTGAATGGCTTGTTCGGTTGATGTTGATTGTGTTTTCATGCGTGCGCGCTCCAGTCCAGAACCATCTTGAGACAAGAAATATCTCCAAACGCAGTCTCATAGGCAGCGTTGGCAGAGTGAAAGGCTTGCACATGTGTGACCAAACCTTTGAGAGAAAGCTGACCGCTGTTCACCAGTTCATTCACAGCCAGCAAATCAGGCCTCTTCCACTCGGAAGAAACACGAATGCGCGCCTCTCTGCTGAAAGCAGGTGAGTAAGAGAACTGCAGTCCATGTTTGTAAAGACCAGCCAACACCACTTCGCCACCAGGCCGAATTCGTTGGATCAAATAATCCAAATTAAAGGTATCGCCATTCATGTGATAGACGGCTTTGTAGTCTTTGCGCAGGTCGTCCTCTGGACGAATAACTTCGTAACCTTGCGCGCCTGCGGCCAGCTCGGCTTGTGCTTCCCAAACGGTCGGCGCAGGACATCCTGCGGCTACCGTGAGCCGCGCCAACAAACGACCCATCACGCCATGACCAATGATCAGGTCGGGCGGCGTAAAGGGTTCATGAACACCCCCACCTGAAACAGCGTGATAAGCAGTGGCGGCAAGGGCCAACAATACGGCGTCCACACCCAGCACTTCAGACACGGGCACAACCATTTGATCAGACACCACCAGCCGGGATGCGGCCCCGCCAGACATACTTTTGACACCGGAGAAGCAATTGGCACCCGGCACGAAAACAATGTCACCTTCTTTGAGTTTGGCACCCTGTGGCGCCTTAACCACTTGGCCCACGGTTTCAAAACCCGGTATCAGTGGGAAACCCACCCCCGTAAAGGCAGACAGGCTGCCATCCCACAACATGCGTTCGGCATCGGTGCTGATACCACTGTACTGAACAGCCAACTCCAATTGACCTGCCTGCACTTGGGGCAGTTCGAGCGCCTGTAAAGACAGCTCCTTGGGTCTACTAAAAACAACGGCTGTAGATTTCATGTGTGTATTTTTTAACTTACAGTTAATCGTGTCAAGCTCAATTTACAGTTTTTCATGAAATTTAGGGCAAACACTTAGGCTTTCGGCCCAAAAGAATTCGCGCATGAATCGGCATGTTGTTGGGCAACAGCTCGACACCGACAAAACCGGCCTTATTCATCATCAACATCAGTTCTTCAGGCGTCCTAAGACGACCCGCACCCATAGCGAGTAAGTAGAAATGAAAGTAAACATCTGTTTGGGTAGGACCATCCGCACTTTGGGAGTAGGTTTGCGCCATAGGCTCAGCCAAGAGCAAGATCCCGCCCACCGGCAGTGCATCGTGTATTTTTTGAAGTAATTGCTGAACCACCTCGTCAGGGTGATCATGAGCCACGCGCACCAAAGTGACCAAATCGGCGCCTTGCGGCAAGGGATCATGCAAGAAATTTCCGGGGCACAAGCTCAGGCGATCGGTCAATCCTTTGCTTTGAAAAGTAGCCTTGGCCAACTCAAGCACAGGCGGTAAATCAAATAATTTGAGTTTCAGATGCTTAACGTGCAAGGCCAGTTCACTGGCAAATCGACCCTTGCCTGCGCCGACATCCAGGACGCAGCGATGGTCCTCAAAATAATAGGATTTGAGAATTTCTTGAACCACAAACTCTTGCGACGAAGCCATCAAATCAGAATAGCGACTGAACTTTTCTTGGGCCACTCGCTCTGCCGCTTGCGCATCGTGTGCATACGGCCAATATTCGGCCATATCGCCTTGCCAAGCGTTGTTTAAAAAATCCAATGGGTCTTGCATGTCGCGGTACAACAAATGGTTGTGTTCGACCATGGCACCTATTCCAGGATGCATGGCCAAAGGCACACCTAAAGCGCCCAATCCAAATCGCTGATGGCTGCGAGACTCCAACAGCCCCAAAGAAACTGCCGACACCAACAAACGCTGCAAGGCCTGCTCAGACATCCTCGTTTGAAGTGCAATTTGTTGAAGATCAAGTGGCTTTTGATAAAGCATTTTGAACAGGTCTAAGCGAACGCAACCCAACAAGACTTGAGAGTAGACAAAACCCGACATCAAGTCGAAGATTTGTTGGGTTCGCCGTTTTGTGATCCAGCGGGTCAGCGGGTTGCTCAATGACCACCGGTACAAGCGAGGACTTGCATAAAGACGTTCTAGCCACTGCAGCAAACTGTCTTGCCAACTGGTGACTTGCAAAAGTGGGTTGGGCAATCTGGCGGCGTCCATGGGCTTGCTCATTGCACACTCTGCTGCGGTTTCGTGGCTTGATTCATTGAGGCATGCGTTTGAAAGGGCTTCGTGTGGGCAGCACGCTTTCGATAGTCTTCACACATGGATTTCGGCACCAAACGCTGAGACTCCAACAAGACCAAATGCTTGAGCATGTCCTTGCTTGCACAGTCTGGGATGGAGCTTCCTGCTTGTGCAATCAGTGAATCAAAATGTTGAATGGCACCCTCTAAACCCAGGGCTTGCGCTGAACTGGGGCGCTCGTTAAGTTTGTCTTGTCCGACAGGTTTTCCCAACATCTCAATGTCGCCCAGCACATCGCGAATGTCGTCTGCAACTTGGTACGCCTCACCCAGGAAAGCACCTAATGACACCCAAGGCTGAGGCGATTGACCACTGGCAATGGCGCCAGCTGATGTCGCAGACACAAACAAAGCACCTGTTTTAGATCGCTGGTACTGGGCCAAGTCTGCAGAGGTTTCGCACTCCCATGCTTGCCCTGCCACAATGCCGTGGGGCAAGCCCACGCCCCGCGACAGGTTGTCCATCAGTGCAATCAGTCGATCGGGGTAATGTCGTCCGGCGTTTAACAAAACTTGATAGGCCATGACAATCAAGCCGTCACCGGCCAACAACGCCAAAGGCTCACTGAAGGCCTTGTGCACCGTGGGCAAGCCCCTTCGAAAATCGGCATTGTCAAACGCCGGCATGTCGTCATGCACCAGTGACGCACAGTGCATTAGTTCCAGTGCGACCGCAGCGGCATTGGTCAGCTCAGGCGCATCATCGCCACATGCAGTGGCCACGGCTAAACACAGTTGCGGGCGGATTCTGGCACCGCCTGAAAAGACTGCGTGACGCATTGAGGATTGCAACAGGGGCGGTGCCCCCAAGCCGGCTGCTGCCGCAAAGTGCGCGCTCAGCGCCTCTTCGGCCCGCTTCAATAGACTCATAACGTCCCCTTTTTAGGAATCTGTCGAGGTGAAATGCAGAGATGTTGACGTCAATATAACATTACAATAAACAATGTCAACAACAATTGACACTGTTTTGTTTTTCAGTCGTTGGGGAAACCATATGCACGAAACGCTCAAGAAGTATTTACCTGTCGATGACGTGCAGAGAGTCCTGCTTCACAACGAAATTCACACCCGCCCTTCTGCTACCTTTAGCTTGCCTTCATTGATTGTTTATGTCGCCGTATTGAATTCAAAAGTATCGATATCTGAGGAGTTCGACCACCTCATGCGGCTGCCTCAAACGCAATTGATGGCACTTGAGCAAATGAGTGGTAATTTTTTACAACTTCAGTGCCCTGGGTACAAGGTGATTTGGGAAAGACATTCAGAGTTCACGCGCTACACCATTGTTCAACCTCTTCCTGCACATGCCCAATGGGGAAGCGCGTTACCAGAATTTGCCGACCATGCTGCAACTGGAAACGAATGGCTGAGAAGCATTCCAGGAAAAACCATCACGGCCATTCATTTGGGAATACTGAAAGAAGGCATAGACGACCCGGACGCGTTTTACAAAGCCAAAAAATGGTTGGGCAATGGCACGCTCATTGGCTCCAAAATGGGACGAACGTTTGACCACCAATCGCACTCGCACCTGATGACCAACTTGAAAATTGAGGCCGACGGTTTTGAACGTATTTTGGTGCTCGCCGTACCTGAAACCTCCGAAAATCGTGCGGGACGCATTGTTCAAAGGTTGCTGGAATTAGAAACCTATCGGATCATGTCCTTGCTGAGTTTGCCTGTGGCCAAACAACTCGCTGCCAAACTGAGGGAAACAGAAGTTCAGCTGGTCGAAATCACCGAGCGACTTGAAAAAAAGAAAGACAGTGACGACGTATTACTCAACGAATTGGCCACTTTAGCCACGCAGGTTGAAAGCTTAACTGCCGAGCACAGTTACCGCTTCTCCGCTGCGCTGGCCTACGATGCGATTGTTCGCGAACGCATTTCCGAAATGCGCGAACAGCCTTTGTCTGGCATGCAAACCGTTGGCGAATTCATGCAACGCCGTTTAGCGCCAGCGATTGCCACGGTCAAAGTCACATCGGAAAGATTGGCCGCTTTGGCTGAGCGGGTGGCCAGAGCAAGCGGACTGTTGCGAACCCGTGTGGAGATAGCTGCCGAAGCACACAACCAGCAACTGTTAGAAAAGCTGACACGCGGACAAGAACTGCAACTGAGACTTCAAGCCACCGTTGAAGGCTTGTCCATTGCCGCCATTACTTACTATGTGGTCAGCCTGGCCCTGTTCGTAGGAAAAGCATTGAAAGCCGCTGGGCTTAACATCAATCCAGAATTGCTGGCGGGGTTTTGCACCCCAGTAGTCTTGTTCGTTTCTTGGAAGACTATTCAACACATCCATGTCCGATTGAAGGATGTTTGAAACGGCTTGTAGCGTTTTTTAATTTGTGCGTTTCAACGTTGGGTTTAAAAAATCTATCACGAGTTTCACAGCGACATCAGGTTGCTCCTCCTGAAGCAAGTGACCTAACTTGGGCAGCAGCATGGTTTGAGAGACCGCCAAAACATTGGCATAGCTTTGGGCATTGCTACTGGGAATCATCTGATCTTCTTCACCCCAAACGAGCAAGGTGGGTGCTGTAATTTTTTTCAAACGCGGCACTGGATCTGAATAAATCGTTTGATTCGCGCGCTCCAAAATGGCGGCACGAACACCTGGCGCTCTGAGCATGTCGTAGTAACGGTCAACCAAACTGTCATCCAAAGCTTTGACGTCAAAAAATGCGGGCTCAATTGATTTGCGAACCAAGTATTTAGGCAAAGAAAACTTGATCACCCCCATGATCGAAGGCATTGCATAAGGCTTGGTGCCAATGTCTTTGGTGTCGGGGAAACCATCAGGGGCCATCAGAACCAAGGCCTTAACGCGATCTGGCACTGCGGCAGCCAGACCCCAGGCCATTTTTCCACCCATGGAGTGCCCAATGATTGAGAAGTTCGACAACCCCAACTTGTCCACAAAATGGGTTAATGTGGCTACATCGTTTTGCTCTGAATAATCGTGAACTGGGCTAGGGCCTGTCAGTCCAAAGCCAGGCAAATCGAGCCTGACGACTCTGTAATGCCGCTCCAAATGGGTTGACCAAGCGTCCCACGTTTGCAGGCTTGAACCAAACCCGTGCAAAAGCAACAGAACAGGCGCATCTTTAGGGCCTGTATCTTTGTAATGAATCTGCAGTCCATCAACATCCACGACCTGGAGGGAAGCAAAACCATAACGCTGCCTGAGTTCGGACAGCGTCAAATCAGGCGCCCACAAACCGTACAGAACGCCCAAAGATAAAAATGCACTTGCCAACAAAACGCCGCTCCAATCTAGGAATTTATGCATGCGATCACGGACTTGCAAACTCAATGACATGATCATATTATGAAAGCCAAACCTTGGACACAGCTGTGCTGGCATCATAAGTGAAAGTTTTAACTTTGACGCCATGAGCTTTGCGCAGTCTCTGACAGGGGCCATTTATTTAATTCAGAATCGCTCGCATGAAAGCCAAAGCCATTGTTTTTGAAGCCCCAAAATCCCTGCAAATTCGTGAACTCGAACTCGCGCCCATGGGCCCGCTGGATATAGAAGTTGCCGTCTCTTTCAGCGGTATCAGTACCGGGACTGAGCGCTTGTTATGGGAGGGCACCATGCCCCCTTTTCCTGGCTTGTCTTACCCCTTGGTCCCGGGGTATGAAACCGTTGGCGTTATCGCAGATGTGGGCACAGAAGTGTCTGGGCTGCTCGAGGGGGATCTGGTTTTCATACCGGGCTCTTATGCTTTTCAAGGGGTTCAAAACCTATTTGGCGGCTCCGGCGCACGTTTGGTCGTACCGCACGATCGCGCCGTCAAACTTGACCCCTCTTTGGGTAACAAAGGCGTGTTAATTGCTTTGGCTGCCACTGCACACCATGTTTTCACCGTGGGTCGCGAAGGTGCAGCTTTGGTCTATCCGGACTTGATCATTGGTCACGGCATCATGGGCCGACTGTTGGCCCGCATGGTGGTTGCTGCTGGAAAACCACCTCCCGTAGTTTGGGAGACACAACCCATTCGACAAGCCGGCGCCATGGGGTATGACGTGATTCATCCCGAACAAGATACGCGCAAAAATTACCGATCCATTTGCGATGTGAGTGGGGATGCTGGCATTTTGAATCATGTGATTCCCAAAATGGCACCGGGTGGCGAAGTGGTTTTGGCGGGCTTTTACAAACAAGACCTGTCTTTTGCGTATGCGCCCGCGTTCATGCGCGAAGCCACTATTCGTGTCGCTGCGCAATGGAAAAAACATGATCTGGATGCCGTTGTGACCATGTTTCATGACGGGAGTCTGCCCCTTCAAGGCCTTATCACCCACACTGAAAAAGCCGCACGAGCCCAGCAGGCCTACGAAGTCGCTTTTGGTGATCCGCAATGCTTGAAGATGGTGATCGACTGGGCTGAATAAGTTGACTCTGTGACTTTCGTTTGAAAGAGGAGTGTCATGTCCATACAGGAAATACTCTTATCAGAACCGCGTGGTTTTTGTGCCGGGGTCGAGCGCGCCATTGAAATTGTCGAAAAAGCACTGGCAAAATTTGGTCGCCCAATTTATGTGTGGCATGAAATTGTTTACAACACCTTCGTGGTCAACGATCTCAAAAATAAAGGCGTCATTTTCATTGAAGATCTAGACGATGTCCCACCCGGCGCCACCTTGGTCTTCAGTCCACACGGCGTTAACAGAGCCATTCAAAACGATGCGCAAAAGCGAGGATTTAAGATTTTTGACGCGACGTGACCTCTTCTCACCAAGGTCCCTGTTGAGGTCGCCAAACTGCACAAATTAGGTTATGAATTCATCATGATCGGACACAAAGGCCACCCCGAAGTTGAAAGCACCATGGGCCAACTCGAGAAAGGCATTGGAATACCGTTGATTGACAATTTTTAAGCCATCAAACCAGCAGCCCATCGAACATAGGGCTAACTGGTTTTTTTCACCATCAACATAGTCTCAAGGATCAAAGAAACAGATCATCTGTCATGATCTGTTTCCGCGAAGAAAAGCATTCCTAGACCAAGGTTCTGATACTGGAGATCAGCCTTTTTTAGCCCAGGCACTGCACCATGCTTTAGCTGCCACTTGCTTGCCAGCAAACAAAGGACAAGCACCAGCCGCTGAGCCTGCAGCGCCTTGGTACAAGGCGCAATTTCCACACATCTGGCCTGCTGCGAATTTGGGTTGTTTGGTTTTATCAACTTTGCTGGCATCAGCTTTGTAGCCGAGTGTCGCAGCTTGAGGGTCAGTTTCAGCAACCATGCTTTGTGCCTGTGCACTGGCTGCCAGCAATGTGGCGGCCGAAGCCAAGGCGGTGTGCATCATAAAGACGCGACGGGTGCTTGATAGATTCGAACTCATGTTGTTTCCTCAGGTTAAGACAAAAATACTTTGAAAGCAGTAAGGATACTGGTGCCCCGAGCCGGAATCGAACCGGCACGCCCGCTATTCACGAAGCGGCGGATTTTAAGTCCGCAGTGTCTACCAATTTCACCATCGGGGCCGTGCGACTGCTCGCAACTTGGCACCTTTATAGTTTAACAGCCAGACACCACTGATTTGACTTTGGACAGATTCACCGCATGTCTTCACCTTGACCGTCTCTGTTGGCAAGGGATTTGAGCGTTATGCCATAGCACGGGCGTCGCATGATCACTGCAGCACTGGCGGGCTTGCCAGTTAACTTGATCTGGCTTTTAAAACGGCTGAAATGACAGCCTGGCACTCAAGTTTTCCGTTCTATCTCCGATAAACATTGCAATGAACAAAACAACGAGTTGAGATGATTGCAATTGATAAAGTTGGAACGGTCCCGCCTGTAAAAGACAGAGCTTCCTATCCTTTTAACCAAATGGATGTAGGTGATAGTTTTTTGTTAACGGAATATAAAAAAGCAGAGTCAGCGCGGATTGCTGCTCTGCTTTTTGCACGACGCAAATCACTGGAGTGGAAGTTCAGTATGCGAAAAGTGTCTGAGGGCTGGCGGGTTTTCAGAGTTAATTAAATGCTGCTCAGCATTAACTGGCACAGTCATACAAATCAGCAGTGATTGTGGTGTGGAAACGTGAACCCTGCAATGATGTTCCAGCTTGTAAGTAAACGACGTCGTCGTCATGTATGACAATGCGGCCTTCTAATGCATCTACTTCTTCGTGTTTGACAACTGAAATTCTTTTCGCACCCATCATTGCTGAACGGTATTTGAGCAAATTAAGTGACTCGGTAAATGTTGCATTTGTACGAACCTTGTATCTTTGCATGTACTGGCAACCTGCAGCCTGCGCAAATATGTTGGAACCTACATGCACGGATTTAGATTGGGGTGTTTCCATGAACAAAACATTGGGAACTGAAACCGTTTTGTCTATATAACTTCTCTGCTCTTCCAGTAGTCGTCCAGTTGGAACGTTGACACAACCCGTCAAAAAGAGTGCAGCCAAGCCAAACGAAAATAATTTTTTCATGCAATTCTCCAAGTAAAAATTGAATTTATATGAGTCTACAATTTTCAACAATACTTAACAGACGTTAAATCAGTAAATCAGTAAACCCGTAAAAGCCGTCCTCATTGCTGGCAGTCTTTACCGTGTCGTTTTGGACGACCCTGCCCCGCACCCAGCGGTTGCCTGAACCCGCAGGCTGAATTTACGCTGTGTATTTATGAAGCACCAGCGTGAAAACCGCCCCAATCACCTAACCTAACCATGCCCAGTTGTATTGAGTCATCTGTGCAGATCGGCGTAGGATGCAACTGTTGTAGTATTTTGGTTGCTTGGTGGCAAGGTGCATCGTTTCAGCCATCAAAGTCTTGTTTTCTGTTAAAAAAAGGTGAAGAAATGTCGGTTCCCACTACGATGAATTTTATTGATCATGGCAAAGGGGGGCTTCCAGACGTTCTGATCCCCAGCCAATGCGCAGTCCCGAGCCCAGCGCCAGGCGAGGTGCTGGTGCGCGTGGCTTATGCAGGCGTCAACCGCCCCGACTGTGCTCAGCGCAGTGGACGCTACCCTCCGCCTCCAGGCGCATCACCGATCATTGGACTTGAAGTTTCAGGCGAGGTGGTTGCGCTGGGCGAAGGTGTAACGCAGTGGAAAATAGGTGACCCACTTTGCGCGCTGACCAACGGCGGCGCCTACGCGCAGTACGTCACAGTGCCCCAAGGACAAGCGCTGCCCATTCCCAAGGGCTACTCCATGCTGCAAGCGGCAGCTTTACCCGAAAACTTTTTCACGGTTTGGACCAATGTATTTCAACGCGGCAAACTCCAAAAGGGTGAAACATTTTTGGTGCATGGCGGATCCTCAGGCATTGGTTTGACGGCCATTCAACTTGCACATGCTTTTGGCGCCAAAGTGTTTTGTACGGTTGGCAATGATGACAAAGCCAAGGCTTGTCGGGAAGTAGGCGCCGACATTGCCATCAACTACAACACCCAAGACTTTGTTGAAATCGTCATGGAGAACACAAACAAGCAAGGGGTCAACATCGTTCTTGACATGGTGGGCGGGAGTTATATGCAGCGCAACTTGCAAGCA
>Ga0209084_1000228_pt1 | contig 54250 bp, 49 predicted proteins | sample C_130820_MF_Meta_FD_187309 | JGI IMG/M metagenome (GOLD analysis project Ga0209084, IMG submission 187309) | Freshwater microbial communities from Lake Croche, Canada to study carbon cycling - C_130820_MF_MetaG (SPAdes) (version 2) | ecosystem: Environmental > Aquatic > Freshwater > Lake...
ATACTGGTCAACCTTTCCGGCCGGGGTGACAAAGACATAGGTACCGTAGCGGACCTGAGTCATGGCGACTTTTTTTGCCGCCCGAGCTGCCAAGGGCAGAGCGTCAAAGGCGGCGCCGAGCAGCCCATCCGTCTGCACGGCCTAGGAGCCAACGCATGAGCCGTATCCAAGGCACTTTCGCCGCATTAGCAGCCCAGGGCCGAAAGGCCTTGATTCCGTTTGTGACAGCCGGGTTTCCCTACGCCGATGTGACCCCCGAATTGATGCATGGCATGGTGGCCGCCGGTGCGGACGTGATTGAGTTGGGCGTGCCCTTTTCCGACCCCAGCGCGGATGGCCCAGTCATCCAGCGCTCGGGCGACAAAGCGCTGGCGCTGGGCATCGGTCTTACCCAGGTTTTGGCGATGGTGCGCGAGTTTCGCCTCCAGGACGCCAATACGCCCGTCGTGCTGATGGGCTACGCCAACCCGATTGAGCGCTACGACCAGCGCCACGGCCAGGGTGCCAGCGGCAGCGCCTTTGTGCGTGACGCTGCTGCTGCGGGCGTAGACGGCGTTTTGGTGGTGGACTATCCGCCCGAGGAATGTGTGGAATTTGCCGCCGAACTGCGCACCCACCAGATGGACCTGATTTTCTTGCTCGCGCCCACCAGCACCGACGAACGCATGGCCCAGGTCGCCGCTGTGGCCAGTGGCTATGTTTATTACGTTTCGCTCAAAGGCGTAACCGGCGCGGGCAGCCTCGATACCGATGCCGTCAGTGCCATGCTGCCGCGCATCCGTCGGCACATTCAGATCCCGGTGGGAGTGGGCTTTGGCATTCGTGACGGCGCCACGGCCGCCACCATTGCCAAAGTGGCCGACGCCGTGGTGATCGGGAGCAAAATGATCCAGTTGATCGAAAATGCGCCCCGCAACGCTGTCGCTACAACGGCCCAAGCGTTTTTGCGCGACATTCGCGGCGCCATGGACACCTAAGCCGGGCAAGCGCCCCACCCTTTTCACGCACGGAGACACACCATGAGCTGGCTTGAAAAACTGCTTCCCGCCAAGATTGAAAAAACCGATCCGGCTGACCGGCGCAGCGTGCCTGAGGGCCTGTGGATCAAATGCCCGGGCTGCGAAACGGTGCTGTACAAGACCGATTTAGAGCAAAACCAAAACGTTTGCCCCACCTGCAGTCACCACCACCGCATCGGCGCGCGGGCCCGACTGGACGCCTTTTTGGACAACGAAGGCCGATTTGAAATCGGGCAAGAAGTGCTTCCGGTCGATGCCCTTAAGTTCAAAGACAGCCGCAAATACCCCGAGCGCCTCAAAGAGGCCATGGAAAACACCCATGAGACCGACGCCTTGGTGGTCATTGGTGGCTCGGTGCACGGCATCAGCCTGGTGGCCGCCTGTTTTGAGTTTGAATTCATGGGTGGCAGCATGGGCTCCGTGGTAGGCGAACGCTTTGTGCGCGGGGTGGAAGCGGCTATCGAGCAAAAAGCGCCGTTTTTGTGCTTTACCGCCACGGGCGGCGCGCGCATGCAAGAGGGGCTGCTCAGCCTGCTGCAAATGGCCAAAACCAATGCGGCCCTGACGCGTCTGGCCAAAAAAGGCCTGCCCTACATCAGCGTGCTCACCGACCCAACCATGGGCGGGGTGAGCGCCGGTTTTGCGTTTTTGGGCGACATCGTGATCGCTGAGCCCAAGGCCTTGATCGGCTTTGCGGGACCGCGGGTGATCGAGTCCACGGTACGGGTGACCTTGCCTGAGGGCTTTCAGCGCTCCGAGTTTTTGCAAACCAAAGGGGCCATCGACCTCATTTGCGACCGGTGCGAAATGCGCAAGACGGTGGCCGAGGCCCTGGCCATGCTGCAGCGCCACTCCAGCGACGCGGTGATTTAAGGGCTCGGGACCGGTCCGCGCTCAGGCCATGGCCATGAGAACGGCGCCCTGCGCGGCGTTGAGCAGCAAACTAGCCACCTGAAGCAAAAGCAAAAGCACCACCGGTGAGAGATCCACACCGCCGACCAAAGACACTTGGCGGCGAATCGGCACCAGCAGCGGCACCACCAGGCGATCGAGTAAATCGACCACCGGCGATTGGGCCTGCACCCAAGACACCAGTGCAAACAACAGCACGATCAGGGTCAGACCCGAGATGATCAGCCGAATCAGTGCGACCACCGCCAGCACAGCCACCGCCGGGTAGCCGTAAGGCATGCCCTGAAAAAGCCATAAAACCGAGCACTGGACCAGGCTCAACAGCCATGCGGCGAGCAAACTGGCCAAGTCAAAAGCAGCCAGACCGGGCAACACCCGGCGCAGGGGCAGCACGATCCAGTCCGTCACCGCAAACAAAAATGGGCCGATCGGGTTGCCGGCGCGCGCCGACATGGGGATGCGCTGCTGCTGCATGTAAAGACGCAGCAAGCATGCACCGCCCGCCAGTCCAACAGCAAAATCGAGCACCAGGGAAACAATTTGGTAGGGCATCTTCAAAGCACGAGCCTGCGCGCGCACGAGTCCAAAACGACGCGGCATCATAATCGCCCGGGCTGGGCTCTTAAAATCGCGGGTTTAGTCGGCCCCCGGGCCCGGCCCCAACAGAACCCACAAAACATGTCCGAACCCACCACGCCGCACGAAGCCCCCATTGACGAAAACCAGCTGATGCAGGAGCGGCGCGACAAGCTCAAAGCCATTCGCGCGCGCCAGGCGCAGGGCGGCGGCGTCGCTTTCCCCAATGACTTTGCGCCCGACCATGCGGCCCAGGCCCTGTTCGCCAGCTACGGCGATCTGGACGCCGATGGGCTGCTGGCGCAAAACATCACGGTCAAAGTCGCTGGGCGCATGATGCTCAAGCGCGTGATGGGCAAGGCCAGCTTTTGCACCGTCCAAGACGCCTCCTTTGGGCCTAGCGGCGGACGCATCCAGGTGTATGTCAAGGGCGAAGAAGTTGGTCAGGCGCTCTATGAAGACTTTAAACACTGGGATTTGGGCGATATCGTGGCCGCCCAAGGACGGCTGTTCAAGACCAAAACCGGCGAGTTGTCGGTGCATGCCACCGAGGTGCGTCTGCTCACCAAGAGCCTGCGACCCATGCCCGACAAGTTCCACGGCATCCACGACCAGGAGGTCAAATACCGCCAGCGCTATATCGACCTGATGACCGATGAGGCGGCCCGAAAGCGCTTCGTGGCGCGCAGCACGGCTGTGAGCAGCATCCGCGCCTTCATGGTCCAGCATGGCTTTTTGGAGGTGGAGACGCCCATGCTGCACCCCATCCCCGGTGGCGCCAACGCCAAGCCGTTTACCACGCACCACAACGCGCTGGACCAACAGATGTACTTGCGCATCGCGCCCGAGCTTTACCTCAAACGCCTGATCGTTGGCGGCTTTGAGCGCGTGTTTGAAATCAACCGCAACTTCCGCAATGAAGGGATCTCGGTGCGCCACAACCCCGAGTTCACCATGATGGAGTTCTACGCCGCCTACTGGAACTACCGCGACCTGATGACCTTCACCGAAGCCCTGGTGCGTGACGCGGCGCTCAAAGCGACGGGCAGCCTGCAAATGTCCTACGGCGGCAAGCCAGTGGACTTGGCAACGCCTTTTGAGCGTCTGACCATCGTGCAGGCGATCCAAAAGTACACCGACGCGGGTGAGCATGTGTTTGACGCCGATTGGTTGCGACAGGCTCTGCGCACCTTGGGCATGACCGAGGCCAAACACCATATTTCCAAACGCAGCCTGGCCAGCTTGCAGGTGCTGTACTTTGAAGAAACGGTGGAAGACAAACTTTGGCAACCGACCTTTATTTGCGAGCATCCGGTGGAGATTTCGCCCCTGGCCCGCGCCAGCGACAGCAACCCAGAGGTGACCGAGCGCTTTGAGCTCTACATCACCGGTCGCGAGTTCGGCAACGGCTTTAGTGAGCTCAATGACGCCCAGGACCAGGCCGCCCGTTTTCACGCCCAGGTAGCAGCCAAAGACAGCGGCGACGACGAGGCCATGTTTTATGACCACGACTTTGTGCGCGCGCTGGAATACGGTATGCCACCCACCGGCGGCTGCGGAATTGGCATTGACCGTTTGATGATGCTGCTAACCGACAGCCCCAGCATCCGTGACGTGATTCTGTTCCCCGCGCTACGACGCGAGGCATAAAGACACTGGCCAGCGATGGCCCTGCGGCTAGCAGATAACCGCTAGCGCATGGCCTGCAAAGCCTGCGCGATATCGGCCTGCAAGTCACTCACCGCTTCGAGTCCGACGGCAAAGCGCACAATCGTGCCCTGGGCAATCTCGGCGGGCCATTGCGCGCGCATGGAGCGCAAGTTGTAAGGCACCACCAGACTCACCGGCCCCGCCCAACTGTAGCCCAGCCGGAAAAGCTGTAAGGCGTCGCAAAATGCGTCCACCTGGTTTTGTGAAAAGTGCGGCGCAAGCACCACGCTGAACAAACAGGCTGCGCCGCCATCGGGCCGGTCGCACAGCGCCTTCCAAAAACCATGCCCGGGCGAATCGGGCAAGGCCGGATGCAGCACTTGCACAAAAGCCGGCTGCGTCTGGGCCCAAAACGCCAAAGCACGCGTCGCCTCGTCATGGGCGCGGTAGCGCAGCACCATGCTAGGCAAGGACCGCAACACCATTTCGGCGTCATTGGCGCCCACGGACAGTCCCAATCGCATGTGGCAGAGCTTGATCTGCATATGCAGATCAGCGTTGCGGGTAATGACGCTGCCCATCAGTACATCGCCGCCGCCGCTGGGGTATTTGGTCAGCGCGTGGGCAGAAATATCTACTGCAAGCGCCTGCGGTGCGCCAGGCTCCAAATCGAACGGCTTAAATGCGATACCCGCGCCCCAGGTGTTGTCCAGCGCGACCAGCGCGCCATGTGCCTTGGCCAGGCGCACCAGCGCCTGCAAGTCGGGAAATTCCAGGGTGACCGAACCGGCCGCCTCCACCCACACCAGTCGGGTCGCGGGTGACAGTTTGGCCGCCAGATCTGTCGGGTCCATCGCGTTGTAGTAACGGTGGCTGATGCCCCAGGCCAGCAACTCGCCTTCGGCCAGGGTTTTGTTGGGGCCGTAGGCGTTGTCGGGAATCAGCACTTCATCGCCTGTTTTGAGCACCGCCAAGGCCACCAGCGCCACAGCCGCTAGGCCGCTGGGCACCAGCACGCACTGCGCGCCGCCCTCTAGCGTACACAGCCGCTCCTCTAGCGCATAGGTGGTGGGCGTGCCGTGCAGGCCGTAGGTGTAAGCCGTTTTATCCTTCCACTCGCGGCTGCGCATAGCGGCCACTGTCGGGAAAAACACGGTCGATGCCTTGTGCACCGCGTGCTGCGGTGCCTCAAAGCCTTGCGGCGCCTCGTAGGGGTGGTGAATGAGCGTGGTGCTTAGTGAAGACATTGCAAGCCCGGCCTCACACGCTCCACTTTTGAATCAACTGTTCGGGCCGCAAGGCGTCGTAGCTTTCAAAAGGCTGGTGAATCCAGGGGTTGGTAGGCAGAAACTCCACCGAGTAGTCCGGCGTGAAGGTCGACAAGCCCTTGGTCCAAATCACGGCACTGCGCAGCTCGGTGATGGGCTGGTAATTATTCTTGAGCTGGTTGATCACCACGCTCAGGGTATGGCCCGAATCAGCCAAATCGTCCACGAGCAGCACCTTACCGGCGATCTCGCCCTTGGGCGTGGTAATAAAACGTGCGATATCGAGCTTGCCCTGCACCGTGCCGGCATCGGCGCGGTAGGAGCTGGTCGACATGATGGCTAGCGGTTTATCAAACACGCGGGAAAGAATGTCGCCAGGGCGCATGCCGCCGCGCGCAAGGCACAAAATCGTGTCGAATTCCCATCCCGACTGAAACACCTTGATCGCCAGCTTTTCGATCAGGTTGTGGTATTCGTCATAACTGACATACAAATGCTTGCCGTCTTCAGTCAACATAGGGTGCTCCTGGGGTTGGAATGCCTAGCGCGCCTGGTAGGGGTCGCGCATCAAGATGGTGTGGTCGCGGTCCGGGCTGGTCGAGACCATATCGATGGGTACACCGGTCAGCTCGGCGATGCGCTCCAAATAGCGCCGCGCCTCACGCGGTAAGGCCTCGTATTGGGTCACGCCTACGGTGCTTTGCGTCCAGCCAGGCAGCGTCTCGTAAACGGGCTGGCAGCGCTCAATATCGTCTGCGCCCATGGGCAAAATATCGGTGTGCACACCATCGAGCAGGTAGCCGGTGCACAACTGCAACTCGGACAGGCCGTCCAGCACATCGAGCTTGGTAATGCACAGGCCGCTCAGGCCATTCACCTGCGCCGAGCGCTTCAGGAGCGCGGCATCAAACCAGCCGCAACGCCGCGAGCGGCCGGTGGTGACGCCTTTTTCTGCGCCCACGGTGCTCATGTGGTAGCCGGGCGTACCTTCGCGCTCCCAATCCAACTCCGTGGGGAAAGGACCGCTGCCCACGCGTGTGCAGTAGGCCTTGGTGATGCCCAAAACATAGTGCAGCATGCCCGGGCCGACGCCCGCACCGGCAGACGCATTGCCCGCAACGCAGTTGCTCGATGTCACAAACGGGTAGGTACCGTGGTCCACGTCCAGCAAAGTGCCTTGAGCGCCTTCAAAGAGCAAGTTGGCGCCCGCCTGGTGGGCCTCGTTGAGCTCGCGCGAGACGTCGGCCATCATGGGCACGAGCAGCTCGGCATGCGCCATGGCCTGCGCGTAGACCGGATCGAACTGCACCTCGCCATTGCGCATGAAAGGTGCCAGCATCGGGCCAAAGTCAAATGCGGCTGAACCCAGAAAACTGGTCAGCACATGGTTGTGCAAAGCCAGCAGGTCGCGCAGCTTGGCGGCAAAGCGCTCGGGAAATTTCAGGTCTTGCACGCGCAGCGCACGGCGGGCAATTTTGTCCTCGTAGGCCGGGCCAATGCCACGCCCGGTGGTACCGATTTTGACCAAACCGCCGTGTTCGCGTGCCGCCTCGCGGGCCAAGTCCAGGGCCGCATGAAAAGGCAGAATCAGCGGGCAGGCCTCGCTGATACGCAGGCGCGAGCGCACATCCACGCCCACTTTTTCCAGACCGGCAATCTCCTCAAACAATTTGGCCGGCGACAGCACCACACCGTTGCCGATGTAGCACTTGACCCCCGGGCGCATGATGCCGCTGGGAATCAGGTGCAAGGCAGTTTTGACGCCGTTGATCACCAGCGTATGGCCCGCATTGTGGCCACCCTGAAAGCGCACCACGCCCTGCGCGCTCTCGGTCAGCCAATCAACCAGCTTGCCTTTGCCCTCATCGCCCCATTGGGTACCGACAACCACCACATTTCGACCTGCAGATGTTTTCATAGATTAGCTTTGTTTAAACCGGTACCAGCACCCATTGGCCACCCTGGGCAACCAGGGCGCGGTCGCAATGGAACTCGTCAATTTCACTTTCATGGCCGGGCAAAACACAGACCACCGTCTCGCCAGCGCTGCGCAAGCGGGCAATGGCCGCCCTAAGGGCTTTATCTTCGCCCCAAGGGGCCCGAACCGCCGAGCGCAACGTGCTGACCTGCGCCACCTGGACCAAAGACTTCACGTCTAGACTAAAGCCGACCGCTGGCCGCTCCCGACCAAACACGGAGCCAACGGCGTCATAACGACCGCCCCGCACAAGCGCGTCCGGCGCGCCCTGGGCATAGACAGCAAAACGCGCGCCGCTGTAATAAGCGTACCCCCGCAAATCAGCCAAATCAAAAGACACTTGCGCGCCCTCAATATGGCTGGCCAACCACTGCAGCTCGTCCAGCGCCTGGCCGATGGCGGGCAAGGCCGGCAAGCTCTGGCGGGCTTGGGCCAAAACCTGCACATCACCATAGCAGCGTGTAAGGTCTTGCAAGGCCTTGCGAATGGCGCTGTCCGAGCGGCGCGTCAGCATGCCAATAGCAGCGGCATCTTTGGCGCCCAGGGCGAGTTGAATTTCGGCGGTTTCCACCGCGCTCAAGCCTGCCAGATCCAAGAGACTGCTGACAATTCGCACGTCGGCCAGGTCCACGGTAAAGGCCGGCACATTGGCCGCGCGCAGACAGTCCATGGCCAGGGTGAGGATTTCCAGGTCAGCCTCCATACCGCGGTGTCCGTAAATTTCGGCACCTAACTGCAGCGGTTCACGGGTGGCATGCGGGGCGGCCGGGCGGGTATGGAGTACCGGACCGCAGTAACAGAGCCTGGCCACACCGTTGCGGTTAAGCAAATGTGCATCAATGCGGGCTACCTGGGGCGTGCTGTCAGCCCGCAAGCCCAGCATGCGCCCGGAAATTTGATCCACCAGCTTGAAAGTTTGCAGGTCCAAGGACTCGCCGGTCCCGGTCAGCAGGGATTCCAGGTGCTCCAAGAGCGGCGGCATGACCAGCTCGTAGCCATAGCAACGGGCCATGTCGAGAAGTTTTCTTCGGATCTCTTCGATACGCCGCGCCTCGGAGGGCAGCACATCGGCAATGTGATCCGGCAGGACCCAAGCGGACATGGATAAATAGAGGTGCTGTTAAAACGGCGATTTTACCGGCCAAACGCAGGCCCCCGGCTAGGGCTCCACCCGCCCTGCAGGCTTATTTCTTCGCCGGTGCGCTGGCATTGCCGCCATTGCGAAAGACTTTGAAGAAATCGCTGGAGCTCGGATCGACCACCATCACGTCGCTCTTGTTGTTAAAGCTGCTCTTGTATGCCTCCAAGCTGCGGTAAAACTGGGCAAATTGCGGGTCGCGGTTGAAGGCGTCGGCATAAATGCGGGCCGCCTCGGCATCGCCTTCGCCTTTGATCTTTTGGGCATCCCGGTAGGCGTTGGCAATGGTCACCTCGCGCTGGCGGTCGGCGTCGGCGCGGATTTTCTCGCCCTCGGCAGCGCCGGTGGAGCGCAACTCATTGGCCACGCGTTTGCGCTCGGCCTCCATGCGCCGGTACACCGACTCAGTGATCGCCTCGACGTAGTCCACCCGGGTAATGCGCACATCGACCACATCCACGCCCCAGGGCTTGGTGCCCTTGACCTTGTCCAAAACCTCTTTTTTCACGTCGGCCATCAAGGCCTCACGCTTGAGCGAGAGCAATTCCTTGACGGTGCGCTTGTTGATCTCCTCTTGGAAGGCATTGCGCACCACGCGGTTGAGTTGGTTGGCGCCGGCGCTTTCGTTCAGGCCCACGTTGCGGATGTACTCGGTAGGCTCAGAGATGCGCCAGCGCACATACCAGTCAATGACTACGCGCTGCTTTTCAGCCGTCAGCATCGGTTCGGTGTCAGCGCTCTCGAGGGTCAGCAGGCGCTTATCGATGTAAGACACATTTTGAAAAGGCGGCGGCAGCTTCCAGTTCAGGCCGGGCTCGGTTATCACCTCTTTGATCTGGCCTAGGGCATACACCACGCCAAACTGGCGCTGGTCAACAACAAACAAGGTGGAGCTGGCCAAGGCCAGCACGACCAAAATAGTAGAAATTAAAAATCCGATGCGGTTCATAAGGTACTCCTAGCGCACGTCGCGCTCACGGGTGCGGGCGGCGTCGCGGCTGCGCACATCCACCGCACTGGCCGGCGCAGGGACTGCGGCTGCGGCGGGCGCAGGCGCCGCTGAAACAGCGGGCAGAGGCTCACCAACGGCATTCATCTGCAGTATTTTCTCCAGCGGCAAGTTGAGCAAAGTGGCGCCCTGCCGCGAGTCCACCAGCACCTTGGTCACATTGGTGTAAATCTGCTGCATAGCGTCCAGGTACATGCGGTCACGCGTGACCTGCGGAGCCTTTTGGTACTCGTTGTACACCGAGCGAAAGCGCTGCGCATCGCCCTGGGCTTGGGCGACCACGCGGGCTTTGTAGGCGTCAGCTTCTTCCTTCAGACGCGAGGCCGAGCCCACGGCGCGGGGAATCACGTCATTGGCATAGGCCTGGGCTTCATTTTTTGCGCGTTCGCGCTCTTGACCAGCCTTAAGTACATCGTCAAACGAGGCTTGCACCTGCTCAGGAGGACGCACGCCGCCTTGTTGCAAGTTGATGGCCACCACTTCGATGCCCACTTTGTAGCGGTCTAAGATTTCTTGCATCATGGCCCGCACTCGGGGGCCAATTTGGTCGCGCTCCTCCGACAAAGCGGCGTCCATTCGCATTTTGCCAAGCACCTCGCGCACCGAGGTTTCAGCGGCCTGAACCACGGCATCGGTCGGGTTTTTGCTCTCAAACAGAAAGGCACGGGCATCGCTCAAGCGGTATTGCACCGCGAACTTGATGTCCAAAATATTTTCATCTTGCGTGAGCATGGCCGATTCACGCAGTCCGGTTGCCTTTAGAACGTTGTCACGACCGACATCAACAGATCGAATTTGGGTCACAAAAACCAACTCGTGGCGCTGAATCGGATACGGCAGGCGCCAGTTAAAACCGGCGTTAACCGTCGCTTTGTAGCGGCCAAATTGCGTAATCACGGCCTGCTGGCCCTCTTGCACGATAAAAAAACCGGTAGCCAGCCAGATTAGCAAGGCCACAGCGGCAATCACGCCCCCACCGATGCGGGCATTTTTAAAGCCTGGCATGTTGGGGCCGCCGGGGCCATTGCCGCCCGGTGGCGCCTTGCCGCCGCCCATCCATCCATTGAGTTTGCGGTTGAAATCGCGCCACAGCTCATCCAGATCGGGGGGGCCGCTTTGCGCGCTCGGACGCCTGGGTGGGCTGGGGCGATCGTCGGCCGGCGATGCTTGGGGATGCCCATCAGGTTTCGCGTCTGGTTTGGCGTCGGGCTGCGGCGAATCGCTGGCCTTGGCCTCGTCGCTACGGCCCCAGCGGCTGTCATTGAGATTGAACATGCCGCGCACACGCCCCCACATGGCAGCGAGGCTAAAAGTTAGCGTTGATGATTTCATTGTTATACCTAGCGATGAGCACGCTCCAATTGTCCACAATCACGGCCCTTCCTCATGCAAAAAAGGGATATCGGGCCGGTCTGACGGCGCCAGGCCGTCCTGGGACACCGTGTTAGCCAAGGCACTGCGCAATACGGCAATGCCGTCTCCAGAGCGTGCGCTGACAAAAATACGGGGGACCTGCAGTCCGTCCAACTCGAACCAGTCCTGCTGGCGTAGGGGGGAGTTTACGGCCGCCAGGGCATCGATTTTGTTGAAAACCAAAATCTGCGGCACTTTGTCAGCGCCAATTTCGGTCAAAACACGCTGAACCTGCTCGATTTGCAGTGAAAAGTCGGGGTTGGCTGCATCGACGATATGCAGCAGCAGGTCGGCATCAACCGCCTCTTGCAAGGTGGCCCGAAAGGCATCGACCAGTCCGTGCGGCAAGTCCCGGATGAATCCCACCGTGTCCGACAAGGACACCGAGCGGCCGGCCTCGCCCAAATACAGCTGGCGGGTGGTGGTGTCGAGGGTGGCAAAAAGCTGGTCTGCGGCATAGGCTTGCGCCTTGACGAGTGCATTAAACAGCGTGGACTTTCCTGCATTGGTATAGCCAATCAAGGAAATATTGAAAGCGCCACGGCGCTCTCGTTGCTTACGCTGCGTCTGGCGTTGGCGCTTCACCTTATCGAGCTGCTCGCGGGTGCGTTTGATTTGGCTGGCGATCATGCGCCGGTCCAACTCAATTTGGGTTTCCCCCGGGCCACCACGGGTACCAATACCTCCGCGCTGGCGCTCTAGATGCGACCAGCGACGCACCAGGCGGGTGCTGAGGTACTGCAGCCGCGCGAGTTCCACCTGCAGCTTACCCTCGTGGCTGCGGGCGCGTTGGGCGAAGATTTCCAAAATTAGGAAGGTGCGGTCGTTGACCGGCATCTCTAGCCGACGCTCCAGATTGCGTTGCTGGCCAGGGCTGAGGCTTTGGTCAAACAATATTTCCTGGGCGCCGTGCGCCAGGGCTAGTTGTTTGATTTCGTCCGCCTTGCCAGTGCCCACAAACAAGGCCGCGTCAGGCGCGCGGCGTTTGCAACTGATGCGCGCTACGGGCTCCATGCCCGCAGTCTGTGCGAGCAAGCCCAATTCTTCGAGTGTGGAATCAAAATTATCGGCCCCCAAATCCACGCCCACCAAAATGGTGCGTGCAGTGGGAGTTTCCGACGGCGATTTCAAACTCGGCAGCGTGCTCAGCCTATGGGGCGGGCGTTTCGTCCAATGAACCGAAATTCACTGCACGTCCGGGAACGATAGTGGAAATCGCATGCTTGTAAACCATTTGCGTAACTGTATTGCGCAGTAACACGACATATTGGTCAAAGGATTCGATTTGTCCCTGAAGTTTGATGCCATTGACTAAATACACCGACACCGGAATATGTTCGCGGCGCAAAGCATTAAGAAAAGGATCTTGTAAGAGCTGACTTTTATTGGTCACGATATTTTCCGTGTTGAGCTAAATAGGTAGGAATAGAAGATAACACAATGGCAGCTATATTTTGAGCGACTGGACCCCAAGACAGCAAAAAAATACACCAAATTGACAATTAATCCTTATCAGCGAAAGGGTTAACAGCGGACTTCATTTGAATGCGTAGCGGCGTACCTACCAAATCAAATTCTTTGCGAAAGCGGCCCTCCAAAAACCGCTTATACGCCTCAGTCACATGCTCTAGCGAGTTTCCGTGCACCACAATAATGGGTGGATTCATTCCACCTTGGTGGGCATAGCGCAATTTAGGCCGGTACATGCCCGTCTTTTTGGGTGTCTGAAACTGCACTGCTTCAAGCAATAAGCGGGTCAGCACCGGCGTGGGCATTTTGCGGTTGGCTGCCCGGTGCGCTTGGGCAATAGAGTCCCATACCGGACCCAAACCCTGGCGCTTGCGTGCAGATATCAAATGCAAGGCGGCAAATTTCAGAAAACCCAGGCGGGTTTCTAAAGATCGTTTCACCAGTTCGCGTTGGTATTCATCGACCGCGTCCCATTTATTGACAGCCACCACCACCGCACGGCCGGACTCCAAAATATAGCCCGCAATATGGGCGTCTTGGTCGGTCACGCCGTCGATGGCATCAATTAGAAGCAGCACCACATTGGCCGTCTCAATAGCCTGCAAGGTCTTGACCACGGAGAATTTTTCGATAGCTTCGAAAACTTTACCTTTGCGGCGTAGGCCGGCAGTATCGATAAGTTCAAATTTCTGGCCATTGCGCTCAAAGGGCACGGCAATGGTGTCGCGCGTGGTGCCCGGCAGGTCAAAGGCAACCAGACGCTCCTCGCCCAGCCAGGTATTGATCAGCGTGGACTTGCCCACGTTGGGGCGACCTGCGACGGCCAGTTTGATCGTGCCCGGGCTGGACTCTTCCTCGGAGCCCGCCTCCTCTTCTGGGCCCAGTGATTCAAGGGCCGCCTCTAGCAAACTACGAATACCCTGCCCGTGCGCCGCTGAAATCGGGATCACCGGCCCCAGGCCCAGCTCGTAAAACTCGCCAAACTGGGTGCTCTCGGTCATGCCCTCGGCTTTGTTGGCGACCACGTAGGCCGATTTACCCAAGCGTCGCAGGTATTTGGCAATCTCGTGGTCTTGCGCCGTCACGCCGCCGCGCGCATCTACGACAAACAAAACCACGTCGGCCTCGGCCACCGCCTGGCGGGTTTGCTTGGCCATTTCTTTGAAAATACCGGCGGCTGCATCCGGCTCGAAACCGCCGGTATCGACCACGATGAACTCGCGCTTACCCAGCTTGGCGGTACCGTAATGGCGGTCGCGTGTGAGGCCGGCATAGTCAGCGACGATGGCGTCGCGCGTTTTCGTCAGGCGATTAAACAGGGTCGATTTGCCCACATTGGGTCGTCCGACCAGGGCAATGACGGGTTTCATAGCGGGCAGATAGGGCCGGCTTACGGCCTCAAACCGATGACGTTCCCGCGCTGCGTGAGCACCACCCAGGTCGAACCAACCCACACGGGCGCCGACACAATGGGTGAGCCATCGACAGACATACGCTGTAGCAAACTACCATCGGCAGGCGACAAAAAGTGCACATTACCCTCGCTGTCGCCCAGCGCAACGGCGTCACCAGCCAATGATGCGCCGGTCAGGCCGCGAAAACGCAATTTCTCATGGGTCCAGAGCTTGTCACCATCGCTGCGGCGCCAGGCGATCACTTTGCCGTCGCTCTCAGCGCCCACGACCAGATCGGCATTTCCGCCCACACCGGTGGCGCCGGAGGCCAGTTTGGTCCACTGAAGGCGACCGGTGCGCGCATCAACGCAGCCCACGGCGTACTGGAAGGCGCGCAGGCACACCGAATCGCCGACACGGCTCACTCCTGAAACTAGGTCGGCCAAGCGCTCCACTTCATTAACGCCGCGGCCGTTGGCAATCACCGTATCCCAGCGGGAGCTTCCGTTTTGCGGATTCAGCCCCAGCAAGCGACCGCCTTGGGCGACCACCAAGGTGGCCCCCACGGCCATAAGCACGCTCGGTTGACCCAGCAACAGCGCATCGCCCGGGCGCTGCTGCGACCAGAGCTTGCGACCATTGAGTGCGTCAAAGGCATACACGGTGCGGTCTGCGGCCAGCACAAACACCCGCGCGCCAGCCACCAGAGGCGGCGTCAACACCAACGAGGGGAGCTTTTGGCGCCACAGCTCTTTTTGCTCGCGCAAGGTGATGACCTGGTTCTCACGGGTCACGACGGCCACAAATTCTTTATCTGCACCGACGCCAGCGCTCAGTGTGGCTCCCGCACCGGAGCGCGACGTCACCGCGCCACTGCTGGCATTTATGGCCACCAGATCGCCCTGGCTAGAAGCCACCCACAGCTGATCCCCCACTACACGCAACTCCAGCGGCAATGCCGTTGCGCCGACATTGACGCGCCATGCCTCTTTGATGGCGAGCCGAGCCGGATTGGCCTCAAACGCTTCGGGTTTGGGTTTGTCAGTACTGGCACACGCAGCCAAGAGCACCAGCAGGGCAGCGCCCAGGGCATGGCGCACAAAACGGGTCATAGCGAAAACAAGCATCATTTATCTCCGCCCAAAGGCTTGTCGGTCTTTGCCGGCTCTTGCGGCTCCACACCCAAGGCATTGAGCTTGACTTGCACCAAACGGCGGTACTGGGAGCGCTCTTCGAGCTTTTGGTAGGCCAGGCCATAAGCCGTTTTGGCCTGCTCGCGCTGGCCTTGCTGCATATAAATGTCGCCCCTGCGATCGGCCACCAAGGCGGCAAAGGCATCGCCTTTCACGGTATCGAGGGTGCGCAAGGCCTGCTCATAATCTTTGGCGGCGAATTGCAAGTTGGCCAGGCGCAATTGGGCAATACCCACATAGCCTTCATCCGAAGATTTTTCGGCGACCCACTGCAATGCGGCTTTGGCGGTGTCCGCTTGGCCGGTATCGGAGGCCAGCTTGGCCAAAGCCAGTGCAGCTTGCTGGGCGTAGGCAGTTCCGGGGTAGCGCTCTTTCATGTCCGAGAAAGTGCGTTGCGCCATAGCCATGTCACCAGCTGAAATGGACTTGCCCATTTCGTCAAAAAGCGCCGCCGCCTGCGCCGCTTGCTTGCGTTGCCAGTACTGGTAGCCGTTCCAAGCAGCAACCGAGCCCAGCACCACGATGAGCAGCCAGGTGATCAGATTGCCGTATTGGCTCCAGAAATGCTTGAGCTGGTCGAGCTGTTCTTGTTCTTCGAGGTCTAATTGGTTGGCCATGGCAATCTCTATTTAAGCCTTCGATTGTAGGGTGTCGGCCCAATCGGACCAGTCCGCCAGGGCCAGCGTGCGCTGGACTATGCCCGCATCGCGCAGGGCTTTGACCGTCACGCTTCCCTGCGCCAGCTCGTCGGGGCCAAAAACCAGTGCGTAGCGCGCGCCCGAGGCGTCGGCCCGTTTGAACTGCGATTTCATGCTTGCCATGCTTCCGTCCAGGCTGGCGTGCAGCTGTACGGCCACGCCTTTGCTGCGCAATTGCTCCAAACAGGCGCACACCGTGGGCAAAGCGGCTGCATCGGTCACGATGGCAAAGGCGTCCGGGGCGATGACTGGCGCGCTCGCTTCCTGCGCTTTCATCAGCTCGAGCACCCGCTCCACGCCAAAAGCCCAGCCTACGGCTGGGGCGGGCTTGCCGCCCACCTCTTCGATCAGGTAATCGTAACGCCCGCCGCCGCAAATCGTGCCCTGCGAGCCGAGCTCGGTGGTGACAAACTCAAACACTGTCAGGTTGTAATAGTCCATGCCCCGCACCAGGCGCGGGTTCATCACAAAGGGCACGCCGTTGGCCTGCAAAATCGCCAGCACCGCGTCCAGGTGGGCTTTGGACTTTTCGCCCTGGAAGTCCATGAGCCGGGGCGCCGCTTCAATCAAAGCCTGCATTTGCGGGTTTTTGCTGTCCAAGAGGCGCAGCGGGTTCAGGTGCAGGCGGCGCTGCGACTCGGCGTCAAGCTGGTCGGCATGGGCTTCAAAGTAGGCGATCAGGGCGGCGCGGTGCTGTTTGCGCTCCTCGGGCTGGCCCAGGCTATTCATTTGCAGCTGGACGCCTGTGATGCCCAGCTCTTTCCATAACGCGTGCGCCATCAGGATGAGCTCGGCGTCCAGCTCCGGGCCGGCAAAGCCCATGGCCTCGGCGCCCACCTGATAGAACTGGCGGTAGCGGCCACGTTGGGGCCGCTCGTGGCGAAACATCGGGCCCATGTAAAACAAGCGCTTGCCGCCGTTGTACAAAAGGTTGTGCTCGACCACGGCGCGCACCAGGCCGGCGGTGTTTTCCGGGCGCAGCGTCAGGTGCTCGCCATTGAGGCGGTCTTCAAAGGAGTACATCTCCTTCTCGACGATGTCGGTGACTTCGCCCAGCCCGCGCACAAACAAGGCGGTCGGCTCGACGATGGGCGTGCGGATGTTTTCGTAGGCATAGCGGCGCATCAGAGCGCGCACGCGCTCCTCCAAGGCCTCCCAGCGCGCCGAATCGGGCGGCAGGATGTCGTTCATGCCCTTGACGGCCACGAGGCGCTCGGCCTTGCGTGGCGATGGTGTGGAATTCATGCTGAGGTTAGGAAGGCTGCGGCGCGCCATAGCGCTGCCGGATGTAGTTTTCGACGACGGTTTGAAACTCGGTGGCGATGCCGTCGCCACGCAGGGTCATGCGCTTTTCACCATCAATATAGACCGGCGCGGCCGGAGCCTCACCCGTGCCGGGTAGGCTGATTCCGATATCGGCATGCTTGCTTTCACCGGGGCCATTGACGATGCAGCCCATGACGGCCACTTTAAGGCTCTCTACCCCGGGGTATTGGGCGCGCCAGACAGGCATTTGGTCGCGCAAAAAATTATCGATTTGTTGCGTCAGCTCCTGGAACGTGGTGCTGGTGGTGCGGCCACAGCCGGGGCAGGCGGTCACGCTGGGCACAAACGCGCGCAGACCCAGCGCCTGCAAAATTTCGGCGGCCACCACCACCTCTTGGTTGCGCGACTCGCCCGGCGCCGGGGTGAGAGAGATACGGATGGTGTCGCCAATTCCCTCTTGCAGCAGCACCGACAGCGCCGCCGCGGAGGCGACCGTGCCCTTGGTTCCCATGCCTGCCTCGGTCAGGCCTAGGTGTAAGGGGTAGCGGGTTGTGCGACTGAGCTCGCGGTACACCGCAATCAGGTCCTGCACGCCGCTGACTTTGCAGGAAATCAGAATTTGGCTAGGGGCCATGCCCATAGACTGAGCCAATTCGGCCGAGCCCACGGCCGAGCTGATCAAGGCTTGGTACATCACCTCTTTGGCCGTCAGGGGCTGGGCTAAGCGGCTGTTGCTGTCCATCATGTCGGCAAGCAATTCCTGGTCCAGGCTGCCCCAGTTCACGCCGATGCGCACGGGCTTGTCCCAGCGCAGCGCCGCTTCGATCATCTGACCAAACTGCTTGTCCTTTTTATCGCCCTTACCCACATTGCCCGGATTGATGCGGTACTTGGACAAGGCCTGCGCGCAATCAGGAAACTCGCTGAGCAAGCGGTGGCCGTTGTAGTGAAAGTCGCCAATCAGGGGAACCGCAATGCCCATGCGGTCGAGCTGCTCGCGGATGTAGGGCACCGCCTGCGCCGCTTCGGGCGTGTTGACCGTGATGCGTACCAATTCTGAGCCGGCCAGCGCCAGCTCTTTAACCTGAATAGCCGTACCGACCGCGTCCACGGTATCGGTGTTGGTCATGGACTGGATGCGCACCGGCGCATCGCCACCGACCGTAACGACGTTGTCTTGCCAACGGATCCGCGCCTGCAGGCTATTGCGTGATTGCGCTCCCGCGCCAATTTTTTTTGTAGAGGTATCCATCATTGCACCTTAAAGCGAGCAACATTTTCGGTGGTCACGGCGTCCAAAGGATAAGGCATGGAGCGGACCGTCACTTCAGTATGGTCAGCCCGCCCGACGACCACGGACAAGGGCAAGGTGCCCCCGGTCTGCACAGTCTCCGCGTTGGTCAGCGTGCGGCGCAGCAAGACTTGCCCGTTGGCGTCGATCACCTCCACCCACGTCGGGCCGTGGGCCTTAAAGACAATCAGTGGCAATGCCGTCGGCGCCGGAGCAGCCAAAGCCGCTGCAACACTGGCCTGTGGTGTCGCCACCGCAACGGCGAACGGTGTCGATGCACTGGCCAGCGCCAGCTCAGAGGCTGGCGCCTCGGGCACTGGAGTGGGGGCCGTAGGCTCCACCAATGGGGCTGGGCTCGATGGCAGCGCCGCAAGCGGCGCCTGCACCGTACGCACGGAGGCCCACCACTGATCGGCGTATGGCATGAGAAAAACAAATCCGGCCAAACCAAGAAATACAGCCGTCAGCCACCAAATGCGCGGCATGGACGGCAACCCTGCTGGCCAAGCCGACGATTTGCCGCCTGGACGGTAGCTGCCCCTGCCCTCATGGGGGGTGGGCACAATGCTGACCGTCGCCGCTTGCGGCATTTTGGCTAAGAGTTCTTGCGGATTGAGGCCCAGCTGGCGCGCCAGACTGGCCACCATGGCACGGCCCACCTGCAAGGCGGCGCCGGTTTCGAAACGGTCCGCTTCCAAGGCCTCCAGGCGCTTAACAGAAACTTTGAGGCGCTCAGAGACGTCTTGCAAACTGAACCCGCGGGCCTGGCGGGCTTGCTGGAGCATTTGGCCGACAGTCAATTCAGGCACCGGCGCAAAGGCTTGCGCGGGCTCGTCAGCCGAGGCGGCACGCAGGATCGGCAATTCGTCTCGGAGATCACTCATCGAAAGCCCCTCTTTCCAAAAGACCGAGTTCGCGACTACCGGCAAAACGCGTACGCAGGGCCGAGCTCCACTGGGCCATGCGCAGCGCGTCACTGTTGGATCGGGACAACTTGATGCCCAGCCACAAGGTCTCGGGATTGGCCCACTGCGATTCGTTGATGCGGGCAATATAAGACAAGGCGCTGCGGCTATCACCCTGCTTGGACAGCTGCGACGCCAAGGTATAGACCACCACCGGGTTGCCTGGTTCAAGCTGGTAGGCGCCGAGCAAACTGGTGCGCGCAGCCGCGGCGTCGCCCGCCTTAGCTTGGCAGACGCCTTGGGCCATCAGGGTTTTGGCGCGCGCGTCGTAATTTGGGTTTGCCAAGGCAGCGCTGAATTGGGCGCTCGCATCAGCCATACGGCCTTGCTGGCACAACATCCAGCCGAAGTTGTGCTGCACCGTGGCGGTATTGGGCTGCAGCGCAAGCGCCTTTCTAAAGCCCTCCTCGGCCAGCGCCGGTTCATTAAGGCGCATGTAAATCAGGCCGCGCAGATTGTGTGCCTCAAACAGGCCGGCGTCAGCCGACAAGCTTTGCTTCAGGGCATCGAGCGCGATCGCGGTTTTGCCCTCGGAAAAGTAGGCCACGGCCAGCTCCAGATGAATGCGCGCACGCTTACGCGCGTCCGAGTCGTCTGCGGCAGTAAGCATGTCGCGACTGCCACCTGCAGGCACGGCGCAACCCGACAAGCCGCACACAAGCACCACCAAGGTCCCGCCAGCGGCCGCCAGGCTGAGTACGCCGGCCAGCACGCCGCGAGTTTGGGACCAGGCCGCACGAAACTTATAGCAAATCATGGACGACCTCGGGGCTGAAATGGGCAGGTTCGGCCGCCCGGCGCTTGTCGATGCGGCGCATCACCTGGGTGCGGTCCTTAACCTCGCCGGCCAATTGGCCGCAGGCTGCATCGATATCGTCCCCCCGGGTTTTACGCACGGTGGTGACCACGCCGGCGGCGCTGAGCGTCTGTGCAAAGACTTGCACGCGCTGCGCCGACGAACGCTGCAATCCCGAGGCCGGAAACGGGTTGAAGGGAATCAGGTTCAATTTGCACCAAGACAACTGACCCTGGCCGTAGTGGCGCAGCAGCGCCACCAGTGCTTGGGCCAGTTCGGGCGTGTCATTGACGCCCTCGAGCATGCAGTATTCAAAGGTAATGAAATCGCGTGGCGCCACCTCCAGGTAGCGTATGCAGGCCTGCATTAGCGCGTAAAGCGGGTATTTCTTGTTCAGCGGTACCAGGCTGTCGCGCAGCGCGTCTTGGGGCGCGTGCAAGGAGACCGCCAGCGCCACGGCGCAATCCTGCCCAAGCCGGTCCATCATAGGCACCATGCCCGAAGTCGACACCGTCACGCGGCGGCGCGACAGGCCATAGCCGTGGTCATGGAGCATGGTGCGCAGCGCGGGTAGCACCTGGTCATAGTTTTGCAGCGGTTCGCCCATGCCCATCATCACCACGTTGGAGATGATGCGCTCGTCGCGCCCCAAATGCGTGCGCAAAAAATGCTCGGCAAACCAGAGTTGGGCAATGATTTCACCGGCAGTCAAGTTGCGGCTAAAGCCCTGGTGACCGGTGGAACAAAAGCGGCAGGCCACGGCGCAGCCCGCTTGCGAAGAAATACACAGGGTACCGCGGTCGGTTTCGGGGATGTAGACCGCTTCGATGGCATCGCCGCCGCCCACGTCAAACAGCCATTTGATGGTGCCGTCGGCAGAGTCCTGGCGCGAAAGTACCGATAAGGGCGTGATCGTGGCGCAGGCCTTAAGCTTGTCGCGCAAGGACTTGGCCAAGTCCGTCATTGCGTCAAAATCCGATGCGCCTTTTTGGTGAATCCAGCGAAACAGCTGTACGGCGCGAAAACGCTTCTCGCCGAGCCGCTCGCAAAAAAGGGCCAAACCCTCGAGGTCATAGTCGAGAAGATTGGCCCCCATGGTCAGGCTAGCGTGCGTAGATATTCATGCCGGGGAAGAAAAATGCGATTTCGACGGCCGCTGTTTCAGGCGCGTCCGAACCATGCACCGCATTGGCATCAATGCTGTCAGCGAAATCAGCGCGGATCGTGCCGGGATTGGCCTTCTTGGGGTCGGTGGCGCCCATCAGGTCGCGGTTGGTGGCGATGGCGTTTTCGCCTTGCAGCACCTGGATCATGACCGGGCCCGAGACCATGAAGCCCACCAGGTCTTTGAAGAAAGGACGGGCGCTGTGCACCGCGTAGAAAGCCTCTGCCTCGCCCCGCGAGAGGTGCGCCATGCGCGCTGCAATCACCTTGAGGCCAGCCGATTCAAAACGGGCGTAAATTTGGCCAATCACGTTTTTGGCCACGGCGTCGGGCTTGATGATGGAGAGAGTGCGTTCGATAGCCATAGTCTTACTTGAACCTTCGTTGGTTTGAAATCGCCACACCGTGTGGCAAAGCGCCCGATTTTAGCATTGGGCCCCTAACGCCCACGCCCTGTACGGCGTTGTCCACCAGGGCCACCGCGTGGCTTGGCGGCCTCTTGTTTTCGCTGGCGCGATAAGCTGTCCGCGCCGATGTAGCCGACCGATGTCTTGAGGGGGTCGATCTGGCCGCCGCCGGTCTTTGGCGCCCCCGTGCCCGAGCGCTTGGCGGCAAACGGGCCACCGGCCTTGGGTTTACCAAATCCGCCACCGGGGCGCCCAGGCCGGCCAGCGCGACCACCGGGCTGCGCGCCCTGCGCGCGCCCGGGTTCGCGCCGGTCTGACTGCGGGGCGGCACCCTCGGCAGTAGGCGGGGCCGACGCCGTGCCGGCCGCCCGGGCCAACCCGCGAATATCGCCCTCGTCGAGTTCCATCCAGGCGCCCCGGCGCAGCCCGCGCGGCAGTTGCATGGCGCCGTAGCGGATGCGGATCAGGCGGCTGACAGCATGGCCGACCGCTTCAAGCATGCGACGCACCTCGCGGTTGCGGCCTTCAGAAATGGTCACGCGGTACCAGCAATTGCTGCCCTCGCCTCCGCCGGCCACGATGGAGCCGAACTGGGCGACGCCGTCGTCCAGGCGCACGCCTTCGAGCAAGATGCGTTTTTCATCGGCGCTGAGCGAGCCCAGCACCCGCACCGCGTACTCGCGCTCCAGACCAAAACGCGGGTGCATCAGATTGTTGGCCAGTTCGCCGGAGTTGGTGAATAAAAGCAAGCCCTCGGTATTGAGGTCCAGGCGCCCCACGGACTGCCATTTGCCTTGGTGCAGCTTGGGCAGGCGGCGAAAAACCGTGGGTCGGTTTTGCGGATCGTCGTGGGTGACGACCTCGCCTACCGGCTTGTGGTAGGCGATCACGCGTGCGGGCGGCGGGTCGATCCGAAAGCGGATGGGCTTGCCATTGACCTTGATGTGGTCGCCAAACTGGATGCGCTGGCCGATGTGCGCCGGCTCGTTGTTAACCGAAATGCGGCCCTCCATGATGAGCTGCTCCATCTCCAGGCGTGAGCCCATGCCCGATTGGGCCAGGATTTTGTGCAGCTTGGGCGACTCGGCCATGGGCGCGAGCACCCGCTTGGCCGGCGGCGGCTCGGGCTGAACGGCTTCCTCATCAAAGAGGCCAGAGACCACTTCATCAAACAAGTCCGCGGGCCCGCTGGGCCGCGCCAATGCCGGCTCTAGCACCTCGGTGGGCTGATCGGGCGGGGTTAGCGCGGCATCAGCAGAGGCAGGAAGTGGCGACTCGGGCGTGTTCATGAATGGGATTCCCCGCCCGCAGCGGGCTCGGTTTCAGAAGGTGCCGCCGCTGGGGGCGCTGCGGTTTGAACCGCTTGGGTAGCTTCGTTGGCGGCGGGTTCCAGCGCTAACTCGCCGGACTGGACGTCCTCGGGAGCGCCCTGGGGCGCCAGCAGCAGTTGTTCCAAGCCTGGGGCACCGGCCAAGACGGCGTCGTTGAGCACCTCCAGGTTGGCCTGCCCCATGACTTCCAGTGGCGGCAAATCAGCCAGACTGGCCAGGCCCAAATCGTCCAAAAACTGGCGTGTCGTGGCGAACAGGGCCGGGCGGCCCGGCGCTTCGCGGTGGCCTATGACCTCGACCCAGCCCCGGTCTTCAAGCTGCTTGAGCAGCAAAGAATTGATGGTGACACCGCGAATGTCCTCCATATCGCCGCGCGTGACCGGCTGGCGGTAGGCGATGATGGCCAGCGTCTCCAAGGTGGCGCGGGTGTAGCGCGGAGGCTTTTCGGGGTGCAGGCGGTCCAGGTATTCGCGCATTTCGATGCGACTTTGGAAGCGCCAGCCGCTGCTGACCTCGACCAGCTCGATGCCTTTGCCCTCCCACTGCGTAGCCAGGTCGGCCAGCATGCCGCGCAGCTCGATATCGGTCCAAACCTCTGGGAACAAGGTGTGCATTTCCCGCAGCGATAGCGGTTGTTGTCCGCACAGCAAGGCGGTTTCCAGGATTTGCATTGCAAGAGCAATATTCATCGTGTAGTTTTCCAAGCGAGGAGCGCGCCAAAGATGGCGCAGTAGAAATCATGGTGGGACGCCCGGCGGGACGGGATAGGCGTCGGGCTCCCCGGTGGGAGCAGGTCCGGCACCTGCCTATTGGCAGGACTTAAAGGGCCAAAACATTGTAACTGAGCCCCCATTGGGCCAATAAGTTCTGCAAATCGGCCGGCGGCTGTGCCTCGAAGGACAGCGGCTGGCCAGTTTTGGGCTGTGCAAAGGCCAAACTGTAGGCGTGCAGTGCTTGGCGCTCCAGGCCCTCGATTTGGGGGCCGCCATACACCGCGTCGCCCAGCAGCGGATGGCCCAAACTGGCCATGTGCACCCGAATCTGGTGCGTACGCCCGGTGTGCAAGACACAGCGCACCAGGCAAGCAGTCAGGCTGTTAGCCAAAAAGAAGAAGTCGGTTTTGGCAGTTTTTCCCGAGGCGTGCGCCAAATCGACGACGGCCATGCGCAGGCGGTTGCGCGGATCGCGGCCTATGGGCGCCTCCACGGTGCGCTGGCGCGCCAGCTCCCAAGGCTTATGGCCCCAGGCCAGATAACGCCGGTGCATGGTGCGCGCCGCAATGGCTTGCACCAAAGCGTCCATGGCCAGCCGGTTGCGCGCAACCACCATCAGGCCACTGGTATCTTTGTCCAATCGGTGCACGATGCCCGCGCGCGGAACCGCGGCCAGGCCTGGGTCCAGGTGCAGCAAACCGTTGAGCAAGGTGCCGCTCCAGTGGCCGGGCGCGGGGTGCACCACCAGGCCGGCCGGCTTGTTGACGACAAAAACATCTTCGTCTTGATAGACAAGTGCCAGATCCATAGCCTCGGGCCGAAAAGCCTGGCTTTGTGCTGTGGGCTGCAAGTCGATGGTCAGCAAATCAAACGCTTTGAGCTTTTGCGCGTTCTTGGTCACCGTCTGGCCGTTGACCTGCACGGCGCCGCCATCGATGAGTTGCTGCAAGTAACTGCGCGAAAACTCGCCCGCGATGGCGCCCAAGGCTTTGTCCAGGCGCTGGCCATGCTCGGCCGCTTGTACTCGGGCGCTGCGCTGCTCGGCGACCGAGGCCAAGAGCTCGGGCTCGTCCTCTGTGTCTTGGGGCATCTGGGGGGGGGTCGATATAATCGTTGGGCCTTGTTCCACGAAAGTTTTCTATATGTTGAGAGTCAAATTATCGGTCGTTTACGCGGTGCTCTTGGCTCTTGGCATAGGACTGCTGGGCGGATGCGCATCGACGCCCGAGGAAAAGGCCTCCAAAATGAGCCCTGAAAAGCTCTACGCCGAGGCGCGGGATTACCTGGACTCCGGCCAATGGGACAAGGCCGTGCCTTTCCTTGAAAAGCTCGAGGCCCGTGCTGCGGGCACGCCACTGGCGCAACAGGCGCAACTGGAAAAGGCCTATGCCCAATTTAAATCGGGCGAAAAAGCCCAGGCCGTGACCACCCTAGAGCGCTTTATCCGCCTGCACCCGGCCAGTCCGGCGCTGGACTACGCGCTTTACCTCAAGGGCCTGACTAATTTCAATGAGGACATGGGCCTGCTGGGGGCCTACATTGGCCAAGACCTGGCCGAACGCGACCAAAAGGCGGCCAAAGAGTCGTTTGATGCCTTCAAAGAACTCAGCACCCGCTTTCCCGAGTCCCGCTACACGCCTGATGGTTTGCTGCGCATGCGCTATATCGTGCAAACGCTGGCCAAGAGCGAAGTATTTGTGGCGCGCTACTACTATAAGCGCGGCGCCTACCTGGCTGCCATCAACCGGGCGCAAACCGCCATTACCGAATACCGCGACGTGCCGGCCATTGAAGACGCGCTCTATATTCTTTACAAGTCGTATGACGCGCTGGGTATGACGGCCTTGCGCGATGACACCAAGCGCATCCTGGACGCGAGCTACCCCAAAAGCACCCTGCTGGCCAATGGCGGAAAAAACGTCGAAAAGAGCTGGTGGGACTGGGAAGACTTCAGCTGGTCCAAAGTCAAGATCAAGTGGCCGACGCTGGATTTCATCAACTTTGACAACGCCACGGACACCAAATAAGGTGACGCTAGCGCTGCGGGCCTGGCTCGGGCGCGGCCTGTGTCTGGGCCAATTCCTGTAAAGCCTTTAGCCACTGCGGCTCGTCGGCCAGGCGGCGCAAGGATGGTAGCGCGGCCAGCATCCGCTTGCCGTAGCCTTTGTGGACTAAGCGCGGGTCGCAGACCAACAATATGCCCTGATCGCTCTCGCTGCGGATCAAGCGACCGGCACCTTGTTTGAGCGCTAACGCCGCCTGCGGGAGATAAATATCCTTAAATGGCTTGCCACCCGCGTCCAGACAGGCCTGCGCCTGCGCCTGCAAAACGGGGTCGTCGGGCGGGGTGAAGGGCAGTTTGTCGATCACCACCAACTGCAAAGCGCTGCCCTGGATGTCCACGCCCTCCCAAAACGAGGCGGTCGCAACCAGCACGCTGCCGCCCTGCCCGCTTTGAAACGTTTCCAGCAAGGCGCGCTTGGGCGCTTGCCCTTGCACCAGCACTTCCAAACCAGAGCCTTCCAAGACCCCACCCAGCGCCGCCGCGATGGAGCGCATGGCGCGCACCGTCGTGGTCAGCACCATGGTGCGACCGCCCAGTGCCACGGCGCCTTGGGCTGCCAACTGTGCAACGTAGCCACTGTGCTGCGCCTGATCGGGGGCCGGCGCATCGGCAGGAATATACAAAGCCGCCTGGCGCGCATAGTCAAATGGGCTGGGCACTTGCAAGGCGCAATCGGCGGGCAAACCGCATTGCGTGGTAAACCAACGGAGCTGGGGGTCGGTGCCCAAGGTGGCTGAGGTAAATATCCAGGACTTGCGCACCGCACCAACACCACCCGCTCCCTCTTGTGCGTCTGGTGCGATAAGGGCTTGCATGTCCTGCGCTATGGTTAAGGGCGCTTCGTGCAAAACCAGTTGGGCGCCTTGCACCAGCCAGCGCACCCGGTCCGAAGGCACCGCTTGGCTGAAGTTGTCCAAAGCCTGGCGCTGGCTGAGGCTGCGCTGCCCCAAGGCCGCCACCTCAGGACAGGATTCGCCCAAGGACTGGCAGACCTGCGCGCTCGCATCGAGCGCCTGGACCAAGGCCTGCAGCGCATCAGCCCAGCGGGTGGGCTCAACGCCTCGCGGCGCACTGGCATCCCAGGGACGCCGGGCGTCTTTGGCACCCGGCGGAACGCTTTCCCAAAGGCGCAAATTGGCCTGGCGCACATCCGCAGCCAGGCCGGCCCAATCGGCCATGCCCCGGGTGACACCACCGTCTTGCAGTGCAAGGTCTTGCACCAAGGATTGCACTTGCGCCCCGCTGCAACGCCGCCCCATGAACTGCACGCCGGTGCTGCTCAGTTGGTGCGCTTCGTCAAATACTACGGTGTGTACGCTGGGCAAGAGCTCGGCCACACCCGAGGCGCGCACGCCTAGGTCGGCAAAAAACAAGTGGTGGTTGATCACCACCACTTCGGCCTGCAGGGCCCGCTGGCGCGCGGCCTGGGTGTGGCAATTAGTCCACTGCGGGCAGCTGCCGCCCAGACAGTTTTCGCGCGTCGAGGTGACTTTGTCCAAAAACTCGGCGCGCTCGTCCAGCGCGGGCAGCTCGGCCATATCACCCTGCATAGTGCTGCGCGCCCAAACCTGCACTTGCGCCAACAAAGCCCGGTCTGGGGGCGCCAACGCTTGGGCCTGACTCACGGTCTGTTCCAGGCGCTGAGCGCACAAATAACTGCTGCGTCCTTTGAGCAAAGCGACGCGGGCCGTGATGCCCAGGGCCTGCAAGGTGCGCGGCAGATCGCGCAAAAAAAGCTGCTCTTGCAGCGTTTTGGTGGCGGTTGAGAGCAGCACTTTGTGCCCGCTCAGCAAGGCTGGCACCAGATAGGCCAAGGTTTTTCCGACACCCGTGCCCGCCTCCACGGCCAGGACACCACCGTTTTGCAGGGTGCGCGCCACGGCCAAAGCCATGGTGGTTTGACCGCAACGGTTCACGAAACCGGGCAATTTGCGCGCCAAAGGACCATCAGCGCCAAAAGCCTCGTGGACGGCCTGCACTAGCGCCACCAAAAGCTCCGTGCAGGCGAGTGCCGCTTCATGTCAGGCCGGTATCGACGGTGCGGCGATCCTGGTCCAAAAACTGCGAAGTCTGCATCTCATTGAGGCGCGAGACGGTGCGCGGGAATTCATGCGCCAGCGGGCCTTCGGTGTAAAGCTCCTCGGGCGGCACTTCAGCCGAGAGCACCAACTTGACGCGTCGGTCGTAGAGCACATCAACCAGCCAGGTAAAGCGGCGCGCCTCAGCGCTGCGGTTGACCGGCATGTGCGGCACGTCGCTCAAAAACACGGCGTGAAACTGACTGGCGATTTCCAGATAGTCGTTTTGTGAGCGTGGCCCCATGCACAGTTCTCGAAAATCAAACCACACCGCACCCCCAGCGCGCCGGCGCGCCCGGATGCTGCGCTCCTCGATGCGTAGCACCGGATCCTGGTCCTGGCTCGCCGCCAGGCGGCCAAAGGCCTCGGCCATCGCGGCGTCGGCCTGCGGGCCATTGGGCACATGGTAGAAATGCATGTCGGCCAGGGTGCGGCGGCGGTAGTCGATGCCGTTGTCCACGTTGAGCACCGTCATGTGTTCATTCAAAAAATCGATCGCACCAAACACCCGCTCACGCAACATGCCGCCGGGGTACAAGTCGTCGGGCTGGAAATTGGAGGTGGTCACAAAGCCGACATGGTTGACGTGCAAAGCCTCCAAAAGTCGGTGCAAGATAAGCGCATCGGTAATTTCGGCCACATGGAATTCGTCAAAACAAATGAGCTTGTAACGCTTGGCGATGCGGGCGCCCAAGACGTCCAGCGGGTTGACGGTGCCCTGCAGGTCGTGCAACTCGCGGTGTACCTCGCGCATGAACTCGTGAAAATGCAGGCGCACCTTGCGCTCGATAGGCACCGCTTCAAAAAAGCAGTCCATCAAAAAACTTTTGCCACGCCCTACCCCGCCGTACAGGTACACCCCTTTGGGAATTTCCGGATGATTGATGAGTTTTTTCAGGGCATTGGCGCGCTTTTGCTTGTAATAGGTCCATTCCTCGGCACATTGATCCAAGGCTGCCACTGCGCGCATCTGGGCCGGATCGCTCTGGAAACCTCGGAATGCAAGCTCTTTTTGGTAGTGGTCAATGACGCGCATAAGGGCTACCATTGTGCCGTGTCCGATCGGGCGGGCGCCCGAGGGCGCGCCCTAGACGGGACTGCGCACGGCCGCCCCCTAGGCCGCAGCTGCCAGTACAGGCGACTGGGACGCGTCGGTCCCGGTGGTGGCGGGAACCATGCGAACCCGCGCAGCCGGAAATACGATCTGAAAGCGTGAACCCTCGCCCGGCACGCTCAAGATGCTCAACTCTGCGCCGTGCCTTTGGGCTACGTGCTTGACGATGGCCAGGCCCAAGCCGGTACCGCCAGTATCGCGCGAGCGGCTGCGGTCCACCCGGTAAAAGCGCTCAGTCAGGCGCGCAATATGCTCGGGCGCGATACCTACGCCCTCGTCCTGAACGGCAAAAACCGCGGCGCCGTCCTCGCCTGCTTGCAACAAAACACGGATGGTTTTACCGCCGGGCGTGTAGCGCACCGCGTTGCCAATGAGGTTGAAAAACGCGCTGTGCAACTCCGTGACCGAGCCCGCCAGCTCCACGGCCGGGTCCAGGTCAAACTCCAGGTTTTGCGCCTCGCCCCAAAGTACGCGGGTCAGTTCGACCGCTTCCTCACGGCATTGATCCAGCAAAGGCGCTGCGGCCACCCAGTCCTGGGCGGAGGGCAAAGGGCTGCCCTCCAGCCGCGAGAGCGTGAGCAAATCGCTGACCAAAGACTGCATGCGCGAGGCCTGCTGGGCCATCAGGTCAAGGTAGCGCGCCCGCTCGGCTTCATTGAGGTTCAAAGTCTGCAAAGTTTCTACAAAACCGCCCAAAACCGTCAAAGGCGTACGGATTTCGTGGGACACATTGGCTACAAAATCGCGGCGCATGGCTTCGGCCTGCTCCACGGCCGTGACGTCCCGCGAGAGCAGCAGACTTCGCCCCTGGCCATAGGGATGGATGTGGACCGACAAGCGCACGGGCACGGAAACCGTGCTGCTGCGCCCGGGCATCAGCACGTCATGGCTGAAGTCGTCTGCCGCCAGATAGGCGGCAAAGCCGGGGTCGCGCACCAGATTGCCAAAATGCTGCTGCAGATCGCGCCGGGCATCGAGGCCGAAATGGCGTGCCGCCGACTCATTGAACCATTCGATGCGCAGGTCTTTATCTAGCAGCGCGACGCCATTGGGGGAGGCCTGCATAGCGGCCAAAAACTCCTGCAGACGCTCGTCGCGCTGCTGTACGGCGCGCTCATTGCTGCGTACCAAGCGGCGGATGCGGTTAGCAAACTCGCCCCACAGGCCGGAATCGACCGGCGCGTCTTGACCCTCGCCCATGCGCAGCCAGCGCAGGAGACGCAGTCCGCGCACCAGATCCGACACCAGCCAGAAATAGCTACCTACAGCAGCTCCGGCCAGCGCAGCTGCATACGTGCTGATCTGACCCCGGGCAAATGCGCTCACAAAAACTGCCGCCAGCACGGCACCGAGCGCCTGAAACAGGGCAAAAGTCAGCAGGCGAAAAAACATGTTTGCGCTCAGGCTGCGTGGCTGCGGGTATCGGCCAGCGGTACCAAGTCCGGTTTGGCAGTTAATCGATAACCGGCACCTCGCACGGTTTCGACCATGGCGGCGGCGCCACCCATGGCTTCGCGCAGACGCTTGACGTGCACATCCACCGTGCGTTCTTCGATGTAGACGTGGTCACCCCACACCTTGTCCAGTAATTGGCCACGGCTGTGCACGCGCTCGGCGTGGCCCATCAGGTAGTGCAACAGCTTGAACTCGGTGGGCCCTAGCTTGAGTGGCTGATCCAAAAAACTCACGCGGTGGGTGGCCGAATCCAGGCGCAGGCCCGAAATGACCAAGGCCTCGTCCTTGGCCTGCGGCGCGCGCCGGCGCAAGACAGCACGCACCCGCGCCAGTAATTCTTTGGTGGAAAAGGGTTTAGCGATGTAGTCGTCGGCCCCGGCGTCCAGTCCAGCGACGCGGTCGGCCTCGTCGCCACGAGCGGTCAGCATAATCAGCGGAATGCCCTTGGTACGTTCATGGCTGCGCCAGCGTTTGGCTAAGGTCAGCCCGCTTTCGCCGGGCAGCATCCAGTCGAGCAAAATCAAATCGGGCAAGGCGGCATCGAGTTCGCGCTGCGCGCTGATGCTGTCCATGGCCCAAATCGGCCGAAACCCGTTGTGGCGCAGGTTGACCGCAATCAGCTCGGCAATGGAGGGTTCGTCCTCCACCAGCAAAACTGTGGGTACGTTCCTCATTTGATGGCCTGCTCGACCTGGTCAATCGTGCTATGGCGCACGTCTTCGCCTTTGACAACGTAAATAATAAATTCCGCAATATTTTTGGAATGGTCACCAATGCGTTCGATGGCTTTGGCCAGAAACAGCAAATCCAGGCTCGGTGAAATCGTGCGTGGATCTTCCATCATGTAAGTAATGAGTTTGCGCACAAAGCCGTCAAATTCGCGGTCGATCAAATCATCTTCTTTGAGGATGCTCAGGGCGGCGTTGACGTCCAGACGGGCGAAGGCGTCTAAGGCTTTGTTAAGTAGGCCCGAGGCCAAGTCAGCGGCGTAACGCAGCTCTAAAGAGGGCAAGGAGCGCGGTGCGCCGCTTTCAATGATGGAACGCACCATGCGTGCAATTTTCTCGGCCTCGTCGCCCACGCGCTCCAGGTTGGCGGTGGTTTTGGAAATGGCGATCAGCAGGCGCAAATCGCGGGCAGTGGGCTGGCGCCGAGCAATGATGGAGGACAGATCGCGATCGATCTCGATTTCCATGGCATTGACGCGCGCTTCTTTTTGAGTCACCTCATCGGCGGCCTCGGTGCTGAAATGGGAAAGCGCATAAATCGCACGATGAATTTGTGATTCCACCAGCCCCCCCAACTCCATGACCTGGGAGGACACAGAGGTTAACTCCGAATCAAACTGCGTAGAAAGATGTTTATCTGGCATGGGGTTTCCTGCTTTTTGGCGTCAATGAAAAAAGGCAATCGCGTGAAACGAAGTAATTTACCCAAACCGGCCTGTAATGTAGTCTTCCGTTTCTTTGCGGGTCGGTTTAAAAAACATTTGCTCTGTCACGCCGAATTCAATTAAATCACCCAAATACATGTAGGCGGTGAAATCGCTGCAGCGCGCAGCCTGCTGCATATTGTGGGTCACGATGACCACGGTGTAATCGGCCTTTAATTCAACAATTAATTCCTCTACTTTGGCCGTAGAAATAGGATCCAGCGCCGAGCATGGCTCGTCGAGCAGTAATACTTCGGGTTTGATCGCGATACCCCGGGCGATGCACAAACGCTGCTGCTGTCCACCAGACAGGCTGCCGCCACTTTGGTTCAATTTATCTTTCACCTCAGTCCACAGCGCGGATTTACGCAAGGCCCACTCCACACGCTCCTCCATATCGGTCGCGTTGAGATTTTCGAAGAGTTTGACGCCAAAGGCCACGTTGTCATAAATCGACATCGGAAACGGCGTGGGCTTTTGGAACACCATACCCACCTTAGCCCGCAGTAAGGCGACGTCTTCCCTGCTGGTCAAAATATCCTGGCCGTCGAGCAACACCTGGCCCTGGGCGCGTTGCTCTGGATAAAGCTCAAACATGCGGTTTAATACGCGGAGCAAGGTCGATTTTCCGCAACCAGACGGTCCAATAAATGCGGTTACGCGGCCTTCTGGGATATCAAGATTGATATTTTTGAGCGCCTTGAATTTACCGTAGTAGAAATCCAGGTCTTTAATAGCGATTTTGGTCCGCGACGCGCCGTTATCTGTTTTAAGCATAGTATCAATAATCCAAGAATAAGGTCAGGACTTTTGCCGCGTAATTACCCGCGCCAGAATATTGAGTCCGAGCACGGCCACCGTAATCAGAAACACGCCAGCCCAGGCCAGCTTTTGCCAGTTTTCGTAAGGGCTCATGGCGAATTTAAATATCGTGACCGGTAGGCTGGCCATGGGCTCGCTCAGACTGGAAGTCCAAAACTGGTTGCTCAGGGCGGTAAATAGCAATGGCGCGGTTTCACCAGCGATACGCGCCACTGCCAGCAAAATTCCAGTAATCACACCGGCACGCGCGGCTTTGAGGGTAATACTGGCTATGACTTTCCACTTGGGCGCACCCAAGGCATAGGCAGCCTCGCGCAGACCAGCCGGCACCAGGCGCAGCATATCTTCGGTCGTACGAATGACTACGGGAATAACGATCAGGGCCAGCGCAATGACGCCGGCATAACCCGAAAATGTTTTAAAGCGCGATACCACCACCGAATAAACGAAAAGGCCGACTACGATGGATGGGGCTGACAACAAAATATCGTTCACAAAACGGGTGGTCTCTGCCAGCCAGCCTTTGGAATCAAATTCAGCCAAATAAATTCCCGCCATGATGCCAATCGGTGCCCCCACGAGCGCTGCCAGGCCCACCATCAGAACCGAGCCGTATATCGCATTGGCCAGGCCGCCGTCTTCGTTGGGCGGCGGTGTCATTTGGCTCAGGGTGGCAAAGTTTAAGCCGCCAATGCCCAGACGGATGGTTTCAAACAATATCCAAAAAAGCCACACCAGTCCAAACAGCATGGCCATCATTGCCAGGACGATGGCAATTGCGTTGACACGTTTGCGCGCCGCGTAGCGGGCCATGCGTTGGGTATCCAAAGCGGTGGTACTCATGTTTTGCTTCCCTCGCCTTTGCGCAATTGCGCGAGCAGCAATTTAGACAGAGAGAGAATAATGAACGTAATAAAAAACAGCACCAGGCCTAAATACATCAAAGCGGCTTGGTGCAAGCCCTCACCTGCCTCGGCAAACTCATTGGCCAGGGCCGAGGTAATACTGTTGGCTGCCTGAAACAAACTCAGCGAATCGAGTTGGTTGAAATTTCCGATGACAAAAGTCACCGCCATAGTCTCGCCAATTGCACGACCCAAACCAAGCATGATGCCGCCAATCACTCCGGTTTTCGTATAAGGCAACACCACGGTCGATACGACTTCCCAGGTGGTCGCGCCCAAGCCATAGGCAGACTCTTTGAGCAGGGGTGGTGTCACCTCAAATACATCACGCATCACGGCGGATATAAAAGGAATAATCATGATGGCCAAAATAATTCCAGCCGACAAAATACCAATACCCACTGGCGGGCCGGACACGAAAGCACCTAAATAAGGTACGCCGGCAAAGGCCGTTTGTAAGGGGGTTTGGACATATTGGGCCAGCACTGGACCAAATACCAAAAGGCCCCACATGCCATAAACAATAGAGGGCACCGCTGCCAATAATTCGATGGCCGTGCCCAATGGCCGCTTTAGCCAGGCCGGCGAGAGTTCGGTCAAAAAAAGTGCAATTCCAAAGCTCACGGGTACCGCGATCAATAAGGCTATGAGCGATGTAGAAATGGTGCCGTAAATCATGACCAGACCGCCAAAATCCTCCTGTACCGGGTCCCAAACGGTTCGGGTCAGAAAGCTTAAACCGTATTTATGGATGGCCGGCCAGGCACTGAACGTTAGGGACAGCAAAATCGCCGCGAGCAACGCCAACGTGAGCCAGGCGGCCGATTTGGCGGCGAACCCGAAGATTCGGTCTGCCAGCGGGCCGCCACTTGCCCGGGTCGGTACAGTGGACTGAGTCATGAATGATCCGGAATAAAACGTCGGTGCTTATTTGAATGCAACCGCTTTGCCGGAAGCGTCTTTAATTTCGCCCCAGGCCTTTTGGATGGCACCGACAACGGCAGGGGGCATCGGAACGTAGTCGAGGTCGGCAGCGGCCTTTTCACCATTGGCGTAAGCCCAGTTGAAAAACTTCAAGGCTTCGGTGGCGTTGGCCGGCTTGTCCTGCTTGGTGTGCATCAGGATGTAGGTGGCACCGCTAATGGGCCAGGCTTCTTTGCCTTGCTGATTCGTCAGGATTTGGTAGAAGGACTTGTTCCAATCGGCGCCGGCTGCGGCCGCTTTAAAGGTGTCATCCTCAGGTTTAACGAAATGACCGGCCGCGTTTTGCATGATCGCGTAGGTCATTTTGTTTTGCTTAACATAAGAATATTCGACGTAGCCCAGCGAGTTAGGCAAACGACCGACAAATGCTGCCACGCCTTCATTGCCTTTGCCACCCGCGCCAACAGGCCAGTTCACAGCAGTGCCCTCGCCCACTTTGGTTTTCCACTCGGGGCTGACTTTGCTCAGGTAATTGGTAAAGATAAAGGTGGTTCCTGAACCATCGGCGCGGCGCACTTGGGCGATAGCGGCGTCCGGCAAAGCCACATCGGGGTTGAGCGCTTTGATAGCCGGGTCATTCCAACGGGCCACTTTGCCCAGGAAAATGTCCGCCAGCAAGGGGCCGGTCAGTTTGAGTTGGCCGGGCTTGATGCCTGCGACATTGAGCACCGGCACGACGCCACCAATCACGGTGGGGAACTGCATTTGGCCTTTGGATTTGAGGACCTCGTCCGTCTGGGGCATGTCCGAGGCACCAAAATCCACGGTTTTGGAGTCGATTTGCTTGATACCGCCGCCCGAGCCGATGGATTGGTAATTGACCTTCACGCCGGTCAATTTGTTGTAGTCAGACGCCCATTTGGCGTAAATCGGGGCGGGGAAAGTCGCGCCAGCGCCGGTAATTTCTTGGGCTTGCACGCCGGTAAAAGCCAGGGCGCCTAGGGCTGCCGCCAGGAACGAAGAAGAAAACACGTTTTTCATTGGACACCTTTGAAGTGGTTTAGTTAACCCAGCCACTTTAAGCATGATTTATGACAGTTTAATGACCTTTCCAGACTCGGCACTCACGCCTCGAAATAATCCGCGCTGGGGTATCAGTGGGCATTTTTGTCACACATTTGTCACTTTATGTTTTTATTCTCGGGGTTTTCTAACCGGAGATATTGCCATGTCGACTCACACCACGTTCCAAACCGCCCGCCGCCTTGTCCTGGTTCTGACGGCCACCGCCTGGCTTGGCGCCTGCGCTACCGTACAAAAACCGCTCAGCATTGCCGATACGATCGCCAACACCCCTTCCCTGAGCACGCTTAGCGGCCTAGTGAAAAGCGCCGGCCTGACCGAAACGCTGCAAGGCACCGGACCCTTCACGGTATTTGCGCCCAGCAACGACGCTTTCAAAGCCGTCCCTGCGGCGACCTTGGAGGACCTGAACAAGCACCCCGAGAAGCTGAAAAACCTGCTGAGCTTTCACGCAGTGAGCGGCGCGCTCTTGGCTAAAGACGTGAAAAACAGCAATGTCAAAGCGCTCAATGGGGATGCACTGGCGCTGTCCAAAGCAGGTGAGTTCGTCACCGTTGAAAACGCCGCTGTAACGCAGGCAGATTTGGTCGCAACCAACGGTGTCATCCACATTGTTGACGTGGTGATGACACCTCCCAAGAAGTAAATGTGCACTTGGGCAGGCCCGCCGCCCGCCCAAGCCACCCGCAGCCCGGCCCCGCCGGGCTTTTCTTTGTCCGCTGGCCCGAGGTGCTATTCTTGGCCGATTACGCCAGTTTCACGCCCTTTTTAGCTTTTTCATGTCTCTTCCCACGCGCTTGGCAGCCATTGACCTAGGCTCCAACAGTTTTCGGCTGGAAATCGGCCAACTTTCCCACGGCGCCTTCGAGCGCACCGAATACATCAAAGAAGCCGTTCGCCAAGGCGCGGGCATGGACAGCGAACGCAACCTGACCGAGGCGGCCATGCAGGCCGGCTGGGATTGTCTGGCCCGCTTTGGCGAGCGTTTGGCAGGTTTTAAACCGGCCCAAGTGCGGGCCGTAGCGACCCAGACACTGCGTGAGGCCCGCAACCGCGACTATTTTTTGGAGCGCGCGGTGCGTGTTTTGGGCTTCCCGATCGACGTTATTTCCGGACGTGAAGAAGCGCGCTTGATTTACAAGGGCGTTTCACACATGCTGCCGCCCTCGCCCGAGCGGCGCCTGGTGGTCGATATTGGCGGACGCTCGACAGAACTGATATTGGGCGAGCAACACATGCCCCGCGTACTCGAGTCGTTTCGGGTGGGCAGTATTGCCTGGTCGACGCGCTATTTTGGCGATGGGGTGTGGCGCCGCAAAGCGTTTGAAACTGCCGAAGTGGCGGCCAAAGCGGTATTGGAGGGCGCCATAGAGGCCTATGGCCCGAGTCAATGGGACGTAGCCTACGGCTCAGCGGGCACAGTCAGCGCGGTGAGCGAGGCACTGCTAGCAGGCGGCTGGCCCGACGGTGTGGTGACGCCTGAAGGCCTGGACTGGCTGCGCGAACGCTTGATTGCTGCCGAATCGGCCAGCAACGCCAAAATCGCCGGGCTGCGCGACGACCGCAAAGCGGTTATCGCAGGCGGCTTGAGCGTCACCCGTGCACTCTTTAGCCTGCTCGGTATCGAGCACATGCAGCCGACCGCCGGTGGTCTGCGCCATGGGCTGATTTGCCAAATGCAAGGCTCGCGCGAAGACGCCAGTGACCTGCGCGCCAAGACAGTGGAGCGTCTGGCCAGCAAATTCAATGTTGACAAGGCCCACGGCGCGCGCGTGGGAGGGGTCGCCACAGACCTGCTCACGCAACTGCTCCCGCCTCACACCGACGAGCCGGCCCGACCCGAGCGCAAACTCAAATGGGCCGCGCAATTGCATGAGATCGGCAGCCATATTTCGCACAGCGACTACCACAAGCACGGCGCCTACATCCTGCAAAACGCGGACGCCATGGGCTTTTCGCTGGACGAGTTGCACCGCTTGAGCGTGCTGGTATTGGGGCACAGGGGCAAGCTGCGCAAAATCGAAGATGATTTGGCCTTGCCCGATTTGCGCGCCCAGTTAGTAGCGCTGCGCATCGCCGTCATCCTGTGCCACGCGAGGCGCGATCCGCAGCCTGAATGCGTGTGGATGCGCACCAGCAAGTCGGCGATCACTTTGTATTGCAAGCGGACCTGGGCGACCGAGTTTCCGCAGTCGGCCTACCTGCTGCGCGAAGAGGCCTTGGCATGGCAAAAGACACCCTGGCCGTTGGAGTTCGTCGAAGTCTGATGCCCTTGCAAACTCTCACAGACGAACGCGCTATTCGTCATCGCCTGGCCGCTTTCGCGCGCACCCTGGACCAGCGCCAATGGGACTGCTTGGGCGAAGTCTTCGCGCCCGAGGCGCTGCTGATCTACGGCGCGCACCAACCTCAAGGCCTGGTGGCCATTGAGCAACATTTCCGCGCATTTTTAGGCGGTTGCGGCCCCTCGCAGCACTTGCTGGGCAATATCGAGATCGAAGTTCAGGGGGACCAGGCGCACAGCGTGGCCGCCGTCTGTGCCAGCCACCGGGCGGTGAACAAGGACGACGCCCGAGAGTTCATCGCCCGTGGCAACTACGCCGCGCAGTGGATACGCCTGCCCCAAGGCTGGCGGGTGGCCCGCTGGGAATGGCAAAACGGCTGGTTCACCGGCGATTTCAGCATTCTTGCCCCCGGTTGAAGGTTTGACCGCAGTCTCGGCTTACAGCATGTCGGGCGATTGCACGCTGAGTAAGGTGGTTTCAATTTGGCCGTTGCGCTCGCGGTAGCGCAACCACCAGACAGCGCCTTTTTTAACCGACATGGCCTGCCCTTGCTGGCCCAGCAAACGCGCGATGGCTTGACCGAGCGTGGGTTGGTGCCCGACCAGCAAAACGCAAACCGGTGAGTCGGGCCAATGCGCCAAGGCCAGTAAATCATCGACCCCAGACAAAGGCGCCAAGGCCGGTGCGATCTTGAATTTGCGGTCCAAGGCACGGGCCGTTTGCTCGGCGCGCAAGGCCGGGCTGGCAAGCACTTTGGTGCCGGCGGGCAATTGGCGGTCTAGCCAAGCGCCCATGCGTTGGGCTTGCTTTTCGCCACGCGAGGTCAAGCCGCGCAGCATGTCATCGCCCACCAGTTCCAAATCAACGGCTTCGGCGTGCCGCCACAAAACTAAATCCACCGCATTACTCCTTGGTCTGCTCGGTGCTGTGCAGACGGTAGAGCGCCATCAACGCAGTTTGGGCGCTGTGCCCGCCATGGGGCGTTTGGCCTCGCACGGCGTGGTAGCTGCCGTCGGCCTGCATCTCCCACGCGTCCAACCCATCGTGCATGTAAGCCAGCAGGCATTCATCAATGAGGCGCTGGCGCAGGGCCGGGTCGCTGACCGGCCAGGCCAGCTCGATGCGGCGCACCATATTGCGGTTCATCCAGTCGGCGCTAGACAAATACAGCTCATCTGAGGCGCCCACGCGAAAGTAAAAGACCCGGGAGTGCTCCAAAAACCTGCCGATGATGGAGCGTACCCGGATGCGTTCGCTCAGGCCAGGCACCTGGGCAGGCAGCATGCAAGCGCCGCGCACAATCAAGTCGATCTGTACGCCGCATTGCGCGGCCTCCAACATGGCGGCAATCAATGTGTGGTCGGTCAGAGAATTCATCTTGGCCACCAAACGCGTCGATTGGCCGCTGGCCGCCGCCGCACCGAGTTGTTCTATTTTTTTAATGAGTTGCTTGTGCAGGTGAAACGGCGCCATCCACATCTTTTTGAGCGGCGTCAGTTTGCTCTGGCTTGCCAGGTGCACGAACACGTTCTCCATATCCTGGGTCAGGGCTATATCGGCCGTCAAATGGCTGATATCGGTATACAGACTCGCGGTGCGCGGGTTGTAGTTACCCGTAGAAAGATGGCCATAGCGCTTGAGGTGCTTTCCCTCGCGGCGGGTTACCAGCAGCATCTTGGCATGGGTTTTCAGGCCGACCACACCGTAGACGACTTGTGCACCGATGGACTCGAGCATTTCGGCCCAATTGATATTGGCCTCCTCGTCAAAGCGCGCTTTGATTTCCACCACAACCGTTACTTCTTTGCCGAGGCGCACCGCCTCACGGAGTAAATCCATGATGGTTGAGTCCGAGCCGGCGCGGTAAATGGTCTGCTTGATGGCCAGCACCTGCGGGTCATGAACGGCGGCGCGCAAAAACAGTAGCACGCCTTCGAAGCTTTCAAAAGGCTGGTGAAACACCATGTCGCCCTGCCTGAGCTGCTCGAACATATTGGCCGATAGGTCCATTTGCACCGGCGCAGGTGCTTTGTACACCGGAAAACACAGCTCGGGCCGCTCCAAGAGGTCAATCATCTGGGTCAGTCGCACCAGATTGACTGGTCCGTGTACGCGGTACAGCGCCAGTTCGGGCAGGTCAAACTGCTTCAATAAGAACTGGGCCAAGTGACTCGAGCAGCTAGAAGACACCTCCAAGCGCACCGCTTCGCCGTAGTGTCGGTGTACCAAGCCTTGGCGCAATGCCATACGCAAATTTTGCACATCGTCCTCGTCTACTGCCAGGTCCGAATGGCGAGTCACCCGGAATTGAGAGAACTGCCCCACACTGCGGCCCGCAAACAGCTCAGCTAGGTGGGCGCGGATCACACTGGTTAGAGCGACAAACACGGCGTCGCCACCGGCCAAGGCATCGGGCATGCGAATAATGCGCGGCAGCACCCGAGGCACTTTGACAATGGCGATTTCATTGGAGCGGCCAAAAGCGTCATTGCCGCCCAAGCGGACAATAAAGTTCAGCGCCTTGTTCGCCACTTGCGGAAACGGATGCGCCGGATCCAACCCCACCGGAATGAGCAAGGGGCGCACTTCGCGCTCAAAGTATTGTTTAACCCACCGTCTTTGCGCCGCATTGCGTTCGCCGTGCGAGAGGAGTCGTATGCCCTTGGCCTGCAAGGCCGGCAACAAAACATCGTTGTAATGCGCGTACTGGCTCTCGACCAGATGGTGCAGCGACTCGGACAGGCGCTGAAACGATTTAACCGAATGGCTGCCCCGCTTGTCGCCACTGCGCGCCGCCGTCAGGTGCGGCTCGCTGCGCACCTCGAAGAACTCGTCCAAATTCGAAGAAACAATGCACAGATACCGCAGCCGCTCCAGCACCGGCACGTCGTCCCGACAGGCCCAACTAAAGACGCGCTCGTTGAACGAGATCAGGCTGTGATCGCGGTCCCACAGGGGGGGCGATACCGAATCTGGAAATCCAACGGAAGTTTGCTGCACAGTCATAGTTTTCTAAGTTGCCTCGTCTAGCACCCCCAGCGCTCGCCCGCAGGGGCAGCGCATAGCTTACTTCAGGCCTATGACACCCCAAAAAAGTGACGGGTCCAAGACACTTCTACACCCACAGGGCCCCGGAACGCTTGCGCGGACTGCGCCGGCTCATGGCCCGCCTGGCCTAGATGCCTGGCAAATGGGTTCTCGGTATTTGCAGAAGAGAAACTATTACTCAACATTACACATCCCCATTGCATATTTCATGCTTACGGGAGCGTAGTGTCTAAATGTTTTGTGAAATAAAGACGTCAATTCAATGACAAATCTATTGCAGCGAAGGGCGCTGCAGTTGCCACCCATGCTTTCTTTAGCAAATGGGTATTGCGCCGTAATGACAAATACTTTTTTTACAGAATCTGTAGACCTCGTGCCACAGGTGTTTTGATTTTTTTGAAATTCACAGATGCGTCATACAAAAAATTAACACTTGCGTGTCGATTCGAAATGCATTTTTGAATTTTGGCAATTAGTTCAAACCCTTAATGAAAGATTTATTCATGACATGCAATGCAAAGAAAACCGCCCTGGCACTGGCCTGCGGATTGGTGACTGCAACTTCTGTATTCGCACAAACCGCGCCTTCCGTGACAGTGTATGGCCGCATCGAACTGGGTCTGGAAAGCGCTAACGACGGCGCATTCACCAAAACCATGTTGCAAAATTTTGCCTCGCGCTTTGGCATCAAGGGTGAGCGTGGATTTAGCGGTGACCTGAGCGGTATTTTCCAAGTGGAAACCGCGTTTTCACCGGAAGACGGCAAGGCACAAAACATCGCTACCAACACTGGGTACTTAGCCAACCGCAACAGCTTTGTCGGTCTGAAAAGTCATTCCTTGGGCACCCTGCTTGTAGGGAACTACGACACCCCCTTGAAATCCCTGGACGCAGGTGGATTTGCCGGCACGCTGACAGGTGAAGGCGAAGCCATGGAGGTCATTATTCACGGCAAGGGCACCAAAACTTCAGGCACTAATTTTGATAATGTACACACCCGCCAAACCAATAACCTAGTGTATTTGAGCCCCAAATTTGCCGACATGGCAGTCAAACTCTCTTACTCGCCAGACGAGTCGCCTGTGGATGGCAATGCCGCAAACCAAGCCCTGTATGCCGCTTCTTTAGAGTGGAATAACGGCACGTATAACCTGGGCATTGCTACTCAAAACAAAGCTGTCTCTACCAAAGCATTTGGCATGAACGCCACCAAATTGACCATGGGCGCCAAAATGGGCAACTTGTCCGGCGCTTTGGTATTTAGCGCGCTGGACAACCAAGCGCCTTTGGCAGCCAATGCGCGCAAAACCACCAACTCTTTGGTGGTGCTCAACTTCGTGGACGGCCCACTCACCTACCGTTTTAACTACGGTATGTCCGGCGAATCTTTTTCGGGCGCGCAAGATGACCTGACCATGACCACCTTTGAAGTGGACTACGCTTTGGACAAGCAAACCTATCTGTACGGCAGTTATAGCCAAATCATGAACAACGCCAAGGCCAAAGGCACGTTCACCAATGCGGACAACTTTCCAGCCGTTGGCGTCGCGGGCAATGATCCATCGGCCTTAACCTTGGGCATCCGCTATAACTTCTAATAGCCTGCCCGCGTATTTAGATTCCTAAAGCTTTGCGGCCACCCAGAAGGTGGCCGCTTTTTTTCGTTCAAAAACTTGGGCTTGCGCGCGACATCCTCAGTCCAGCCACTTTTGCAAAAATTGTGCCTGCCCTGCCGCTGGGTCAAGCTGGTAATTGGCAAACCCCAGGGACGCGTAGGTCGCCATAGCAGGCGCATTGCCCGAGAGAACCTCTAAGGTCAGCTTGCACGCACCTCGAGCGCGGGCCAAAGACTCTACCAAACCCAGCATGGCTGCGGCAATGCCTTGGCCGCGTGCTGACGCAATCACCACGACGTCATGAACGTTGACCAAGGGCTTACAGGCAAAGGTAGAAAAGCTTTCAAAGCAATTGACCAGTCCCACGGGCTCCGCTTGGTTTGCATCGGCAAAAGCCAACACACTAAAAGCCTGCGAACGCGCCGCCAAGGCCTGCACGATGTGCGCTTTAGCGAAATCTGACAAAGGATGTCCGCCGCCCATGGGATCGCGGGCGTAGTTGTCGAGCAAATCGACCAATGCACGCGCATGCAAGGCACTGGCGTAATCAGCCTGGCAAATGAAGGGCGGTTTCGCAGCGGACTTCATCGCAGGGTATCGGCAATGCTTTGCGCAAGCGATTGGGCCTGGGCCGCCTCACGCGCCTCCACCATGACGCGCACCAGGGGCTCGGTGCCGCTGGCGCGAATGAGCACCCGGCCGGCTTTACCCAGCGCGATTTCCGCCTCGCGCACGGCTGCCTGCATGCGTGTATTGCTCTGCCAATCGGTACCCGCAGTTAAGCGAACATTGATCAGGGTTTGCGGGAAGAGCTGCACACCGTCGAGCAGTTCAGCCATGGATTTACCTGCACGCACACAGGCCTGCAAAACTTGTAAGGCGGAAATAAGGCCATCTCCCGTGGTGTGCTTGTCCAGCGCCAGCAGGTGACCCGACCCCTCGCCACCCAAGATCCAGCCACGCTCTTGCATGGCTTCAAGCACATAGCGATCACCCACCTTGGCCCGCACCAGCGCTAGGCCGCGTTGCTCAAAAGCCAGTTGCACGGCCATATTGGTCATCAAGGTGCCCACCACGCCTTCGATCACTGCGCCTCGAGAAAGTCGTTCATCGGCTATCAAGTACAAAAGTTCGTCGCCGTTGTACAGGCGGCCTTGGCCATCGACCATTTGCAGGCGGTCAGCATCGCCATCGAGCGCGACACCATAGTGCGCACCATGGGCGCGCACCGCATCGACCAGCGCCTGCGGGTGCGTTGCCCCCACATCCCGGTTGATATTGAGGCCGTCGGGCGCGCAACCAATGGCGATGACCTCGGCGCCCAGTTCGTGAAACACTTTAGGCGCGATCTGGTAGGCCGCGCCATGGGCCGCGTCCACCACGATCTTGAGGCCGCGCAAGCTCAGGTTCGAGTCAAAGGTGCTTTTGCAAAACTCAATGTAGCGTCCGGCCGCATCGTCAAGTCGCCGCGCTCTGCCCAAATGGGCCGAAGTCTCCCAGGTCGGCGGATGACCCAAAGCTTCTTCGACGGACAGCTCCCAGGCGTCTGGCAACTTGGTGCCCTGCGCGCTGAAAAACTTGATGCCGTTGTCCTCGAAAGGGTTGTGGCTGGCGCTAATAACCACCCCCAGCGAGGCCCGCTGCGCTCGCGTGAGGTAGGCCACGCCAGGCGTGGGCAAGGGGCCTAGCAGCACTACGTCGACACCCGCCGAGTTGAGGCCACTCTCGAGCGCGCTCTCCAGCATATAGCCAGAAATACGTGTGTCTTTGCCGATCAGCACGGTAGGACGTGACTGCGATTGTTTCAGCACACGGCCCACCGCATTAGCCAAGCGCAGCACAAAGTCCGGGGTGATGGGCTCTTGCCCGACCGTACCGCGAATGCCGTCCGTTCCAAAATAGCGTCGTGTCATGTCTTGCTTGTTCTCACAAAAATACTATCATCAATTCAGATGCCGCGCTAACTTGCGGCGCAGGCTTAAGCCACCTGCACGGCGGCTAAAACCTGCAAGGCCTGCACAGTCGCATGAACATCATGCACGCGCACCACACGGGCGCCCTGTTGCACAGCCAAGGCGGCAGCCGTGGCGCTGGCGACCACGCGGTCCGCCGGGCCTGCGCCCGTCACAGCGCCCAAGGAGGACTTGCGCGACCATCCGGCCAAGACCGGTACGCCCAAGGCCAACAAGGCACTTTGGCGCGCCAGCAGGCTAAAGTTTTGCTCCACCGTTTTGCCAAAGCCGATCCCCGGATCGATCACCATGCGCTCGGGCCCCACCGCACGCGCCTGCAATGCTGCGATGCGCGATTGCAAAAACGCCATCACCGGCGCCAGCGCATCGCCCTGCATGGGTGAGACCTGCATGGTCGCAGGGTCGCCATGCATGTGCATCAGGCAGACGCCGCAGCTGCTGTGGTTGGCCAGCACATCGACGCCAGTACGCGCGCTACCGGGTTCGACCCAGCGCAAAGCCCACACGTCATTGATGATGTCCGCGCCGACATCCAAAGCCGCCTGCATGACACCAGGCTTGTAGGTATCGACCGAAATCGGCACACCCCAGCGCACTGCTTCGCGCAGCACGGGCAGGAGGCGGGCAAGCTCTTGGTCCTCGGACAAGGCTAAAGCACCAGGGCGGGTGGACTCGGCCCCGAGGTCCAAAATATCCGCACCCTCGCGCAGCAGCGCCTCGCCTTGGGCCAATGCGCTGCTGGTAGAGCCAAAGTGCCCGCCGTCCGAAAAAGAATCGGGCGTAATGTTGACGATGCCCATGACACGCGGCTTGGACAGGTCAATACGGAAGCGGCTGGTATGCCAAAAATACATGGGCGATGCTCGTGGAAAAACGCTAGCGCTCAAATGCAAACGGGGCCTATTGCCCCGTTCACACGCGAAGATCAGGCCGCCGTCGGGCTGGGGTCGGGCGCTGCGCTGGGCGCGGCATTTCCGCCATCGCCCGAGTCACTGCTCTTGGCAGGCGGTGTCCAATCCTTGGGCGGGCGCGGGGGCTTGCCGGCCATGATGTCGTCCAGCTGGTCACTGTCAATGGTTTCCCACTCGAGCAAGGCCTTGGCCATGGTGTGCATCTTGTCCTGGTTTTCTTCGATCAGGTCGCGCGCCTGTTTGTACTGCTGGTCGATGATGCGGCGCACCTCCGAGTCCACTTTTTGCATGGTCTGCTCGCTCATATTGGTGGTCTTGGTCACCGAACGACCCAGGAATACTTCGCCCTCGTTTTCCGCGTACACCATAGGGCCCAGAGCATCTGTCATGCCGTAGCGAGTGACCATGTCGCGGGCGATGGAGGTAGCGCGCTCAAAATCATTGCTGGCGCCGGTGGTCATTTGCTTCATGAACACTTCTTCGGCAATGCGTCCGCCAAACAGCATGCTAATTTGGTTGAGCATGTATTCGCTGTCATAGGAATAGCGGTCCTGCGCGGGCAGGCTCATGGTCACGCCCAATGCGCGGCCACGCGGAATAATAGTGACTTTGTGCACCGGATCGCACTTGGGCAGCAGTTTGCCAATCAGCGCGTGGCCCGACTCGTGGTAGGCGGTGTTGCGCCGCTCTTCCTCGGGCATGACCATGCTTTTGCGCTCCGGGCCCATCAGAATTTTGTCCTTGGCTTTCTCGAAGTCTTCCATGTCCACCAGGCGCGCATTGCGCCGGGCGGCCATCAAAGCGGCTTCATTGCACAAATTGGCCAAATCGGCGCCCGACATGCCCGGCGTACCGCGCGCGATCACGCTGGCGCTGACATCTTGGCCTAAAGGCACTTTGCGCATATGGACGTTCAAAATCTGCTCGCGCCCACGGATATCGGGCAAGGTCACGTACACCTGGCGGTCAAAGCGGCCCGGGCGCAGCAAAGCGGCGTCCAAAATATCCGGACGGTTGGTCGCAGCGACCACGATCACACCCACGTTGGTCTCAAAGCCGTCCATCTCGACCAGCATTTGGTTGAGCGTTTGTTCACGTTCATCATTGCCACCACCTAGGCCGGCGCCGCGCTGGCGCCCGACGGCGTCAATTTCGTCAATAAAAATAATGCAAGGCGCGTTTTTCTTGGCGTTGTCGAACATGTCGCGCACACGCGAGGCGCCGACACCGACAAACATCTCCACAAAGTCCGAACCCGAAATGCTGAAAAAAGGCACCTTGGCTTCGCCGGCAATCGATTTGGCGAGCAAAGTCTTACCGGTTCCAGGTGGCCCGACCAGCAGCAGGCCGCGGGGAATGCGTCCACCTAATTTTTGAAATTTGCTCGGGTCTTTCAAAAAGTCGACAACTTCTTTGACCTCTTCCTTGGCCTCGTCGCAACCGGCGACATCGGCGAAAGTAACGGTGTTGGTGTTTTCGTCCAGCAAGCGCGCCTTGCTCTTGCCAAAGCTAAACGCGCCGCCTTTGCCACCGCCCTGCATCTGGCGCATGAAATAAATCCACACCCCGATCAGCAAAAGCATCGGGCCCCAACTCACCAGCAAGGTCATCAGCAAAGAGCCCTCTTCGCGAGGTTTCACGTCAAACTTCACGCCATTAGCAATAAGATCACCGACGAGGCCCCGGTCCAGATAGGTCGCAGTGGTCTTGACACGACGCTCATCGCCGGTGACCGCGACGATTTCGGTCGTTCCGCCTTGGCCTTCCTGAATCACGGCGCTCTTAATATGCTTGTTGCGAACTTCTTCAAGGAAATCGGAATAGCCCAAGGTGACCGCACCGCTTGGGCTGTGCGAATCAAATTGCTTAAAGACCGTAAATAAGACCAGGCCGATAACAAGCCAGACCGCAATTTTGGAAAACCACTGATTGTTCAAGCGAAACTCCAGATAGGGCGCAAAGGGGATGATGCGCACAGGTGACGATCATTTTAGGCTTTTCAAGGGGCGAATCAGGCAATTTTCAGGCCAGATGACATATTTCCCGCATGGGATTGCCCCTCGAAGCGCACACCCGCGCTCCACCTAACGCAAACCAATACCGACCAAAAATGTCTCCGAAGAGCGGTCCCGCGAGGCCTTAGGCTTGTGCGGTTTGACCGTGTGGAACGCGTTTTTGAAGTGCGCAACCACCGCGTCATAACTGCCGCCATGGAAGACTTTGGCCACGAGGGCGCCCTGCTTTTTCATATGATTTTGGGCAAATTCGATGGCCAGTTCCACCAAATGCTCCACCCGCGCCGCATCTGCGGAGGATATGCCAGACAAATTGGGCGCCATGTCCGAAACCACCAAGTCGGCCTGCAGGCCGCCTAGCGACTGCTCCAGGGCAGTGAGGGTTTCTTGCTCCCGAAAGTCCCCCATGATGAAGTCCACGCCTTCGATGGCCTCCATAGGCAGCAAGTCCAGGCCGATGATCTTGCCTTGCAGCGCACCGGCGGCCGCGCCACCAGGCGCCAGGCGGCGGCGCAGGTACTGGCTCCAGGCCCCCGGCGCGCAGCCCAGGTCGACAATCATTTGGCCAGGGCGCACCAATCCAAAAGCCTCGTCGATTTCCTTGAGCTTGTACGCTGCGCGGGCGCGGTAGCCCTCGCGCGTGGCCAGTTTGACGTAGGGGTCGTTGATGTGATCGTGCAACCAGGCCTTGTTGACCTTGCCGCCGCGGGCGCTGATCTTGGCCGGCACAGAAGCGTTTGCAGTGGCGAAGGCGGCGGGCTGCTTTTTCATTGCGCCGATAATAGCGGCATGGCCCTCATTGAACTTACCCCCGCGCAGCGCAAAGCGCAGCGCGCCCTCGCCCACCATCTTGATCCTGTTGTCCTCGTCGGCGGCGATGGCCTGACCGCCAATGTCCAAAAAGAGGTGGACGCGGCGCTCAACGCCCACGGCCTGATCAAGGTGAGGATTTTTTCGGATGACCGCACCGCGCGCGAGGCCATGTTCCAGACTTTGGCCGATGAACTGGGAGCCGCGCCCATTCAGCACATTGGCAAATTGCTGGTGCTATGGCGCCCGATCCCCGAAAAAGACAAAGTGCCGGACGAAGACCGCAAAGCAGGACCGCGCGATGTGAAAGTGCTGAAATACAGCAAGCGCGCCGGCCAGCGGCCCGAGGTGAAAACCCTGCGCGTGCTGGGCAACCAGCGCTTAACGCCCGGGGGCAATGTCAAACGGGCCAAGCCCAAGCCCAAAATCAGCCTGAAGAAGCGCAGTCAGACATAGCGCACGGCCACGATTTCGTAGGCCTTCTCGCCGCCGGGGGCCATGACGATGGCGGTATCGCCCTCTTCCTTGCCAATCAAGGCGCGGGCAATGGGCGAACTGATGTTGATCAAGCCCAGCTTGAGGTCGGCCTCGTCTTCGCCGACGATTTGGTAGGTCACACGCTCGCCGCTTTCCTCTTCCTCCAGATCCACGGTGGTACCAAAAACCACGCGTCCGCCCGCGTCCAGAGCAGCTGGATCAATCACCTGGGCTACCGAGAGCTTGCCTTCGACCTCCTGAATACGGCCTTCGATAAAGCCTTGGCGGTCTTTAGCCGCGTCATATTCCGCGTTTTCGCTCAGGTCGCCCTGGGCCCGGGCTTCTGAAATTGCGCCGATAACCGCCGGCCGATCCACCGTTTTGAGGCGATGCAGCTCTGCCTTGAGTATTTCGGCGCCGCGTTTGGTAATAGGAATAGTGGTCATCTGAAAACCTGTCCAACGGAACTACAAAATGAAGAAGGACAGAAGTGCGCCTACGCGCGCTTCTGTCCGTCCGGGTACGTGGCGGATTATGCCAACAGTTGGGCGTGCATTTCCTGCACCGAGATCACGCCCAAATCATCAAGGTATTTCATGCCTTCGACGGCCGCCTCGGCCCCGGCCATGGTGGTAAAGGTGGTCACCCGCGCCAAAAGTGCCGAAGTGCGGATGTGCCGCGAGTCGGCAATGGCGTTGCGCCGCTCCTCAACCGTGTTGATGACCAAGGCCACTTCCTCGTTTTTAATCATGTCCACAATGTGCGGGCGGCCTTCGGTCACCTTGTTGACGGCGCGGCAGCTCAGGCCGGCGGCGGCAATCGCAGCGGCCGTGCCCTTGGTGGCCAGCAGCTCAAAGCCCATGTCTGCCAAATGGCGCGCCACCTCCACGGCCCGCGCCTTGTCGGTTTGCTTGACCGAGATAAACGCACGTCCACTGCGCGGCAAGCGGGTGCCCGCCCCGATCTGGGATTTGACAAAGGCCTCGCCAAAAGTCTTGCCCACGCCCATGACCTCGCCGGTGGACTTCATCTCCGGGCCCAAAATCGTGTCGACCCCGGGGAACTTCACGAAGGGGAAGACCGCCTCCTTAACGCTGAAATATGGCGGCGAGACTTCGGCGGTCACGCCTTGCTGCGCCAGCGTCTGGCCCACCATGCAGCGCGCAGCCACTTTGGCCAACTGAATGCCCGTGGCTTTGCTCACAAAGGGCACGGTGCGCGAGGCGCGGGGGTTCACTTCCAGAACATAAATGACGTCTTTGCCATCCACATTTTGGATAGCAAACTGCACATTCATCAAGCCCACCACCTCCAAAGCAGCGGCCATGGCCGTGGTTTGGCGTTTGATTTCGGCCACGGTGGCCGCTGACAAGCTGTAGGGCGGCAGCGAGCAGGCCGAGTCGCCGCTGTGCACGCCGGCTTGCTCGATGTGCTCCATCACGCCACCGATCAGGGTGGCGCCGCTGGCATCGCGCACGCAGTCCACATCGCATTCGATGGCATCGTTCAAAAAGCGGTCCAGCAGCACCGGCGAGTCGTGACTGACCTTGACCGCCTCGCGCATATAGCGCTCCAGGTCGCGCTGCTCGTGCACGATCTCCATGGCGCGCCCGCCCAGCACATAACTGGGGCGCACCACCAGCGGGTAGCCCAGCGCGGCGGCTTTTTCCAGGGCTTCGGCCTCGGTGCGGGCGGTGGCGTTAGGCGGTTGGCGCAAATCCAGCGCGTGCAGCAGCTTTTGAAAGCGCTCGCGGTCTTCGGCCGCATCAATCATGTCCGGACTGGTGCCGATGATGGGCACGCCATGCGCCTCCAGGCCCAGCGCCAACTTGAGTGGCGTCTGACCGCCATACTGCACGATCACGCCCAGGGGCTTTTCTTTGTCGACGATTTCCAGCACGTCTTCCAGCGTCAAGGGCTCAAAGTAGAGGCGGTCGCTGGTGTCGTAGTCGGTGGAGACGGTCTCGGGGTTGCAGTTAACCATGATGGTCTCGTAACCATCCTCGCGCATGGCCAGCGCCGCGTGTACGCAGCAGTAGTCAAACTCAATACCCTGCCCGATCCGGTTAGGCCCGCCGCCCAGCACCATGATTTTCTTGCGCGCTGTGGGCTCGGCCTCGCACTGCGCGCCTTCGGCCTCGTAAGTCGAATACATGTACGCAGTGTTGGTGCTGAACTCAGCGGCGCAGGTGTCCACGCGCTTGTACACCGGGCGCACGCCCAAAGCGATACGCCGCTTGCGCACTGCCGCGTCGGTGGTTTTGAGCTGGCGCGCCAGGCGCCGGTCGGAAAAGCCTTTTTGCTTTAGGGCGCGCAAGGTCGGCGCATCCAGGGTGTCCAAGACCGAACCCTCGGCGTTGGCGGGCAGGTTTTCCAGCTCCAACTCCAGACGCACGATCTGCTCAATTTGCACCAAAAACCAGCGATCGATACGGGTCAGCTCGAACACCTCGTCCACGCTCATGCCCATGGCAAAGGCGTCGCCCACGTACCAAATGCGCTCGGGGCCGGGCGCGCCCAGCTCTTTTTCCAGGACTTCGCGGTCCTGGGTTTTCTCGTTCATGCCATCGACGCCCACTTCCAGGCCACGCAGGGCTTTTTGAAAGGACTCCTGGAAGGTGCGGCCCATGGCCATGACTTCGCCCACCGACTTCATTTGCGTCGTCAGGCGGCTGTCGGCAGCGGGGAATTTTTCGAAAGCAAAACGCGGAATTTTGGTGACCACGTAATCAATGCTGGGCTCAAAACTGGCAGGTGTCGCGCCGCCGGTAATGTCATTGCGCAACTCATCCAGGGTGTAGCCCACCGCCAACTTGGCCGCCACTTTGGCAATCGGAAAGCCCGTGGCCTTGGACGCCAGCGCCGAGGAACGCGAGACGCGCGGGTTCATCTCAATAACCACCATGCGCCCGTCCAGGGGGTTGATCGCAAACTGCACGTTCGAGCCGCCGGTGTCCACGCCAATCTCGCGCAACACGGCCAGCGATGCATTACGCAAAATCTGGTATTCCTTGTCCGACAAAGTTTGCGCCGGCGCCACGGTGATGGAGTCGCCGGTATGCACGCCCATGGGGTCCAGGTTTTCGATGGAACAGACGATGATGCAGTTGTCCGCCTTGTCGCGCACCACCTCCATCTCGTACTCTTTCCAGCCCAGCAGCGACTCTTCAATCAGCAGCTCCTTGGTGGGCGAGGCCTCCAGGCCGCGCTTGCAAATTGTCTCGAACTCTTCGGCGTTGTAGGCGATGCCGCCACCAGTTCCGCCCAAAGTAAAGCTGGGGCGAATGACAGTGGGGAAACCCAGGGTTTTTTGCACCGCCCAGGCCTCTTCCATGCTGTGGGCAATACCCGAGCGCGCCGAACCCAGACCGATCTTGGTCATCGCATCCTTGAACTTGAGGCGGTCTTCGGCCTTGTCAATCGCCTCGGGCGTAGCGCCGATCAACTCCACTTGGTATTTGTCGAGCACGCCGTGGTGCCATAAATCGAGCGCGCAATTGAGCGCGGTTTGCCCGCCCATCGTCGGCAAGATCGCATCGGGGCGCTCTTTGGCAATGATTTTTTCCACCGTCTGCCAGGTAATGGGCTCGATGTAGGTGACATCGGCCGTATCCGGGTCGGTCATGATGGTGGCGGGGTTGCTATTGATCAGGATGACTTTGTAGCCCTCCTCGCGCAAAGCCTTGCAGGCCTGCACGCCCGAATAGTCAAACTCGCACGCCTGCCCAATGATGATGGGCCCGGCCCCGATGATCAGGACGCTTTGAATGTCTTTACGTTTTGGCATTTTTTCCAACTTCTCTCAATTTCTCAATCCACACGCACAGGCTGCCAAAGATCAGGCGCGCGCCTCCATCTCCCGGATGAAGCGGTCAAACAAATAGCCGATATCGTGCGGGCCGGGCGAAGCCTCTGGGTGCCCTTGGAAGCAAAAAGCAGGTTTGTCGGTGCGCTCCAGGCCCTGGACGGTGTTATCAAACAAGCTGACATGGGTGGCACGCAAATGGCTGGGCAAGGACTCGGGGTCCACGGCAAAACCATGGTTCTGGCTGGTGATGCTGACGCGCCCGCTGTCCAGGTCCTTGACCGGGTGGTTGGCGCCGTGGTGGCCAAACTTCATCTTAAAAGTGCGCGCGCCCGACGCCAGCGCCATGATTTGGTGCCCCAGGCATATACCGAAGGTGGGGATGCCCGACTCAATGAGCGTGCCGGCAGCCGAAATGGCGTAATCGCAGGGCTGCGGATCGCCAGGGCCGTTGCTCAGGAAAATGCCGTCGGCCTGCATAGCCAGCACATCCTGCGCCGAGGTTTGGGCTGGCACCACCGTCAGGCGGCATCCGCGCTCGACCAGCATGCGCAAAATGTTTTTCTTCACGCCAAAGTCGTAAGCCACAACATGAAAGCGACCGGAGTCAGACTGGCCGTAGCCACTGCCCAGCTTCCACTCGGACTGCGTCCAGGAATACGACGCCTTGGCCGAGACCACTTTGGCCAAATCCAAACCCGCCATCGAGGGCGCGGTCTGTGCGGCGACGATGGCCTGGGCACGGGTGGCCGCGTCGAGCACTTCGCCGGGTGCCAAGGCCAAAACACAGCCGTTTTGCGCGCCATGTTCGCGCAAATGGCGCGTCAGTTGGCGGGTGTCAATGTTGGCGATGGCCACCGTGCCGTGGTCCTGCAAATAGCCGCTCAAGTCTTGGGTGCTGCGAAAGTTAGAGGCCACGAGCGGCAAATCTTTGATCACCAGGCCAGCGGCGTGGACCGCGCCGGATTCAACGTCTTCAGGGTTGGTGCCGTAGCTGCCGATATGCGGATAGGTGAGGGTGACGATTTGCTGACAGTAGCTTGGGTCGGTCAGGATTTCCTGGTAACCCGTCATGGAGGTGTTGAAAACGACCTCGCCAACAGTGCTGCCGCTGGCGCCAATAGAGATTCCGGTGAAAACCGAACCGTCAGCGAGCGCCAAAATGGCATGGGGGTGGGTTCCCTTGAGAGACAAAAGCACGGGGTTCTCCGAGTGGTTTACGGATACGCCCAAGCGCCCAGAAATTCTTCCTGGCGGCTGATGTTGGTAGGGATTGGAGCTTTAAAGGCGCTTGGGAAAGCTGAATTCTGGAAAGCCCCGCATTGTAACCCAGCCCCCTAGCGCGCAGCCCCCGCCAAGGCACTGGCGTGCAGGCAAATAGCGGTCGCAGCGGCCACGTTGAGCGACTCCTCGCCGCCGGGTTGGCCAATGCGCACCTGCTGCGCCGCACGCGCCATCAGAGCGGGTTGCACGCCCTGCCCTTCGTGACCCATGGCCCAGGCGCAGGGGAAGGGCAAGCGGCAGTCCTGGATGAAGTTTCCAGCGTGCGAACTGGTCACCAAGAGCGGCACCACCAGAGCCTGCAGGCTGTCCAGGTCAGCGGCCTCATGCAGGGAGAGTGCAAAGTGGGCGCCCATGCCGGCGCGTAGCACCTTGGGCGACCACAAAGCCGCCGTCTCGCGCAGTGCGATCACTTGGCCAAAGCCAAACGCCGAGGCACTGCGCAGCATGGAGCCCACGTTGCCGGCGTCTTGCACCCGGTCCAAAACCAAGGTGGCAGC
>Ga0209084_1000229_pt1 | contig 54224 bp, 28 predicted proteins | sample C_130820_MF_Meta_FD_187309 | JGI IMG/M metagenome (GOLD analysis project Ga0209084, IMG submission 187309) | Freshwater microbial communities from Lake Croche, Canada to study carbon cycling - C_130820_MF_MetaG (SPAdes) (version 2) | ecosystem: Environmental > Aquatic > Freshwater > Lake...
CGCACGCCACCTGCACGGTCACGTTGAGCGAACCGCTCACGCCAACTTCAGCGCCGCTCGCGGTCGTTCTTGGTTTCGAGACCGGCGCTGATCTCTCCCGCCGCGAACTTGCCGCGGTGGGGCCCATTTTCGCCTCGACGCTCGGCGATGGGTATCTCGCCGATCTCACGGTCAGCATCGCTGACACAGCACTCGCTGCGACCTCAGCAACCGCGATGATCACGGTCGGGTTCACCGCCCCGGATCCGGTGAGTAGCGCAGCGTTCCTCGAAGCGGCGTCGGCAGGAGCCCGGTCGTTGGCTTCGAGCGGCGATGCCAATGATCTGGATGCACCGGTATCGGCCGCAGCCGCGTGCGCGCCGGGCTCGGTTCCTGATGCGCCCACCATCGTCTCGGCACCGAGCAATGTCGATCAGAAGATCACCGTCACCTGGGCTGCTCCGACAGCTGATTGCGCGAACAACACGTCGATCACCAGTTATGTAGCGACCGCGTACGCGCCATGGGCAACTCCAAGCACCTTTACCTGCGTGTCCACCCAGACATCGTGCGTGCTGAGGGGTCTGACGAATGGCGTGTACTACTCAGTGACCGTCAAGGCGCGCAACGCGAAGGGTCTCAGCGCTGCTTCCGACGAGATCTGGTCAGTTCCGTCAACGTTGCCTTCCGTTCCCGGTGACGTCAGGGCCACATCGAACAGCGACGGTGCTTCCAAGGTTTCATGGACCAACCCCTATGGCGGTGGAACATGGATCTCATCGTTCACCGTCACGTCGAATCCTGGTCGCAAGACCTGCACCCTGTCGTACCCATATGACTCGTCTTCCCCTTCGTGCATCGTTGCTGGGCTGACGAACGGTGTTGCGTACACCTTCACTGTCACGGCGACGAACGCCTCCGGCACGAGTTCCGCATCCGCTCCGTCGGCGGCGGCAACCCCCGCCGGCCCTGCCGATGCTCCGACCACCGTGAAGGCGGTGCCGGGTGCTGAAGGTGAGATCGCCGTGTCTTGGAAGGCGCCGCGTTCCAACGGTGGAGCGCCGATCCAGACCTACATCGTGCAGGCCGACCCCGGGTACGCGATGTGCTACTCAGCCACCACGTCGTGCACGGTCACGGGGCTGACGCCCGGCACGGGTTACACCTTCACGGTCTACGCATGGAGTTCTGGCGGGTCCGGCAACCGCTCGCTGCCGTCGGCCTCGGTGACTGCAGTGGGTCGTCCGGGTTCGCCCAGTGGGGTGTCGGCCACCTCGAACCAGAACTCGACCTCGCTGGTCTCGTGGACACCTCCTACCTCCGACGGCGGTCGTCCGATCACGGGTTACAAGGTCACCTCGTACCCCGATGGAAGGACCTGCCCCGATTCGACCACCGGGACCTCCTGCACGGTTTCGGGGCTCACGAACGGAGTTGCATACACATTCTCCGTGGTCGCCACCAATGCTTTCGGCGACGGCCCGTCTGCATTTTCAATGCTGTCGGCGACGCCGCGCACTGCACCCGGTGTGCCGACCGGCGTCACTGCGAACTCGGGCTTGAACGGTTCGGCGTTCGTCAATTGGGCGGCGCCGAGCTCCGATGGCGGCGGTGAGATCACGCTCTACACCGTCACGGCAACTCCGGGGGGCAAGACCTGCACAAGCGCGTCGACCTCATGCACCGTTCCCGGTCTCACCAATGGCGTTTCCTACACGTTCAAGGTCACGGCAACGAATGCCGCCGGAACGAGCTCTGCATCCGTGGCCTCGGGTCCGGCGATTCCGGCGACGCAACCTGACGCCCCGACAGGGGTGAGGGCAACCGCAGGAGCGGATCAGTCATCTGTGATCTCCTGGACCGCCCCGCGCAACAACGGTGGCTCGGCGATCACGCAGTACGCGGTGTATTCGAATCCCGGTTCGAAGTTCTGCACGACCACATCCACGTCATGCACGGTGAGCGGACTCACGAACGGCGTCTCGTACACCTTCAAGGTCTGGGCCTACAACGTCCTTGGTGGTAGCGCGGCCTCGGATCCGTCCGCCGCAGTGACGCCGCTCGGACCGCCCGATGCTCCGACCAATGTGGCCGCCACCTCCAACGCCGATGGTGTCTCGGTGGTTTCCTGGACTGCGCCGGTTGATTCGGGCGGTCGACCGATCACGAAGTACACCGTCACCTCGAGCCCTGAGGGCAAGACCTGCAGCGCAATTGCCACCAAGAACTCCTGCACCGTCCTTGGTCTCACCAACGGCATGACCTACACATTCACGGTCACCGCCACCAGCATCGTCGGCACAAGCGTTTCGTCCGATGCCTCTCAGCCGGCAACGCCCTCTGCTCGACCGAGCGTGCCAGCCGATGTAGCGGCCTCATCGAACCAGAACGGGCAGTCGCTCGTCTCTTGGTTTGCGCCCGCTTCTGATGGTGGCAGTGACATCACGCGCTACACGGTGACGTCGAGTCCGGGCGGCAAGATCTGCACCAGTTCAACCACCTCGTGCGCAGTGCTTGGTCTTACCAATGGGGTGGCGTACACGTTCACGGTGACGGCGACCAACGCATCCGGCACCGGAACAGCTTCGACCGCATCGGCGTCGGCAATACCGGCCGCAGCTCCAGGCGCTCCATCCGGCATCACTGCGACCTCCGGTGCAAATGGGGTTTCGGTGGTGTCATGGAAAGCACCGACAACAACCGGTGGTGCTGCGATCAGTGGGTACACCGTGACATCGAATCCCGGCGGAAGGTCCTGCACGACGACCACCCTGTCGTGCACGGTCGACGGCCTGACCAACGGCATCGCCTACACGTTCACCGTCACCGCATCGAACGCGGCGGGAACTGGAGGGGATTCGGTGGCGTCATCTTCGGCAACACCGCGTGGCCCACCGACTGCGCCCACTGCTGTCACTGCCGCATCGAACAGCAACGTTTCCTCATTGGTGTCGTGGACCGTTCCGGGCTCCGATGGCGGTAACCCGATCACGCTCTACACAGTGACAGCCAGCCCGGGCGGCAGGACCTGCACGAGTATCTCGACCTCGTGCACGGTGACCGGTCTCACGAACGGTATCTCGTACACATTCATCGTTGTAGCGAAGAATGCCAAGGGTTCCGGCGCCCCCTCAATCTCATCATCTTCAGCGACGCCGGCCACAGTTCCCGGCGCACCTACGAAAGTCATCGCCACCTCGAACACCGATGGCGAATCGCTCGTTTCCTGGACCGCCCCGACGTCGGTCGGTGGAGTTGCGATCACCCTCTACACGGTGACATCTAGCCCCGGGAACAAGACCTGTACGAGCGCGTCGACCTCGTGCACTGTGGAAGGCCTCACCAACGGCACTGTCTACACGTTCACCGTGATTGCTGAGAACAGCGCTGGTCCCGGTCTGGTGTCCTCACCCTCGGCTTCGGCCATTCCGGCCGCCCGGCCCGGAGCGCCCACTGGTGCGTTCGCCACGCTGAACACCAGCACCTCGTACTACGTGTGGTGGACCGCTCCGGCATCGGATGGTGGACGTCCGATCACGAAGTACACGGTGACCTCCAGCCCCGGTGCGAAGACCTGCATCAGCACCACCGGGACCTCCTGCATCGTGACCGGCCTGACAGCCGGGGTCACCTACACCTTCACAGTTGTTGCCAGCAGCCTTGCCGGACCCAGCGTTGCTTCCGCACCGTCAACCAACGTTGCGCCCGCCGCCCCGGGCCAGCCCACCGGGGTGACAGCCACATCGGGTGATGACACATCATCGCTGGTGTCGTGGACAGCGCCGACCCTCAACGGCGGTCGACCCATCACGCTCTACACCGTGACCGCCAGCCCGGGTGGCAGGACCTGCACAAGTACGGCCAGATCCTGCACGGTTATCGGTCTCAGCAACGGTGGCACCTACACCTTCACCGTCACGGCAACGAACAACGTCGGAACCAGCGATCCTTCGGTTGCTTCGGCTCCTGCCACGGTCGGCACGTCGGCCACGGTTCCGGGCGCTCCGAGCGGTGTCACTGCCTCCTCGTACCGCTCTGGATATTCCGTGGTGTCCTGGACAGCGCCGGCCTCCAACGGCGGCAACGCGATCACCCGTTACACGGTCACGTCGAGTCCGGGCGGGTTCACCTGTGAGACTGAGACGACCTCGTGCACGGTCACGGGCCTCATCAACGGCGTGCTCTACACGTTCACCGTCACTGCCACCAACGGTGTCGGACCGGGTACGCCCTCGGTCGCCTCTTCCGCAGTTCGCCCCGCTGATCGACCCGATAGCCCCTATGGGGTCATTGCCTCTGCTCGCAACGATGGATCAGCAGTGGTTCTCTGGATCGCTGGAAGCAACGGTGGCGACCCCGACGTCACCTTCACCGTCACCTCGAGTCCGGGTGGGTTCACCTGCACCACGAGTACGAACTCCTGCACGGTCGGCGGTCTCACGAACGGTGTCGGCTACCGCTTCACCGTCACCGCTGCGAACCACGCGGGCAGCAACTACGCGGGTATGGGTCCGGCCATCTCGAATCTGGTCACGCCGCAATCCTCGATCACGCTTCCCGGCGCTCCGACGATCACTTCGGTCTCCACCGTCACCCAACAGGTCGGCGAGAGTGACCTCGGTTCAACGATCATCTGGTCCGACGCGCCCGATGGGGGCAGCACGATCCTGAGTTACACCGTCACCGCATCGCCCGGTGGTCGTACCTGCACCGCTCAGAGCTACGGCTGTCGCATCACCGGGCTCACCGAAGGCGTGCTGTACACCTTCGTGGTCACCGCCACCAACGCCATGGGCACCGGACCCGCGTCAGCGTCCTCAGCACCCACGGGCTCGCCGATCTCGATTCCCGCACTGAACGGATTCTTGGGTCAGGGCGGCTACGTCGAAGGCGCGACCGGCCCCGAGCTCCATGCGTGGGGCAGGATCCTTCTCGGTGGTTGGGTGCTTCATGGGGCGCTCATCTACCGGAACGCCTCCAACTGGGAGATGGTCTTCGACCAGACCTTCGCGGTCATGGGAACCACGGCGGTCGTCACGGGTGGCTCGCTGAGTTCGGTCAACGGGGAACTCTTCGGCTCGGTCATTGCATCTGTGACAGGAGCACGGATCTCCGGTTACTACTCGCAGGGCCAGTACCGAACCGACGATGGGCTCTTCTCGGTCGGAACCTTCTCCGGTCTGGTGGGCATGGCTGTGAACGCTGACGCGACCACGGAGACAATCGTCTTCGGAACCCTGCGCATCGTCGGCCAGGAATTCACCGCATCGATCAACTACATCGACGAGGGACATTGGACCGCATCGATCGCCGGGTTCCTGTCGGTCCTCGGGTCGACTGCCGCGATCACTACTGGCCTCATCACCCACGCCCCGACGGGCACCTCCGGATCGATCTCTGCATCGTTGGTCGGCACTCTCGGATCGTTAGGTTTCAGCGGATCGACAACGCTCACCCTCAACCTGGTGGAGTGTGGCGCTGGATGCAGCTACACCCGGCCCAACTTCTCGATGGCCGGGAACCTCTTCATCGGCGGCCAGATCCTCGGTGCGTCGATCGACTATTTCGACGACGACAACTGGACCGCCACCATCAGCGGGGACCTCTTCGTGTTCGGGGTTTCGGCTCCGATCGTGACCTCTCCGGCATCAACGATCGTCAGTTCTGGTGGCATGGTCACGGGAACGGTCGTTGCCACTGTCACTGCTCCCATCGGTGGGGCGACGTTCAACGGAAGGGCCACCCTTCATCTGGACGGCTCCGCGACCTCCATCACCGCGGTGGGCAACATCGGGATCCCTGAGTGTGCGAACGGTGCCTCACCCTCGCTCGCCTCGTTGTACGGATCAATCAACTACACCGACTCCGCCAACTGGGTGACGAGCGGTGTCTCCGGCTACTGCTACATCGCCGGTGGTCTTGTCACCGTGAGTTCCGGTTCGGCACTGCTGCGTGCGGTCGACGGCGTGGTCACTGGATTCGTCAGTGGCCGGGGTCTGCGCTATCTCACTTCTGACCACACGATGTCGGTGAACGGCGCAGTGCGGATCACGCTGAACGCGGACGGCACGCGTTCCACGACCTTCAGAGCCGCTGATTTCGTTTCGACGAATCCGGCGTTCTCGACCACGGTGAATCTCACCTATATCGACTCCGGTAACTGGTCGGCACCTGTCAGCACCTACGTCAGCCTCATGGGGACCGAACGCCTTGTTTCGGGCACAGTCCAGATGATCGACGGGGTGCTCTCGGGCACCCTCGAAGGCTCGTTCACCGCTCCCCTCGGTGGTGGTCAGTTCACCGGAATTGTCGTGCTCACCGTGAGCGAAGCGGGTTCGTCCTGGCACGCGGTTGGAACGTTCACCTACGGCGGCCTCTACCGGAACCCACAACGGGTTCAGGAACAGCGTTTCGCTGTGACCATTGACTCGACCGACGGCCTCAACTGGTCCGGAACCGCAGCAACCACCGTGATGATCGCTGGGGCAGCAACAGCGGTAGCCGGCACCATCACCGCGGATGACCTAACGGCCACAGTGTCGCTGACCGGTTCTCTCACCTCCGCGATCGGCAGTGGAACATTCGTCGGCACAGCCTCGCTGGTTCACGAGTGCGTGAGTGCACTGTGGTGCACGCTCTCGCTGACCTCTTCGGGCTCATTGGACATCGGTGGGCAGCATCTCGATGCCGCCATCGCCTACACCGATGCCGACAACTGGTCGTTGACGGCGAGCGGCTCGCTCGAGGTTCTGGGCGCCGAAGCCAGCGCTGGCGGAACCATCACGGTGATCGGCGGCGTGCTCTCGGGTTCGATCAGCGCCTCGGTCACGCTCACACTCGGGTCGGCGACATTCACCGGTTCGGTGATCCAGACAGTTGATGCCGAGGGCGAGGCCAACACTTCGCTTTCGGGAACGCTCGACATGGCTGGTCAGCATGTCGACGCCACGATCGAGTACGTCGATGCTGAGAACTGGGTGGCGCAGGTCACCGGAACGCTTTCGCTGCTCGGAGTGACGGCCACCATCGCCGAGGGAACCGTCATCTCCGCCGATGGTGACATCACCGGGTCCTTCGACGTTTCCCTGGAGGCTGATTTCGCTTCGGCCCAATTCATTGGCACCGCAGCGGTCTCGCTGCAGACCGATGGTTCGCTGGCCATCTCGGCTTCGGGAACGCTCCTGGTCGCCGGCCAGCTCCTTACTGCATCGATCGACTTCACTGATGCCGAAAACTGGGTCGCAACGGTCAGCGGAACGTTTGTGATCATGGGTGTCTCCACCAGCGTGACCGGTCGCCTTGATGTAGCTGACGACGAACTCTCGGGTTCATTGTCGGGCGCACTGAGTGTGAACCTGTCCACCGGCGACTTCACCGGTTCAGCGGTTCTGACCTTCAGTGCCGATGGTTCGAGCCACATCACAGCGAATGGCGTGCTGGATGTTCTCGGTCAGCACCTCGAGGTCTCGGTCGACTACACCGACACCTCGAACTGGAGCGCGACCGGCACGGCACACATCTCGCTGTGGGGCTTCGATGTGCTGGTGTCCGGCGAACTCGTGGTGGTCGATGGCCACCTCGACGGCACGTTCACCGGTGCAGCAACACTGCCGGTCGGCTCCGGCGTGCTCACTGGCACAGTGACAATCACGTTCGCGACGTACTCGGGCTCCTCAAGCCTGTCGGTCTCGGCCGCTGGCACCTTGAGCCTCGGTGATCTCGAACTGGCCGCGACTGTTGATTACACCGACGCGGATAACTGGACAGCCACGCTCACCGGCTCCGTCTCGCTCTCGGGCGCAACAGCAACCATCACCGAGGGAACAATCTCAGCCGCCGAGGGTGTCATCACCGGCACCATCGAGGCCACGTTCTCCGCATCGCTCGGATCGGTCGGCAGTGCTTCGGGTCTCGCTCGTCTCACGTTGGTCGACGGGGCCTGGACGGTTCGTAGTTCGATCACGGTGACATTCGCCGGTCAGGTGCTCACCGCATCGGTGGACTACACCGACGCCGAGAACTGGACCGCCACCGTGTCCGGTGTGATCTCGGTGCTGGGTGTGACCGCCACGATCACCGACGGAACAGTCACAAGCGTCGACGGCGTCATCACCGGCACAGTCACCGCAACGGTTGTGGTGCCGCTCGGTTCCGGGCAGTTCACGGGTACCGCCACGATCACCCAGAACGAAGACGGATCCATCGCCGTGGTCGCGTCGGGCACGCTCGAGATCGCCGGACAAAGCTTCACCGCTTCCGTTGACTACACCGACGCCGACAACTGGACCGCCACCGTCAGCGGCGCCGTCACTGGATCCGGAATCACTGCCACGATCGTCGACGGAACCATCACTGACGACGACGGCACAGTCACCGGGAGCCTCGAACTCGAGCTGACGGCCTCGCTCGGCTCCGCCACATTCGAAGGCTCGGCGACCCTCACGCTGAACGCCGATGGCTCGACCAGCATCACCGCCTCGGGCGACCTGCAGGTCGGCAGCATCACGATTCAAGCGGCGGTCGACTACACCGATGCCGAGAACTGGACTGTCACCGTAAGCGGCGAAGCCACCGTGTTCGGAGCGACGGCAACGGTCACCGACGGCACCATCACGAGAGTCGCCGGTGTCATCTCCGGCAGTATCGAAGCGACGCTGAGCGCCACCATTGGTTCACTTGACTTCGAGGGAACTGTCACCCTGACCGTCCCCGCTGGCGGCCCGAGTTCCATCACCGCCTCGGGAACGCTGACCTTCTCGGGTCACGAGGTCGAAGTCGAGGTCACGTACACCGACGCCGATAACTGGACCGCCTCGGTCACCGGCACCTTCAACCTGCTCGGCGGGAGTGCCTCCATCACCACCGGCACCATCACGAACGACGACGGCACCATCACCGGTGAACTGCAGGTGACACTGACGGCCACGCTCGGCTCGGCCAGTTTCGTAGGAACAGCAACGGTCACCCTGGACGAGGCCGGCGCAGTGAGTCTCGAAGCCTCCGGCGCCCTGAAGGTGTCGAGTTTCGAGTTGACCGCTTCGATCTCGGTGACCGATGAGGACAACTGGACCGCCACAGTGAGCGGAGCCATCACGTTGTTCGGCGCCACTGCCACCGTCGTCGGTGGCGTGATCACGAGGACTGATGGCGACTTCGCCGGGTCGCTCGACGCCACGCTCACCGCCCAGATCGGTTCCGGAACGTTCTCCGGCGCGGCGCATCTCGTGGTCGACGCTGATGGCGCCGTAGCGGTCGTCGCCTCCGGCACGCTCGATATCGCAGGCCAGCACCTCTCCGCCTCGATCGATTACACCGACATCAACACTTGGACCGCCGAGGTCAGCGGTTCGATCTCGATGTTCGGCGCACAAGCCTCGGCCACTGGCACGCTCACCCGGAGCGCCGGCGTGTTCAGTGGAACGCTGAACGCCACCCTCGACGGCTCGATCGGCTCGGTGCACTTCGCCGGTACCGGCACGTTCACACTTCGCGCTGACGGCTCCAGCGGTCTCAGCGCCACCGGCATGCTCACGATCGCCGGCCAGCGCCTCTCCGCCTCCATCGACTACACCTCGTCCGCGCAATGGACCGCAGTCGTGACGGGGAGCTTCTCCCTCGCCGGACTCAGTGTCTCAGTCACCGAAGCCAGTCTCAGCTACCGCGACGATCGCATCACCGCCAACCTCAGTTTCCACGTCGACGCGGCGCTGGGCGGAGCGAGCTTTGTCGGAGACGGGTCAATCTCGATCCTCAACAAGCCCAGTGCGGAGGCGTTCACCCCATCTCGCATCAATTTCTCGGGAAGTCTGACCGTCGCTGGCCTGAGTCTCGAAGCATCTGTTCAGCACATCGACAGCGAGAACTGGACAATCCGAGTTCAAGGCGATGCCACGTTCTTCGGAGTGTCGGCGTCTCTTCGTGGCGACGTTTCTTCGGTCGCCGGCGAGGTCGCCGGTGCGATCACCGCCCAACTGTTGAACGCGAGAATCGGGTCGATGTGGTTCAGCGGCGAACTGAGCATCGGTTTTGTTGCTGATGCTGCGGCCACGCTCACCGCCTCCGGCACACTCCGGGTCGGCGATGCCTTCTTCGATGCCTCGATCGAGTTCATCGATGAGAACAACTGGACCGCAACAGCCAGCGGTGAGTTCTCCATGTTCGGCACCGATGTTCAGGTGGAAGGTTCGCTGCGTCGGGAAGAAGGAGTGTTCTCCGGAACGTTGACTGGAACCATCTCGGCGTCGGTGGCCAGCGGCTCAGGAACCTTCGAGGGCAATGCTTCGGTCGTACTTGCGGCGGACGGGACCAGCTCGTTCAGCGCCGCGGGAACCTTCGTCCTCGGAACCCTCGAGTTGAGCGGCCGTGTCCAGTACGCAGATAGGTACAACTGGTCGGCCTCGGTGTCGGGCAGCTTCGGACTTCTCGGCGTTGCCGTCACCGTCAACGGGACGATCAGCTCGGTGGGGGGCAACTTCACCGGCTCGCTCAGTGCCACCGTCAGCGCCGAACTCGGCTCGTTCAACTTCTCGGGTTCGGCGACGCTTGCGGTTTCGGTCGGCTACTCGGCATCAGGTCGGGTCATCGAGTTCCAGGTCAACGCATCGGGAACGCTCGAGATCGCCGGCCAGACGATCCACGCCGCGATCTCATACACCGACGCCGACAACTGGATCGCCAGCCTCACCGGGAACTTCTCGCTGCTGGGTGTCTCGGGTGTGGCTACCGGCCAACTCCGAGAGGATGCGGGCAGCGTCTCTGGCAGTATCAGCATCTCCGTGATTGCCGAGTTGGGTGCTGCGGTGTTCAGCGGAACGGCCACCCTCACGATCAACCCTGACGGCACGATGCCCGTCACCGCCTCGGGCACGATCGAAGTGGCAGGGCTCACGCTCACCGCAACCCTCGACTACGCCGATACCGAGAATTGGACAGCGTCGGTGTCCGGCTCGCTCACAGTGGCGGGCATGGTGGCCACGATGACCGAAGGGACGCTGACCTCCGACAACGCAACGATCACCGGGGCCCTGGCCGCTTCGCTCGAACTGGACCTCGCTCCGGTCACGTTCTCGGGAACAGCGTCGATCACGCTCGAGGCCGACGGATCGCTGCCGTTCACCCTCGACGGAACGCTGACCATCGGCGACTTCGAGGTCTCGGCGACCATCGACTACACCGATGACGAGAACTGGACCGCAACCGCCCGGGGATCAGTGACCATCCTCGGCGTCACCGCCACCATCGTCGATGGAACGATCACCTCGACCGACGGTGTGGTCACCGGATCCATTGAAACCTCGGTCGATGCGCAGATCGCCGCCGCTCGTTTCGTCGGTACCGCCACCGCCACTCTTCAGGCTGATGGTTCGCTGCCGTTCAGCGCCAGCGGAACGCTCACGGTGGGAAGCCTCGAACTCGAAGCATCGATCGAGGGCGAAAGTCTTTGGACCTCATGGGATGCAGAGGTCAGTGGGCACTTCAACGGCCTCGGTCTGTCCGTTGAAGTTCTCGGAACCCTGCAGAGTCGTGATGGGGTCATCACCGGAACAGTGACAGCCACGCTGGTCGAAGCCGCGCTTGGTTCGGCCACGCTGTCGGGGACTCTCACGATGACCTGGGACAACGGCCCCGCTGGTCAGACCTTCGTGATCACCGCATCGGGAACCCTCACCGTTGGCGGTTTCGAACTCTCCGCCGAGATCACCTATACCGATTCCGAGAACTGGTCGGCAACGGTGGAAGCGACGCTCGATCTTCTGGGAGTCACGGTCGAGGCCACTGGTTCATTGACCACGGCCGACGGCGCAGTGTCGGGCACTCTCACCGCAAGTATCGACGCAACCTTCGGCGCTGCTCGACTGATCGGCACGGCAACGCTCACGCTCGACGAAGATGGAACCACCTCGGTCAGTGCCGAGGGTGAGCTCCATGTGATGGGCCAGACCCTCACCGCATCGCTGGACTACACCGACGCCGACAACTGGTCGGCGCAGGTATCCGGGACCTTCCAGTTCACGGGACTCTCTGTTGTCGCCACCGGCGTTCTCGAATCCAATGACGCGGTCATCACCGGACTCATCAGCGGTTCTGTGACGATCACCGTCGGGAGTGGTTCCTTCGTGGGAACTGCCACGGTCACGCTGCATGCGAATGGCTCGACCACACTGGTCAGCTCCGGCACGCTGACCCTTGGTGCACTCACACTCAGCGCATCGCTGGACTACACCGACACTGCGAACTGGACGATTGTTGCCTCCGGCACGCTGTCGGTCATGGGGGTCGTGGCCACGATCTCGAACGGCACAGTTTCGAGCCGTGATGGGGTCATCCGGGGTCGCATCGAAGCGACGCTCGAGGTGGCGCGCAGCTCGTTCTCGTTCTCCGGAACTGCGTCCGTTGCGATCGGTGGGGGCAGCACGGAACTCACCGGAACGCTCACCTCCGGCGGCCTTGTGCTCACGGCAACGATCACCTACGAAAGTGCTGACGATTGGACGGCCCATGGCACCGGGTCGGTCTCGGTGATGGGCGTCACCGCCACCATCGTCGATGCGTCTCTGACGCATAACTCGGCAGGGTTTGCTGGCTCGGTCCATGCCACGCTCGTGGCTGACCTGGGCGCTGGAAGTTTCACCGGGACAGCGACACTCACCTACGACCCCTATTCCAACATGCGGGTCTCGGCTTCGGGCACGCTCGTGCTTGCCGGTCAGCGATTCAGTGCGGAACTCGATTACACCGACGCGAACCATTGGAACCTTGAGCTGACGGGCACGATGTCGATCCTCGGCGCAGAGTTCAGTACTGAGGGGAGATTCACGAAGAACGGCTCATTCGCCGGAACGGTGACCGGGCAGTTCAGCGCCACCCTGGGTAGCTGGACACTCGCCGCGACGGCGACGCTCACGATCGACGATGCAGCGACGCACATCACGGCCTCGGGCTCGATTGCTGACCCCGGCAGGAACGTCGTGCTCAATGCTTCGATCGACTACACCGATGAGGACAACTGGACCGCCGAGATTTCTGGTTCGGCTCGGGTCATGGGCGTCAGAGCAGGGGCCACGGGCACTGCCACCAAGAGCCTCGGGGTGCTCACCAGTTCGGTCACACTGCAACTCGATGTTGTGACGAGTTCAGTGAAGTTCTCCGGCGTCGCCACGTTGTCGTTGAGCGCACCGCGAACATTCACCGCCGTCGGCACCATCACGATCGGCTCGGGCACAGCCACCGCCACAATTGACTACATCGACGAGGACAACTGGTCGGCCACCCTGACCGGGACTGTCCAGCTCACGCCCGCCGACTCGGCATCGAACATCACGCTCACCATCGTCACGGGCGAGCTTGCCAGGACAGCCGGAATCGTGTCGGGCTCACTGCACGCCACGATCAGCGGAAACTTCGGAGCCACGACGTTCAGCGGAGAAGCAACTGCTGCGATCGAAGATTCATCATTCACGAGCGTCACCGCGTCGGGCAGGCTCACCTTCAATGGTCAGGTGCTGACCGCATCGCTCGACTACACCGATCGCGACAACTGGACGGTCAGCGCCTCCGGTTCTCTCTTCGTCATGGGAACCACCATCGATGCTGAGGGAACCGTGGGGAGCGTCAGCGGTGTCATCACCGGTGCGCTCACTGCCACGATCAATGCCCGCCTGGGCATCGCATCGTTCTACGGAACGGTCTCGGTGTCGCTCAGTTCCAGCGATGTGACGGCGATCTCCGCAGTGGGCGTCCTGCGGGTCGCCGGACAGGCACTCGGCGTGAGCATCAACTACACCGACGCCGATAACTGGACTGGTTCCGCCGCCGGGATTGTCAGCTTCCTCGGGATTTCAATCTCTGTGGCTGGCACCTTGGCGATGGATGACGGCGTGCTCAGCGGAGAGATGGTCGCGTCGATCTCCGGGGTGATCTTCGGTAACAGCTTCAGCGGCGATGCGGAGTTCCTCCTTCATGAGGACGGCTCGTTCACGTTCAGCGCTATCGGATCCGTGACCCTTGCCGGCGTCAGCACGAGTGCCACCATCGACTTCGCCGATGGCGACAACTGGTCGGTCATCGCCGGAGCCAGTTCCATCATCAGTGTCGACGGTGTCATCACGATCCGCGGCGCTTTCTCGTTCTCGTACACCGTTGGTGGGGCCACGTTCACCGGCAAGGGCACAGCCTCCGACGGACCGAACGGCACCACCATCTACACGAACATGGGCGGCTCGATCACCTTCACCCGCGGCGGGAACACCTATTCGCTCGCCGTTGACGATGGCACCTACACCGATGAATCGCATTGGTCATTCACGGTCAGTGGATCGATCAAGGTCGGCAGTCTCGACCTCGTGGTCTCGGGAACGATGAGCGAGAACGGCTCCTCGGAGTGGACGATTCAGCTCTCCGGTTCACGGGCGATGGTGGGCAAGGTCGGCCTGTCGGATCTGAGCGGAACACTCGTGTGGTCGGCGGGCGCCTTCCGGGCTGAAGATCTCTCGGCAACCTTCGAGGTGGGTACCGGGTCGATCCGTGTGACCGGTTCCTACTCGAGTGGCTCGGACTGGAGTCTCACAGGATCGACTGCATCGCTGACGATCTCGGGCGGTATTTCGCTGGTCGATGTGTCAGCCACCCTCACGGCGGATGAAACCATCAGCGCAACCTTCGCAGGAACGCTCAACATCGGCGAGGCCGGTGTTCATGTCTCGGGCGCCTATCTCCAGAAGAACAACTGGGCGCTGAACGCAGCGGTGACCAACCTCACGCTGCGCGGTTCGATCCTGCTGTCCGATGCCCAGGTTGTTGTGTGCTCGCAGCCGACAGTTGGGGAGAAGGCATCACTGCCGACCCTGACTGGCCTCCCCAGCGGTGTCTCACAGTTGGCATGTCCGGCGGCAAGCGGCCGAACAGTGGCCTCATTCTCGGGAACGCTCAGCATCGGTGCTGGTTCGGTCAAGGTCGCAGGTTCGTATCTGGGTCGTGACAACTGGGCCGCGAACGCGGCGGTGAGCAGCCTCGCTCTGGGCGGTGCGGTCGTGTTGTCTGATGCGCAGGCTGTGGTGTGTTCGCAGCCGACCACTGGCGACCAGGCGACACCGCCGGCACTGACGCTTCCCGAAGGTTCGACGCAGTTGGCGTGTCCGCTGGCAAGCGGTGCAACGGTGGTGTCGTTCTCGGGAACTCTGGCGATCGGTGCTGGTTCGGTGAAGGTCTCGGGTACCTATCTGGGAGCGAACAACTGGGCGGCGAACGTTGCAGTGAGCAGTCTTGCTCTGAGCTCTGCGGTCATGTTGTCCGATGCGCAGGCCGCCGTATGCATGCAGCCGGTCGAGGGAGAGAAGGCGACGCCACCGGCGTTGGGCGGTGTCGATACGCAACTCGACTGCCCGAGCCCGACCGGTTCGGTCACGGTGACCTTCTCGGGAACGTTCAGCATCGGTGCCGGTTCGATAGAGGTCTCGGGTTCGTATCTGGGTCGTGACAACTGGGCGGTGAACGCTGCGGTGAACAGCCTCGCCCTTGGTGGTTCGATCCTGTTGTCCGATGCACAGGTTCTGGTGTGTTCGAACTCCTGGCGCGCTGAGAGGGCGACGCCGCCGACCTTGACCGGGCTCGCTGAAGGCATGACGCAGCTTGCCTGTCCGGATGGGAACGGATTCACCGTTCAGTTCTCGGGGAATCTGTCGATCGGTGCGGGTTCGATCCTGATTGCTGGCTCGTATCTGAGCCGAAGCAACTGGGCGATGATGGCTTTGACGCCGTCGCTGACCCTGAAGGCGGCGACTTCGACCGCGAGTGCGATCACGCTTTCGGAGGTTCGGGTCTTCGTGTGCAGCCAGCCGATCTCCGGCGAGAAGGCTCGGCCTGCGGCGTGGCTCGACCCGTCGCTCTGCCCTCCGGCGACCGGTGCGGCAGTGGTGTCGTTCTCGGGAACGCTTGCGATCGGTGCCGGTTCGATCTCGGTGTCGGGCACGTACCTGGGGACCAACAACTGGGCGGTCGCTGCGGCGACGGCGTCATTGACGTTGAAGGCAGCCACTGGCGGTGCGAGTGCGATCACGCTTTCTGATGTCCAGGTCGTGGCCTGCAGCCAGCCGACCACCGGAGACAAAGCCACTCCGCCGACCCTCTCCCTTCCTGCAGGTTCGACGCAGTTGCCGTGTCCGCCGGCGACCGGTGCAACGGTGGTGTCGTTCTCGGGAACTCTGGCGATCGGTGCTGGTTCGGTGAAGGTCTCGGGCACCTATCTGGGTCGTGACAATTGGGCGGCGAACGTCGCCGTGAGCAGCCTCGCCCTAGGTGGTTCCGTCGTCCTGTCCGATGCGCAGGCCGCTGTGTGCAGTCAGCCCGTCGAGGGGGAGAAGGCGACGCCACCGACGCTGAATGGTGTCAGTGGTCAACTCGAGTGTCCGACCCCGACCGGTTCGGTCACCGTGATCTTCTCGGGAACGCTGACGGTTGCCACCTCAGCGATTCAGGTGGCCGGTGCGTATCTGGATCGTGACCACTGGGCGCTGTACGCCTCCATCAACCGCCTTTCTCTGACTGGCTCAGTCCAGTTGTCTGATGCTCAGGTCGTGGTGTGGAAGGACGGCAGCTCGAATGCGCGTGTCCAGTTCTCGGGGACGCTGTCGATCGGTGCGGGTTCTGTCCAGATCGCCGGTTCGTATGTGGGCCCGAACACCTGGGCAGTGGCGGGTTCGACCGCGTCGCTGACGTTGAAGGCCGCAACGGCCACATCAGGTGCGATCTCCCTCACCGGGGCCTCTGTTGTGGTGTCCAGTGAGCCGACCACTGGCGTGGTGGCCCAGTTCTCGGGAACGCTCACGATCGGCGCAGGTTCGATTGCGGTGTCTGGTCAGTACCTCGGGAAGGACAATTGGGCGATTGCTGGTTCGACGGCCTCGCTCACGTTGAGGTCTGGGGCATCGAGCCAGACCACACTTTCTGATGCGCAGGTCGTGGCCTGTTCGCAACCGACCACTGGTGACAAGGCGACACCGCCGGCATTGGCCGGGCTTGCTGCTGGTGTGACGCAGCTGACCTGTCCCATCGCGACCGGCGGCGTGGCGGTGTCGTTCTCAGGCACGATCTCGATCGGTGCTGGTTCGATTGCGGTGTCTGGTCAGTACCTGGGTGCGAACAATTGGGCGGTTGCTGCGTCGACGGCGTCATTGACCTTGAAGGCCGCAACGGCGACGGCGAGTGCGATCACGATCTCTGATGCGCAGATTGCTGTGTGCTCGCAGCCCACCACGGGTGACAAGGCCACGCCGCCACTGCCGTTCTCCTCTGCGTGCCCAGTCGCGACCGGTGGAATGGTTGCGCAGTTCTCGGGAACACTCGCGATCGGTGCTGGTTCGATTGCGGTGTCGGGTACGTATCTGGATACGAACAATTGGGCGGTTGCTGCTGCGACAGCGTCGTTGACCTTGAAGGCGGCGACTGCGACCTCGAGTGCGATCACGCTTTCCGATGTGCAGGTCGTGGCCTGCTCGCAACCGACCTCTGGTGAGAAGGCGACGCCGCCTGTGTTGACTGGTCTTGCTGCTGGTGTGACGCAGCTGACTTGTCCCATCGCGACCGGCGGCGTGGCGGTGTCGTTCTCGGGGACGCTCACGATTGGTGCTGGTTCGATTGCGGTGTCGGGTCAGTACCTCGGGAAGGACAATTGGGCGGTTGCTGCGTCGACAGCTTCGTTGACGTTGAAGGCTGCGACGGCGACGTCGAGTGCGATCACGCTTTCTGATGTGCAGGCCGCGGTGTGCAGTCAACCGACCTCTGGTGAGAAGGCGACGCCGCCGACGCCGTTCGCGTCGGCCTGCCCAGTTGCGACCGGCGCCGTGGCGGTGTCGTTCTCGGGGACGCTCACGATCGGTGCTGGTTCGATCACGGTGTCGGGTCAGTACCTCGGTACGAACAATTGGGCGGTTGCTGCCTCGTCGGCCTCGTTGACGTTGAAGGCGGCGACGGCGACGTCGAGTGCGATCACGCTTTCTGATGTCCAGGCCGCGGTGTGCAGTCAGCCGACCTCTGGTGAGAAGGCGACGCCGCCGACACCGTTCGATTCGGCCTGCCCAGTTGCGACTGGCGGCATCGTGGTGTCGTTCTCGGGGACGCTCACGATTGGTGCTGGTCCGATCCTCGTGTCGGGCACGTATCTCGGCAAGGACAATTGGGCGGTTGCTGCTGCGACGGCCTCGTTGACGTTGAAGGCTGCGACCGCGACCTCGAGTGCGATCACGCTTTCTGATGTGCAGGTTGTGGCCTGTAGTCAGCCGACCTCCGGTGACAAGGCGACACCGCCTGTGCCGACTGGTCTTGCTGCTGGTGTGACCCAGATGACCTGCCCCACCGCCACTGGTGCTGTGGTTGCCCAGTTCTCAGGGAAGCTCACGATTGGTGCTGGTTCGATCACTGTGTCGGGTTCGTATCTGGGTGCGAACAATTGGGCGGTTGCTGCCTCGTCGGCCTCGTTGACGTTGAAGGCTGCGACGGCGACGTCGAGTGCGATCTCGCTTTCTGATGTGCAGGTTGTGGCCTGTAGCCAGCCGACCTCCGGTGACAAGGCGACGCCGCCTGTGCTGACTGGTCATGCTGCTGGTGTGACGCAGCTGACCTGTCCTACTGCCACTGGCGGCATCGTGGTGTCGTTCTCGGGGACGCTCACGATTGGTGCTGGTTCGATCACTGTGTCGGGTTCGTATCTGGGTGCGAACAATTGGGCGGTTGCTGCTTCGTCGGCCTCGTTGACGTTGAAGGCGGCGACGGCGACGGCGAGTGCGATCACGCTTTCTGATGTGCAGGTTGTGGCTTGTTCGCAACCGATCTCTGGTGAGAAGGCGACGCCGCCTGTGCTGACTGGTCTTGCTGCTGGTGTGACGCAGCTGACCTGTCCCACTGCCACTGGTGCTGTGGCGGTGTCGTTCTCGGGAACGCTCACGATCGGTGCTGGTTCGATTCCGTTGTCGGGTCAGTATCTGGGTGCGAACAATTGGGCGGTTGCTGCTGCGACGGCGTCGTTGACGTTGAAGGCGGCGGCGGCGACGGCGAGTGCGATCTCGCTTTCCAACGCCCAGGTTGTGGCTTGTTCGCAGCCGACCTCTGGCGAGAAGGCCACGCCGCCGGTGTTGACCGGGCTTGCTGCTGGTGTGACGCAGTTGACCTGTCCCACTGCCACTGGTGCTGTGGTGGTTTCGTTCTCGGGGACGCTCACGATTGGTGCTGGTTCGATCACTGTGTCGGGTTCGTATCTGGGTGCGAACAATTGGGCGGTTGCGGCGTCGTCGGCCTCGTTGACGTTGAAGGCGGCGATTGCGACGTCGAGTGCGATCACGCTTTCTGATGTGCAGGTGGTGGCTTGTTCGCAACCGACCTCTGGCGACAAGGCGACACCGCCTGTGTTGACCGGGCTTGCTGCTGGTGTGACGCAGCTGACCTGTCCCACTGCCACCGGCGCTGTGGTTGCCCAGTTCTCAGGGAAGCTCACGATTGGTGCTGGTTCGATCACGGTGTCTGGTCAGTACCTCGGCACGAACAATTGGGCGGTTGCGGCGGCGACGGCCTCGTTGACGTTGAAGGCGGCGACGGCGACGGCGAGTGCGATCACGCTTTCTGATGTGCAGGTTGTGGCCTGTAGTCAGCCGACCTCTGGTGAGAAGGCGACACCGCCTGCGTTGACCGGTCTTGCTGCTGGTGCGACGCAACTGGCCTGCCCCACCGCCACCGGCGGCATCGTGGTGTCGTTCTCGGGAACAGTCACGGTGCTCTCGACGGCTGTGAATCTGTCCGGTTCATATCTTGGAAGTGGCAACTGGGCAGTCAATGGTCTGGTTGCTGCACTCACCGTGAAGGCTGCTACCGCCACCTCAGGTGCGATCAGCCTCACGAATGCCCAGGTTGCTGTGTGTTCGCAGCCGACGACCGGTGACAAGGCGACGCCACCTACGTTGACTGGTCTTGCTGCTGGTGTGACGCAGCTGGCCTGTCCCACCGCGACTGGTGCTGCGGTGGCGTCGTTCTCGGGAATGCTCACGATTGGTGCTGGTTCGATCTCGGTGTCGGGTCAGTACCTCGGCACGAACAACTGGGCGCTTGCTGCATCGACGGCGTCGTTGACCTTGAAGGCGGCGACGGCGACGGCGTCGGCGATCACGCTGTCTGATGCACAGGTCGCGGTCTGCAGTCAGCCGACCACTGGTGACAAGGCCACACCGCCGGCGCCGTTCGCGTCGGCATGTCCCACCGCCACTGGTGCTGTGGTGGTGTCGTTCTCCGGAACATTCACGATTGGTGCTGGTTCGATTCCCGTATCGGGCACGTACCTCGGTGCGAACAATTGGGCGGTTGCGGCGTCGACGACATCACTGACGTTGAAGGCGGCGACGGCGACGGCGTCGGCGATCACGCTTTCCAACGCGCAGATCGCGGTCTGCAGTCAGCCGACCACTGGTGACAAGGCCACACCGCCAGCGCCGTTCGCGTCGGCCTGCCCGAATGCGACCGGTGGCGTCGTCGCTCAGATCTCGGGGACGCTCACGATCGGTGCTGGTTCGATACCGGTGTCGGGTACCTATCTCGGTGCCAACAATTGGGCCGTTGCTGCGTCGACGGCATCGTTGACGGTGAAGGCAGCGACCGCAACAGCGAATGCGATCACGCTCACGAACGCGCAGGTTGTGGCCTGTAGTCAGCCGACCTCGGGTGATGTAGCAACGCCGCCGGCGTTGACGGGCCTGCCCACCGGGGCGACCCAACTCTCGTGCCCGGCTGCGACTGGTGCTGTGGTGGTGTCGTTCTCGGGAACAATCACTGTGCTGTCGACGCCGGTCAAGGTGTCGGGCACGTATCTGGGCAGTGGGAACTGGGCAGCGATAGCGCTGGTCGACACTCTTGCGCTCGGTGGTTCCAACACGCTCACTGGTGCGCAGGTGGCGCTGTGCAGTCAGCCGACCACTGGTGACAAGGCGACGCCACCGGCGTTGTCGGGACTCGCCACTGGTGTGACGCAACTCGACTGCCCGAATGCAACAGGCTCGGTCGTTGCGTCGTTCTCAGGAACCTTGTCGGTCGGCGATAGTTCGATCCTGGTTTCCGGTTCGTATCTGGGCCCGAACAACTGGGCTGTTGCTGCATCGGCGCCTTCGGTGACGTTGAAGGCGGCGACAGCGACGGCCAGCGCCATCACGCTTACAGGCGTGCAGATAGCGGTGTGTTCACAGCCGACTGCTGGTGACAAGGCGACGCCACTTGGGTCGCTCGCAGATTCCTGCCCGATCGCCACTGGTTCGGTTGCCGGGCGATTCTCGGGAACGTTGGCGATCGGTGCAGGCTCGATCCTGGTTTCGGGTTCGTATCTGGGTCCGAAGAACTGGGCAGTCGCTGGGTCGACGGCATCGCTGACTCTGAAAGAGCGGACCGACACGTCGGCCCCGATCACACTCACGAACGCACAGTTCGCTGTGTGTAATCAGCCGACCACTGGTGACAAGGCGACCCCGCCGGCACCGCTCGCATCAGCCTGCCCCGCTGCGACTGGTGCGGTTGTGGTGTCATTCTCGGGAACGGTCACGCTCCTGGATACGCCGATCAATGTCTCGGGCATGTATCTCGGAGCATCGAACTGGGCTGCCACCGCGCTCGTCAGCACTCTGCCGCTGAATGGGCCGAACGCTCTCACCAACGCGCAGGTGGCGGTGTGCTCGCAGCCGTCCACTGGTGACAAGGCGACGCCGCCGGTCTTGACCGGACTCGCTGCTGGGGTGACGCAGCTGGCCTGCCCGGTTGCGACTGGCTCAGTGGCGGTGTCGTTCTCCGGAACCTTCACGATCGGTGCCGGATCGATCTCGGTATCGGTTCAGTACCTTGATCGGTACAACTGGGCGGCTGCTGGGTCAACGGCATCGTTGACGTTGAAGGCGGCGACAGCGACGTCAGGTGCGATCACGCTTTCTGATGCGCAGGTCGTTGTCTGCAATCAGCCGACCACTGGCGACCAGGCGACGCCCCCGGCATTGAACCTTGCCCCTGGAGTGGTCGCCCTGCCGTGTCTGGCCGCGAGCGGTGAATTAGTCGCCCAGTTCTCCGGCAAACTCTTGGTCGGCGACTCCGCTGTAGCGATGTCAGGCGCCTACCGCGGTTCCGCTCAATGGGCCCTCGCCGGTGCCGTGAACTCGATCCAACTGACCCCATCGACATCGCTCACCGGAGCGCAGGCGATCGTGTGCAGCGGGAACGAGCAACCGCCGGCGTTGATCGGGCTTCCTGTTGGCGTGACGCAGTTGCGCTGCCCGTCTCCTTCCGAAGGAGTGAAGGCCCAGTTCTCGGGGACACTCCTGATCAACGACGTTTCGATCGTTCTCAAGGGCGACTATCAGGGCTCCAGTGAGTTCTCGATCACCGGGTCTGTTTCCAGCCTTGCGCTGACGAGTTCGCTCACACTGGAGAGTGCTCGGATCACCGCCTCCAAGTCGGCGAGCGGTTTCAGTGTCCAGTTCGCTGGAAACGCGGTGGTCAGCGATTCCCGTATCGCCTTGTCGGGCTCCTATCTCAACAGTGGCAACTGGGCGATCAACGGGTCGTTGAGCTCGTTGACAGTGGGAAGCGGGGTGGATCTGAAGGATGTTCAAATGGTGATCTGCCGCCAGCCGATCACTGGTGAAAAGGCCACCTTGCCGACTCTCATCGGAAATGGCGTGACCTCGCAATTGGCGTGTCCCGCAGCTACCGGTTCGGTGGTCGCGCAGTTCGCCGGCACCTTGAATTTCGGTGGGCTGGTGAGTCTTGCCGTCACCGCGGCCTATGCCGGCAGGGACTCCTACAGCCTCACTTTCGCTACCTCGGTGAACGTCGGTACGTTCTCGATGGCACTCTCCGGGTATCTCCTTCGCAACGGTTCGGACTTCCAGACCAAGGCGACGCTCTGGACCGGTGCGCTCGATGATGCCTCTCGCTACACCTGCACCGTTTCGGCCTGTTCTTCCTCCGGTGTGGTCGGCACGAACGCCTCTGCGCTTTCGATGGGCAGCGGAGTCACCATCAAGGGCCAGTTCGACCTCGCAATGTCGGGCTCGGTCGAGGTCAAGGGCGCAGTCATACTGGGCCTCGGATCCTCGTCCATCAATGCCACCATCCAGTTCAGCTCCGGTGGTGGCGGGAAGAGTTGGTCGATCACCGTCGATGTTCCGATTCCGATCGGTTCGTCTGGCAGCCTCAGACTGTCGGGGTCCCTTCAGAGCACCAACGGGAACGTGTCAGGCAAGCTGTCTCTCGGGACGACTGGGATCAATCTCCTCAGCGGAGTGACGCTCAGCGGAGAGATGTCGTTCACCTACGACTCGACGAAGTCCGCTGCGAGTTTCGAAGGCAGTCTCCAGTTGTCGGTCGAGGTCGGTTCTGGAACTCTGATGTTCGAAGCGGCGCTCTCCTTTGCCAACTCCGCCAACTGGTCCGCAACCTTGAAGTTCAAGTCCGGGGCACAGATCGAGATCCTCCCCGGGTTCACTCTTCCGACGGACTTCACCGGCACCATCGCCTCCACCGAGGGTGTTTTCACCTGGAGCCTCGGAGTGACGATTGGTTCGGTGACCCTCGTGGAGGGCCTCCTGTCGCTCAACTCAGTGAAGGTCAACTTCGGCTCGACCTGTGATCCGGTTGCCGGGGTGGCCCTCTGCCGACCGTCGAGCGACGGAATCCTCCAGCTGTCGATGAGCGGCAAGTTGGTCATGAATGTTCTCTCGCTGGGTACCCAGACCGTCGACTTCGGCGCTGTCTACGGCGGCGGTTTCAGACTCGTTGCCTCGATCCCCTCGATCAACATCGCCGGATTCGCCACGATCAACAACCCGGTCGTGAAGGTGGCCTACAACGATTCGACCTTCACCGGCACCCCCGACGGTTCTCTTTCGCTGGGAGCGGGCAGCGGCACCGCTGGCGGCTTCGCCATCGCCATCTCCGGATCTGTGAGCCTCGCTATTGCTGGTCAGTCAGCCGTCACGATCAACGTGGCGATGACCTACATGAACGGCGGGTTCGCCATTGCCGCCACCTTCCCCAATGGTGCTCTCTCGCTCGGCGGAGATGTCACCGGCCTCACGCTCAACACGTTGGTGTTCCTCGACAAGGCCGGTGTCGTCACCGTCGGCAGGACCCCCGACCGCGGAAACTACATCGGGGGACTCGAGATCTCGGTACCTGCGAGGACGTTGGTGATCGCCGGCAAGTTCGTGATGCCGGACTGGATCGCCTCGACCCTCGGGCTCGGCTCCAGCCCGAGCGTTGACGTGTACGTCTCCTATACCTCGGTCAATCAGTTCTCGCTGAGCGCGGCGTTCAAGCAGTCCTCGGTCACGTTGCCGAACCAGGGCTCTTACACGTTCTCCTTCACCTACCTGACGGTGACGGTGGAGAAGTCGCTGACCGGCGTTGCGGTTTCGCTGCGTCAGCAGGGCAAGCTCGGTGTGCCCGCCAGTTCTGACCGCGCGGCGTTCACCATTCCGATCACGCTCAGCGCCACCGGCGCCATCATCGGCGGCCAGACCAAGATCACCTTCGCGGTATCGGCCGGTTGTCCGCTGGCCCAGTGCCCGACGGCCACCCCCATCTGGTCGAACGCCATGGGTATCACCGGGCTCAGCATCAACTCACTTTCGTTCTCGCTGAGCATCACCATTGTTCCCGGGGCGCCGTTCCCGCTGCCCGGTATCGGATTCAGCGCCACCGGAACGCTGCCGGCGAGTCTTCTTTCCTCGCTCGGCATCGGTGCTGGCGCCGATCTACCGGTGTCGATTGCCTTCAACCTCGACTCCACCAATCCGTGCATCGCCGTGACCCTGGGCACCGAAAACGGTCCGACCTTCCTCAAACTCGGCGGCGTGGTCACTGCCTCCTATATCAACATCGTGGTGGCGCCGAACGGGTGCACGATCGGTGAGTTCGTTGTTCCGGCCGGATTCTCACTTGGCTTCAAGGGCTCGTTCTTCAAGGTGCCGGTTGTGGTTCTGGCCACGATGACGTTGTCGCCGTTCACTCTCGAAGCAACCGTGCAGATCGGTGACGGCATCGAAGGCCATCCGGCGTTCTCCATCGGCTCGTTCACGGTGTACGACACGTACCTGCACGTCGTGATCAAGCCGGGTGCGTCGAGTGCCGAGTTCCACGGTCGCATCACCCTGGGTAGTGCGCTCGACGTGCATCTCAACGGGTTCTTCAAGACCGACGGCGCCTTCTCCGTCGACGGCGCGATCGACCTGAAGGTCGCTGGCTTCACGCTGCAGGCCAAGGTCATTGCGTCGGCTGATGCCGGTGCGAAGAATCCGAAGGTCGAAGTCTCTGCCTACGTGAATATCCCCAATGTCCTCGAGGTCACGCTCTCTGGGGCGTTCCGGGGCTACATGGATATGGAGCTGCACGGCAAAGCCGACTTCCATCCGGGCGGCTACAAGATGGCAGCACTCGACTTCGATCTCGTCCTGAACTCCTCGGCCCAGTACTTCAAAGCTCACGGCTTCGTGAAGCTCGGAAATATCGCAGAGGCGAATCTGTCGGTGGCGTTGCTCAACCAGAACGGCAGCTTCGCCTTCTACATCTATGCCGATGCCCGTGTGAACCTCTGGAACATCGTCACCGGTGACGGACATTTCCTGCTCACCGACTGCTCCAATGTCGACTGTCTTGATCAGCCCGGCAAGCCGAACGTGGCGAGGCTGGGTAGCACCCGGGCCCATCTCGACGCCACCATGCGATGGGGCGGCTTCCAGATGGGTGTCGAGGTGGACATCGACGCGGCATGGGGCTTCACTGCCACGCTCTGGCTTCAGATCGATGTGGCCACACCTCGGGTGGACGTCGCCGGTGTCGACTGGTGGGCGGAGTTCCACGGTCAGTTCTCCATCACCATCAGCAACCTGCGTCCTTATGTCTGGGGATCGGTTTCGTTCGAGGTCTCGGTCTGGAACTGCAGCGGTCGGTGCAGAAGCCCGAACCTGGCCTTCCGGTTCGGCGCAGGCTTGAGCATCAACCCGAATTATTTCTGGGTCACCGTCGGTGGCCGCTCGTACTACGTGTACCTCTGAGAGACTCTTTCTCTGTCGGAGCTCTGAGCGCCACCGACCATCTCGGCTGTCGACCCAGGAGATCCGTTCATGACGACGAACTTCGGATTGTTGACCTTCCCCGCCCCCGGCCTCGCCGGAGCCATGGCCAAGAGTGTCGAGGATGCCGGCTGGGATTCGTTGTGGCTGGCTGACACCCAGAACCTTGCCGCCGAGGTATTCGTCTCGCTGGGCATGGCAGCGGCGTCCACCACAACGCTCGGTCTCGCCACCGGTGTGACCAACCCGATCACCCGGCATCCGGCGGTCACCGCCTCGGCGATCGCCAGTGTGCAGGCTGCCTCCGGTGGTCGGGCGGTGCTCGGCCTCGGCCGGGGTGATTCCTCGCTCGGTTTCCTGGGCGGACGACCGGCATCGCTGGCGGTGTTCGAACAGTTCCTCATCCGGGTGCGGGCCTATCTGCATGGTGAGGCTGCCGATCTCGGCGGGTTCGCCAGCACCAATGAGTGGATTGCCGCCTCGGGACAGCCACCCGTGCCCATCGACGTGGCCGCCACCGGACCGAAGGTCACGGCACTGGCAGCCCGCCACGCCGAGCGCGTCACCTTCGCCGTAGGTGCCGATGTCGAACGGCTGGCCGATGCCATTGCGCTCGTGCGTTCCGAACGAGCAGCTGCTGGTCTCGACCCGGCGTCGATCAGCGTGGGCGCCTATGTGAACGTTGTGACCCATCCCGATCTGCACATGGCTCGCTCGCTCGTGCGGGGCAGCGCGGCCTCCTTCGCCCACTTCTCGGGCATGGATGGCGCACCTGTTGTGGCCGACGAATCCAAGGCCGCCACTTTCGCTGCTCTTGGTCACAACTACGACATGGCCAACCACGCCAAAGCCGGCTCCGCGCAGGGGGCTTCGCTCAGCGATGAGTTCATCGATGCCTTCGCCATTGCCGGTCCGGTGCCGCATTGCATCGATCGGTTGGCTGAACTCATTGAACTCGGCGTGGATCGCATCGTCATGGTCCCGGGTTCACGCGATGCTGACATGATTGAACTCCTCGGCAGCATCGGTCGGCTGGCCGCCGAGGTCATTCCCCAACTGCGCTGATCCGAGGAGCTCGACATGGACATCAACGGACGCATCGTGGTCATCACCGGCGGCGGTGGCGGAATCGGTCGGGCCATGGCCGCAGCGTTCGCTGCAGCAGGTGCAGGCGCAGTGGTCGTCGCCGACATCGATGGTGATGCCGCCGAGCGAGTGGCGGCTGGTCTTCGCGCCAACGGTCATGAAGCGCTCGGTCTGCGCTGCGATGTCGCACACGAAGCCGACACCATCGCCGTAGTCGATGCTGCCGTTGCCGCCTATGGGCAGATCGACATCTTCTGCGCCAATGCCGGCATCGTGGTGGCCGGTGGTGTCGAGGTGCTCGACGCCGAATGGGAACGCATCTGGGACATCAACGTGCGTAGTCATGTGCACGCGGCCCGTGCGGTGCTGCCGGCCATGCTCGAACGTGGCGAGGGCTATCTGATCAACACCGCGTCGGCGGCTGGTCTGCTCACCCAGATCGGTTCGGCTCCCTATGCGGTCACCAAGCACGCTGCGGTGGCACTGGCCGAATGGCTGTCGATCACCCATGGCGATGCTGGCATCCGCGTGTCCTGCTTGTGTCCGCAGGGAGTGTGGACGGCCATGACCGGCGCTCCGGACGACGCTGACGATGCCGGAGCAGAAGATGGTGTTGCCGAAGGCGCCACCACCGGGGGAGATAGCGGCGACGGTCTGCAGCGCGATTTCGCGGTGTCCACTGCGGGGCGTGACGGCATGTTGATGCCCGCCGAGGTGGCGGCCGCAGTCATCGAAGCGGTGGCTGACGAACGCTTCCTGATCCTTCCCCATCCGATTGTGGCCGAGTACGAGGTGCGTCGGGCCAGCGAACGCGATGGCTGGCTGCGCCGCATGCGCAGGGTCCACGCCATGATCAGGGCCTCCGCCGGAGGTTGAGACTTCGCAGTCGCTCAGGGTCGTCAATACTGTTCGGATGTCTGATGAGCAGCCGCTGGTTCTGCGCAGCGATCGCGATGGTCTGTGCACCATCACCCTGAACCGCCCCGACAAACTCAACTCCCTGACGCCCGGTGTGTTCGTGGCGTTGCGCGAGGTTCTCGATGCGGTAGCCGCCGATGACGCAGTGCATTGCGTGGTGCTCCAGGGCGCTGGCCGATCGTTCTGCGCCGGCCATGATCTCGCGGCCATTGCTGATGGTGAGCGCGCCCCGAGCCGCCATTTCGAACCTGAAACCGTCGATGCCCTCGAACGCCTGCCCCAGCCCACCATTGCCAAGGTGCACGGCCATTGCTTCACCGGCGGTCTGGAACTGGCGCTCGGTTGCGATCTCATCGTGGCCACCACCACCGCCCGGTTCGGCGACACCCATGGTCAGTGGGGCCTCGTGCCGATCTGGGGCATGTCGGTTCGTCTGCCCGAACGAGTGGGTCGGGCAATGGCCAAGCAACTGATGTTCACCAGCCGTCGTATCGACGGGGTCGAGGCCCAGCGCATCGGCCTGGCCGATATCGCAGTGCCCGAGGAAGAACTTGACGCCGTCGTCGAGAAACTTGCCGGCGAGATCCTCAGCAACTCGCCGGGAACCAATCGCCGGGTGAAGCTCCTGATCGCCGATGCCGATGACCTCACCCGCACTGCCGCCATCGAGCGTGAGCGCACGCTGCCCCACGGCGTTCCCGAGGACATGGCCGAACGGATGTCCCGTGGCTGAGCAACCGACTGATCAGGCCGGCGAGTTCCCGGGCCGCGACGAACTCGAATCACTGCTCGCCTCGATCCTGCCTGCCGCGTGGGTTGACGCCGCCGGTCGGGGCGATGAGGAGGCGCTGGCCGGTCTGGGCGACACCATTGACCGACGCGAAATCGTGCGCATCCTCGGGCGCGCCGGATGGGTTGCACCCCACTACGCCGTCGACCATGGGGGCCGAGGCCTGTCGCGCTCGGATGCCGCCCGGGCTCTCACGCTGCTGAACATCTGGGAAGTTCCTCATGTGCCCGGCGGTTCGGGTCTGCCCCTGGCCGCACCCACCATCGAGCAATGGGCCAGCGACGAAACAAAGAGCCATCTGCTGCCGCCGCTGGTGTCCGGCGAGGAGCGCTGGTGTCAGCTGTTCTCCGAGCCCGGGGCTGGTTCCGACATGGCCTCGCTGGCCACCACTGCGGTGAGAGACGGCGACGAGTGGATCATCAACGGACAGAAGGTCTGGACCACCTTCGGCCAGAGCTCCGAACGGGCCATGCTGCTGGCCCGCACCGACCCCGATCAGCCCAAGCACAAGGGCATCACCTACTTCGGTCTCGACATGCACGCGCCCGGGGTTGAGGTGCGGCCGCTGGTGAACATGGCCGGCCAGCACGAGTTCAACGAGGTGTTCCTCACCGATGTGCGCGTTCCCGATATCGATCGCATCAGTCCGCTGGGGGAGGGGTGGGCGGCCTCGCTCACCACACTCGGTGCCGAACGTTTCGCACTTTCGGGCTTGGCCAAGAAGAAACGCAAGGCCTCCGATGAGATCCTTGGCGGCAAGCCCTATGCCGAGATCGAGCAACTGGCCCTATCCGGTGCCCCACTCGGCGTCGTCGCCCGCGATGCGCTTGTGCAGGCATACATCGCCGAGCGGGTGCTGGCGCTGAGCGCTCGCCGGTTCCGCGATCTCGCAGCGATCGGCCGCACCACCGGTGCTGAGGGATCGATCACCAAGATCGCCAAGGCGAAGTCCAACCAGCGTTTGCAGGAACTGGCGTTGGCACTGCGTGGAGCCGACGCCATGGCATGGGACACCGAGGATGCCGAGGCCAAGGAATGGATCACCCAGTTCCTGCGCACCCGGGCCAATTCCATCGAAGGTGGCACCTCGGAGATCCAGCGCAACATCGTGGGTGAGCGCATCTTGGGGCTACCCCGTGAACCTGATGCGTACAAGGGTGCGCCTTGGCGAGACGTGCCCCGCTGAGCCCTTCGCTGCTGACCGCTAAATCGCTGACTACTTCATCACTGAATTCTTCATTGCTGACCGCGTCGGCCAACGATGGTCCGACGTCGCGACCGTCATTCGCAACGGGTCGCGTGGTCGTCAGGCAGCCAGATCATCTCTCGGTTCATAGAGCCAATCGAAGTTCGCCGCGAGGCCCGGTCCGGTCTGGGCAACAAGGTTGAGGAACTCATCGCGCTCTCGTTGGGTATCTCCATCGGGGAGATGGAATGTGGTGGCGTTCGCCATCGCCATCGTCTGCACCAACGCTGTTCGGTCGCGTCGGGCTGCTTCGTAGCGCTGCAGAGCGTCGACTACTGGCTCGTGACCAGCGAGGCATCGTCGCAGCACATCGGCGTCTTCGATCGCCTGGCAGGCGCCCTGTGCCAGGAACGGAACCATCGGATGACAGGCATCACCGAGGAGCGTGACCCGACCTTTGCCCCAAGCAGGTAGAGGCTCTCGGTCATGGAGCGCCCACCGGTACACGGAATCTTCGACATGACTCAGGAGACGACGCACCACAGGTGACCAAGCACTGAACTGCTCTTGAAGAACGCTCGCCGCAACAGGGTCGGTCCAGGATTCGAGGTCCCAACTGCGGTCATCGGCGAGTGCAACAACATTGAGATAGCGCCGATCTTTCCCAACGAAATATGTCACCACGTGTCCTCCGGGACCGACGCGAACGGTGAAGTCAATGGGGAGATCCGACGCGAACTGAAGAGGCACGAGTGCTCTGTAGGCAACAACGCCACTGAACCGAGCCTTCTGTGCACCCCAGAGACTTTCCCGAACCGCAGAGTGAATTCCGTCGGCACCGACGACGAGGTCGAAGTGCTGCTCGTCACCCTCGGCAAGGTGCACAGCCGCCTGCTCGCCGACCTGGGCAACCGAGGTCACCTGGGCATCGAAGACGAAGTTGACATCGCCGCAGGCGGAATGGAGGACCTGGATGATGTCAGGGCGGTACACGCTGAAGAATGGCGCCCCCCAGCGGTCCTCGGCGATTTCCCCGAGTGGAGATCCCGCAATCTCGCGGTCATCCTCCCATCGACGAAACACCGAGCGTTGGGCGGCGGTGCCGATGGAGCGCAAGCCAGCATCAAGTCCGAGACCGAGAAGCACCCGTGTTCCATTGGGGCTCAACTGAATGCCCGCTCCGACTTCTCCGAGCGCATCTGATCGTTCGAGCACAGTGACGTCATGCCTATCGTTTGAAAGTCCGGCCGCCAACGTCAGACCGCCAATTCCGGCGCCAACAATTCCAATTTTCACAAGGCGGACGCTACCTCGCTCCCGACTCTCCGGCGCCTCGCCCCCTCGGCTGTAGTGTGGTTCATGGGAGCCAAACGATCCGTTCCGGCACCGGTGATCACGGAGTTGCCCGAAATCGGCGTCACCGTGATCTCGAGGTGGCTCTACAACTGCTACGTGATCCACGATGGTGGCAACGGACAACCGTTCGTGGTCGACCTGGGTCTGCCATCGCAGCTCCCCTTCGTGGCGGACGTGTTGTCGGAGCGGGGGTCGGACTTGTCCGAACTTGGTGCGGCAGTGGCCACCCACGGACACGCGGACCACGTCGGGGGCCTCCCAGCGCTGCGCGACCAGCATGGAACCGCTGTGCACCTCCCAATCGCGATCGAGGAGATGCGCGCAGGGACACGGGCCCTCCGACCGCCGGGCATCAGGGCGGTGTCGCAGATCCTCCCGGTGATGGCGAGTCAGCCCCGTGACCTTGTGGCCACCAAGGAGATCGCCGGCACGGCGACATCGATCGGCTGGGACGGCAAAGGGGTTCGTCTCCCGTTCGAACCGGACTCGTGGCTGTGCGACGGCGACCACCTCCCCGGGCTCCCCGACTGGCTGGTGCTCAACACTCCCGGCCACAGCGATGACTCAACCTGCCTCTTCCACGCACCCACCCGCACCCTGCTTTCAGGCGATGCGGTCCTGTCGGCCCACGGACGGGCGTGGTTCAACCCCGAGTTCGTCGACCCCGAGTTGTCGGCAACCAGCGAAACCCGACTGCGCGCCCTCGACGTGGAGCACCTCCTCCCCGGTCACGGCCTCGTGGTCACTGGCCCGCGTGTGATGACCGAGGCGCGAACCCATACCGACCAACCGTCGATCGGTGCCAAAGCCTCAGCGTTGTGGCAGGTCCTGCGCAACCATGCCGGCCGCCAAACCCACTGACCGGTCGCTGGCTTGCTTTCTCGTCCTGAGGTGGTTCGGGCGAGCCCGACGAGACGGGTTGGTAGCCGACGGGTTGGTAGCCGACGGGTAACCATCAAGACTCTCAGGTCCTCGTGCGAGGGTTCGAACACGTGAGACTTTGTGGAGTTGATGGGAATCGAACCCACGACCCCCTGCTTGCAAAGCAGGTGCTCTAGCCAACTGAGCTACAACCCCGTGCGCCGGTGAACCGGCGTGGAGGTTCTACCTTAGATGATCCGACGGGTGCTTCCGAAGTGGGCCCACTGCGGAGTGGATCCGCCCTTCTCCGCGAAGCCCGCCGACCAGAGCGGCGCTCTCGCACCACTGCTGATCGGTGCCGGGACCCGGTCGGTCCGAATGGTTCGGTTCAGGCGGAGATGGCGTTGATGGTCTCTGCAGCGTGCTCCTGGACGGGGTTCGGGAAGCCACCCTCGACTGGCTGCGCTGGCAGCAGAATCTCCTGAACGAATCGGTCGCAGGAATCCTTCGAATCCCAGATGGCCGTGATCATGATGCCGTCATCGGTGGACGCGGCGAAGTGGTGGAGTTGCCCTGCAGGGAGTTCGGTGAGCGACGGATGGCAGGCGATGACCTCTGCGCGGTAGTTCTCTTCGGTGGCGCCTGGCCAGAAATGGCTGAGCATGTAGGTCATGGAAACTCCTTTGTTTTCATCAATCCGATCTGGATTCATGTAAAAAAAATCATATCATGCGGAAATCGCAGCCGTCCCCGATGTGAGCAGCAGCCGGCGCCGACCTCTGCGTAATCGGTCACGGCCTCTGTCGGTGATCTGCCGCGCTGTTCCGAAGTAGACACACTCCATGGAAGAACTTCGTTTCGACGGCAGGGTGGCGATCATCACGGGAGCAGGGCGGGGTCTGGGGCGGGAGTACGCCCTGCTGCTCGCCTCGAGGGGTGCCCGGGTCGTCGTGAATGACTTCGGCGTTGCTATCAGCGACACCGACGACACCGGTGAGGCACCTGTCGCCAATCCCGCCGATGACGTGGTGGCCGAGATTCTCGCCACCGGTGGCGAGGCTGTGGCCAACCACGACACCGTGGCGACCACTGAGGGAGGCGTGGCCATTGTGGCCACCGCGCTCGATGCATTCGGCAGGGTGGACGTCTGCATCAACAATGCCGGTCAGGTGCGGATGCAGCCCTTCTCCACCTTCCCCGATGAACACATCGCCACGGTGATCTCCACCCAACTCCTCGGCACGCTCAACGTGGGCCGGGCCGCCTGGCGGGCGATGGAGGCCAACGGTGGCGGTCGCATCATCAATGTGTCCTCAGGGGCCGGCTACGGCGGTTTCGAGCGCTCCAGCGTGTATTCCATGGCCAAAGCCGGCGTGATCGGTCTCACGATCGCCATGGCCGCTGAGGGCGCACCGCTCGGGATCAACGTCAATGTCATCGCCCCCTATGCGAAGACCCGGCTCGGCACCGGTTTCGGCCCGATTCCGTGGAGTGAGGAACTCGCCGAATGGCTGCATCCCCGCAAGGTGGCGCCACTGGTTGCCTGGCTCGCCCATGAGAGCTGCGATGTGACCGGCAAGTGTTATGCCGTCGGCGCCGGGCATGTGGCGCAGGTGGCGTTCGCCGTGAACGACGGCTTCACTGATCGCGAGCTCACTCCGGAGTCGTTGGCCGCGCATGCTGACGAACTCGCCGTGGCTCCGTCGTTCCTGACCGGTTCACCGCAATCGCCGCTCATGGTGAACCTCATGGGCGGTTATCCGGGCATGTGAAAGCGCCCGAAGGTCGCTGAGACTTTCCGAAGTGAATCGTTGTACGGGTGTCCTAGGAGGCGGCGAGGATGTCAACCACGAACACGAGTGTGTCGGTGCCGCTGATGCCGGCCTGCGAGTTGCCCTGGGCGCCGTAACCCTTGTCCGGAGGAATGACGAGGACGACACGCGAGCCCACGGTCTGGCCGATGAGTCCCTCATCGAACCCCGGGATCACCTGTCCGCTGCCGATCGGGAAGTCGACGGGTTCGCCGCCCCAAGAGGAGTCGAATTCCTTACCGGTGGCCCAGATGATTCCCGTGTACTGCATCGTGACGGTCTGCCCCGACGCAACAACCGGGCCATTGCCCTTGATGAGGACCTCGGTGGAGAGGGTGGTCGGCGCGGTGCCGGTGGGCGTGGCGATCTTGGGCACGCCGTTCTCAACGGTGACAGTCGGGAAACCGGCCTGTGGGGCCTGTTCCGTGCCATTGGCGGAGGTGGGGAGAGTCTCGGCTCCCACGATGTCGAAGACGAACAGCACCCATGCGGCCGGCTGGGCCTGGGTCTGATCTCCGGCGACGAGCACCCGAGTTCCGATGTGCTGGCCGATGAGTGCATTGGCGAGCACATCGGTGAGTGAGGACTTGCTGGCGGTGATGGACTGCGGGGCCTGGCCGTAGGTCGAGTCGAGCTCGGAGCCGTCGGCGCCGCTCACGGCGAGATAGTTGAGGGTGACCCGTTGTCCGTCTTCGACAACAGGGCCATCACCCTCGGAGAGCACCTTGAAGGTCTCCTCGCTGCCCACGTAGGCAGGCTTGAAGGTGATGGTGGGCTTCTCGCCGAACGCGCCTTCGACCTTGACTCCGTCAAGTGACTTGGTCTTGGCCGGAACCGAGGTGCTCGTCTCCGACGAGTCCTTCGCTGAGGAGTCGCTTCGGGTCGTCATGAAGATGGCGACGCCGGCGACGACGAGTGCGGCGACGAGAGCGCCGATGATCACCTTGGTGCGGTTGCCGCCCGTTGGGGGAGATGTCGTGATCGCACCCGTGGAATTGGATTCCTCCTCGAACTCCCCGGATACCTCGCTGTCGCCGCCATCTTCGGGCGCTTCGGTGAGGTCAGCGGTGATGGTGCGCTCCCCCAGTCCGTCATTGATGCGACCCAGCGAGGTTTCGACGCTGGTGTCATCGGATGTGGGCAGTTCTTCCTCGGTCGAGGGGGAGTCATCGGGAGATTCTGAAGTCATGGTGCGAAACCCTAGAGGTTCTTGTGGGGGTGAGGAGCGCAGCCTCGCATGGAACGACGGGAGGCTCCGTACAGGTAGGCGTCAGGAAGCCGTGCGGTTCGCGTCATGTTCAGAGAACCATCAGGCAACACGACCTCCGTAGGTTCATCCCTGCGTCGGAAAGACGCCAGAGATGCAACTGGAGGAGCAATGATCAAGAGATTCGTAGCGGGCATGAAGGAGCAGGATTCGCGCCGCTACTTCATGACCTACCTAGCCGGGAAGATGCTCGGCACCGCAGCACTGCTGGGTGTCGTCGGTGGCGTCACCTGGTATTTCGGGAGTCAGGCCGGTGCCCAGGCCGCGGAGACTCCGATGGCGCAGGCCGCTGATCTGATCAACCCGTTGAACACGGTCTGGGTGCTCGTGGCGGCGTTCCTCGTGTTCTTCATGCAGGCGGGGTTCATGATGCTCGAGGCTGGTTTCGCCCGTACCCGCGAAACCGTCAACGTGCTCATGGAGTGCATCGTCGACACCGCCATGTGCGGCATCCTCTTCTGGGCCGTGGGCTTCGCGTTCATGTTCGGTGAGGGCAACGGCTGGATCGGTCACCAGTTCTTCTTCCTGAGCGGGGCCACCCCCACCTACGGAACCACTGGAGTGGCGTTCCTCGCCTTCTTCGTGTTCCAGTTCGCCTTCGCCGATACGGCCTCGACCATCGTGTCGGGAGCCATGGTGGGTCGCACCAGCTTCAAGGGCGACCTCATCTACAGCATCGGTGTGAGCGCGATCATCTACCCGATCGTCGGTCACTGGATCTGGGGCCCGGGCGGTTGGCTCGCCACCCTTGACACCCCGTTCCGCGATTTCGCAGGCTCAACGGTCGTCCACACCGTCGGTGGCGTCCTCGCCCTCACCGGGGCCGTGGCCCTCGGACCCCGTCTGGGTCGCAAGTTCAAGCGTGACGGTGGCGGCTTCATGGTCGGTCACGACATGACCATCGCAGCCATCGGCGGCATCATCCTGTGGTTCGGCTGGTACGGCTTCAACCCGGGCTCCACCCTCAGCGCCATGGACCTCGAGGGCATCGGCCGAGTGGCGGCGAACACCACCCTTGCCGCCTGCGCCGGCTGTCTCATGGGCCTGACCTGGATGTACGTCCGCACCAAGAAGTGGGATCCGGGCATCACCATCAACGGCTTCCTCGCTGGTCTGGTTGCCGTCACTGCCCCCTGCTACTGGGTGAGCCCGCTCGGCGCAATCATCATCGGTGCAGTCGGTGCAGTCGTGGCCATCATCGCCATCGACGTCATTGAATGGTTCCGGGTTGATGACCCCATCGGTGCGGTTGCTGTGCATGGTGTTGCTGGTATTTGGGGAACCCTTTCGGTGGGCTTCTTCGCCACCGGAGAGTTCGGGATCCCCGGCGCCACTGGTGCTGATATCAGCGCCGGAACTGTCACCGGTCTGTTCTACGGCGGTGGCACGACACAGCTTGTTTCACAGCTCCTCGGCATCGGCGTGGTGGTCGGTCTGGTGCTGGCCGCTGGTCTGGTGCTGATGTACGGCATCAACTTCACCAAGCAACTGCGTGTTCCGGCCGAGATCGAACTCGAAGGCCTTGACATCCACGAACACGGTGGGTCGGCATACCACCCCGAGTTCGCCTTCATGGGAACCGGAGCATCCAGCTCCTCCTCGTCCTGAGGCCCCACGACCCAACGTTTCTGACCGAGTAAAGGAGGAGCGACATGCTCAAACTGGTCACCGCGGTGTTGAAGCCGCACAAGTTCGACGAGGTGAAGGATGCACTCAAGGGTGCGGGTATCACCGGGATCACCGTCACGGAGGTGAAGGGGTTCGGCCGTCAGGGCGGCAAGACCGAGACCTTCCGTGGTTCCGAGTACAAGGTCGATCTTCTCCCGAAGATCAAGATCGAAATGATCCTCGACGAGGCACTGGTGCCCAAGGCGATCGAAACGATCACGGCATCGGGACAGACCGGCAAGATCGGAGACGGGAAGATCTGGGTGTACAGCCTTGATGAACTCGTCCGGATCCGTACCGGAGAGACCGGCGCCGACGCCGTTTGATCCGGGAACACCATCCGATGAGAGCCCCCGCTGCGGCGGGGGCTCTCTCGCGTTCGGAAACTCTGCGGTTCGGGGACTCTTACCCTCGTCTCACGGGGCCGTACTAGGAATGGGGTCCATGACAGCTTCCATCGTGATCGCCGAGGACGACCGGGCCGTTCGGGAATCAGTCACCCGAGCCCTGGAACTCGAGGGCTACTCCGTCACCGCCGTGGGCGACGGAGCGGCGGCGCTTGAAGTGGCAGCCGCCGATGGCGTCGATCTGCTCATCCTCGATCTCGGTATGCCCAATGTCGACGGGCTCACGGTGTGCCGTCGACTCCGCTCCGCTGGCTCTCGCATTCCCATTCTCGTTCTCACGGCACGTACGGAGGTCTCCGATCGGGTGTCGGGGCTCGACGCCGGTGCCGACGATTACCTGCCCAAGCCGTTCTCGCTCGATGAACTGTTCGCCCGGATCCGTTCCCTACTGCGGAGAAGCACCTATGGCGACGACGAGGCCGAACTGCGCGAGGTCACCGTCGACGATCTCCGCATCGACGATGCATCGCGCCGGGCCTGGCGCGGAGAGCGGGAGATGGAACTCACGAAGACCGAGTTCGATCTCCTGCAACTGCTGGCGTACAACGCCGGTGTGGTGCTCTCGCACTCCACGATCTACGACCGCATCTGGGGCTACGACTTCGGGCCCGATTCCAAGGCGCTGGCGGTGTACATCGGCTACCTCCGGCGCAAGACCGAAGAAGGTGGCGAGAGCAGACTCATCCAGACTGTTCGTGGCGTCGGGTACACGCTGCGCGCCTCATGACGCTTCGGGTTCGAATGGCGGTGGCGCTGGCGGTGCTCGCCGGTCTCGCCGCCGTGGTTGTGGCGTTCACTGCTTTCGTCACCACCAACCAACGGGTGCGGGCCGAGGTTGATTCGTATCTCGACAGCTACGGCCATCGGTTCCAGGATCGTGACGGTCGTGAAGCGGCTGCGCTGTGCGGTCGGCGTGGACCGAATCCCGCGTTGGCCGGCCCGCGCATCGGAGATGACGGCGTCGATGGCGTGGCCTTCCAGTGCATCTCGCCCTCAGGTGTCGCCGTGGGCTCGTTGGGTGCTGTCACGCTGCCGATCGATCCCGAAGATCGCGTGCTGGCTGGCGCAGGAGGCGGTGAGCGCACCCGAACAGTCCGGGTTGGTTCCACGACCTATCGGGTACAGACCGTGGCGCTGCCGGCTGGCGGCGCGGTTCAGATCGCCCGTGATTACGGGGAATCCCAGCGGGTTCTCGATGGCCTCCGTTGGTGGTTGTTGCTCGTAGCGGCCGCCACGGCAGCGCTGGGGGCCGGGGCTGGTTGGCTCATCGCTCGTCGGGCCACCGAACCGCTCGTGCAACTCACCGACGCTGCTGAGGAGGTGGCCACCACCGGGCGCCTCGACGTTCCCATTCCAGTGAGCGGGAATGACGAACCGGGTCGGCTCGGCCGGGCCTTTGCCACGATGCTCGGTGCGCTGGGTCGTTCCCGCGAACAGCAGCAGCAGCTTGTGCAAGATGCGGGGCATGAGCTGCGCACGCCGCTCACCAGCCTGCGGACCAACGTCGAGACCCTGCAGCGCTACGAGTCGTTGCCCGGGGAGACCCGTCGTTCCATCCTCAGCGATCTCGAAGCAGAGACCCGCGAGCTCGGGTCGCTGGTCGATGAACTCGTGCAGTTGGCCACCGACACCTATGACGACGAACCGGAGCAGCGCATCGAGCTTGATCATCTGGTCGAACGGGCCGCCGAGCGTGTTCGACGACGAACCGGTCGTGAGGTCCTTGTCGAAGTTTCACCTTGTTCGGTGGTTGGCCGTCCGCGAGATCTTTCCCGTGCCATCGGGAACCTGCTCGAGAATGCAGCCAAGTTCTCCGATGCGCCGGCTGCGATCGAACTCACGGTCGAGGGCGGCGTGCTTTCGGTTCGTGATCACGGCCCCGGCGTTCCTCCCGCCGATCGCCCCCATATCTTCGAACGCTTCTATCGCTCGGCCGCGTCACGGGCACTACCCGGCTCTGGGCTCGGGCTGGCCATCGTCGAACAGACCGCGCTCAGTCATGGTGGCTCGATCCGTGTCGATGAGGCTGAAGGCGGGGGAGCGGTGTTCATCCTCACCCTCCCACTCGCTCCCGCTGCGCACTGAGATCGCGCCGAGCGCATCCTGACGTTGGGCTGACCCCATCCTGAATGGGGGCTGAACGAGCCCATCGTCGTCACTGTTGTCAGATTTCGGTCAGATTTTCGGTTCAGGCGCGTAACAGACTCAACACTGTTGGGAAATCCACTCTCCGTATGGTCATCCTCGCGTCAGAAACCAATCCGGTTTCTGACGAGGTTCTGACAGCGTCGTCGAACCGGACCTGGTGTGATTCATGAGCCGCCGGCTCAGCCTGAAGGAGGAGAGATGGTCAATCTGGTGACCGCGGTGATCAAACCGCACAAGCTCGAGGAGGTGAAGGACGCGCTCAAGGCCATTGATATGCCCGGTATGACGGTGGACGAGGTCAAAGGGTTCGGTCGCCAAGGCGGGCACACCGAGACCTATCGAGGTGCTGAATACAAAGTCGACCTTCTCCCCAAGGTCAAGGTCGAGGTGCTCTGCACCGAAGCTGATACCGATCGGGTCGTTGACACGATCATGAATGCAGCCCGTACCGACAAGATCGGCGACGGGAAGATCTGGGTCACCCCGGTGTCCAAGATGGTGCGCATCCGCACCGGTGAACGAGATGGAGATGCGCTGTGAAGATGAAACGACTTGCTCTCGCAGGTGCCGTCGCCGGCGCCGCCACGCTTGTGCTCACCGGCGTGGCATCGGCACAGGAGACCATGGAAACCACGACTGCGGCGCCTGATCCGTTCGTGCTGTTCTCGCAGAACACCAACCTGTTGTGGATCATCGTCGGCGCTTCGCTGGTGATGTTCATGCAGGCCGGGTTCGCCATGCTCGAGACCGGTTTCATCCGGGCCAAGAACGCGGCTCACACCATGGCCATGAACATCGCGGTGTTCGCCACCGGTGCCACCGCCTTCTTCATCGTGGGCTACGGGCTCATGTTCGGTGGCTACTCGGCCAATGTTCCCGGTTTCGACTGGGGTTATGACCATGCCCTCGGTGGCCCGCTGCTCGGCAGTGGTCACTGGGTGTTCCTGTGGCAGGGCGGCTGGGCGCTCACCGGTGGCAAGTTCGCCGCCTCCGGTGCCGTGGCCGGTTACTTCCTCTACATGCTGGCCTTCATGGACACCGCCGCCACCATCCCCACCGGGTCGATGGCCGAGCGTTGGAAGTTCAAGTCCTTCGTCCTGTGGGGTCTGTTCTGTGGCGCCCTGTACTACCCGCTCTTCGGCGCCTGGACCTGGGGCGGTGGCTGGCTCTCGCAGCTCGGCAACACCCTCAAGCTCGGTAACGGCTATGTCGACTTCGCTGGTTCCGGCGTGGTGCACGCCGTGGGTGGCGTCGCCGCTCTCACCGGTGCGTTGGTCCTCGGTCCCCGCATCGGGAAGTACGGCAAGGATGGCAAGGCCCGAGGTATCCCGGGCCACAGCATCGCCATGGCCGGCGCGGGCACGCTGATCCTGTTCTTCGGCTGGTTCGGCTTCAACGCCGCCTCCACGCTGCAGATCGCTGATGGCCAGTTCGCTGTCGTGGCAGCCAACACCGCCATCGCCGCGGCACTCGGTGGCATGACCGGCATGCTCTGGGTCTGGAAGCGGACCGGCAAGCCCGACCCCGCCATGATCATGAATGGTCTGCTCGCCGGGCTCGTGGCCATCACCGCACCCTGTGCGTTCGTCGACCCCTGGGCTGCTGGCCTGATCGGTCTGATCGCCGGCATCATCGTGGTCGAGGTCGTGTTCTTCGTTGATCAGAAGGTCAAGATCGACGATCCGGTGGGCGCCATCGGCGTGCACTTCGCCAACGGCATCTGGGGCGTGCTCGCCCTCGGCATCTTCGCCAACGGTCGCTACGGCGTCGATGCGCTCGGAGCCGGCCTCGGCTGGAACGGCACCACCACCCACCTCGATTCCGCTGGTGCGGCCACGGGTGTGACCGGTGTGCTCTATGGCAGTTCGGGCTGGGGACAGCTCGCTGCGCAGGCCATCGGTGTGCTGGTGATCGTGGTGGTCATGGGCGGCATCTCCTTCGCCTTCTTCAAGCTCTCCCAGAAGGTCTTCAAGGGTGGCATTCGCAGTGATGCGGCTGACGAGATCGCTGGTCTCGATATTCCCGAGATGGGCGTGCTGGCCTACCCGGACTTCTCCGGAACCCACGAGGGCCTCGGCGCCAGCGTCGAGTAGCCCGAGTCGAAGATTCAGGGACGAGGGCCCGGTGCGCTGTCTGCATCGGGCCCTCGCCGCGTCCGAGGTCGCGTCCGAGGTCGCGTCCGAGGTCGCGTCTAGGCCGCATCACGGCCGCTCGCGGGTCGAGGCTGGGGAGCGACCCGCTGGTGCTGGCCGGCGTGACAAAGTGGGGGCGATGACTTCAACCGCCGATCCCGACTTCGCTGCCGAGTGGAACGGCCTCGACAAGGGCACCCGCCGTCAGATTCGTCGGCTCATCCGCGTCGGGCGACCCCAGGAAAGTGCGGAGAACGCCCGATTCGCTGTTCGTTTCGCCGACTACCAGCGCACCCGGCCGTGGTCGCGATACTTCTGGCTTTGGCTGCTGCCACTGTTTGTGGGTGGGTTCTACGCCGGTGCGCAGATCCACCCGATCGTCATCGGCATAGTCGGTGGGCTGGCCGCGAATGCGGTGCTCGTGCGCTGGAACTACTCCCGCACCGCCAAGGTCAACGCCACCCTGCTCGACACCTGACACCGGTCGGGCGGGGCGAGCCACTGAGGCTCGTGGCTCTGACACGACTGAGATCGGATCCTGGTTCCGGGCCGCCACGCGAAAGGGGCCCGACCGAAGCCGGGCCCCTCACACGTTGCTGGTCGGGGGAACCCCGACCGATGAACTGCAGGTCAGGCGTTGGTGGAGACCGGAGCCTCATCCATCATGGAGCCGCCGCCCTGCTTCTTCGAGTAGGTGATGGCACCGAGCACCACGAGAAGCGCAGCGCCAGCGATGGCGAAACGGATGTTGTTGTGGCGCAGCTCGATGATTGCCGGGAGCACCAGAAGGGCCACCAGGTTCATCACCTTGATGAGCGGGTTGAGGGCCGGACCGGCGGTGTCCTTGAAGGGATCGCCGACGGTGTCGCCGATGACGGCAGCCTTGTGGGTCTCGGACCCCTTGCCGCCCTCATGGCCGTCCTCGATGTACTTCTTGGCGTTGTCCCATGCGCCACCGGCGTTGGACAGGAAGTTCGCCATGAGCTGGCCGGTGACGATGGCGGCGGCCAGGAACGCACCGAGTGCGTAGTAGTCGAGGCCGAAGCCGATGATGACCGGGGTGAGCACGGCGAGCAGGGCCGGGGTGGCCAGCTCACGCAGCGACGCGGTGGTGCAGATGTCGATGACCGGTCCGTAGTCGGGACGCTCGGTGTAATCCATGATGCCGGGCTTCTCACGGAACTGACGACGCACTTCCTGCACGATGGTGCCGGCGGTGCGGGAGACCGCACGGATGGCCAGTGAGGAGAACAGGAACGCCACCGAACCACCGATGAGCAGACCGATGAAGGTCTTCGGATCGGCCACGTTGATCTGGACCAGCGAGGCGAGGGTTCCGTCCAGCTCGGCCTTGGTGATCTGGGCGACGCTGAGGGTGGCCTTGGCGATGGTCTCGGAGTACGAGGCGAACAGCGCCACTGCGGCGATGACCGCAGAACCGATAGCGAAGCCCTTGGTGACAGCCTTGGTGGTGTTACCCACGGCGTCGAGGCTCACCATGATCCGCTCCGGCTCACCCTCGAACTCGCCGGCCATCTCGGCGATACCCGCTGCGTTGTCGGCCACGGGGCCGAAGGTGTCCTCGGCCACAACGATGCCGGTGGTGGCCAGCATGCCGATGCCGGTGAGGGCCACGAGGTAGAGCGAGAAGGCGATGTTGCCGCCGCCCAGCATGAGGGCGACACCGATGGCCACGGCGATGGCCACGAGGGCCCACACTGCAGACTCGAGACCCGAGGAGATGCCTTCGAGCACGGTGGTGGCGGGGCCGGTACGAGCGGCCTTGGCGATGTCCTGCACCGGCTTGGTGGTGGTGGACGTGTAGTACTGGGTGATCTTCGAAGCGGCGAAGCCGAGGACCACGCCGGCCACGATGGCGCCGAACAGGCGGGCACCGGGGTTGGACAGCGTGGACCCATCGGGGTTGCCGACGTAGAGGAAGGCCACGGCGCCAGCGCCGACGATGGCGAGCGCCTGAGCGGCATAGATGCCACGGTTGATGGCGGCAAGGGCATCGGTCTCACCCGGACGACCCTTCACCACGAAGATGCCGACCATGGAGGCCAGAAGACCGATGGCCACGACGGCGATCGGGAAGATGACGCCCTTGGCAGCCTGGCTCTCATCGAGGCCGATGGCCTTGAAGGCCGAGACGCCGAGGATGATCGAGGCCACGAGCGTGACGGCAAAGCTCTCGAAGAGATCGGCAGCCATACCGGCGCAGTCGCCCACGTTGTCGCCCACGTTGTCGGCGATGGTGGCGGGGTTGCGGGGGTCGTCCTCGGGGATGCCGGCCTCGACCTTGCCCACGAGATCGGCGCCGACGTCAGCGGCCTTGGTGAAGATGCCGCCGCCGACGCGCAGGAACAGGGCGAGCAGCGAACCACCGAAGCCGAAGCCCACGAGGATGGCCGATGCGGTGTTCTGGAAGATCATGACGATGCCGACGGTGCCGAGCAGACCGAGACCAGCGGTGAGCAGGCCGGCCACACCACCGGTGCGGAAGGCCACCTGCAGCGCGCCGTTGAAGTCGCTACGACGGGCGGCCGCCGCGGTGCGGACATTGCCGCGAACGGCGAGCCACATCCCGAAGAAGCCGATCGAGGCGGAGAATACGCAACCCAGGACGAAGGCGAGGGTTCGGAACGCACCCGACTGCACGAAGGTGAGCATTTGGTCGCCCTGGACGCCTTCGAAGATCGATTCCTTGTTGATAGCCGTCGAGGTGAGGAACACCACGATTGCCACCGGGATCACGATCATGCCGATCGTGCGGAACTGGCGCTTGAGGTAGGCGAGGGCGCCTTCCTGGATGGCGCCGGCGATCTCCTGCATCTTCTCTGTGCCCTGCTCCTTGGCGAGCACGCCACGCATGAGCACGACGCCGAGCAGCAGCGCCACAATGGCAACGGCCCCGGCGAAGATCAGCCATCCCCATTCGGTGCTGGAGAGGGTGAACGCCTGGTAGCCGCCTTCAGCAGCAATGACCTGGGTCATCGAAATCCGTCCTGTTCTAGGCCTGTTCTAGATTCCGGCGCGCGCCGGAACCGTGCGGGTGAAACACCCATCCCGAAGGGGTCTGGGAGCGCAGAACAGTACCCCGCGGGTCCGTTCGGTTGCGAGAATGGTCGGGGACGGCCCCGCTGGTGATCAGGGAGCCGGCGACGGGATGCTTTCGCTACTGGTCGCCGAGGGCGAAGAGTTGGCCTCCGCGGGCAGCCACGTAGATGCGGCCCTTCCAAACTGCAGGGGTGGCCTCGATGCATCCGGTGAGCTTCACAGTCCACTTGAGTGGCGGGTCGATACGTGGGTCGGAGACGTCGTAAGCGTTGAGGTTGCCCTCGCAATCGCCTTCGATCAGGGTCTTGTCGACGACCACAGGGGACTGCCAGGTCTGTGAACCGAGACTCTTCTCCCAGACAACAGCCCCGGTCATCTGATCAACAGCGATGAGACGGCCGGCGTTGGTTGCGAAATACACCACGCCATCCCCGAGTGCCGGGGTGGCCCACACACCGGACTTGCCGCCTCCGTACTGATCCTTGAGCGACCACACCAAGGGGTTGTCCGGTTTGGTCGGGTCGAGCTTCATCATCTGGCCGACCTGCTTGGAGCGGTCGTTGTGGCGTTCGAACTCCGAACCCACGTAGAGCATGCCCTGCTTGTCGATGGTGATCGTGGCGTCGGTGTCATCGCCGGTCCAGAAGCGGAACACCCGGTTCGGGGTGCGCCCATCCTTGAGGCCGGAGATGTCCCAACCCTGCACGAGTCCCGAGGAGTTCGAGAAATACACGGTGTTGCCCGAAATCGCCACGGAGGTCTCGATGGAGAACTGGTGATCACTGATCGTGTTCCACAGTTCCTGGTCCCAACCCGGGGTCTTGAACACCACCTGCGGGTTCACTGTGACCTTGCCGTCGGCGTCGTAGCCGCGGTTGAGCTTGATGATGTAAAACCAACTGTTCTCGCCGCCCTCGAAGAGGTAGTCGTCGATGACCAGACCGGCGCCGTCCCAGTCGTCGTTCCAGACCTGCTGCACACCTTCGTAGGCCGAGAGCTTCCACAGTTCCACCGGAGCGCCACCGCGATCGGTGGCCAAGATGCGGAAATAATTGTCGCGGCTGCCTTTGTAGCTGAGTGGGAAACCGTCGGGATCGGTGGTCATCGAGCCTTTGACGAGGTCGCCGGTCTTGAACGGGGTGAGGATGTTCTCGCCGGTTGCCCCGTCGATCCAGTGCATCGATGCGTCGTAGCCGCCGAAGGAGACCCAGGTGCGACCATCGCGCTCGGCCACGGTGGGTTGACCGGTCCAGCCGTCGCCGCACCAGGTGGAGGTGGATGAGCCGTCGGTGGAGACCGAACACATGCCGCCGCTCTTCGGATACGACCACAGCACATGGGGGTTCTGCGGGACACCCTGGCCGTACCAGGAGCGGGTGGGGTTGCCGCGGAAGGTGAGCAGGCCGGGCACTTTGCCCCATGGCTCACCCGAGGACTCCGGATCGACCCAGCCGCTGTACGGGGGTCGGGTGGTGGTCGTCGTCTCGTTCTTCGCTGGTTTCGAGGGCTTGGTATCGGAGGCGGAACCGGGGTCTGACGCGTTGGAGGAGGAACCGCCGTTCAGCAGCGAGAGCGCCCCGAGTCCGAGGACCAGCACGGCCACCGCCACGCCGAGGGCGATGAGGGGAGCCTTGCTCCTGGGCTTTGCATGCTGCATCGGTCCACCTTCTGCGCCGCCCGGGGATCAGCCGGCGCTGCCCTCCGCCACCAGTCGCTCGAGGACGAGGTCGGGGTTGTCGGCTTCGAGTCGTTCGAGCCAGTACTGGCTCTCGAACAGTGCCATGACAGTACCGTCGGCCCGATGGAGTATCCGGACACCTCGCATACCCCGCATGGCCAGAGCGCTTTCTGTCGTGGTGCGACGGGCCACCTTGTAGTTCGTGGGTGAGAGCTCGACCGGTGCACCGAACTCGTTCTCGAGTCGGTACACGGCCACATCGAACTGCATCGGACCCACGGCGGCGAGCACCGGAGCCTGATCGCCGAGTTCGGCATCACGCAGCACCTGGACCACGCCCTCCTCATCGAGCTGGGCGATACCTCGGCGGAACTGTTTGAAGCGACCGGTGTCGCGCACCCGCGCTACCGAGAAGTACTCGGGAGCAAAGCTCGGAATGGCGGGGAACTCCACGGGTTCATCGAGCCAAAGAGTGTCGCCAACACGAACCTCGGTGGCATTGACCAGACCGACCACATCGCCGGGGAACGCCTCGTCGATGGTCTCGCGTTCGGACCCGAACACTTGATGGGCGTACTTCGTGGCGAATGGTTTGCCGGTCGTGCCGTGAGTGATGACCATGCCGCGTTCGAACTTGCCCGAGCACACCCGCAGGAATGCGATGCGGTCGCGGTGTGAGGGGTCCATATTGGCCTGCACCTTGAACACGAAACCCGAGAAGGGGTCATTCAGTGAGCGGATGGTGTCGTCGGTCGAGGGCCGGGCACTGGGGCTGGGCACGAGATCGACGACCGCGTCGAGCAGTTTGCGCACCCCGAAGTTGGTGAGGGCCGACCCGAAGAACGCCGGAGTGGACTGCGCACCTTGGAACAGTTCGATGTCGAGATCGGCGCCTACTTCGTCGAGCAGCGAGATCTCGTCGAGAGCGGTGCTCCATGCCGGGCCCTCGTCGATCGCGGCACGATCGGGGCTCACAGTCTCTTCGGGTGCCTCGGTGGCACCACGGGCGACGCGGGTGAATCGCGTGAACAGGCCGTCGCGTCGGTCCACCACGCCGCGGAAGTCGCCGGCGATACCGACCGGCCAGGTGACGGGAGTGACGACAAGACCGATCTGCTTCTCGATCTGATCGACAAGTTCGAATGCATCGAGACCCGGGCGGTCCCATTTATTGATGAAGGTGAGCAGCGGCAGGTCGCGCTGGCGGCACACATCGAACAGCTTGAGGGTCTGCGGTTCGATGCCCTTGGCGGCGTCGAGCACCATGATCGCCGCATCGGCGGCGGCGAGCACCCGGTAGGTGTCCTCGGAGAAGTCGCGGTGACCGGGGGTGTCGAGCAGGTTCACGACGCAGTCGCGATAGGGGAACTGCAGAACAGTGGAGGTGATCGAGATGCCTCGCTGCTGCTCGAGAGCCATCCAGTCCGAGGTTGCCGATCGACGGCCGGAGCGGGCCTTGACCGCGCCGGCCTCGTTCGTGAGTGCCCCTCCATAGAGAAGGAACTTCTCGGTGAGCGTGGTTTTGCCCGCATCGGGGTGGCTGATGATGGCGAACGTGCGTCGGCGCGCTGCTTCATCTGCGGGGGTGGCCATCGGTCGAGGGTATCGGTCAGGCGCGCGCTGCGACGCATGCGGCGCAGGTGCCGACCAGATCGAGTCGATGGTGGGAAACGGCGAATCCATGCGTTGCTGCGACGGATTCGGCAAATGCGTGAACCCCGTGTTCGAGTTCGGGTGGAGCATCAATATCGAGCACCGATCCGCAGGAGTCACAGATCACATGGTGATGGTGCCCGGTGAGGTCCTCGGCGAGTTCGTAGCGAGCGGTGTCATCGGAGGTGACGAGCCGGTGCACGACACCCGCCTCTTCGAGGATGGCGAGGTTGCGGTACGCGGAGCTCTGCGCCATTCCCTCGCTGCGTTCGAGGAGATCCGACATCGACAGCGGCCGGTCTGACCCGCCGAGTGCATCGACCAGTGCCCGGCGGTTCGCCGTATAGCGCTGTCCGTCGCGTTGCAGCCGCTCATCGGCGGTGCGGTGGAGTTCGATGAGCGATGCCTTCATGACTCGGTGGAGTGTAGGCGTCCGCTGTCGGCGCCTAGGCTGCGAGACCGTGCCAGCCGACGATCAGATGCGCTCCTACCCGGGCGCCCGACCCCCGGACCGCACCGGGCACATCATGAGCAGTGGCCTGCGTCTGGCACTGAATGAATGGGGAGACCCGGACGCTCCACTTCTGGCGATGGTGCACGGAGGATTCGACTTCTCCCGCACCTTCGACGTGTTCGCCCCGATGATTGCTGACGCCGGCTGGCGGGTCGTGGCCTGGGACGCACGCGGTCATGGCGACTCCGACCATGCGCAGCTCTACAGCTGGGGCGCCGATGTGCGCGACCACATGGCGGCCATCACCACGCTCAGCGACGAACCCATCGTGCTGCTCGGCCATTCGAAGGGGGGCGGGCAGCTGCTCGATCTCCTCGATGCTCGTCCGGGTCTCGCCAGAGCGTTCGTCAACCTCGACGGCATGCCCTCGCAGTTCTCAGCCCCTGACATCAACGACCGGGAGCGGCGTCGGATGCGACGGGCCGATGTCGGGGCCGCACTCGATCGGCGTCGCCGCCGCACCGAACTCACCCGCCGTCCCGACACCATCGAAGGTCTGGCCGGTCGTCGGGCCCCGATGAACCCGCGCCTCACCCGCGAGTGGCTCAAATACCTCGTCACCGTCGGTGCTCGTCATGACGCCGAAGGTTGGCGATGGAAGATCGACCCTCTGCTGCACCTCGGGGGCTTCGGCCCATGGCGTCCGCAATGGTCGATGGATCACCTTGCTGCTCTCGACCTCCCGTTCCTCGGTGTGCTCTCAGGGGTCCAGGACGACCCCATGGGTTGGAAGAGTCGACGCGGCGATATCGAACCGTTCCTGCCTCCGGGCGGACAACTCGAGTTCTACGACGACATCGGCCATTTCCTGCATATCGAACAGCCGCGATTCATCGCAGATCTGGTACTCGAGTTCCTCGGGAGGCTGCCATGAGCCGGCGCACCGAGTTCCTCGCCAACGGCACCATGCGGCTGGCGCTGCACACCCTCGCCGACAGTTCTGGTGCGAGCGATGCCAGCACGCATCCGTTGCTCCTGCTCCATGGGCTGGGCGAGCAGTCGCCGGCCTCGCGCCCGGCTTGGACCGATGCCTGGCCCGGTGCAGTGCTGGCTCTGGATTTCACCGGTCATGGTGAGTCCGATGTGCCACTCGGTGGTGGCTACATGCCCGAGACCCTCATGGCCGATGTCGATGCCGTCATCGCTCGCTACGGGCCGGTCACCATCGTGGGCCGCGGTCTGGGTGCGTGGATTGCGATGCTCATTGCCGGTGCCCGCACTGCGTCGGTGCGCGGCGTGGTGCTCGCCGATGGTTCAGGACTCGCCGGTGGCGGACCGCATCCACCTTCGCCCTATGTCACGGTGCTCGGCCCAGGGGATGGTCGTACTCCTGACCCGTACGCGCTCATCGAACTCAGCCGCGATGTCCGGCCGCCGGACTACGCCCTCGACTATCTGCGGTTCGCGCTCGAGGAGTCAGAACTCGAGACACCTGTCGTCGTCGCCGCTCGGATTCGCCCCGACTGGCTCGTGGCGATCGCAGCCGATGTGAGTGTGGCTGAAGCCCCGCTCGTGGAGGCCATCGGGTCGTTCATCGACCCGCAGCTCGCCAACCGCTGACAAGCGGCTCTCGGCTGGTAAGTGGCGGCAAGCAATCAAGGCTGGCAATCACCGTCGTGTGCTCACCGGTCAATGATCTCCGGCCAGTGACCTCCGGCGAGTGATCAACGGTCAGAGATCGCGGTCGCTCACATAGCGGGCGAGTTCGACGAGCGCTTCGATGGCCGCAGGTTCGAACCTCAGCCCTTCGAGGGCAGAGATGGCGGTGTCGGTCAGTTCGGTGATGTCCGACTCGATCTGCGCTTGTGCCCCGGTGTCGACCACGACCTGTTGGAGCTCGGCGATATCGGTCTCGGTGAGATCCACCGACCCAATACGATCGAGGAGCCGCAGCTGGGCGGGCGACGCGTTGTTGCGGGCCGTGGCCAGCAGGGGAGTGGGCTTTCCTTCGCGCAGGTCATCGCCCACCGGCTTGCCGGTGCGGGCCTCATCGCCGAAGGCGCCGAGGATGTCGTCGCGCAACTGGAATGCCTCGCCGAGCGGTGAGCCATAGCGGGAGAGTTGCTCACGGAACTCATCGAGGCGGTCGACGAGTGCTGCGCCGACATGCAGCGGTCGTTCGATCGTGTACTTGCCCGACTTGTAGTGGGCGATGCGTCGGGAGGTCTCGAGGTCGGTGCCGCCGCGGGCGGCGCCGAGCACGTCGAGGTACTGCCCGATATTGACCTCGATCTTGAGCTCACTCCACACCGAGAACGCCGCCGCCGGAGCGGTGATCATCAGGCGATCGGCGAACACTTCGGCGAGATCGCCGATGAGGATGGCGACTCCTTCGCCGAACCGGCGGGACTCTCCGCCCCAGTCGCCGTCCGTGTGCGCTTCGGCGAACTGGGTGTGCACGGTGAGCGCACCTCGTCGTGTATCGCTTCCATCCATGATGTCGTCGTGGATGAGGGCGAACGCGTGCAGCAGTTCGAACGCAGCTCCGGTGTCGACGATCGCCGCAGCCTCGGGGTCTCCGCCGGCGCCGATGAACGCCCAATGGCAGAACGCCGGACGCAGCCGTTTGCCGCCACCGAGCACGAACTCGCGCAGCGATTGCAACGGTTCGGTGAGGTCACGGTCGATCGCTGACCATTCGCTGATCTCATGGTCGAGCAGCGCTGCGAGTCGCGCTTCGACAGGAGCAGCAACAGCGGTGAGTACTGCGGGAGGTGTGCTCTTCGAGTTGTTCACGAAGCGTTGTCGCCGTCGAGGAGTTCGAGGTCGGCGACGATCCGGGTGATCTCGGTGCGGGCCAGATCGAGGCGCCCACGACAGAGTTCGATGAGATCCGCAGCGCGTTTCACCTGCGTGGCCAGATGATCGACGTCGACATCGTCGCTCTCGAGATCGGCGAGGATCTCCTCGAGCTCGGCAACGGCTTCGGCGTAACCGATGGAGTCAGTGTCGTTGACGGCATCGGCGTCATTCTTCTTGGCGGCCATCAGGATCCCTTGGTGTTCTCGGTCGTGGAAACGGTACTTGTGACCCGGCCATCGACCAACTGCGTGATGAGTGTGTCGCCGGCGGCGAGGTCGGCGGCGCTGCGGACGATGGTGCCGGCCTCGGTGCGCGTGATGCTCCAACCCCTGGCGAGCGCCCGGGCCGGATCGACCGCAGCGAGTCGGGCGGCGAACAGGTCGATATCGGCACTGGCATGGCGCAGGGCGGTGAAGCCACTACGGGTGGAACGATCGCCGGCGGCATCGAGTCGGTGTTGTTCGAGCATGAGTCGCGAGCGCACCGAGGTTGTGGCCAGTCGGGCGACCCGGGCGAGGCGGGTTCCTTCGCTGGTGAGGAATTGCTCGGCAATGACGGAGACAGATGCCCACGCGTCTTCTGCTCTGGCAATTGCGTCGCCGAGCAGTTCGGCGATGGCCGCTGCGCACGCGGTCGGGGTTTTGTGGGCGCGGCTGGCCACGAGGTCGGCCACGCTGGTGTCGATCTCATGGCCGATGCCGGTGAACACGGGAACATCGAGCGTGGCGATCGTGCGAGCGATGAGTTCGTGATCGAACGTGGCGAGATCGGTTCGGGCACCGCCACCGCGCACGAGCGCGATGAGATCCACGCTCTGGGCGGCCAAGGTGCGCAGTGCCGCCGACACGGTGCGCTCGGCGCCCAGGCCCTGCATCTGGGCGTCGACGAACACGATGTCGAACGCGAGACCACTGTCATGGAGCGTCTTGAGGAAGTCGGCCTCGGCGGCGCTGCCCACCGCGGTGACCAGCCCGATCCGCTGTGGGGCGATGGGCACCGGACAGGCCCGATTCCGGTCGAGGAGTCCCTCGGTACGCAGAAGGGCCAGCACACGGTCACGTTCGGAGTCGATGAGTTCGAGGGTGTACTCCGGGTCGATGTCCTGCATGTTGAGTTGGAGACGACCGCCGGGGAGCCACAGTTCGAGCGGACCGATGATGCGAACCCGGACGCCTTCGTCCATGCGGATGGGGCCGGTGTCCTTGAAGCGGGCATTCACCTTCGCTCGGTTGCCGGCCCAGAGCGCCACGGAAACCTTGGCGATGACCCGATCCTCGTCGTCCTTCTCGATCAGATCGAAGTAGGTGTGGTTGTTACGGCCCTTCTTGAAGCCGGAAATTTCGCCTTCGACCCAGACCGGGCCGCCGAGTTCGGCATCGATCGCGTCACGGGCGGTGGCCAGGAGCCGACTGACCGAGTAGCTGCTCGTTTTGTCCTCGTACTCGTCCGCCTCTTGCGACATGGTGGGCACGGTAGCGGGTGCATCGCTCGTAGAGTGCGGTGATGCGAGTGCGTGCGCAGCGGCGGGTTCCACATCGAAGGCCGATCGAGGCCACGAGTGTTGCTGGCCGGAGTGTTGCTGGGCGCAGTGTTGCTAGCCGAGGTGTTGCTGGCCGGAGTGTTGCCGTACGCGGCGTTCTGGCCGGGGTGCTGCTGTTCGCAGTGTTCGGGTTGGCGGGTTGCGGATCGGAGAACCCGGGAACCGTCGCCGGTTCGACAACGACGAACCCGGGCTCGGCCTCGACTGTCATTGACCCCTACACCGGTCAGGCAGCGGCTAACCCTGTCGCCGCTGCATGCCTGCTTCTCGCTGACACGGTTGGTCTTGATGGACTCGTGCCCATCGACTCATCGAGTTGGCGGGATGAACGTGAGCGCATCCTCGTCGATGCACAACGTGAATCGATGCTGCTTCGGCTTGCAGTTCGAGGTGCGTCCCCCGAACTCGCTCCCGCGCTCGAAACTCTCGCAACCCACGCCGATCGGGTCGCCGAGGAACTGTCGCTGGCGACCAGCTATAGCGATGCGTTGGTTCGACTCGCCGCGACCGGAGTCGACGCTGAACTGCGCACGGCGGAGGACGCCGTAGCCGTCTGGCGAGACACGAACTGCTGAATGATCACGTGATCGGGCGTCGTTGAGGCGACGCCCGAGGGTGATTTCCGGGGTTACTCCTGGACGAGTTCGATCAGCGTGCCGAGGGCGTCCTTGGGATGGATGAACGCCACGGTGGTGCCGCGTGAACCCGGACGGGGAGCATCGTCGAGCACCCGGAATCCCTGGGCCTTGACCGCTTCGAGGGCCACGGCGCAATCGGCAACGCGATAGCCGATGTGATGAATGCCGGGGCCGCCACGGTTGGTGAGCCACTTGGCCACAGTGCTGTCGTCGCGGGTAGGGGTGAGCAACTGGATGTAGCTCTCGGCCACCTTGAGCAGGGCTTCTTCCACACCGTCGCTCTCGACAACCTCGCGATGATCGACGGTGGCGCCGAAGGTGTCGCGGTAGTAGTCGATGGCAGCACCGAGGTCGGGCACTGCAATGGCGATGTGGTCGATCTCGGTGAGAAGCGGGGCGGGGGCGGCTGATTCGGACATCTGGACTCCGGGGTCATCGTCGCCGACGCGACGTGCAGTGATGGACATGGTGATCGGTGCTCAGGCGCCGTGGCGACGGAACGCAGTGATGCGATCCTCGCCGACCTTCTCGCGCAGTTCACGGTTGGTGATGCCGAGGCCCTCTTCGGGGGCGAGACACAGCACACCGATTTTGCCCTCATGCAGGTTCTTGTGGACCTGATAGGCGGCCTCGCCGGTTTCGGCCA
>Ga0209084_1000230_pt1 | contig 54135 bp, 87 predicted proteins | sample C_130820_MF_Meta_FD_187309 | JGI IMG/M metagenome (GOLD analysis project Ga0209084, IMG submission 187309) | Freshwater microbial communities from Lake Croche, Canada to study carbon cycling - C_130820_MF_MetaG (SPAdes) (version 2) | ecosystem: Environmental > Aquatic > Freshwater > Lake...
TATAACGGCAATAGAGGAAATGTGCAAAGTATAGTATGTTCGGAATATAAAATATAAAATAGATTAATTTCTAAAAAATATAACCCGAACTTACTAATAAAAAAATAAGTTCGGGTTTTTTGTTTTATGGTTCTTTGACATTGTGGAATAAGTTGCCCTGGTGGTGAAACTAGGTAGACACGCGGGACTTAAAATCCCGTCCCCAGCAATGGGGGTGCGGGTTCGACCCCCGCCTAGGGCACAAAAAACATACATGATTTATAATTGTTATGGATACAATTCCTGATTATATTGAAGTATGTTAAATGGTCTTGTAATTCAATGGATAGAATAATTGTTTTCTAAACAATATATAGTGGTTCGATCCCACTCAGGACTACATTTTTATAGAGTAGTTGACCAATTGGTAGGTCCCTTGTTTTATTAATTCGAGTGTGAGGTGTAACCCGGTTGCATACTTCGTTTGGGGCGAAGGGGAGTCGTTCAAATCGAACACGCTCGACTTTTCTCGAATCTACATATATTTATATTAAATGTAAGTATGAGAAAACATATTATTTGGAGTTTTAGTTCTGAATTTATTCAAGAATCATTAAATAATTCGAATTCATATATTGAATTATTTAATAAATTAAATTTAAAAGTGTCAAAATCGTTAATAAAAATGTTACAATATCGAATTAAAAAGGAAAATTTAGATAGAGAAATATTTTTATTAAATACGAAAAAAAAGACATTCTCTTTTGAAAAAAAAATTGAAGATATATTAATTGAAAATTCAACATATCTTTCATCAAGTAATTTAAAAAAAAAATTATTAAAATACGAATTAATTGAAAATAAATGTGATAAATGCGGTTGTAATAATGAATGGTTTGGTAACATATTAGTTTTACAATTAGATCATATTAATGGTGTAAATAACGATAATAGATTAGAAAATTTAAGATTATTATGTCCAAATTGTCATTCACAAACTGAAACATATGCGGGTAAAAAGAAAAAAGAAATAAAAAACGAAAATAATTTAAAATTATGTAAAAAATGTAAATCTATTGTCAATAATAAAGTTTTTTGTGAAAAATGTGATAGTGAAATGAAAATTAAAAGAAGAAAAGTAAATAGACCTGAATATGACATTTTAATAAAAGAAGTTGGGGAAATGGGATATTCGGCAACTGGTAGGAAATATGGTGTTAGTGACAATTCAATTAGAAAATGGATTAAAATATAAAAAAAATAATTTTTAAAATAAAGCGGCGAGTATTCCGAAAGGGTAATGACAAACATCTATCGAATTGGTGTGAAGCCAATAAATAACGAAGTGGTGAAATTGGTAAACACACATGGCGGTGGTAGAAGAAAATCGGCAGTCGACAAGATTTCTTCGGCTTATAGGTTCGAATCCATTTGCGGTAACTGAAAATTGGAGAGATGACAGAGTGGTAATGTAGCAACCTGCTAAGTTGTACATCGGGTAAGACCGGTGCGAGGGTTCGACCCCCTCTCTCTCCGCAGAATTAATTTTACACATTGGTAAGTGGCGAAATTTTGGCAGACGCACCCTTCTGTCTAAAGGGCGTTGATAAAGAAATAAAGACAGAATAATGGGTTGACCACTAACGTATTCAAACATTTTTGTTCTGTTCCTAATCTCAACATAGATGGTTCGAGTCCTCTTTTACCAGCAAAACAAAAAAAATATAAAGAAAAATGACTTAGTATTTATTTAAAAACACAATTATGGAACGGAAATTTAGAACACTTTATGGTACTCCGATACCAAATATAGTTGATTATGTAAAAGATTACTTATCAACCAGAGAAAATATAGAAATCTTAATTGGATCAGATTCACAATGTTATGGAAATAAAAAAACAGTATATGGTGTGGTAATTGCATTATATACAAAGGGTAAAGGTGCCCATGTTTTATGTAGTCGTGAGACAGTTCCAATGGAGAGAAATACTGCAACAAGATTATTAACTGAAGTTTGGAAATCAATTGAATTAGCAGAATATCTTAAAGATAATGGTTTACCAAAACCACAATGGATAGATATAGATTTAAACCCTGATCCAAAATATAAATCAAACTCAACTCTTAGACAAGCGGTTGGTATGGTTGAGTCTTGTGGTTATAAAGTCAGATATAAACACTTAGGTGCAATCATGACATATGCAGCAAATAAATTAGTTAGAATTTAATATGGGAGATTTTTTAAGTAAAATAGAATATGAGATGAAATTCAAATCAGAAATTGAAAAGGTTTTGAGAGAGGATTGTGTATCTAAAATTAAAATAAGAGAAATTTTAAGATTAATCAAAGAAAGAAATAAAAAAGTTTAAAAAAAAGGTAGATTTAAGTCTACCTTTTTTTGTTCGTTTTAGATATATTTATATATATTATGAGTAATATTAAAAATTTTTTTGTTAGTGCGGTTTCATCATTGGGTAAGTTTCAAGAAAATATTGGACAAAATATCAATGGTGTGAACAATGAAATATCTTTAGAACAACAAGTTAGAAAACGAGAAATTAAACTTTTATCAAAAAGTAGATTTTATGAAATTATGGAAAATTCTGAGATAGTTAAAAAATTAAACTCTCTTGGGATACCTGCAACGAAAGAAAATATTGAAAATTATAAAAATCTTCCACCAAGATGTTTTAAAAATGAAAGATATGGTGAATTAATGGAAGATATTAATGGTAATGAAGAAACTGCCAGATATAAATTTAGGGCAAGTAACATTATATATAGATACGCAAGTCACGTTAATTTAATGTATAATGATGGACATACGTTTTTAGAATTTGTTATTAATAAAATACATTATCCACAAACGGTTGGAATTGATTTTTCAAACTTAAACTATTTTGAAGTAATTGAAAATGCGAAAACATATGGTTATGAAATAACTGGTTTTATTGGAGGTAGGGTCATTTCACCATATGAGAATGGTCTTATTTTTGAAGGTAATGTGGTTATAAATGGTATACATGATTTTGATATGGATGATAGTAATGTTATTTTGAATAGTGTAAATACACCACCAAAAAATACGGTTCATTATGGATAAAAAAAAGGTGAATTTTATGTTGGTAATTTATTACCTTTTTCATCATGTGTTCTTTCGTTTTCAATTTTAATTTTAATTTTAGGGGTATAATTTTTTGGTAATTTATTTACAATACCTTTAAATTCACCCATTTCATTATCCATTCTAATTGTAACTTCTTTCTTATCTAAATTCATCATTATTTGACCAACAGTTGACATATTATATTGATTTTTTAATCTATATGGGTTAAAGAATTTATTTTTATCATATTGTTCTTTCATTCTATTTATAACATCTTGATCTGTTTCCACATCTTTTAAATGTTCTTTTGCATAATGCATTCTCATGTGTGATGATTTCTTTTTAATACCATGAGTATATCCTGCAACTGTATGTGTAATTCCATGATTTGTTCTAACTTCAACTTTTTCATCACCCATTTTTGTAATAACCGGGGTATCTTTACTAGTTAATTCAACAATATAAACATTCTTTGGACTACCAACAATTGTTTCACCCTTTATACCTACATCTTTTTTATCTTCACCTGAATATGATATAACTGATTTAATCGTATCTTTTAATGTTTTTTGTTTAAGAGCGGTTCTTATTTTATCTCCATCATAAGAAGTTTTTGACTTTTTACCTTTCATGACTTTATCACTTTCTTTTTCATCTTGACGAACCAATAAACTTGAATTCACAATTCCAATACCAAATTCATTTAAACCTTCAGACCAGTCGGTTTCAATATCTCTCCAATATACCATTTCAACATTATCCACAATTTCATGAACAACTTCCATTTTTGCTTTATAACCTCTATCTCTGTTTTTTGCTAATACAATTCCATCATCAAGTTTAACTGCAGCAACTGTACATTCATTAATTAAATCTAATTTTTCGGATTTAATTAATTCTAACTGTTCCTTTATTAATCTGTCTAATATATTTTCATTCATAGGTTTTAATATTTCAAAATTCCATGATTCAGGAAATCCTTCTTCAGGTTCGCTATATGAAATTTCACCCACTTTAAACCCATAATCCATTAAAAGTTTATGATATTTAAAAGTTCTTTTTTTATTTAATGAACCGACTACCAATTGACCATATTTATTTATCCATATTTTTAATTGATGAATTAATTTACGAGTACTATTAATAATATCTTTTGGATTTTGTTCTGTTGGACGTTTAATTTGTGAATCATAAGTTGTAAAATCACTTTCATTTGAAGTCAAAGAAACTTCATATATATCTTCATTTATATTATATAATAAAACCATATCATAAATGTCTGAATGAAATTTATCTATTGTTTTATATCCAAACTTACGTATTTTTTTTAATTCACTTTTTAAATCTTCGTATATGTTAATCATTTTTTTCATGTTTTATTATAAATATTTTGTAATATCAATAACTTCACTTATATTTGCATTCTATTATTAATAACAATAAAAAAATAATTATGAAGTGTATTAAATCAATTAGAGTTAGCAAGAATGTTGAACTTGGTGAAATTAAAAGAGTAAATGATGTTGACGCAGATTTATCTGTAAAAAATGGATCATGGTCTTATGTATCAAAATCTGAGTACAAAAAAACTATTAAACCAGTTGTAGTAGAACGAGTAGTTGTTGAGAAAAAAGTTGAGAAAACTATTTCTGAAAAACAACGTGAGAGTAAGAAAAAAAATAATAAAAAAGTTTCTAAATAATTTTTTTATTTGGAAAAGTTTTCTTATCTTTGTAAAAATTAAGAAATAAAAAGAAAAAATATTTTTTTTTAAAAAAGTCTTTATATTTCAAATAAATTTACTATATTTGTCGAACAACAATTAAATAACTACAAAAATTTACAACAATGAAATTGACTAGAAACATTGTCACCCTTCAAAAGGGTTTGGTATGTCCATCTAATGATGGATTGGATAACAGAATACCAGTTGCTACAGTACAAGCTCACTTAATGAGTTTTGGTTACATGTTAGATGAGGAAGCATTTACAGAATTATCTAAATCTGATTTATCAGAAATACAAAAATTTAATGATGAAGTTATCTCTTATTTAAGAGAAATAACTGGTGGTAAAAGAAATTTCACCGCATTGTACAAAAACTTCCCTGAAGAAGTTATGTCTATGTCTGATTCAGAATTATTCTTTAACGCTATTAGACATTATTGGTCAAACGGTACTTGGGAACCAACAACTACCACATACGAAAAACCAATTAAGTTTGAAAAAATCAAGTATACCATGATAAAATATGGTACACAAGAAAGATTTGAAAGAATCTTTACTGATTTGGTTTCTATCAATACTTCATTGACCCCAAGTGATTTGAATATCGTTAAATGGTACGTTGAGACTAATCAAAAATTAGTTTTCCCTGATGTAATTCCTTTCAAAGAAAATCTTTGTGTGATTTTTGGTGAATCTATTATTTCTAATAGAAATATTGATGAATTGGAAAATTTAAAACTCACAACTACAGATATTTTGAGGTTGGCGGTACACTTATCTGGTGGTGATATCTCTTTACCAAAAGTACCTGATGCACAAGTTAGGTTAAACAGATGGAGTTCTGTCAAGAGTAATAACCCTGAAAGAGAAAAATTCAAATTTAAAAGTTTCTCTCGTAAAGAAAGAAAATATATTTTAGGTTTGTTGGAGAAAACTAATTGTGATCCAAAGGAAATGGCATTAAAGAGTGGAAGATGGGTTAAATTGGCTCACGGATTACACGCAGGTGAATACAAGAACGCTTTCCCTAAAGCATTCGATGCTATCAACAAAATTAGAAATGAAAAAGTGAAAACTTGGTATTCTAAATTGAATGAAGCATTTGACAAGTCTTTGGAAAATGGTTTAAAAGTATTGTCTGAAAGACCAGGTGAATTCTCAAGAAGAATTGATTGGTTAATCCGTACTAATCCAAAGAACATTGAACTAATCATGTCTTACTTCAGTGAGGCGGTGAAAGGTACTTCAAACAAGGTATTGTTCGAGGTGTACAACCACTTTGAGAATCGTTTGGAAACAAAGTCAGATAGATCAGTAATGATTAAAGGAGCAAGAAAACGTACTCCATTACCTACTTTACCAGCGTTATCAAATAATATTGTTGAATCAGTTCACTCTAAATTATTTGAAACATTAAGAGATAAATTCTCTAACTTGGATAGTTTGGGTAACTGTTGGATTGATGAAGAATTGAAAAAGATTCCTTTACCAACTAACATGAGAAGTATGAACTTCTCTTCTAAACCAACTGTTAGAGGTCAAAGAACACCATTGGATAATCCAGACGCTAAAGTCATCAGACCTTTCGTACATTGGATGGACCCTCGTGGTAGTGAAGACTTGGATTTGAGTGTTACATTTGTGGGTGATAAATCTGCTGATGTGTTATCTTTTTCTAAGTTAAGAATTGGTAAGTCAGTTCACTCAGGTGATGTTAGACATAGAAGAGGTGCTTGTGCTGAGTACATTGATATTCACATGGAAGATGCTTTATCTCTTGGATACAAATATGCGGTAATTGATGTGAGAAACTTTAACGGTGGATCATTGAAATCAGTTGAAACATCATTTGGTATCATGGAAAGAGAACATCCTGAATCAAATGACCACTGGTTACCTGAAACTTTATCAAGTTGTTCATCTTTGGAGTCAACATCTTCAGTAACGTTAATTTCAATAATTGACTTGGTAACAAAGGAGTATATTATGTTGGATATTGATTCAGATGGTACAACATATGCAAGAGGAGATATGAAAAACACATTGAAACTTGTAGAAGATTATGCTAAACTACCAAAAGTAAGTGTTTATGACCTTGTATTATTACACGTTGAAGGACGTGGTAAACAAGTAACATTGGATGAGAATGTGGATACTTACTTCAAATATGAAGACTTTATGAATTCGTATGAAAACACAGGACAATTGATGGGTGTTTAAAACCCATCAATTTATTAAAAATATTAATGTGGCAACGGAATTAGTTACTTCTATTTTAATTGGTAAAAATTCACTAATCCAATTCCCACAAACTTTAGTTCTTATAAATTTTTAAAATGGCTACGTGTTATAATCACTTCACTTAATTGAACTGATTATTTTGGTTACTTCTATTAATATTTTCGGGCCTCGTGCCCGAGCCAACTACGATTATACCAACACAATTACCATTTTTAACCTTTTTGAAGGCAACGTATTTTTGGTTACTTCTAAACATTTGTAACGTTATTACCAAAACAATTCCCTTCCTTTTTATTTTGTTATTTTAAAAATTTTAACTATATTTGCAGTAACAAAAATTAGTTCTTTGAATAATATTATTGATGGCCATCTATTTTGTCTTACTTCTAAAAATTTAAACTGTAAATTTAACAAATAGACATAGAATTTCCATCATTTTCTAAAATTTTAAACCGTGCTATCTATTTACTTACTTCTTAATTAACAATTATTCAATGTAAACTTAGTGGTAGAATTTCCGGTTTTTTTAAATAATTTAATAACAATAAATAAAACAACAATTATGACAACAGAAAAAATGAAAACAACAGATGAAATGGTCAAAGAATTATTTGACACAGTACAGGCTAAAAAATTAGCAATTGAAAAGGCAGAGAGACCTTGTTGGCAAACAAGTGGTAACTTCGGTTATTCTGCAAACTCAGCACATGACAGAAGTGATGTGAAAACAATAACTGACGTAAGAAAGATTGTGGACATGTTAGCGTTCTTGATAGATCGTAAAGAAAAATCAGAAAGTGCATCAAAAGAATTGGGTGTGAATTACACATTCAGTTGGTTAGGGTTCTCAGTTGATGAATGGAAATCGGATTTCAAAACAAGAGTTGATCAAATCTCTCTTCAAGAAAGACGTAAAGAATTGGCTGAAATTGAAGCTCGTTTAAATGCAATTATCTCACCTGAGTTAAAAGCAAAAATGGAGTTGGAAGCTCTTTCAAATTTACTGAACAAACAGTAAAAAATTGTTTCTTTGTTTAGAAAAACAAAGTGGTGGAGAATTGTAAATTTATTTACAGCCTCAAAAGGTTAGGGTTTAATTACTCTAACCTTTTTTACTTAAGATATGAGACTGGTATTTTTTTCTGACACGCATAATTTACATAATGTAATGTTATCACCTTTACCAAAAGGTGATGTATTAATACATTCCGGAGATATAAGTAATGTTGGAAAAGAATCAGAAATTATTGAATTTGTTAAATGGTTTAATGATTTAGAAGGTTATAAACATAAAATATTTATTGCCGGTAATCATGATTTTGGGTTTCAAGACCATTTATTAAAATATGGAAAATATTCATCTTTGTTAGATGAATTAGTAAAAGAAGGAAAGTTACCAATATTAAATTGTGTTTATTTGGAAGATAATGAATATATCATTAATTCTGATGAGTTTTCTAAACCAATTAAAATATATGGTTCACCTTGGCAACCAGAGTTTTTTAATTGGGCATTCAACTTACCAAGAAATGGTGTGGATATTCAGGATAAATGGAATCAAATACCGGAAGATACTGATATTTTAATAACACATGGTCCTGCACATGGTTATTTGGATATTACTCCACATGGTAATAAAAGAGTTGGATGTGAATTATTAACAATGAGAATTAACGAAATTAAACCATTAATTCATTCTTTCGGACATATACATCATAGTCATGGTTTAATCTTCAATTCAGACACGTATTTTGTCAATTCTTCCATTTGTGATGAAAGATATAGACCAAAGAATAAACCCCTTGTAATCGACTTAAATGAGGTTTATGGGGACTTGGTTGTGACAATTGTATAAATATGATTTTATATCACATAACCAAAATAGAAAATATTGATTCAATTTTAGAAAAAGGTATTTTACCTAATTATAAAAGAGGAATAACTCATTGGTCGATTAAACAAGACTACGTGTTTTTAACAAATAACGTTGATAAAATTATTAAAGAACAAATTGGTTTATGTTGGGGAAAAGAAATTGTAATAATTGAATTGGATATTATTTCATCTCAACCGATTTTTTATAAAGCAACTGGTAGATTTTCAGATTATGAATTTATTGTTAATAAAGTTTTACCAGAACAAATAAAAAACATAAAAAACAGAATATTATTTTAAAAATAATTTTTTTATTACAAATATTATATTTATATTTGCAATAGTTCTTTTAAATATGGGCGATGATTGGTTTTGATTTAGAATGTTAGAGGTCGGTGGCACGTAAGAGCTGAATTAACTCTTTAAAAACTGGTTTAAAATTTAAGCGGCAACGTTTACAAAAACATGGAAATTGCAGGTATTCTTGCAACTTCTAACGTAGCAGTAGCCTAAGAGGTGAATCTACAACGGGTCGAATTACATATAACCTAGGAACAGAAGTAATCAAGGGTTGATGCACCCGAAACGTATCGGAGTACATTGGCGAAGTTTAAAACTCCTTAAAATAAGGAAATTAAGTGTGTTTGTTGGTAAGTCATATGAAACCATCTATTTGTCAGTTATGAATAATTGAATAAACGTGTAGTCACTTATCGTTAAGTTCTAAAGACAGCAGTTCGACTCTGCTATCGTCCACTAGTTATTTTGTACCTTTTCTTGATGTTTATTAAGAAAAGGATTTTTTATTGTCATTCAATTTATATACATTACTTCAACAATATTAAAATTGAATAATGTGGTTAAAATAAAAAAACCCTATCAAAAATGATAGGGTTTTTTTATGTTATTTAGTTGGTTGTTTTAGTTTTTGCATTGCTGCGGTAACATTATCAGTACCGGTTTTTGGATTTATTTGACTTGTTGGTTGTGATGTATTAGTTGGTTTTTGTCCAGAATAGTCTGGAAGACCTCCACCACCTAAAGTTCTATTAATGTTTTGTGCGGTTTTAAAGTCTTGATCTTTTAAGGTTTGATATGTTTTTGGACCAACAATACCATCTGGATTTAAACCATTTTTTGTTTGAAAATTTTTTACTTTATCAAATGTTATTTTACCAAAATATTCTGTTGGTGGGTTAATACCTAATTTTATTTGAAGTTCTTTAACAGCGTTTCCTTTTGACCCAAGATGAAGATATTGTCCTTTTAAAACATCATCAAGTGAATTAACTGTTGTTTGTAATTTTACGGGTTGTTTAGGTGTTGTTGATTGTGAAGGGGTTAGACTTATCATATTACTTGAGTCACAACTATATGATTTCATTGTTCCATCTTTATCTTTATATCTATAGTTGTTATAAAAATAAAGACCGTCAAACTGACCATTACCTTTTATTGCATAATAATCACCATTTGTACGTTCACCACTATTATTAATTGTTCTAGGATCATTATATATACAACCTGGAAAAATATTTATAACGTTTAATTTAGGATCATAATTTCTTACATCACTTGCATTATTTTGTTCACTTAAATATTGTTTTTGTGTTGCTGTTTTATGAAGATTTAAAATTCTATTTTTTTCTTCTTCTGATAATATAAATTTGTTTTCCATTATAATATTTTTTTGATTAAATTTTTTATTTTTATTACTTGTACTGATTCATTAAGATTTTTTTTATCTTGAATCCATTCACCATTTGTTAATGTATATGTATTACCAAAATTATCTATTCTTTTGTTTGGGTCGTATTCGACTTTTTTAGTATTTGTTGGATAATTAGGGATTGATGGATCATTCGTAACTTCCGGTGCTTCTTTTGGTTTGTTTTGTATAGGTGATTCTATTGGTTTATTTGGTGCAACAGGTGTAGTGGGTGTTTCTGTACTTGTTGATGGGGTAGTAGATGATTCTTCACTCAAGAAGTACCAAGTTTTCGGTCCTACTTTTCCATCATTATTTAATCCTTTTAGTTTTTGATATAATTTAACAGCACTTTCTGTTCTATTACCAAAATAATTATCAGGTGTACCATTTTTACTTATATTTGCAAGTTCTGGATTATTTAAATTTTTTGATGCACCAATTAATAATTTTTGTATTTGACCAACAATATCACCTGACATATAACGTTGAACAACTTTTCCATTTGTAATGTCTTGTCCTGTAATATCTGTTCTATTAAATTTTTTAGATTTAACAGTATCACCAGGTTTTACTGGTTCAGTTTTAGTAGTATCACCAGGTTTTACTGGTGTTGTGTTATCTTTTTTTTCTATTGGATATAATTTTACTCTATTATCTTTACATTCATAAGTACCTAAGTTACCATTATAATCTTGATATCTATAATTTTTAAAAAAATAAAACCCTTTAAGTTGATTAATACCATTAATTGAACATATACCAGAATTTTTTAGAGTTGGTTTACCAAATTGAACACATGCCGGATATGATGACATTTTATCAACATCACCATCTATTACAATTTCACTTTTTGGTTTATCATCACCCCAATCATCATTTTTATTTGGTTCACCATTTGATTTTTTATCACCCCAATCATCATCATTATTTTTGAATTTTTGTTCTAAAATATTAATTTTATCTAATTTTTGTAAATGTACCATTTTCATATTTGAATGTTTTTGTTGCTTTACTTGGGTCGTTTGCCTTTGTATAAGTTATTGTAACCTCATTGTTTTTTCTATTTGTTGTATCTACTTCAAAATCATCAGGATTTCTACCTTTTGCAATTGACAAAATAAATTCTGTAACTTGTTTATCTGTATATTGTCCTTCATTATAAACATTTTTAACATTTGAAACTTCACCTTTACCATATTTAAATGTTCCAGCAATAGGTGAACCAGTTTTTGCCCAATTATATATTAAAGTTATTGCAATAAACATACTACCAGTTTGTAATAAAGTTGGAAACACATTAAGTTTTTTTCCATTTTCAAATGTATCTTTAGTGAAAATCGGATTTAATAAATTACCTGCTTTATTAAGTGTATTTATTAAAATATTTTTATCATTATTTGAAATATTTTTTTTATTATCTATCAATTTTTTTGCTGACGAAGCATAAGTGTCCATTGTTAATTTAACTTCACTTAAAGTTTTATTTTTTAAGTCAGTTTCTATTTCTTTTCTAATTTTAATTAAAATGTCTTCATATTTGTAATTACCAAAAAAATTACGTTTAAATAATTCAGATAATTCTGGAAATTTTATGTACATACCATTCATTAATGATTTGGCATCCATTGCCAAACTTTTTTCTATTGATACGTTTAATTTTATTTCAAATCTTTCAAGTAATAGAAGTTCATTAACTGATTTTGATTTTTCTAATTCAGTTTTAATTTTATTTAATAATTCTTTACCATTATTACTTTTAAAAAAATCTTTTATATCGTTAGTTAATTCTTTAGATGACATAACATCTTCATATGCTGTCTTAAATTTGTTTGCAATGTTGATTGAATCTGATGTGATACTTGTTTCATTTCTAACTTTTCTAATTAATTCTTTTAATTTAGAAATATCAGTAAATATTCCACTAAATGATGATTCATTTAAACCCATCATTTTATTAATTTTATTAATTTCTAATAATATTCTTTTATCCATTTTTATTTTATTTTATTTTATTTTATTGGTGTGATAATATACATTTTATCATTATCGACATTTAGTTTAAATAGTTGTTCATTAATTTTTATGACACTAATATAACCATTTTTGTCTTTTTTAACAATAGTGAATTTATCGTTTTTACTAAATATATTACCATTATCTGCAATAATTGCATTTTTAATACTATCTTCAACATTAATATAACCTGAAATTAATTTCTTTTTATTTAAATAATTTTGAAGATAATTAGCAACAGTTGTTGCCGCTACGTGTAATCCACCTAAAAGTGCACTTTGTTGTACAAATATTTTTCCAGAATTACCTGCAGCATCTGCAACTTTTTCAGATGCCCCTAATTTAGATGCCACCTTTGATACGTTAGTACCAAAAGTTTTTGAAGTATAAATCACAAAATTATATATTAATTTTATAGTTTCAGTAACAGTTTTAATAAGTGTTCCAATCAATTCTCCAATAAAACCAGCACCTGGTATTGTTTTTACAATCCATTCCACACCATATCTTAACCATTTTATAATATCATTCAAAAAATTTTTACAACCCAAAAGAAATGGTTTAATTTTTACCCAAGTTTTCTTATCTTTTTCTAAAGTTGTTACAAGACCTTCAAGATCTTTAGTTTTACCCGCACCCTTAAAAATGGGTGCAATAATGCCAGAAAGTACCCCAGAACTTACCAATCCTAATAAATCAAATACAATGTTTCCATATTCAATAGAACCTGTTGAATATGATTTATAAATATCATATCCTAACATAACTGCATATGTACCCATAACCACCGGTGCTCCAATTCCAATATCAGTTAAAAATATTTCGACCGCCATACCTCCTGGTGAATATAATTTTTCTCTAAATTTTTCCATGAATTCATCAAGACTCATCCCCTTTACAGTTGGTAACATTGATGAATGTATATCTTTTCTTTGTCTTGATGCTACTGACGCAAAATAATCAGATCCCGGTCTTGAAACTGGATTATTATTACTCCATTGTTTAAAATTTCTTGCAGATGCATATGGATCAGTTCCCTGTTCATTCAAAGGATTTGCCTTACCTCTGGTTATTTTATAACTATCTGACCACTTTGTATTACCAACTGGATTACCAGGTCCTCTAGTAACACCACTTTCCCATTTTGTAACTTGTGGATAACCTTGACCACCAGATTGTTTGTCTGATGTTCCCGCAGATGGTGCAGCAGATGTCGCATCTTGTTCATCCAATTCATCTTTTGCATATTTGGATAACAATAGTTCCAGTTGTTTCTCAGTTATTACTAATTTCATATGTATATAAATATAAAGAAAACTCCATTTTATAGAGTTTTAAAAAAAAAGTTCATTATTTAATTTCATCATATACTTTTGGATGAATATTAGTAAATTTTCTCATAATTAATCCTGCAACAGCATGTGCCTCATTTTCAATATCACTACCATCAGCACCATCTTCATTTGAATTTGTTAACCTTCCATCTTCATATTGTTTATGATGTGCCATTTCATGTGCAAGACTTCTCATTACATCCACCAATGCTCTATTCTTTGCATTTACCTTAATGATTTTATTTTCTTTGGTGTAATCGTAATTTGCAGTAGTCTTTAAACCATCATTACCATTTTGAATAACAATAGTAGGAACTGATTCAAGTTCCAATTTTTCTTTTACAAACTTTGTAAACGTATGTAAAAGTTTCTTTTTTTCGTCTGATAGAAATCCCATACTATATAAATATCACAAACTTTCTTCTTCAGGAAGTTCATTCTCTTTTAAATATTGATTTATTAGATCAATCACAAAATCCTCATCAATATGATATAAATCTTTTTCAATTATTATGGTAGGTGAATAATATTGAATATCATCAAATGATAAATTCAATGTCCTATAAAACTTATCCCCATCATCAATTGTTGAGAATTCTATATTTAAATTTCTGCTTTCGTAATAATAATCGATTATATTCATTTCAAATGATAATTATATTGAATTTTTTGAAAATTCAAATTATTATTAAAATATTTATACTATTATGGTTGATTGGTACGTTATAGAATTTTTTTATCCAGACGCATTTAAACATTTTGTAGATAAAATGTTCCCAAATGTTGGAGTTGTTAGTGTATCAACTTTATCATTATATGATATAAAAAAACTATATCATTTTTTTGATAAAGATGGTATATTTCTAACCACCGAAATGTTTTATATCAACCACTGGGTTTATTCCATTTCATTAAGTAATGGTGTTGTTTTTGGTTATGGTGGTGATGGTAAAGAAAACAGATATGATATAGAATGTGAAGGATTTACAGAATGTTTTAAATTAATGGACAATATTTTAAAAAATAAACATTAATACTTTATTATTTTCAATAATTATTATATATTTAATAAAAAGAGATTTATGAGCATATTAAAAATATCAGAAGAAGAAAAAAAGGCAATCCAAGAAAAACATAAAATTGCTATTAAAAAAGAACAAGAAAAAAAAATAGAAGAAAATAAAGGTTTACAAAAACCTGACAGTAAAAAAAAGTAATTATATTATCCTATAATACCATTAAAACCCTATCTACACAGATAGGGTTTTTTTTATAAAAACAATAAAAAATTTGATTAAATCAAAACCATATACTATATTTGCACAAAAAATATAATATGAGTAAAGTATATCAACCCAAGGTTATCCAAATTGCAGATGAAATAATTCAAAACTTAGAAGAGTTCTACGAAGAGTATGAAATAGAAAATCTTGAATACGCAAGAGAATATTTCCGTGATAAACTAACTGAAAAATTTATAGAAGGTAAATTAGATAGTGAAGAAGGCGTGTTTGAAGAAGAAGAATTTGAACAATGCATGAAAGAATCCGTAGCAACGTCCGTATTAAAATCTTTACAACAACGTGGATTAGTACAATCTTACTCAGATGAAAATACTGAAGAAGTTTTTTTTCTTACCGAAGAAGGAAAAGTACATGTTAAAAATATGAAAAAAGATTTGGAATAATTATTTCTTTTTTTCATCTACTTGTTGGGAAAATGAATTTCTTTTGTAGGATTTAACCTTTTCTTTAAGTTGAATTAATACTTTTTGTGAATTAATTAAATAACTGGAAATTGAATTGATTCTACCATTGGTAATACTTTTTAGTCCTGATGGTATAGAATCTTCTAATTTACGCAATTCTTTAACGGTTTCATTTAATGAGTTTTGTAATTCTTCAATTTTAAATTGAACTTTACTGAATTCATTTCTTGAGACCTTTGATGTTTGCTCAGATAAGATTTTATCTAATATATTTTTAACTTGTTCCTCGTTAATTGTATTTCTTTCCATAATTCCAAATTTTCTATTTTTTTGATTCCAAAAACCCTTTGCGTCAGATGAATGTGGGTGTGACGGCATTAATTTTATTCCTGTTAATTTTTCTATTAATATAAATAAATCCGTTTCGTTCAGTTTTAAAATCAAAATCAGGATAATCCTCTATGGTATGTGGTGTTTTTACATGTTCATACCCTTCTAATAGTGTTTCCATTATAATAAATATCTATTTCTTTACTAATTTTTAAATACAATCTTTTTTTACTATATTTGATAAAAATTATATAACACATGAATGAATTATTCGATTTTGATGACATTCTCATCGAACCAGTAAAATTATCTGATATCAGATCAAGAAGTGAAGTTAACATTAAATATAATAATGGTAAACTCCCACTAATGACAGCACCTATGGATACCGTAATAAGTACCCAAAATCTTAATTATTTCCTCGATAACGACATTATCCCTGTTTTACCTAGAGGTATCGAAAATGAGTCTAAAAACATGGTTTTCACATCATATGGTTTATCTGAGTTTGAAACTAAATTTATTGACAATCCAATTGAATTGACCGATAAGATATATGTCTTAATTGATGTTGCAAATGGACATATGAGGGAAATGTATAAAATCGTTAAAATTGCAAAAGAATTATATGGGGATAATCTTTGTTTAATGGTAGGAAATGTCGCCAATCCTGATACATTTATTGAATACGCAAGACTAAATGTTGATTATGTTAGAATTGGAATCGGAAATGGAAATGGTTGTTGGGTTGATGATACACTAATAAATACTATTGATGGACATAAACCAATTCAAAATATTGAATTAAATGACAAAGTATTAACACACTTAGGTTCATATAAAGAAGTTATTAATAAAATTTCATACGAAATAAATGATGAATTAACATTAATAAATGGTGAAATTTGTACAAATGATCATGAATTATATGTAATAAATAAAAAAGATTTAAATTTAGTTAATGAAAATAACTATACTGATTTTGCTTTTTTTGTATCTGCCGATAAAATTGATGAAAATAAACATCTTATATTATCATGGGATATTAACTATATGAAATTGAAGTTCAACGAAGTAAAAAAGGAAAAAATAAAGATTAAATCATTCGTACATGATTTAACAGTAAAAGATGATCATTCATATTGTGTTGGTCGTGATAATTTAATAGTACATAACTGCCTCACAACGGTTCAAACTGGTATTGGTTATCCAATGGCATCTTTAATAAAAGAATGTAAACAACAATTACATATATTAAATACCCATGATGATAGAGAATATAATAAATTCATATCTAAAACAAAAATAGTTGCTGACGGTGGATTCAAAAAATATTCAGACATTATTAAAGCATTAGCATTAGGTGCTGATTATGTTATGTTAGGTTCAATTTTCAATAAGGCATTAGAAAGTTCCGGAGAAACAATTTACTACGAACAACTTACACCAACAGTCATAAAACGAAAAGTTACTATTGATCAGTATAGTGATGATGCAAAAAAAAGATTTGAAGCCGATTTACCACTATATAAAACATTTCGTGGAATGAGTACAAAAGATGTTCAAAAGAATTGGGGTAGAACTGAATTAAAAACTTCAGAAGGAATTGTTAAAACTCAACAGGTGGAATACACAATAAAAGGCTGGATTAATAATTTTGAATCATATTTAAAATCCGCAATGAGTTATACCGGAAAAAATGAACTCCCCCAATTTATCGGAGGAGTTCATTATAATTTCATTACACAAAACTCTTTTAATAGATTTAATAAATAATTAATCTACTCTAAATTCATTACCTTCTGCATTGGTAATCTCTTTATCTCTTTTCATACCTTCTTTAATATATGAACGGATAAGTTTAGATACTGTTACTTTTTTGTGATTAGCAACTTTTTCAATCTCCTTGAAATATGCAGGTACAACTCTAAATGATAACATTTGAATTAGTTGTTTATGTCTCGGCATATCGGTTTTTGTTTTCTCGCCACTTGATTGCATTTCTTTATATTTGTTTGATGCCATTTTAAATGTTTTTATATAAATATTTGGAAAATTGAAGAATTTTAATTATATTTGGAAAAATAAAAAATTATGTTAGAAGAGAACAAAATACCGTTAAAAACAGTAACAGATCCGGTTATATTAGAAATGGAAACAAAGTATCCAGAAATGACTAGAGAGTTTAAAAAAATAATGAGAGACCAATATGAAACATTCTGTAAAAAAATGTTAGACTATGGTACCGATAATATTGCATTAGGTAAAGACTTATCAAATGAAGACGATAGGAGATTATCACAAATGGGTATTTGGTTTAGAATGATGGATAAAATTAATAGACTAAAACAACTTGTAGTTACAAATAATAATAACAATGTTGGTGAAAGTATTCAAGACACATATCAAGATCTTTCAGTATATGCAATTCTTGCACAGTTAGTCAAAAAGGGTAAATGGGGAAAATAAAAAAGGGGGAAATTTCCCCCTTTTTTTATCTTTTAAACTATTTATAATAAACTAAAATAATAATGAACGTAAACGTAAATCACCCAACATATATATTGTTTTTGGAAAATGTAACTAATGGAATATTATCTAATGTTACAGTTAGTACATATTTTAATATTGTACCTGAAAAGAAAATTAAAGTACAATACGTTGTATTAAAACTAATGAAAAATCTTATTAAATCTAGAGGTAAGTTTAGTGATCCTGAAATTAAAAGTTTCATTCTAATTCTTATGAAAAAGAATGAAGAAAATGAAAACTTTGAACTTGCAGCAATATTAAGAGATATCTCAAATAATTTTGACACTATAAACGAATTATCAAAACCAGTAAAAAAACCATTGAAAGTTGTTAAATCTGACACTACAGAAAAGGAATAAAACTTATTCTATTTCAACATCAGGTATTTCTCGTAAAAAAAGAAGTAAATCTTGATTTTGATTATGTTTAACAACCATTGGACAATCCCAATATTCTTTAACATCATTTAAAAATTGATCTTTTATTGAATACTTTGACACCTTACGGTATATATAATATAACTTATTATTAATGTTAACCAATTCTTTATTTAATAACATATTTTTTTTTAATTTAAACAAATATAAGGGGTTTATTATAGTTTTTGTTCTTTTATAAATTTAAATATATTTGAACTTGTTTTTTTATTTACGTCAAATTCTACAAATGGTATATCATATGTTACCAATTTGTTTTTTATATCATCATCAATTTCTTTTGATTCTGTTAGATTTTGGAATCTTCCATTCTCATCATATGAACTATCATCTCTATTTAGAAATATATTTAAATTATTATATTTTTTAAATAAGTTTAAAACAAAATGGTCAAACGTATTATCATAAAACATTGCAGGGTATTCCGGTTCCTTACTATACCTATCTTTATAAACCATTCCAAGTATAATTGGTGAATCAACTATAATATATTTTACTTTACCGTATAATCTACTAATATTTCTATGCTGATTAGCAGTAATATAAAACTGATCTTTAATCGCAGAATGATTTTCTTCCCATGCAATTACCTTTGGAAATTCATATGTCAATTCCACATCCATATGTGATTTTTTCATTTTTGTAAATAATCCTGCTGCCTGTGTACTCTTACCAATACCAGGTCCGCCAAAAAAATTAATTATTAAACTCATAAATGTATAATTATAATACAATAATAGTTAAAAAAATGGAAAAAGAAAAATAATAATATATTTATAATAGAAAGATTTATATTAATGAATGTACATGTATTGGAAATAATTGGTACTATTGGTGCCGCAGTCACAACAAGTATAATAGGACCGATTATATTTGAACATTTTAAAAGAAAATTATTTAAAGAAAATGATATTGTAAAAAAAGACATCGATAAAAATATTGTAATAATTGAAGATTTAACTTCAATAAGAGAAGAGTTAGATGCCGATAGGATATGGATAACCCAATTTCATAATGGTGGTCATTTTTTACACTCAAACAAATCAATTCAGAAATTTTCAATCACCTACGAAGATACCAAACCCGGTGTTAGTTCTGCAATATACCTATTCAAAGATATCCCCTTATCCCTCTATTGTAAAGCAATGACAGAACTTGTTAACAAAGGACATATTTTCATACCTAATTTTTTAGATGAAACAATTGCAACATTTGGTTTAAAACCAGCAGCAGATGCAACAGGAACAATGGGATCTTATATCGTTACTTTATATGACATTGCAACAAACAAATGTATCGGAACACTAGGTATCGATTATAGAGATCCAAAAGAATTAACTGATACTGAAAAAATATTTTTAATTGATAGAGCAAACAGATTGGCAGGTTATTTATCTGTTTTTTTACAATCCAAATAATTAACATATTTATTATTATGAAAAATTATATATTTACAGAAAGTCAAATGAAAAATATTCTTGATAACATAATTCAAGAACAAACACAATTAAATGAACAATCAGATATGCATGAAAAAATAATTGCAGTTCAAAAATTTTTAAATGAAAAATTAAAACTTAAATTAATACCTGACGGTAAAACAGGTCCTAATTCACAAACAGAATCTGCAATTATGAAATATCAAACAATGATAGGTGTATATCCAACTGATGGTGTTTGGGGTCCAAATACTGAAGAAAAAATGACATCACAGGATAAAAAAATCTTTTCTAAATATTGGTCAAATTCATTTTGGTCACATGTATTTGGGAATTAAGAATTTTTTGTTAAATCATCAAATATATTAATTATTTCCTCCAAACCCATATAATCAAAACACTCAGAATATCCTGAGAAAGATTCTAAAAGAGGTCGGTATTTTTTTACTGACCTCTTTTTATTTAACTTATCTTTAATTTCTTTCTCTAATTTTTCAGCACTTGGTGTATTTATTCTTCTTAATATAGTTTCAACTTTATAACCATCATACCCATATGCCTTACTGAATCTTCTAGAAATAAAACGTTTAGATGTAATCCCAACCTTAACAAATAAAGTATCTGATGATTCTTCCCTAATTAATACCAAATAAAGTGATTTTGGTAACTTTGCAATCTTCTTATATTTTTCTTTTGTTTTTTTACTTAATTTACTTTTAATATATTTCTTAGCATCCTCAATATTATCAAATTCCTTTTCATCTCTATAAGGATTTATAACATATTTTTTATATTTTTTAAGATATAATGTTTTACCACTATCAACTTTATACTTTATTGTTTTAATTGTTTTAATTTGGTAAATTGAATAATACCCAACTTTTGTGATTAATTCTTCTTGCATATTATACATATATAGTTGATTTTATACACAAACACAATATTTATTAATATATTTATAGTATTATGAAAATATTGGATTTGGTTTACAACATCATTGTTGAAGAAAAAATGAATGCCGATTTAATGGTATCACTAAAAGATAAATGGGGCACAGAAATTTCAGATGAAGAAATTGAAGAATTTAATGATTTTTTTGATAGAATGTCTGGCGATTTTAAAGAATTTACAACTAAAATTGTTGACCCAAATGGTAATCCTGTTTTACCAAAAGATCAAAAAAATGCATTAGAAAAAAAACCAGATGGTTCAACGGGATTTAAACCCGGTTACAGAAAAGAAAATGTAATTAACAGAAAAATTGCAAATTTTAAAGAAAAAAATCCAGAATTTAATGGTAACTTAAAAAACATCAAAGATTATTCATTAAAAGAAATAAAAGATCTTTATGAAATTTATGATACTTTAACACCTGAAATGGTTGAAGTTGCAAATGAAATTGCACAAACTTGGGGATTAAGTAATGATATTAAATTAGTTAGAAAACTCGTAAAATGGTTTTATAAATTAATTAAAAACCCTGATTTTGATAATACCATATTTCCTAGATTTAAAAATTCTTTGGATCAAAATAATGAATTTAGAGGTGAACCAAAAAATTTAAAAAGTTATACCCTTAATCAAATTCAAAAATTATCAACACAACTTAATGAAAAATTCTTTAGAACATATAGTATCGCCAATAAATTGGGTATGACTAATGATCCTGATTTTAAAGAAAAAATAGAAAAGGTTGAAGATTTTTTAAATAAAAATAGAGATAATCTTGTTGATACAAAAAATTATACAAGATACATCAAAAATGGTGAATCAATAACATCTGATGAAGCTTACACAACAAATGATAATGGTGAAAGAGTTTTATTACCAGGTGTTTTTAAATCAGAAGGTAAACGTGAGGTACCTGAAATTAAAAATTTTAGACGTAAATATCCAAACTTTAATGGTGACTTTTTAAACATTAATAGTTATACATATGATGAAATTAATTTCTTATTAAAACAATTTGAAGAAGAATTTTTAGATGTAAAAAAGAAAAAAGGAATTTCAGAAATAGATAGTTTAATTGGAGTTTTTTCTAATAAAAATAAGGATTTTAGACGTGGAACTGAACGTGGTGAAATAAAATTTGGTAGTAACTTAGAAAAACAAAAATTATCTTATGAAAAATTATGGAATGGAAATTATAATTTATTATATAACGATAATAACGGTTTTAGAATATATCAAATAAAAAACATTATAGACGCAACAATATTTGGTTATTATGTACAATTACTTACAGAAAAAATTCAAAAACTTAATGTTGATCCATCAATTTCAAAATATAAAGAATCAAATGGTTCAGTTTACGGATTTAGTCAATGGTGTATATCACTTCCAAAAGATGCTGGTTCAATGTATAGTAATTATAGACAAAGAGGTAATGATTCTAGAAGTTTTTATTTTATAATTGATGATAATAAAAATCCATTTAAGGGGTTTGAAACTGTAGAAACTCCAGAGACTTTAAATAATGAAGGTGAACAAATAACAAATATTATTATTAATCGTGATAATTTAAATTATCTCGGTGCATTACAAGCAACACCTACAGGTGTTTTTCGTTTTTCAAACTTACAAAATCCTGGTGAACCACGTTTAACAAATGATGAACTTTTTGATATTTATCCACAACTTAACAATGAAGTGAACGGTACACGTGTAATTAATTTAATTTCACCTGTTGAATTTAATAATAGTGAGTTAGGTGAAATTACATCAATAATTGATCTTGCAAATGAAAACCCAAATTCTAATAATTATTTTATAACATTATTAGATACCCCGCAATTAAAAAGACAATATATTGATTCTGGAAAATATTTAAAAACTAAAGAATGTTTTGATAGTTTAAGTGATGTTTTAAAAACTTTATATATTAAAAAATGTACTAAACAAAATTTCTTGGAAAGATTTTCAACTGTTGAAATATTTGATGCCGTTGAAAATAGTAGTACGTCTGTTGTAAACACATTAAAAGATCATTTTAGAACAGAAATCCCTAATGGTTTAGGTGAACTTGGTAGAATTTTACTTGCAAAAGATTATGGTCTTAGTCATAGAAATAAAAAAAATAAAAACATTGTTTTATTTAAAGAAAAATTAAATGGACAAAACCCTAAATTTGGTTTATTTGATAATACAACCGGTAAATGGTATTTTAAAAATGGTATTTCATATAAACCACCATATTATGAAAAAAGTTACATTGTTAAAAACATTGAAGATGGTCAGAAATTTTGGGTTTCTATTTATACTAAAGAAATTAATGGTCAACCAAATAATGAAAGTTTTGTTGAAGTGTTCGATTTTTTAAAACCTAACAAATTTGAAGATAGATATATGTTCACATATCCATCATGGAGAGAACTTTATGAAAAGAATTTTGAACCATTAATTTCATCTAAAACCGGTAAAGAAATTCCAGGTCAACAAGCAAACAAAACAAAAATTGATAGAGATTTATTAAAGAAAACAAGTCAAGATTTAATAAGAGAAAATAAAAGAAAAAAACGTTAAAAATAAAAAAGGAGAGTTTAACTCTCCTTTTTTATTATCCCAATATTGAATAATAATGTTTAACCTTAGTTCTCCTATCATCCAAACCAATTTTTCCACCATTAATTTTTTTAGTAATTTCAACAATTACTTCCTCTGTCATACCTTTATCAGCAATAGGATTTAATTTTTTATTTATCACATATTCCCAACAAGCTGCATCCATTGCATATTTGTTTTCAGAACGTAATAAATCAGCAGTCTCCTCAACACTCTTACCAAGATATTTTCCATATCCTTGATACGCTTCTTTACCTGTTAATTGAAGAAAACCTCCACCACGGAAACGGAATCCATCACCAGGGTTATTATTACCCATTCTACCACCATATACTGTCTCTGCTAACAATTCTTGATTCTTAATAAAACCACTTGCATTCTTCTTACCACCAGTACCATCTAAATTAAACCTCGATGGCCATATTTCAACAATACGTGAAGGTGTTGAATAATTCATACTCTCAGTCTTAATTGTAAAATCACCACTCTCATGTGCAATTTGTCCTAAGAAATGAGAAGCTCTTAATGGTGTGTTAATTTGGTATTTACCAAATGCATCTGGTAAAATATCAAAAATTGATTGGGGTATCTTACCTTTTAATTTGTTTAAATCTAAAACACCGTTAGAAACAACAGATTCAGTAATAGAACCAAACATTTTTCCCCAAGTACCATCACCAACAATACCATCAGCAGTTAAACCATTATTTGTTTGCCATTTAATAACTGCAGCCTCTGTACCAGATCCAAAAGAACCATCCGCAGTTAATCCTAATTTTGTTTGGAGTTTTTTAACGTCATCTCCTGTTGACCCCTTTTTTAATAACATAACTATTTTTTTAAATAAATATTGATATTTTTATAAAATTTTATTATATTTATTTTCAGACCTTGTGATTGATGTCCTAGTGTACTTAGATACATTTGAGTTGGAATTGATACCAACAAATAGGAAATCAAATACAAAAAAAAAATATAAGGAAATGAATACAACAATCAATGGGTATGCTTCTCCCACTGCGTTTGTTTCAAAAGGAAAACAACGCTTAAAGCAGTACAATGACATCGTATACCTAAACAACAACGATGAGTTTGAAATAGAACTATTTAACCCCACAAAATCAAAAGTCTTAGCAAAGATCGAATTAAACGGAAATTCAATAGGAAACGGTGTTATATTACGTCCTGGTGAAAGAATTTATCTTGAAAGATACCTAGACGTTGCAAAAAAATTCTTATTTGAAACTTATGATGTTGATGGTTCAAATAACGATGTTCAAAAGGGAATAGTCGATAATGGTTCAGTACAAGTTAAATTCTATAATGAATATATCACACCAACATATTATCCTAATTCTTTAATGTTAAATGGCGGTATATATGATTGGAAAACAACAACATTTAATACACCAATCTCCACATATAACGTTAATACAACATTTAATTCACCAAATACAACATTTAATACACCAAATACAACATTTAATACACCAATCTCCACATATAACGTTAATACACCAAATACAACATTAAGTAGTAGTATTTTACCATTTACAGGCACATTAAGTGATACCAAAAAATCATTTTCAACAAATGATTCAATAGAAACTGGTAGAATTGAAAAAGGTTCTGATTCAAAACAAAGTTTTACATACGATAACTCAAGTTTTAATAGTTGGGAATCCTATACATCAAAATGGAAAATCTTACCATTATCACAAAAACTTTTGGAGAAAGAAGATATTAAAGTTTTCTGTATAAATTGTGGAAAAAAACGTAAGAATGATAAGGACAAATATTGTAGTAGTTGTGGTACAAAATTTTCTAACAGAACTGAAACAAAAATCATATATGTTGTTGATTCAATATATGAATATGATAATAAACACTATTATCTATCAGTCTATAATTTAACATTAGATAAATTGATTGAAACAAACAAAAACAAATTAATTGTAATTAATAAAAATTCATTAAGTGAAAATTATTTAAGAGCAGTAATAATAGATTAATAATAAAATAAACACAAGGTCATAAAAAAAGGGAAGTATTTAACACTTCCCTTTTTTGTTATTCACATTTTTCTACTTTATTTCCACCACCCAAATCTTTTACAGGTTTACAACCAATTCTTTCCCATACTTGAGGTGTACTCAATTTACTTGTATGTACAATAAATGGTCTTTTAATTTTTGATTTATCCATCATTTGTTTTAATATACCTTGATTCCTATATTTTGGATCAATTGCGGTCATTAAAATAATATCAATAGGTGTTTCATCATGACCTATACGTTCTTTTCTTTCATTTGTTTTAGAATACACTAAAAAACCAACATCTCTATTATCGTCTTTAACCGTAACACGTTTTAATTTATACTTTGCTCTTAAATAGTCAATAGTATGTTTAATAGATGCTGTTAACATATCTTCAGGATAAGAAGTTAATGATGGATCACGATAATCTAACCATGTTGTTTGATCTTTAGTTTTATTTACAATCCTATCTTGAGGTTGTTTATAATGATTTATTTTTATGGTCTCATCCATATCAAATAAAGCACTCTCAGTTATTTTCTTTAATTGTTCTTCTGTTATTATTATTTTCATTTTATATTTCTATATTTTTAATATCTGATATTCTTATATGTTGTAATCTTAATGTTCCTGATGATAATTTAGATATCTCACCAGTTTGGTTCAAATACATAAAAACATAAAATAAATACTCAGGATCAATTATTTCTTTTTCAATAACTTTAACACCAATATATTCTGGATCAAATTCCTTGGTGGGTTTACCAACACTCATCTTATCCCCCTTCCTAATTAACCAAAAATCAGCATCTTTAAAATTTAATTTAAATTCACATAAATCACCTATCGTCATATTAATCTATTTTTTTAAAAAATTGTATTTTATTATATCCCAATTCCTTTTTAACATAAACTTTAGAAAAAGGAAACTCCCTTTTAATCCAATAATTAATTCTACCAATAAGATAATCACTCACAACATCATTCTCAGTTGTATACGACTTATCAAATCCTTTTTCATATAAATGTAACTTAAATCCCTTTAATACACATCTTTTAACAAAATAATCATTTTGAGTAAACTCCTCTCTTAAAATCTTACTTAATTGTTCTTCAGTAATGATAATTTTCATAATACATATAAATAGTTTGATAATTTAAAAATTAATACATATATTTGTATTATAATACATAATAAATTAAAACAATGAAAAAATATCACGGGAATATTAAATGTGACTGTGGTCACACACAAAAAGACCATTACAAAAATAATGGTTGGTGTCACCATGATAAACACCCAAACCCCGGAAAGTGTGGCTGCACTTGGTTTTATCCTAATACAAAATACATAAATAAAAAAAAGAAATCTATTAACAAAGAATCTTAAATAAAAAACCCCCATTATTGGGGGTTTCCTGTCATCCTTTCTATCTTCTTGGACATATCTATTAAATCATCTAAATAACCGGGTAAAATACCATATTCGTTTAATATCCTATCTATATCATCCATAATCAATTCTAATTTCCTAACATTATCAGGCATATCACGAACATCATACATATCAATAATATTAAAATATTTTGAATGCTTACCTGACATAACCCTATGATTAGTTTCCATTTTTTCATGTAACTGAATATATAGTGACCTATCATCAATAATATTCTGAATACTTACATTACTTACCTTACCCAAATGAGAATTAAAAATGTTCTTAAATGATGATAAATCATTACCAGATTCTATAATAAATTTATCAATCATTTCTGGAGTATAACTTATTTTAGATTCATTTAATAACCTATATAATATCTTGTCCGTCTTATTATCAAATATTTTCTTTTTCATCCTTACCAAGTTACTAAATAAGACGCATACGTCCCAATATCATTATAACTAGTAGTTACCTGATAACCATTTGATTGCAATAAACCTAATACAGTAGAATCGACATACTGATTATCTATTCTAACAAAATTTATTCCCAATGCAGTTGCACCAGTAATTAATGTATTAACATATGTACATCCCGTTCTTGTTGCCAAAGATGCCGCATTTGATGTTGCCGCTGATTGTAAAGCCATAATCTCTCTTTTTATATTATAAATATATCAAAAAACCAAATATTTATATTACATGATCAAATACTTTTCACAAATATTATCCAAGTTTTCTATCAAACAAAGAATAACCGCATTAATCATATTGTCAATTGTCTTTATTATTATCACATTAGGACCCATCATAATAAAAACACTTGACCCCGGCACCAAAGACCTAAAAATAAGAATAGATAATCAAGATAAAGAAATAATACGTTTAAATAAATATATAGACACCACAAATATTAAAATCTATTCCCTTAATCAAACAATCATCCAAAATCAAGAAGAATGCACAAATAGAGTCGTTCAACGTGAACAAGAAATTACAAAAATGATCGATAATATGATTAATAAAAAACTTAAAACCAAACAAGTAACAGTATATAATTCAGAAAATAATATTGTCGGTAGTTATGCACCAAATCAATCATCCGAAATATCAGAACCAAAAGTAATGAAAAAAATGATGGTAAAACCACATATCGAAACCAATAATGATTTAATAACAGATCTTATTCAACTTAAAAAGAAAATTAAAAAACATTAAATGTCAAAACACTTAATGTTCCCCCTTTTATCATATCCAAAATTTCCATCGTGGATATCTAATATATTTCCCTTAATAGGTTCAACAACACTATTAAGTTTATGTAAAAAATTTAACCATTTAACAAACAACTGATAAACACCCCTATCCATATTTTGAATTTTTTGTGTTACCTTATTATCGTATTCCTCATCTGAAATACAGTCAATAAATACATCATTTATATTATGTAAAAAATTACTATCCTCATCAATCAAACCAGCATCAGTTAATAGTAATGTCATCTCAGACCACTCTTCTTTAACCCGTTTGGTATTCAATTTGTCCATCTCAACATACTTATAATCATGTTGATCCTTTACAATACCAACCCTATATATCTTAGGGAAATATTCAGGAAACTTTTTAAATATCGGTAACCATTCATCAACAAAGTGAGGACGACCAATCTTAAATACAATATTGGGATTCTTCTTTGAATCATATATTTTATGTCGAGTCCCCTCCATACTAAAAGGATCTTTCCTCCTAGTAACCAATTCAGATAAAATACCCCTTAATTGTTCCTCACTTAATATTATTTTCATTACTTAACTATGTTTAATTATTAATTCACCCAGTACCTCAATTCTTCCAACCAATTTCTGAAACTCAATCTGACTTAACTTCTCCATTGAACATAACTTATCCAAATGTTCCTTATATTCCTTCTTAGATTTCTCCAAGTCAAACTTACCTTCAGACGCACTCTTATAATATGGTAACTTAACCTGAAAATGATGATACGTTAACATAGAAAATCCACCCTTCTCCTTAGCACCATCAGCAATCTTTGTCGCACCCTTTAATCTAGTTCCAGCAAATTCTTCAAACTTTTCATCAGAACCCTCAATTATTAAATCAAAAATATTCATTATGCATAAATTTTATTTGTTATTAATTCCGAAATGGTTGATGATATATTTTCTTTTCTATCTTTAAACCATTTTTCATATCCATGTTTCCAATCATATACAGTACCAAAATATTGTGTTCCCGTATAAGAAACCCATGTCATTAAACCATAGTTCGACAAATAAATTATACCATCTAAATTCTTAAAAACAATACTTGAAATATAATTTTTAAAATCTTCACGACCTTTAAATGATTGACGTATTAAAAAACGTTTTACACTATTAAGATTACTATTAATTAAATCTGAAATAAATTTTATTATAAAATTATAAAACATCGTACACATTTGTAACGAATTATTAGATTTATTATTTATTGAAGTAATATATGTATTCTTATTGGTAGTTAAATAATTAATAATTGGTTGAAACTTATCAATAGTTAATTTTAACTCAGGATAATCTTTATTAATTGATAACATTAAATCGTTAACACTTTCTTTTATTTCATTATCTATACTGGTTGAAATTTTATTATCAATTTCATTTAATAATAAATTACTTAACTGATTCTCACTTAAAATGATTTTCATTACACAAATCTTTTAAAAATATCTTTTATTTTTTCAACAGATTCATTCATCGGAACATATCCACATTCCTTTATCTCATGACCCTTAAACTTTCCTAATTGACCACTATCAAATTTAACCCCATAAAGATAATCCCCCTCCGGTGATTTAAATATGTGATGAATATGTCCAGTACCATTATCATCATGTTTAACCTTATCATCAACACGATGTCTATCACTCTTATCCACCATCATCATTCCTTTAACATCATCATAATAATTCTCATCCATGTCATTTTCAACACTTGAATTATCCATTTGTTCTAACAACACTTTTAATTGAAATTCCGTAATTTTAATTTTGTTTTTCATAATATATAAATAAATTTTTTAATCAAATTTATGAGGATTGTCGGGATATGATACACCAGGAAAGTTATTTTTATACATCTCAACAAAATTATCAAACCCATTTATTTTAGAATCTTGAATCATTTTATATAAATCATCAACACTTATTCTTATATTTTCATATGGATTTGGTTTATTAAAAATAACATTTAATTTTCTAACCATCCATTGATCAACAATAGACTTTTTTAAAAACGAATATCTCTGATCCACACGATATTTACTAGCGTCTTCTTTAAATGATGGATTTTTAACTAAAAATGAATTATACTCAACACCATAAGATTGTTTCTCCTCTTTACTCAATGGTTCAGATAATACATTGGTTTTCCAATTAAACTTATCATTAAAAGATTTTAATTTGTCCTTTTCATATTGTTGATTTTGTCTCTCTTCTTCTTTATTGGCTTGCCTAACTTCCTTGGAATTAGAAACATCAACATAATTTGAACCCTGCTTACCACATCCCTTATTTCTATCAACTTGATGACCAAACGACTTTATACCAGCACTATTTTCCTGCTCATCAATTATTACAGATAATTTTTTTATTCTATCAATTTGTTCCTCTAATGTTCTTTTCATTCTTTATAAATATCCATATAAAACAAAAAACCCACCAAACGGTGGGTTTTAATGTGTAATAAACCAATCTATTAAAAACATGGTTATCCCGATTAATACGGATACAATTGTCTTAATCTTTTCTTTCATAATTAAAATGTTTTGTTTAATTTATTTATGGTTTTTTTATCCCCAATATACCTAGTTGATTCAATTAAAGAATGACCATATAATATTAACCCCTTCTTTAATAATCCCAAAAATTCTTTATATATTCTTTTCATACCAATAAATATAAACATTTCATACCAATAAAAAAAACAAGTTTTTATAAATTATATGATCCCCAAAAACAAAATAATATAAAATTTAAAAAGTTTTGTATCATAAACATTCTATAATATTCTTTTATTGATTTGATCTCCACTTTCATTCTTCTGATAATACATAATCCTAACAAACATAATTATTCAATCTCAAAATTATCAGGACCATAATCACTAACCTTCTCCCTAATCAATTCCTGATTATCCATATACCCCACCTCATCAAAAAACCTCTCACGATCCGTCTCAAATAATTCTGCCTGTTCATCCGTAATCTCAGCACTATAAAATGCCGTAGTAGAAAATGTTTCCACCCATGTAATCTTTTTTCCCATATTTAATTTTTTTTCTAATATAAGAAATATTATTTAATTAAACAAATGTCTATATTTTGGATGTTCTTTATATTCTTCAACTAACTTAAAATAAAATTTAATCTTATCCTCAATCTTTTGACCCCCAGGTTGGGAGGTGTCCCATAACTCCAAATTCTCAATACGATTATCACTTTTAATACCATTAATATGATGTATATTTTGATGTTTTTTTAATTTAATACCATAATATTGTTCATATAAAATCCTATGTTCAAGTTTTCCTCTATTCTCACCAAATTTTATTTCAATATAACCTCTTTTATTTATTGTTTTACCACCATTCCAAAATGGATTGTTTTTACCACTCATTCTTAAACTTGCCACTTCTTTATTATAACATCCACATGATTTAATTCTTCCAGTTGTTAAATCTGTTGTTGAATAGTTTTTTATTATACCACATTCACATTCACATTCCCATTTTTTCTGTTTTTTAACCCATACCGGTTTTATAACTTTTAATCTATTAAATTTATCACCAATAAAAACGTATTCTTTTTTATCCATATTATTTTTTCTTTAAATATCTTCTTTGATTTTTTAGCTGTTCTAAATTGGTTGCCCATCTTAAATTAGTTATTTCATATGGTCCATCATTATCTATTCTATCTAAAGAATGTTCAGGACTAGGTTGACCCCCCAATATACTATGAATATCATTATAATAATTTTTACAACCAATTCCATTAGGTTCTAACCACCTATCACAAACACTTATACCTCTACCACCATAATTCCCATACGCATGATTTTTAGGATTGTAACATCTAGACACCATACCACGCCACCTATCATACCATTTACGCATATGTGTATCTTTTTTTTTACTTATACCATGTATAGTTGATTTTTCAATTTGTAAACACCCACATGATTTAACATTTTTAAAAGATTTTTTAAATATCTCCTTAATCACACCACACTCACATTTACATACAAATTTGTTTTCATTAATAGATATTATTGTTAACCGATCTTTAACCACCCCAACAAAATATTTTTTTTCATTAATTTTATTTTTTTTCTTTTCTTCAATTTCTTTTAATCTTTGTTGACGTTTTTCTTCCCGTATTCTACTCTCTTCTAATTTAATTCTTTTCTTTTCATTATTCTTATCTATACGTTCTTTAGTCTCACAACCACAATGTAATACACTTTTATTCAAATAGCGAGATCTTCGTTTAACTAATCCCCCACATTCACATTTTAAAATGAATTGTCGTTCCTTTTCTCCTGATAACATAACTTTATCCCCAATTTCTTCTATTATGGTTAATTTACCATATACATCACCAATTTTCCTTTTTCTTAATGTCAAAAACTCAATATTATTTACTTTTAATACATTCGATACCGTATGATCACTAATTTTTAAATCATTACACACTTTCTTTTTTGTCTTTACCTTTAAATAATATTCAATAATCTCTTTATCAGTATATTTTATTTTGGAAACTCTAACATTATTCTTATGTAAAATTTTTAATATGACTGTATTTGATACTCCGAATTTGTTCGCAACTAATTTAACAATATGTTTTTTTTCATAATAATTAATCACTTCATTTGTATCTAATTTTTTTATAACTTCTCGTTTAGATATATTATGTAATTCTAATACCTTCTTTACTAAATTTTCACTTATATTAAATTCTCTCGCAACTAAGGATAATCTATTTGACTCTTGATACGATTTGATTATGTCTTGATATTTTTCTTTTAATCTATCTATTTTAGTTCCACATTTTAATCCGTGCAATTTTAAAATCTTTTCTATAACATATTCACTTGTTATAAGTTCTTTACTAATATCATTTATGGTATATTTTTTAGACCATAACTTTAATACTTCGTTTTGATCAACAGTTGTCCATTTACTTTTATATTTTCTATGCTCCATGAGACAAATATAATAAATTATACCAAAATCCCAAATTTTTTTCCAGAATTTTTTTTTCACTTTTACAATAAAAAGTACGTTTTTAAAAAATTCCAGAATTTTTTTTTAATTTAAGAGGTAAAGTCAACTATGGGGAAAAATTTTCCAGAAAAAAATTTCACTCGCGTAACTGACCCCCCTGTACAGACACCAAAAAAACCCTTATATAAGGAGGGATACGGTAGGGGGGAGGGTCTTAAATAGGGGGAGGGGGTAATGAGAGGATAAGGGGGGAGGATGCAAACCAAAATTACCCATAGGACCACTGTCCCCTGAAGGTGTGGATAACTATGTGGATAAGGTGTTAATAAAATGTGGATAACTTTATTTGTCTAGGACATTTTAAACCCTTATCTTTGTGTCGTAATCGAGTTGGTTACGTTAAAACGATAGTATATGAGTAATGAGACAAATGTTCCACGTGGAACAAACGAACCAAAACAACTTTGGTTTAAAGAAGATGTAACGTACAAACCAATCGGGGAAGAGTTCACCGAGTTTGACGAGAAGGGTGGGTATCTAAGGTGTTATGTAAGAACCCTTGAAGAGGGGGAAACAATCGACACAATCGACCAACAACAGGAACACATGGAGTTGATAGATGGGAGTACAGGTAAAGAGTACACCAACGACTTCTACGACCTTATGGAAGATGATTTTGAAGATGAGAATGAGGTAGAACACTTAGGAACGTGGGAGTTCTACATAGGGGATGATGAAGGTTACCCCGAAGAATAAGAGAAAGACCCCCTACGAAAGTAGGGGTTTTTTTATGTCCAAGAAAATTTGAGTACTGAATTAGGAAGAAAACGAATTTTGGTTTGCATCTGATTTTATTATATCATAATGTTCCACGTGGAACATATCACGTGCAAACCAAAATTGAAACTGGGATTTGTCCCCCAGATTATGTGGATAAAATGTGGATAACTTTATTGATATAATATCAAAATAAAGTTGTACTTTTGTGTGGTAACCGAGTTGGTTACGTTAAAACGATAATATATGTCAGTTAAAAAACAAGTAACAGAACAAGAGTTGTTAACAATTTTAATGAATGTAAACAAACCAACGTTTACAAACATAGTTTCTAAGGTCGACCAAAAAATGGTTAAAAAAAGTAGAATTGATGGTAGTGTTAATCCCTACTATGAGAAGGTTAAAAAAGTAACTAAGGGTAATTATTTCATAGGTGGTAACTATGAAGATATGGTTAACAATCGTATGGTAAAAGAAGGAATTGAACCGACTTTTGAGAGTGTAGAATGTTCAGTAGGTAAACACATTTCAAAGTGTGTTCAGTACAACGAAAACACACAATTAAATTACCTTCAATATTACATTTTTCAGAGTTCAAATATCAAAAGTGAATTATTTTTCGAGGGTAATCAAATTGAAAAACAACTTTTAGAAAGTTACCTACCGACTACTAATAACACATCACGTCAACCACAAGAAGATAAACACATTGTGAAGTCATTTAAACTATCTTCTATCGAAGAAATTACTTTAAGTGGTACACATTACATTGTAAAAAAATAAGGTCAAAAATGGGTCTTAAAATAACAAATAAAGGTATCGGAAACGATACCTTTTTTTTATGTCCATAGGAGTTCAGTGAACTTGAGTTTTTTCTCCGTATCTGAATTTTGGTATGCGCGTGCTATTTCTTAGATATAACGTTTCACGTGGAACGTTGCATGCGCATACCAAAATTGAATTCAGTCCCACCAGGTGCCTCGACTCCGATGCACTGTGGATAAAATGTGGATAACTTTATTGGTATAATATCAAAATAAAGTTGTACTTTTGTGTGGTAACCGAGTTGGTTACGTTAAAACGTTGTATATGACACAAGAATTTATCTTTGATTGGGTTGATGGTCAACCAATTGTATGTGAGGGTCAAGAAACCTTTAATGAGGTTTTTAAGGTACTTAAAGACCGTAACCAAGAACACCTATTACCCGAAGGGGAAAGGGTTATTGGGAAGGTTACAAGACCATTTGAGAACCAAAACAATTTCAATGTTGAAATGTCTGTTTGTGTGGTAGTAGACACCGAAAAAGATGGTGAAGATGATGTGTGGGTGGAATATTTCCTTTCCTACTCAAACAAGAATTTCTTTTGGACTATGTTGTTAGAGAACAAGTCGACCAATGAATTTGTTAATCAGTCACATGGGAGAGATTTATGTTAAAATACCCAAAAAGAAAGACCCCTACGAAAGTGGGGGTTTTTTTATGTCCATAGGATGTGAATGATCTGGTTCTGGTATCCAAATTTTGGTATGCATCCGCTCTGTCTTACATCACAAGCGAATGCGGATTATTCAGGAAGACGAACCCAAATTTTGGTATGCACGTGCTTTGTCTTACATATAACGTTCCACGTGAAACATTGCATGCATACCAAAATTACTCCCGTGTAACCAGGTTCCTCGACCCCAGAACCAGTGTTGATAACTATGTTAATAAAATGTGGATAACTTTACCTTGTATGGTATTACATTAATGACTATATTTGTATCCTAAAACGATAGTATATGAGTAATTATGAAACTTTGAGTATTGAAAACAGAAAGTTGGTGGAAGAAAACAAGATGTTGAAGTCCCTACTTACACATGGGAAGATTGGTGTAGAATGGGGTTCTACGGATTGTGATGGTATGTATAATGAAGGTTATTGTGAGTTAAAGAGTGTAGAGGAATTCTACGATTGGATTGAGGATAGAGTTGAATGGTCAGATGGTCCATTCGGTTATTCTATCTGTGATGAACCGAGAACAGAAGAGGTGACTGATGAGGATTAATATCCCATACAAATGTAAGACCCCCACGAAAGTGGGGGTTTTTTTATGTCCATACCCGATGCTGAACCCTGAAGATTTTGAATTTTGGTATGCGCGTGCTATTTCTTAGATATAACGTTCCACAATACTTAACCGCATGCGCATACCAAAATTAAAATTTTAACATTTATTTAACAAAATAAATTTGTCTATGAATTTTTGCACCCTTATCTTTGTAATCTAAATTAAAGTATATGAAAGAAAGTTTGCAATTAGCAATTAAGGAGAAACCATTAGAGGTTTTATCAGGTGTGTTCATTTTCATTACCATAACATTTTTATTTGTTATGTTATCAGTTATTTTTTAACACTAATAAAATTAAAAAATGGAGTACAAAATTGTAAGTTCTAATTATCCCGAAGGATTAACACAAAAGATTAATGAATTAATTAAAGATGGTTGGAAACCTATTGGTGGTCATAATGTTGTTGTTACACATATTCAGAATAGATATAGTGGTTCTCAACACATAGATAGTGTATATAAACATGAATATACTCAAACAATGATAAAGATAGAAGAACGTTTACCTTTAAGTCCGTTATAAGAATTTTTCATATATACAATCGTTTCCCCCCGACATTTCTATGTTGGGGTTTTTTTTGTTATTATCTCAATGGATAAACTTGGGGCACTACAGTTCAGGTGAATTTTGGTTTGCTTGAGGGAGAACGTATTACGTTCCACGTGAAACGTATTACATATATTATGATGCAAACCAAAATTGAAACTGGAACCTGTCCCCTGAAGGTGTGGATAAAATGTGGATAACTTTATTGATATAATATCAAAATAAAGTTATATCTTTGTGGTCTAAAATAAAAGTATATGAAAAAGATTACAAAAAATGAGTTAGAAACCCTTTTAATGGGAGTTGAGAAAAGTACCTTTGTGAATATCACAATGGAAACAAAAGTGAGAATGAATAAAACGGGAAATCCGTTTTATGAGAAAGTAATTAAAAGAAGTAGTTGTAACTACCTTATAGGTAATAACTATGAAAAGAGGGTACAATCTAATGAGAAAAAAGAAGGGTTGGAAGGAGATTTTGTTAGTGGTGAATTAAAGGGTAAAAAACATATAAGTAAATGTGTTTTAGTTGACACCAAAACAGAACAAACAACTTATTTAATGGTAGAACGTTTTGATGAAATACCACCAAAAAATGAGTTTATTTATGAAGGTAATGTAATTGATAAAACTTTGTTTGAAAGTTATATGACAAAAGTTTATGAAAGTCAGAAACAAGAACAAGAAAAAAAAGTAATGGTAATTACACCAAAAATTGAAAGTATCAAACAAATAAGTTTAGATGGTGAAAAATACGAAGTGATTTAATAAGGTATTACATAAGAAAAAACCCCTACGAAAGTGGGGGTTTTTTTATATTTAAGAATTTTCCTTCCTGAAGATTTTGAATTTTGGTTTGCATAAGGTACTACATATATTATGATGCAAACCAAAATTATCCCGTGGAACCTGTCCCCTGACGGTGTGGATAAAATGTGGATAACTTTATGTTGTATAGTATTATATAAACCCTTATCTTTGTAATCTAAAAATTAAAGTATATGGTAAAAGGTTATTTGATTGATGTGACAAAAGAAACGATTGAAGAGGTTTTAATTGAGAAGACAGAAAGGGGTTCTACATTGAATGGGTTGTATAAGTCTATTGGTTGTACGAATGTTGAATGTGTAAGTATTAATAGTGAAAACGACTTATGGGTTGATGGTGAAGGTTTATTAACTATGAGTAATGAATCTAAGTTTATTGAATTGGAGGGGTTTCCTCAACCGTTGTGTGGTAATGGTGTCATTTTGGGTTTTAATGAAAACAATGGTGATAGTATGAATACCACTTTAACCCTTGAACAATTGAAATCAAAGGTTAAATTTTTGACCTTTGAACAAGTGAAAAAGAGAGTAAATTTTTAATTGTAATTTATTAATGGAAAAGTCCTCACCGAATGGTGGGGATTTTTTTTGTCCAATAAAAACTTGAGAGTCTGAAGATTTTGAATTTTGGTTTGCATAAGGTATTACATATAATATGATGCAAACCAAAATTAACCAGAGGACTCCTGAACCAGATCATGTGGATAAAATGTGGATAACTTTATGTTGTATAGTATTATATAAACCCTTATCTTTGTAATCTAAAATTAAAAGATATGGAAAATTTTGAAGTGAGTATTACGTTACCAAATGAATTGGATAGAGATATATACATGGATAGTAATAATTGTTATTTGGCACAAGTATTAAGAAAACAATTTCCCGATAAAGAGATTAAAGTTGTTTGTGTAGGGTATTGTGGAATTGATAATGTTGGGTATAGACCATTAAAAAGTACACCTTTTGGTAGTAAAGTTATTCAAGATAACTTAGGTAAAACACTCACAATTAAATTTGAAAAATATGATTGGTTATAAGACAAAATTATTAATAGAAAAGTCCTCACCGAATGGTGGGGATTTTTTTTATCCAATAAAAACTTGAGAGTCTGAAGATTTTGAATTTTGGTTTGCATAAGGATTAAACATTAGAACTTGATGCAAACCAAAATTTTGTTAAGGACCCTGTCCCCCAGATCATGTGGATAACTTTATTGGTATAATATCAAAATAAAGTTATATCTTTGTAATCTAAAAATTAAAGTATATGAGAAAAGTGTTAGTTTTTGTTTTGTTAGTTAGTTTAAGTGTTTGTAGTTGTATTCCTCAACATAGGATATATCAACATTGTAATCAAAGACATCGTTATCCTAGTCCAACATTTTAAATTTGTCTGGTAAGTATAAAAGTATTATCTTTGTGGTCTAAAAATTAAAATATATGTTTAATAAAAGAAAAAAAGAAAAGTCATTAGATGACATTATAAATGAAATTGAAAGTAAAAAAGTTAGTGTTGAAAAGAAAACATTGGAAGATTTTTCTAAAGAATTTCAACCCGAAATTTTAAAAATTTCAAGTGTATTATTATCATCTGAAAATGATACACATATTAAGGTATCTGAAAAGATGTTTGAATTATTGAAAAGAAAATGGGATAGTGTATTAACTACCTCAACAACTTTATCAATACTTTTTAATGATGAAGAGAAAAGGTTCAACGTATTAGTGTCCAATACCATTGAACGAATTAAAGTATTACAACGTGAAACAAGAAACGGTGAATTTTGTTTTATTGACATGAACACAATTGGTTTAGATTAAAAATTTTTCATATACAATCGTTTAATCCTGATGTTTCTACATCGGGATTTTTTTTTTGTTATTATCTCAATGGATAAACTTGGGACACTACAGTTCAGGTGAATTTTGGTTTGCATAAGGTATTACAAATAGATCATGCATACCAAAATTTTGTTAAGGACCCTGTCCCCCATACTGTGTGGATAAAATGTGGATAACTTTATTGATATAATATCAAAATAAAGTTATATCTTTGTGTCCTAAATTATAGTATATGAATAACATTTTAAATTTAAAAAATTCCGATTGGGATTATCGTATTGACATTGAGTTCAATGTTAGAGATGGGAAGTTAATCAGTTCCAAGTCAGAAGGTAACGAAAGTCCTATTTTATTGGAAGTTATTTTTTTGTATTTTAAAAATGAAATTTCCATTCCATTATGTTATATGGAAGGTGATGTAACAATTTCACTTACAGAGGGTGATGATGGAAGTGACGAAACAATTTTAGATGTTTACTTTTATCGTGATGGGATTATAGACGAAGATTTAACACCTATTTTTGTAATTGATGAAGGATTAATGAGTGATATTAAAAGTACATTAATTTTTAAGGGGATTGAAGACCATATCAATTCGATTGAGTACAGAGATAGTTTGAAGGATTATTTTAAGAATATGGGGTTGGAGATTGTGTTTGATGAAAATATATCAACAATCAAAATTGATAACAATCTTATCAATGACATTAACAAACACATAAGTTGGATATAACAACGTATGACAATATTCAAGTCCTCACCGAATGGTGGGGATTTTTTTTGTTCATACGAGTCTGAGAATCCTGGTTCTACAGGTAATGATTTTGGTTTGCATAAGGTATTACATATAATATGATGCAAACCAAAATTAAAACTGGAATTTGTCCCCCAGATCATGTGGATAAAATGTGGATAACTTTTTATAAAACGTATTACATTAATGATTATCTTTGTATCCTAAAATAAAAGTATATGAAAAAGAATGTAAAAAAAGAGTTATGGTTTAAAGAAGAGGTTATTCTTAAACCTTTCAATGGAGAGTGTCAAGTTGGTTGGAGAATCTGTTTCCAACGTTTCCTTAAAAAGAACGAAACTATCGACCATGTAGACCAAGAAAAGGAGTATCAAGACCTTTTAGAAGGGAGTTGTGGACATGAGTATTATAACAAGGATTTTAACCCAATAGATGATGTTTGGGAAGAGTATCAAGAAGTTCAAGAATTACCCACAGATAGTTGGGAGTTCTACATAGGGGATGAATTTGGAAACCCTATAAATTAAAAGTGGAAAAGTCCTCACCGAAAGGTGGGGATTTTTTTTTGTTATTATCTCAATGGATAAACTTGAGAGTCAGAAGATTTTGAATTTTGGTTTGCATTAAGTACTATGTTTTAATTCGATGCAAACCAAAATTAACCAGAGGACCACTGTTCCCAGATCATGTGGATAAAATGTGGATAAAATGTGGATAACTTTTTATAAAACGTATTACATTAATGATTATCTTTGTATCCTAAAATTAAAAATATATGAGAAAGATTAATGAATTTAAACCTAATGTAATTGAATTAAATAAAAAAAATTACAACATTTTTTTAGATGGTAAACAATTAAATAAAAAAGAAATGTCTTGGTCGAATGCCCAACAATTTCAAGATGACTATATACGTAAATATGGTGTGTGTCCAAATATTAAAGTACATAGAAATTAAATTTGTCAATATCATATAAAAGTATTATCTTTGTAATCAATCCGAAGGAAAAAAAACAAAAATTAAAGTATATGGAAAAAAGAATTGGTAATTATTTGATTGAAATTGAACAAGATATGTATCCCGAAAGTCCACGTATGTGGGATAACCTTGGTACTATTGTATGTTTTCACAATAGATATACATTAGGTGATAAAAACGATTATGATTCAGATGATTATAATGGTTGGGATGAAATGGAAAAAGTTATAGTCAAAAATGAAGATACCTCCGTTATATTACCAATCTTCATGTATGAACATTCGGGTATTACAATAAACACAACGGGTTTCAGTTGTCCTTGGGATAGTGGTAAAATTGGTTTTACATTTGTTTCAAAGGAGAAAGTAAGAAAGGAATATGGTGTTAAACGTATCAGTAAGAAGTTATTAGAACGTATTACGGGGATTTTAGTTAATGAGGTGAAGACTTATGACCAATACTTAACTGGTGATGTGTACGGGTTTAAAATATCGAAGATAAGTGAATGTAACTTAGGACACGAACACACAGAAGAATTAGATAGTTGTTGTGGGTTCTATGGACAAGATTATTTTTTAAAAGAGGCGGAAAGTATGGTTGAGTATTACAAACAACCAAAACAGTTGGAATTAGAATTGGTATCATAAATTTGTATTTTTATTTTAGGAGAAAAGTCCTCACAGAAATGTGGGGATTTTTTTGTGCTAAAGAACCAGAGTCCTTCAGCACTGAGTATCCCAATTTTGGTTTGCATAAGGTATTACAAATAGATCATGCATACCAAAATTTTGTTAAGGACCCTGTCCCCCATACTGTGTGGATAACTTTTTATAAAACGTATTACATTAATGATTATCTTTGTAATCTAAAAATAAAAAGTTATGAAAAAATATACATTATTAGTGTTAGGGATGGGAAACTACGATAAAACAAGATTTATTACTTGTACTGATATGCAAATACGTGGTGGGTGTTATAGTTTTTATAATGTTGAGAATGATACAACTAAAAAAGTTTTTCAACATATAACAGACATTGCATATTATCCCGTTCATTGTACTATCATTGAAAGAATTGAAGAGGTTGAAAATTAAATTTGTTTGGTAAGTATAAAAGTATTACCTTTGTATTCAATTAATAACAGTTAAAAATTAATAAAGTGAGAAATCAGATTAGTAATTCAGATGTAAAATTCGTTGCAGCTTCAATTAACAAAACATTAACAGAAAAACAAATTAATGAGGTATTGGATATGTACCCGAGCGAACAAGAATCAGACTCCTCAGCAACATGGAATTTAGTTATTGAGGAATGTATTTATCAAGTAATAAAATAAAATTTAATCCCCATTAAAAAGTGGGGATTTTTTTTGCCCTAAATTATCCTGAATCGTTCGCACTGAAGATAACTCAGATTTTGGTTTGCATTGGTATTACATATATTATGATGCATACCAAAATTATAATCAGGACCCCGCGTTAACTTCCTGAGTTTTAAAACTTTAACAAAAATAAATTTGTCCATGTTGTATAAAAGTATTATCTTTGTATCCTAAATTAAAATGATATGGAAAATTTTGAAGTAAGTATTACGTTACCAACTATTAATGATGGTAATTATTGGGTTGATGATAATTGTTATTTGGCACAAGCATTAAAAAAACAATTTCCCGATAAACATATTAAAGTTTATAGTCATGGGTTTTGTAAAATTGATAATGTTAGGTATAGACCATTAGAAAATACTCCGTTTAATTATAATATTGTTAAACAAAATTTGGGTAAAAATTTAACAATTAAATTTGAAATGTTTAATTGGTAATAACAAAAATAGTCTTATCTTTGTAAAAATAAAACGATATGAAAAATGTATTTATTTTACTCTTATCAATAGTCATAGGTTTAACTATTGGTTATTTCTTTTTTACTTTTTTAGAGAATGGTGCTGAATCAATTTGGTAAATAAAAATAAAACGATATGAAAAAGTTTTTAGTTGAAACACGATTTGTTTTTAATGGAACGTTTGAGGTAATTGCTGAAACTAAAGAAGATGCAATTAAAATAGTTGAAAATAATTGTGGTTTGGTAATGGGGGGTAATATCCATACAAGTAGTAGTGATGAAATTGTGACAGATTGGAATTTTGACACCCATCCAAAAAAAGAAATTGTTTCAATTATGTAATTTAATAAAAAATAAATTTGGTGGTTTAAAAAATAGTCTTATCTTTGTAAAAATAAAACGATATGGGGTTTACAAAAAAACAGTTTCTTAGTGGTGAAAAAATTGCAATAAGATGTACACGTGATACTGGAAGTAGTATTGTTAAATTTTTTTTAGATTGTGGTTTGGGTGAAATAGGTGGTGCTATTAATAGGTATTATTTTATGATACCTTATGATAATACAAGCTACGATTTTAAAGACAATCCCTACGACTTAGAAGATATAGGTTATCAATTGTTCACAATGAACGATTTAGTTGAAGAGGAAAATTTTTCTATTAATAATTTAAAACAAAGTGAAAATGGGTCAGAGTGTAAAGGCGTTAAGTTACAAAGAGTTGTTGGAATTGTCACAAACGGAGAAAAACGAGTTGGACAACCAGTACAAGGAAAGTCAAGCAAAGTTGCAATTGGAGTCAGATTTCTTGGAAACAAAGCAATCGTTGCTTAAAAAGGAACAAGAATTGGTTGAATTGAAAGGTGCTTTTCCGTTTAATGCACAAGCCATTGTTACCAAACAAGGTGAAGTGGAATCTTATGAAAATGGTAAAAAGGCGTTAGTTGCCTTGGGTAAAGAATTGTTTTCATTGGTATTACAATAAGAATTATCAACAAACACACAATTAATCCCCCGACATTGTTCGGGGGATTTTTTTTGTCCTTATCTCAATGGATAAACTTGAGAATCTACAGTTTATAATTTTGGTTTGCATGATCTTATGCATACCAAAATTTTGTTAAGGACCCTGTCCCTCAGATCAATGTGAATAAAATGTGGATAACTTTATATAAACCATATAATATAATATCTTATCTTTGTTTCAACTAAAAATAAATTATATGAATTTAAAAGAATTAAGGAAGTACAAAAATGAAACAATTGAAAAGTACCCCCAACACAAAGAAGAGATTAACGATTTTTATGAATTATGTTTGAATGAAATTGAAGAGGGTGGAAGTGAAACACACGAAATTGAACTGTGTATAAATGATATTGAAGAACTTTTAAATGGAGAATAAAATGAAAGTACCCACACCTAATTTAATTAAATTGCAATATATTGATGTTCATTCTGAAATGTTGCATGATAGAATAATGGAGATTACTGGTGAACGAACTACACTTGAAACTAAATTTAAATTTGGTGAAATTAATGAAACACTATTTTATATGAAGTTGAAGTGTTTGGATTATGAAATGAAAAACGTAATACAACCTAAAATTGATAGTTTAAATACTGAACTTGAACTTCTTGGAATATTGATGAATTTAAATCTTCAATTATCTGAAAATTAAATTTGTTTGGTAACTATTTTTGTATTACCTTTGTAATCAAACTTAACGGGAAAAAATAAAATATATGAAATTTATTATTGCATTAATATTAGGAATTGTTTCATTCTACTATTCCTTTTCGGGGGCAAACTATTTGATACATTATGTTTGTCAAAATATCATTGACACGTCATTACATTCAGTTATGGTTATTGTTCTTTGGGTTGTATGTTTTGGATTAATCCTAAAGGTATCACTCTTCGGTTCAATTATGGTAATGCAAATAATTGTTGGAAAAGATTAGACACAAAACACCACCACGATTAAAGTCCTCATCGAAAGATGGGGATTTTTTTTGCCCTAAAGAACCATAGTCCTTCAGCGCTGAGTATATCAATTTTGGTTTGCATTGGTATTACATATATTATGATGCATACCAATATCTCACAGTACCAGCATAGTCCGCTGAGGTCAGAATAAATGTGGATAACTTTTATTTGTTTATTTCATATAAAACATTTACTTTTGTATCATTATTAACGAAATAAAATTTGTCAGAATGAAAAATGTAAAAGGTTTAGTATGGGGTTTAATTACCTTAGTTGTATTAGTTGAATTATTATCATTAACATTAATATTTTAAAAATGAGAAGATTTTATAGAAAGAACCCTAAAACAGGTTTTCGTGAGGAAATTTGGTCAAGTATGAGAAGTATTAAAGGTTGGAAAAAAGTAAAATAAAAGTATATGAATGTAACAGTAAAAAGAAGTGATATTGAACTTAAAAGAGAGTTGTGGAAAAAAATTGCCAAAGAACATAATTGGTATAAAGAACCATTTTATGTACAAGTTTGGGTTCATGATGATGGTTCTATTGAAGATAGTGTATCATGTCGGGATGTAATGACAAAAGATTACATTATACCTAACGATGGTTTTACTGTCATTATTGATGAAAATAACTAATACAATTTTAAACGATTAAAGTCCTCATCGAAAGATGGGGATTTTTTTTACCCTAAAGAACCAGAGTCCTTCAGTGCTGAAGATAACCCTAATTTTGGTTTGCGTAAGGTATTACATATATTATGATGCATACCAATATTATTGATCCGGGCACAGCTCCGACTCTGGAATTCACGGAAAAAAAATATTAAAATAAATTTGTCTGGTAAATATAATTCCCTTATCTTTGTATCCTAAATAAAATAATTAGATATGAAATTTGCAGAATCAAACAAATTAGATTGGAGTGTTCGTGAAGAACAAGTACAAACCACTGGTGGTATTATTATCGAGGGTCAAAAGTGTATTATTCGTAATGACACCAACAAACCTTTATCAATCATGGCGGACAGTTACCAACCGTTTCAAAACCAAGAACTTTTTGAACTGTTGGAACGTGTATCAAACCAAACAGGGTTACAAGTATTAAAATCAGGATTTTTTAATGATGGGGAAAAGGTTTTCGTTCAATTAAAATCTAATGATTTAAAATTAGGTGATGATAAAATTGAAGGTCATATTACTGGGGTTAATAGTTTTGACGGTTCAACTAGTTTAGCATTTGGTAATTCAAATGTCACTATTAGTTGTTTAAACACTTTCTTTAAGGCATTTAGAGGGTTACAAAATAAAGTTCGTCACACTAAAAACATGACAATAAAAATTGACGATATTTGTAGAAGTATGGACAATTTCCTTATTGAAGAAAAAGAAATTTTCCGTAACATTGTTCAACTTTCCGAAACAAGTATCGGTAAAGATGATATAGATACTGTTATTAGAAAATTATTTAATGTTGATAAAAACATTAATCTAAAAGATGATGAAGCATTGTCAACGGTAACTAAAAACAAGATTGAACGTTTCTATGTTGATATGAACGGTGAACTAAAAGAAAAAGGTCAAAATTTATGGGGATTAATGTCTGCCGTAACGTATTACGGAACACACACCATGAGTAAAAATGATGATGGTAATTTGAAAAATAAAATGTTCGGACTACAAGGACAGAGAGAACAAGAAATTTTTAATCATTTGGTAGAATTAGTTTAAACAAATAAAATAACCCCCTAACATAGGGGGTTATTTCTTTTTATATCTCTATTGTATTTAGAACATAGTGGTTTGAGATTGGTATAATGATTTAATCGTATTACATCTTCCTCAGTTATTGCTGAACTAGAAGGTATTATATGGTCAATATCCCAACCATAATTAAAGGTCTTTATTTTATATTTCCCATAGTTATCCCAATTCATCCAAGGTTCAAATTGAGATTCTAAATGTTGTTTAAATTCTTCAAATGAACATCCAAGAATTTCATGACTTCTAGACCTTTTAGTATAACCATTACCTTTAATACTTTGATAAATTAATTTACGTATGTTATTTTTAAACTTATAAAAACTATCGGTGGATTTTTTATGTATTTTATATTTACGATTTTTTTCTGATATTTTTTCTTTATTATTTATATAATATTGGTTTGTTTTTTTAACAATATCGTTTTTATTTTCTTTGTAATATTTTTTATTTTTTTCTCTTAATTTTTCTTTATTTTCTTCGTAATACTTTTTCTTTTGTTCTTTTATTTTTTCTTTATTTTCTTCACGATATTGTTTTTTCTGTAACCTAAGTTTTTCTTTGTTTTCTTCGTAATATATTTTTTTTTGTTCAGTTAACTTTTCTTTATTTTCATTCCTATATAAAATACCATATTCCGTCATTTTACCCTTATTCTCTTCACGATATTGTGTTTTTTTATCTTTATTTTCTTCATTATATTTTTTAAAATAATCTTTTCTTTTTTCATTATTAATTTTAAACTGTTCTTTTCTTTCTGGTGACCTATTATATTCTTTTATTTTTTCTTTATTCTTTTCACGATATAATCTATCGTATTCTTGTTTCTTCAATTTTTTTTCTTCGTTTGTCATAATTTATATTTTACAATAAATATAAGAAAATTAATAAAAAGTGTGTAGTGTATTTAGTAGAAATGATTTCTTAATTTAATTAATTGATAAAATAAAACCTCACCGAATGGTGGGGTTTTTTTATGCCATAAAGAACCAGAGTCTGAGCTTGCTGAAGATATCTCCAATTTTGGTATGCATTAGGTATTACATGCAAACCAAAATCTGAGTCAGGACGGACCTGTAATTCTCCTGTAGATCAATGCATACCAATATTATTGATCCGGGTATTGATCCGACTCTGGAATTCACGGGAAAAAATAAATTTGTCTGGTAAATATAAATGTATTACCTTTGTATCACTAAAATTATAAATATGAAATCATTTGATTTTTTTCTTGACCAGAAAGTTACAACTTGGATGAGAACTCCATTTTCAGTAGAAGCTGAAACAGTAGAGGAAGCTAAAAAACTTGCCATTGAAAAATTTAAGTCAGGAGAATTGGAAGAAATAGAATGGGATGAAATTGACGGAGTTAAAGAAGTATTACAACCAGAAGATAATGATTTGGAAAGTACCGTTGAAATTTTCATAGATGGAAAAAATAAAGAAGAAATTTTTAATAACAAATTATTATAAACTTTATTTGGTGGTGTAATATAAATGTATTATCTTTGTATCCTAAACAAAAATAAAATATATGAAAAAGTTTGAAATTAAGTCAGGTAAACTTGTTGCCTCCGACCCTTGTTATTCTATCCCAACGTGGTGTCAAGGGATTATTGAGAATGTTAAAAATGGTACTTGGGTTGCTACAATTGACAGAAATGAATTATCTGATTGGGGTAATCGTATTTGTAAATTGACTGTATCACATAAGGATTATTCCTTTGATAATAGTCAATCTGAGGATTTACCATTTGATGCGGGTGTTGATAGTGGTCAGTTTGGGTTCTTTGATTATGACTTATATCGTAATGATGAACACGCCAAAGATTTACCAAAGTATGACTTCGGTGATAGTTTTGATACGAATGAAGGTGATGAATGGTATCGTGCTATTTGTGAAATAACACTTGGAGAAGAAAGTTGGGGTGTATTACCTGGTGGAGTTGTTTCAAGTTCAGGTTTTGGTGATGGTTCTTATAGAGTTTATGGTGTTAAAGATACCAGAACACCAGAACTTCAATGGGTTGCGTTTCAAGTCATATTCATTGATGATAGTGAATTTGATGAAGATGATTGTGATGTTTGTGGTGGAATGTTACTTGATGGAGAATGTCCAGTTTGTAATGAATTATAAACTTTTATTTGGTGGGGAGTGTAATACTCCCTACCTTTGTAATCTAAAAAAAATAAAATGGAAGAAACAAAAGGTCAGTTAATTGACAGACAGATTTCAATTAGAGAAAAAGAAAAAGCATTACACGCTGAAACTCAAAAGTTGTTATTCGATTTATTATCCCGTATGACACCAGAACAAAAAAGTAAACTGGAAGGTGTATTCATTAATGAATATTATCATATAACCGGTACTAATATCAATAATGATGGTTTTGATATTACTGAATATGATAATGAAACGGGTTATAAATTGATTGAAGATTTCACTCAAATTGAACAGAAGATTTTGGTTGATTTCATATTATATAACAATTTAATTGATTAAAAATGGAAAATAAACTAGGTTCGTATATTTTAATTTAGGAGAAAAATCCTCACATTAATTTGTGGGGATTTTTTTTGCACTTAAGAATCCTGGTTCTACAGGTTATGATTTTGGTTTGCATGATCAATATTTGATGCATACCAATATCTTGTGCTGGATCTTGTCCTTCAGATCATTTTTTTTTGTTAACAATAATTTAACATAAATAAATTTGTTTAGTAAATATAAACCACTTATCTTTGTACCTCAAAATTAAAAATATATAATCATGGAAAAAGTTGTTGCACCATTACCAGTATTAGGTAATGACAAAATTCGTAGAGAAAATTCATCTAAAACAGGTGAAATAGTGAAAATTCCCTTATCTAAAATTGTTATTAGAGAAGGGTTTAATGTTCGTCAAGAAATGGGGGAGATTGAAGAATTATCTAAATCTATATTAGAAAATTCACAAATACAACCTGGTCGTGTTGATGTACTTGAAGATGGTACATTTTCATTAGTTGATGGTCATAGAAGATATGCAGCACTAAAATTATTAGAAGCTGATGGACATGAACCATATTTCATTGCAATTGTTAATGGTTCTCGTACCACAGAAGAACAACGTATTTTACAGATGTTCATTACTTCTGATAATAAACCTTTGACAGCACCAGAGGTTTCTGAACTTATCTTACGTTTGGTTAATTTGGGTCACGACCAAGTATCGGTGGCAAATAAAATTGGTAAAACTCCATCATACGTATCACAAATGTTATCATTTGCCAACGAAACACCAGAAATAAAAAACCTGGTAAAAGAAGGTCAAATTAAACCTTCCACAGTTTTTAATGTGAAAAGAACCATTAAGAATCAAGCTGAACGTACAGAAAAAATTAAAGAAGCAGTTGCAAATAATACCACAGGTAAAGCTGTAACCCTTGAAGCAATAACCGGTAATATGGATAAAAAGATTAATTCATTGGCAAATGAATTGATTGCCGTGTTTGGAATTGATGCTGATGAAATTGATACAATCAAAGCAATCATCAAACGTAATCTGTAATACGATTATTCTATTAAGAAGTCCTCATCGAAAGATGGGGATTTTTTTTGCGCTAAAGTTTTGCAGCATGCTGCGCTGAAGATAACCTCAATTTTGGTTTGCATGTAATACCAATGATGCATACCAATATTCACCTGAACTGTAGTGTCCCCCAGATCATTCTGAGAAAAATAAAAATAAATTTGTCCAATAACTATAAATGTATTATCTTTGTACCACTAAAATAATACTATATGTACGAGTTAAAAGAGAATCAGTATATTCCATATAAGGGTAAAATATTACCTAGTGGATTACCAGCATGTGAAACTTATTGGTATATTATTGATAAGAAAGGGAAAGTAATTGATAAAACCACTTTCAAACCTTATCGAGGTAAACAAAAAAATAGATACTCCTTCAATGATAAAAAAATTGCAGAAACTATTGTAAACCAATTAAATAAAAAATAATGTCAACACTAGTTAGGTTTATTGTAAGTAAAACATTTTACCGGGATGAAGTTGTGGTAATATTTCCACAATTAAAGTATAATAAAAGATTGTACGGAAATACTGAATTGGTTTGTTATGCACATATCGGACAACATAGTTCTTGCAAAAAAGAATGGGCGTATGATAAACAACATAAATTAGCCACACCTGAACAATATAAAGACCTTAAAAAAGAATTGGAAGATGCTGGTTATATTTTAAAGGTTTGTAAAAATTAAATAATAATTTGGTGGTGTAATATAAATGTATTACCTTTGTATCAAATAAAATTAATTAATAATGAAACTGTATTACGAAGTTTATTGTACATTTGATGACCAGGGTTATTCAATTCCAGTTGAAATTGATACTGATGAAGCATTAACAAAAAATGAACTCATCTCTTATTGTAAACAAAATAATTTATTTACTGATGAAGGTGATGAAAATTATGTTGATTATGTAAGAGAATTGGATTTGGAGGATTATCAAGATTTAAAAGGTTGCTAAAAATAAATTTGTCTGGCAATTATAAATGTATTACCTTTGTATCAAATAAAATAAAAATATATGTTTACAGTAAACAACAAAGTGGAAGGTAAGGTTATAGGTAAGTTCAAAACTGATGGTGAGTTTGTTCATTTTATGAGAACCATTGCCATTGAGAATGAGGACGAAGATATGAGTATAACTTGTTTAAGTGAAGCAAAAGATTACTTAGATAATTATTGTGACAATTTGGAGTTGTTAAACCCCCAATCTTATGCCGTTATTTTAAACTTCGAGTCTGGTAAAGTAGAAGTCTTATCATTAGATAATCAACCAGAAGAATTGGATAGTAATGAATTTATTGAACTACCAACTGAAGAAGGTGGTTTGGGTTATAACCTTTCCAATTGTGAGTGGATGGTGACAGATGATATTACAATGTACAATTTAAACTTTTAAAAAATGGTAAAGATAGAAATTAAACACGAATGCACTGATATTAAGGAATTATCTGTATTACTTAGACACATAGCAGATATGGTCGATAAGGGTGAAATGTATGGTTATACCCCAACATGGACTGTAACTGATATATCCGAAAAAACATCACAAATCGAATATATTAAAGATGTTATTAATAAATGGGGAGCAACTACAAGTGCTGAACTAGAACTAGATAGTTCACCAGTATTCAATAACATATCTGGTAAGGTATGTTCATTAATTGAATCATTTACATTTAATTATGTTACCGTTGTAACTTATGATGATGAATTGGAAATTGAGGAAGAAAATATACGTTATGAAGATTTATCTGATGAATTGATTGATGAAATCCATACGATAATGGAAATCTATGATACAAGAGAAATAGAATTATATGATAGTATAAGAGATGAAAATATTTAATTTGGTTCGTATGTTTTAATTTAGGAGAAAAGTCCTCACATTAATTTGTGGGGATTTTTTTTGCCATGAAAAACCAGAGTCCTTCAGCACTGAGTATCCCAATTTTGGTATGCATGAAAATATATTATCCTGTCTGTAGTTCAGGATGATTTTGGTTTGCATAAATGATCTTATGCATACCAATATCTAACAGTACCAGCGCTGAAGAAATAAATTTGTTTATATTATATAAACCCCTTATCTTTGTGGTTCAAAAATAGGGAATAATCCCAAGTAAAATTAAAAATTAATAAAATGGAACGTATTGAAAAAAATGGTAAAGAGTTATTTGTAGGTGATTGTGTATTAGTACCAGAACCTAGTGGTGATGATAAGTACAATAACGAATTTGTGGGAACTATTAATGGATTTACCAAAGATGGTAAAGCAATTATTTTTGACAGTGATGATAATTACTTTTTTATTGAACCCAAAAAATTGGAGTTTTTTGATGGAAATATCCAACTAACACCAGTCGAAATAATTAAATTAAAAAAAATGGTAAAATCTAAATAAACAATAAAACCCCACATTAACTTGTGGGGTTTTTTTATGCCCTTGAGAAAATTTCGATCTTCAGATTATATCAATTTTGGTTTGCATAAACGTATGACATGCATACCAATATTGGAGTCAAGGACCAGGACCTTCAGATCTTTTTTTTGTTAACAATAATTTAACATAAATAAATTTGTCTGGTAATTATAAACCACTTATCTTTGTACCCTAAATAAAATTATATGAATAAGTTAGAATTTAAAAGTAAGGCTGACGCCAAAAGAATAACTGGTATTAGTTATTTGGGTTCTGTAAATGCAACCGTTAAACATGAGAAGGCATTTAAGTATAATGAATTAACATACGCATTATATTTGGCACCTGCTAAATTATCAGGTTATGAGGTTTGTCCAATGAGAACAAAAGATTGTACCACCGCTTGTCTTAATGAGTCTGGGTTTAGTTTGAGATACCAAAATATAACAAAATCCAGAATTAAAAAAACAAAATTGTTTTTTGAAGATAGGGAGTTTTTTGTTAATTGGATGATTGATGAAATTAGAAGTGCTAAATTTAAAGCTGAAAAATTGGGTTATTCTTTTAGTATTAGATTAAATAATACTTCAGATATTTCTCCAGAATCTTTTTATATTACAGATAAAATTACTGGTAAGAAAAAAAATATATTACAAATTTTTAGTGATACCATGTTTTATGACTATACAAAAGTTCCTAATCGTACCAAACTATTAAAGGAATATAAGAATTATGACCTTACATTTTCCTTTGATGGTAAGAACTTTTTGGAATGTGATAATATGTTAAACAATAATGTTAGGGTTGCAGTTGTATTTAAAAATAATTTACCCAAACAATTTTTAGGTAGAAAAGTAATTGATGGAGATAAAAATGACCTTAGATACCGTGATAAAAAAAATGTCATTGTAGGATTAAAATATAAAATTGTAAGAACAAAACTAGACCCTAA